>Ga0187891_1003110_pt1 | contig 11908 bp, 3 predicted proteins | sample June2016WEW_21_4_FD_132990 | JGI IMG/M metagenome (GOLD analysis project Ga0187891, IMG submission 132990) | Peatland microbial communities from SPRUCE experiment site at the Marcell Experimental Forest, Minnesota, USA - June2016WEW_21_40 | ecosystem: Environmental > Terrestrial > Soil > Wetlands... | reverse complement strand
GGAATCCTGCACACCGCCGTGGACCACGGTCGAAGCGATCTTGATGGCCATGTTGGCCTCCAAAGGGTGAAATTTCGTTTTCGTTGTGGAGGTGGCCCCGTTGGGACACCCGAACGGTAGGTTAGGCCCGAATCAACGGCGCCTGGCACCCACACCGAATGCCGCACCGAGCCGAGGGGCCCCCTTGCCGGCTTCCGCGGACACGGAAGCCAAGGAAGCGAAAATCCCCGGGGTGAGCACACCGTTCTTGTTCAGAGAAGCCGTCACCGGCAACAACGCCTGGGGCGTGTGTCGGGATGCGTGGAGGACGCGGAGCTTCTCGGATGGCATCGCCACGAATTCGAGCACCTTCGCGTCGATGGCCTGGTTGGCTGCGGCCTCCTGGGCCGCCGTCAACGACAATCCCTCCAATTGCAAACCGTGGATGGTGTCGTACTCGGCTCGGATCTTGCCCGTCCGCAGGTAGGCCACGGCGGTTTCGCGGGCCATCTGCAAGTGGGCTTCGAAGGACTGCTGGCTGGCGGCGAGGACGGCCTCGTCCTTTTCCTTGTCCTTCTTGGGCTCGACCGCCGGCAGGCCCAGGGGCTTTTCGCCGGCGGGGGCACCGTCCTCTTTGGGCGGCTTCTCGCCCTCGGGCTTCTTGGCTTTGTTGTCGGTGTCCTTCTCGTCCTTGATCTTGAGGACCTGGCGCAGGAGCTTGATGATGGCGGGGGCGTCATCGCCGAAGGCATCGGGCAGGGTCTCGATGACCTTGCCATCGGGATCCAGGGCCTCGATCACGCCGGCTTCCTTCTTGCCGTCCTCGCCTTCCTTGCCCTTCTTCTTCCGGGCCTTGTACCCGCTGCCCAGGTCGAGGTCGGTTTCCAGTTTGTCGAAGGCGCTGGCCTCTACCCGGGGCTTGGGAGCGCCTGGGACAATGCGCTCCTCGCCGGGGCTCTCGTGGACGGTGCGGCTCTCCACGCCAGAGCCCACGCCGGGTTCGTTGACGGTGTAGCGGCCACTGCGCTTGAAGTGATCCAGGGTGACCTGAGCACCCTCACGGCTGTCATTGAGCGGGCCGATGATTGGGTGCGGGTGCTTCGTCTTGTCCTTGTAATTGTAGACGAAATGGAATTTGTCGCCGCCGCTCGTCCGACGCTGCTGGATTTCCCCCTCGCCCTCATCGGGAGGTGTGTAGGCGACCACTCCGGTGCCCGCAGCGGTGATGGTGGTCTCGGGCTGGATCACGGGTTCGACCTCCGCATGGATGGTGCCCTGGCTGAATTTCACCGCAGCGACCTGCTTGTCGGCTTCCTCACGGGTGGCGTGCGTGCCCAGCACCTTGCCGTCCTTGGACAGGACCACGAATTTCCCGTCCCGCTCGACCACGCCGCCCTCGCCGTGGCCCTTGGAAGCGTCTAGGCTGGCCCCCATGTCGATGCCGGTGTCTCGGTAGGAGGGTTTGCGGGTGGCGGGCTCACCGGGGACCATCGGCTTCAGGTTCTTCACGTGGACCCGCTTTTCGGAGCCATCGTTGAGCATCTGGATTTCGACCTCGCCGTTCTGGTCGGGATCCGTCTTGACGAGCGCGGTGTTGCCGTCGAGGACCGACACGCGGTCGCCCTTCTGGATGGGGATATCGTTGGCCACAAACGCGGCTTCCGCTTTGATGCCTTTGCGGAGTTCCTCGGCTTTGGCTTTGATCTGTTCTTTGCTGGCCGTGACGCCATCTTCAGCGGGGAAAGTCAAAACATTGGAGCCTTTTTCGGCTTCAGGTTCTCCGCCAGGAGTGGGCTCCGCACCTGCCTTCACCTTGGCCGACTTCCCCGTCATTTTGGCGTGGATTTGCTCGATTTCCTCGGGGCTGAAGCCCTTCAGGTGGTAGGAGTAGGTGGTTTCGTCTCCGCTCTGAGGGTCTTTGTGGGCGTCCGGGGTGGAGTACCACCCGCGGGGGTCGAAGTCGCTGCTGGAGTGCTCCGTGGCCCCGTTTTCCTTCAAGTAGGCGATGGCCCAATCCACCGGGGATTCCTCACCGGCCTCGTAGTGGACCTCGCCGACCTCGCCGGACTTCTCCTCGTCAAAGTCCGCCTGCTCGGCGCTTTCCGGGGAGACGACTTCCTCGACCTCGGTGATGGTCTTCTGGCCTTCCTCGGCTGCCCGCACCCGAATTTTTCGGGACCAGGCCTTGCGGGAGGCGAGAATCTTGGCGGCAGGCAGCAGCATGGAATGATCCTTGGAAGGGGTCAGGACAAGGCTGTCAACGGGCACATTGTCCAAAACCATGTTTTGCGGGGTATTGACACGGAATAGACCGTTTTCCTTCTTTTCAAGGATGACGCCCTGGACATCGCCCTCCTTGGTCTTGACGGTGACCTGCGTACCAGCTTTGTAGTCGGCCTGCTCGGGTGCGGGCTGTTCAAAGACCTGCCCACCCCCGGCCTCAGCGGCTTCGTGGCTGGCGAAGGCATCCCCAAGCGATTTCTGCTCCAGGGCATCGACCTCGGTGAGCAACTGCTCCACGCTGGTGCGGAGGTCAGGCCGGGCCTCGCCGATGCGCTCCAGAAGCACTTCCACCTTTTCGATGGCGGCGTTGGAGTCGATGACGTAGGGGAGCGGGTTGCTCAGCACGTCCTCGTGAGGCGTCCTCGGCTTCGCGGGCGCCTTGACTTCCGGCACCGGAGCCTCGGCTGGTTTCGCCTGGGCCTGCGGATTCGGTTCAGGCGCGGACACTGAGGGGTCGCGTTCGTAGCCCGCACCGGGGGGCATGGCGCCTTCCTCGGGCGGGGCTTCGGCTTTGATGGATTTCCGGGTCTTGGGAGTTTTCATGTCCCCAAAAGTAGCATTCAGTTAGGGCTTTTCAACTTTTTCGGAAACGGGTTTCGAATCGAACACCAGCCGGGGAAGGCTTGGGGACGCCGTGATGTCCTTCTTGGCGGGGTCCCAGGTGCCGCGGTTGCGGCTGGCGGACTTCAATTGGGTGGGCTCGAACACGAAGCCATCAATGTAGCCCTCCGAGGTCACGGGCAAAATGACCCCATCGAAGCCCTGGTCTCGCAATTGGTCCAGCATCAATTTCCCGTATTCGTCCCAGCCCGCGGGATTGGTGATCTTCGCGTAGAGGTCCATGACGATCCCCGCGCCGGCGGACCCGGTGTCACCACTCAGAGCCCTGTCTTTGTTGCTGGTGAACCAGATCACCTTTTGCAGGCTCGTTTTGAAATTGAACACCTTGAAGTTTTTGGCCGTGGCGTGGTAGACCACCAGCGGCTTGCCCTCGGCATCCACGACCTTGGACCCGTCAAACCACGCCTTGAAGGCGGGGCTGTTCACGTCAGGGGCCGAGGCTTGCACGCCGGTGGTGATTTGCTCCCAAGAGGTCGTGGGCTGGAAGGTGGCCCACACCTTTTTCAGGTCGTCCTCGGTCCGGGCCCTATCAACGGCCTGCTGGGCCCTGCCGAGTTCGGCGGCGACTTCCGGGTTCACCAGGTACTCCACCCACTTGTGGTCGTTCTGGATGGCTTCCTTCGCCGCCCGCTGGAGGCCAGTGAATTTGTCGGCGCGGAGGTTGGCGTTCACCCGCATATTCGCCGCCGTGACCCCGCCGGGGCCCGTGGCCCCGCACAAGGCGCAGGGCAGGAAATGCGTGCCGTCCTCGGACTCGGCTTCGAATTCCGCCAAGTCCCAGGGATCCCGGTATAGGCGCTCATCCTCGTCCGAGTAGACGAAGTAGGCTTGGCCCGGGGCGGGGTCCCTGAAATTGATGGGAACGTAGCCCGTGCCAGCGCAATCGGGGCACCTGCGGTCGTGGGTGGGCAGGGCTTGGGAACCGTCCCCATAGCGGCTACTCACCTCAAAACCTTCATCTTCCAGGAAGGTCATCAATTCCTGGACCATGTCCATTTCGGACTCGGCGCGGATGGAGGTTCCCTGCCGGCGGAGGTAGGCCTGCCATTTCAGGCTGGCCGGCAGGAGGCCCCCGGGCGCGGGCGGGTTCTCCGGCGCCGGTAGGCCGTCAAGCAGGTTGAGCAGGGGCTCCACATCCGCGAGCGTGAGCATGCCCTCGCGGGCTTTCACGTAGTGGGCCAGGTGGAGGATCTTGCCGAAGTAGCCCCAGTCGATCAGCAGTTTGTTGAGCACCACGTCAGGGTGCGTATTGACCATGCCCAGTTTGACCACATCGAGGTGCTTGAACGCCAGGCTCCGCAGTTTCCGGATGGCCTTCCGGCGCTTTTTCATGCGCTCGATGACCTTCGCCACGCGGGTGAGCAGCATCATGCTGTACTTGCCGTAATTCCGTTTGGGCTCCCCGGGCTCCGTGGTCAGGTAGTCGGCCAGCAGTTTGAGCTCGTTGAGCGCCCTGTGGACCTGCCCGATTTGGGCATCCCACTGCTGGGCCTGGGAAAGCGCCCGCTCCAGGGCGGGCCCGATAACCGACTTGCGGCTGTACTTGAGGTAGTTGACGGGCTTCGGCTTTTTCACCCACCGGTGGGCGCCGATGTCGTAAATGGCATCGGTTTCCGCCAGGAATTTGGGTTCGGCAATCCGCTTGGACGACCGCAACCTTGCCTCCAGGGGATGGCTGCCAAAGGTCAGGGACTTGTCGAGGGCCTCCAGTTTTTCGTTCTGGTCCTCGATGATGACGTCCGGGTCCATGTTTTTCTGGAAGTCCATCTCCGGGTTGCTGGCCACCAGCGCGGGCACGTTGACGATGACCTGAATGTCGATGTCGGTGTGCTTGGTGTAGAACTGCGTTGCCGCCAAACCCTGCAAGTACATCGACAGCACCCACTGCTCGGGAGCCTTCCAGACCTGCCGAAGCAATTCCATGATCCTGGACTGGATGCCCTCCGCCACGGCCGGCTTCATCACGTACTCACCCTCCCACTGGTCCCAGAGGTCCGTGGGCAGGCCCGCGTGCGGGTAGTCGATCATGGAAGCCGTCACGCCGCGATGGCGGATGTCGGTGCGGTGCTTCCACGCATCAAGGCCATCCTCGCCTTCGAGGACGGGGACCACAATTGTTGAGAAATCAGGCAGTTGCACGTAAACCTGAAATATCCCCACCAGCATGTCGGTCGGCAATTTACCCAAGATGCTGGGGACATCGGCCTCGCTTTTGACATCAAGCAGTAGATCGGAACCCGCAGTCAGCCGCACCCATCCCATATCTATGGCGACCCCGCGAATCCCACCCGGCATGGAGACGCCGGCCCTGCGGTTGGCCCAATATTTTTCTTTAACGGCTGGGCAGATGTCTTCAATGGTGTCGGCGTGCTCCCCGATGGACCTGAACAATTCACCGTCAGGAGACATCCAAAACGAACCGCTGTGATTGGAATAGGCACACAGGTCTGCCGTCAGGTCGCTGGTGGGCTTGTGCTCGAACAGCACTATGGGGCTGTTGCAATCCATGGCCACGAGGGCCGGGAACACGACCTTCTTGCCGGCGAAGTCGGGACGTCCCACGAGGTCCTCGCAGGTGCCTTTCCGAACGTAGGCAATGGTCACGTGGGGATGGTAGTCGGGAAACTGATCGTTGACTTCGTAGGCGTCCTTGAGCACGCCGTTGGCTTCGGACAGATCAGGGCTGTTGACCTCAATCACCACGGTATCGAAGGGCTCATCGGCGTTGCTGAATTTCGTGATGTTCCCCAGGGTGGCGGACACGGGCCGGCTCGGAAGGAAGCCTTCGACTTCCGACAAGGGTGCATCCGTCCGCAACCCGAAAACGAGCGTGACATGGGGATCGTCTTCGCGGCCGAACCTATTCATCAGGTCCGTGTCATCGGGGTTGTGGTAAACCACGTCCTCGGGGATGTTGGCCTTGCCCCAGTCCAGGACATCCTGGCCAACGGAACCCGTACTCACCGGCAGCGGGGCCTTGATGTAGAGGCCTTCGTCTTTGAAGGAACCCTTCACAATAGGATGCTTGTCCTTGTACTCCGACCACACCGTGGCCACCGCCTTCAGAATTTTCTTGCGGGTCTCTGGCGTGAAATCGGCTTGGTGGTCGTGCCATGTCGGGGAGTGCGCGGACATCCACAGTTTCATCTGCGGGGTGTCGTTGACGCTTGACAGATACTTGAACCCGCCCGAGGTTTCCCCGGAAAAAGCCTGCCTGACTTCGGTGACGATGTCGCCGAGGAAGGTTTCGACTTCGTTGGGGTGGTTGACGTAGGCCTTGGTGTCCCCACGATTGGCGGCATCGGCGGAGGTCTCGCTGGTGTTTTTCGGAGCCTGCATGGCGTGCCGGCATTCGTGGCTGATGGTCAGTGCCAGCACCCGCTTGAACCTGGCCTCATCCTCCAAGATTTCGGACTTCGTCCGGAATCCATTAATCCAGACCACCATGGTTGGGGCACCAGTGGCTCGATTTGATCCCATGCCCGCGCCGGGGCTGAAGTAGTAGGCCCTGGACCTGTCTGGGGTGTCGCCCTGCTCGCACGTGGCGATGACCTGGATGTCTATTTTTTTGGTTTCACCCTTCACCGTGGTTACGGTTAACGGGTGTGGATTGTACTGAGGGTTCAAGAGAACCCACCTTGAGTCATCCCCCCCAAGTGGGTCCTCCGACGAATCCAGGCAGGCATCAAAAATGACGCCCACCAGTCTGTCGATCTGTGACTGTAGGTCCTCGCTGATGGGGATGGGCTTGGCGGAGGCCATCATCTTTATATCCCGTGCGGTATCACGATCAACACCTCGCCGAAGCAAATCCTCATAATCTGTGTCCTCGTGCCTCACACGAGCGGCTTCGGAGTTTTTCAGAAGTCTATCCAATTCCGCAATATCTTGGTTCGCAAAAGCCTCTTCTAATGCCAAGTGGATACGCCCCTTTGTTTTTTTGGAGCGGCTTATGGCGTCATCAAAAATAACTTCATTATTTTTTAACCAGTCTTCCCAAACCTTAGCAGCCTCCGCATCCTTTTTAGGGGCATCTGCCTTGTGTTTTATTTCGGCGGCATCCATATACTCAATAAAGCTATTGAGTAGGTTCTGCCTATACATCTCAGTTTCAAGATAACTTTTCCCGTTATTGAACCCCCAGGATACTGCCTCTCTACCCTCGGGTTTACGGGTCAGTCCAATCCAGGGGTCTCCCAGAGCCTCGGCTTTTTTTACCGCCTGACCCCTAGATAAATTCGCAGGCTTGCCAGCACCCTCGCTGATAGGGATGGGATTAGCGGAGGCCATCATCTTGATGGCGGCTTCATCCCAAATGACGTAATCCGTGCTGGATTCCCCATCTTCGGAGCCATTGTATTTCAGCCCAGGAATACCCAGTGAAAGCAGGTATTGCGAAACCTGTTTCGGAGTCATTTTGTCGTATTGCTCCAGCTCCCCGTAAAATTCACCACCAGTCAGGTCTGCCCCGCGTTTGTACTGGGCTGACTCAGCGGCCCGCTTGTCCGCCGCCGCATACTGCGGGGTCTTTTCGATGATGGCGCGGACCCCCGCAGGCTGGTCCTTGATCGGAGCATCGGAGTCCAGCAATTGGTCATCCTCGGGGATGTCCACGGTATAGGTGCCCCCAGGCCGTTCGAAGTTCGGGAGGATGACGTCCTCAAACCACTTCACGGCGTCCGGAGAAACGTTGTCGTTCTCCTTGGCTTGTGCCAGGGCTGAGTGGGCATTCCAGGTGACTTCGAGATCCTCAAGCATGGACATGCGGTCGTAATATTTTTGTGCTTCCGCATTCCCCTTGGCATGTGAAGCCAAATTCTCGAAGTAGGCATACCATTCCATGATGGTTTTGCCCTGGAATTTCTTGCCGGTAGGATCCGCCCCCTTGCGGGAGGAGAGGTTGTCCCGATAGAACTCCGCGAGTTCCTTCTTGTTGGTGAAGTATAGGCCCCATCCGCGAGACTGAGCACCTTCCCCAGTCCCAATTTTTTTCAAGGAAAATTTCTTCACATTGTGCGGGGTCCCGTGGTAGGCGACCTGTTTGGCGAAGACAACGGTCGGGAGGCTCCCGAAGATGTCCTTCCACGCCGGAGCCTTCGCCCGCCCTTTCAGATAATCCCGGATGGCTTCGCGCCGGTACAGTAACCTGGCAAATTTCCGGCGCTGGTCGTCCGGCAGGCTGTCGTACTCCTCCCGCGTGAGTGCCTCGATGGGCGCCATCTGTTCCCCAATGGACACCAGCATCTTTTCCAGGGTCTCGGTATCCTGCTTCGAAACCTCGGTCGTCTGCTGATGCGACAACCGCTCGGAGTCCGCTGTTGACAGCCGCGTGCGGTAGTAGTCCCTCATGTTCTGGTACCGGTGCTGGTCCGCCTTGGTCCAGCGCCCCTGATGCAGGCTTTTCTCAAGGTCCAGGTCACCCAAGGCCTTACGCATGGCTTCGGACTCGGCATCCCAGTCGGATGGCGTGCGGTTACCGGCGAACACCACAGTCGGAAGGCTGGCCTTGACCCCAAACCCGAGAGCGCCCAGCGCCCACTTCACGCCGGGGTGAAGTGGTTTCGGCAGTTTATCCAAGGGGTACCAGCCGGCCTCGGTGTGCTCCCAATTCAGGGTCGGCTTGAAGTCGGCGTCCTCGGTCTTGAACAGGAAGGTTTCGTAGGTGAAGTCCCCTTTGTGGAACACCACGCTGCCGGCCACGGAACCCTTGGGCATGCCCCCGAGTTCCTCGGTGGCCTCCTTGATGGCCGAGGCCTTGGCATCCATGGGCTTGCCCGAGTCCTCGTCAACGGGGATGGCCCCGCCGGGGATGCCCCACTTCCCGGGGTCCTCAACGGCGTCCGAACGCTTGGCCAGCAGGACGCGCCCATCTGGTGCCTGGCAGAGGATGCCCGAGGCACGGGAACCCCAGTTTCCGTCCACGAATCCCTCGTCCACCATGGCGGCGTGGACCAATTCCTTGGTTTTCTCCGGGACCTTCACCTTGGCGATTTTCTTGGCCAGCCACTCCGCAAGGGCAGAATCCAATTTGTCGTAGGTGATGTCATCCTTCTTGATCTGCGGGATCAACCTGAATGGCTCCAGGCCGTGGGTGGAGCGGACATCAATTTCGTCCTTGTGGTACTCCGAAGTCACCTCGAACCGAAACACGTTATCGGTGTCCTGGCCCTGGAGGTCCGCAGGGTACAACACGACATTCCCTACCAAGGAGGTGGAATCGTTCCAGCGGTCTTGTTTCTTCTTGGGTTCCGTGACTTCCACTTTCCCATGGGATTTCAGAAGGTCGGCAAGGTGGTCGGTGACCTCCTTGACCTTTTCGAAATCCGAACCCGTGCGCTCCCCAGACTCCACATCGAGCACCTTAACCTTGGTGGGGTCGAGGACCACTAACTGCCGTGGCTCGGTGCCGAAGATGACACCCTCCTCGTCCCAGACCGCATCGTAGCCCAGGGATTGCAGGAATTTGTTGGCCTTCCCCGCGAGTTTGGGGCCCCAGGACCCATTGAACGGGCGCGTGAGGTACTCCCAAAACGTGTCCCGCCAGCGACTCGGGTCCTTGGGGTGCTCGTCCCTGTTTTTGGCCATGTACTTGAGTGCATCGCCGGATTCGATCTTGGCGATAGACTCGTACCGCTTGGCCTTTTCGGGATCATCGAAGGATGGGAGGTGCTCTGGGGTATAGAGTTTCTTGATGATGCCTGCGGCGGTGTCGTAGTCCATGGTGCTGAGGTCAAGCACCTTCGACCCCGTGAATTCCACCAGGTATTTGTACTTCCGCGCCTTCCACATGGTCGAAACCGCCGCCGGGGTGCTGGACTCCGGCCAGAGGTAAATGCCAGCAGGATCACCGTGGAATTGCTTGGGGTTGACCCCTAATTTCTGGGTGTCCGTGTAGTGGACCCACCGGTTGGGGAAATCCGTGAAGGACGCCTGCAGGCGTGGGCCCCCAAACCGCTTGGCAATTGATGCCTTGCCCTCGGGTGTTTCTGCCCATTCCGCAAACTTGCGCTTGCGTTCAGCCTCCTCAGCGTCGTCCCTCGCTTTGCGCTCCTCGCCCTTAGCTTTCCTGGCTTCCGCACTCTCCGCAGCCTCGCTCCCGCGTCCATTCTCGGAAACCTTCCAGATTTGGTCTGGGTTCCAAACCATGTAGTTGGTCCCCTGGATTTTGCTGTTGGCATCATCCTTGACATTCTTGAGGATGACACCGTCATAGCCCCCTTCCAGGGCATCTTGGGCATAGGTGCTGGGGATGATTTCGCTGCCGTATTTTTGCCCCTTGGCATCCACCACGAGCGGGTTTTCCATTTTCAGGAAGCACCCATAGAGCACGCGCCCATAGGTCTTGGCCGTGGCCTTGGAGTCCGTGAAATAGGTCAAACCCGGGACTTGGTCGTCCGTGTTTCCGTAGAATTTCTCGATGCCCGCAGTATGGCTCCCGTGCATCACCAGCACGGGATTGCCGGCGGCGTCCACGACCTTGGAACCCGCAAACCACGCCTTGAATTCCTCGGATTCCTGGGGATTTTTTGTGTCAATGGCGACCACACTGAGGTCTGAACGTAAGAAAAGGGTATCTGGGACAATCCCACCCTTCAGCATGACTCCTTTATTGAAGTCCACAACGTTAATGGCGTTGTCATCAACAAATACCCCGAAAGGTTTTGGGTAGGGCCAAATGTCGTTGTACGGGACATTGTGTTGGTCTAGCCATGCCCGAAGGGTATCAAGATGTTCAAGGGCCTCAGCCGGTGGATTCAGCACTGGGGAAGTACGGCAGGTAAAAATCGTTATCCAATATCCTTCTTGGGCGCACTCCCTGACCTTTTCAATGGTTTTCCAATTGGGTTCGCCCATGATTGGCCATTCAACCTTATTACCATTGGCATCCTTACCGGTAGTTAATGTCCCATCAACATCAAGCAACAGGGTTTTTCCTGTTGCTTGCACGTGAGAAAATAAGACTTTTGGCAACCTAGCCATTTAGTGCCTCTCGTAAGTCTGCGTGATGTGCTATATGGCAATCCTTGTGCATTAGAATCCCATTTTTTTGATCCCATAGAGGTTCAAAAATAAGGCAAGCCTCTAATGCTGAAATAAGTGGAGAGGCCTCGATTGCAGCGAGGCATAGTTTTTTAAATGGTACGATATGATGACAGGCATATCCCCTAGGAGACTTTTGGTTCACTTTTTGTTTGCATCGAAAACATTCTCCGCAGGATCGTTTAAATACCTGGGATTGCCAATTCCGGTATCTACGGCTGGTTCGAATAAGGTGTGCCAACGTGGAAACACCTCCGCGCCAATTCGGATTCCTTTCACCAAAGTGCAAATGCTTTCCTCTGTTAGATTCGGATAACTTTTGTTTATGCGTGTCCGACTTTGGTTTCCTTCCGAAATATAACCCCAATTTACGAGAATGCTCGATTTGCTTTGGGCTTGGATTGGCACAATTGCAAGCACGACATTGCTTCCTGTACGGGTCTTTTTTAGCACCACATTTACAGGTCATTCGGTCTTCGCGGAGAACCCCACTCTTTGTCATTTTGAGTTTGGTCTCCAGGGACCTCGGTTTACCCTTAGGCCATGGCATACCCCGATTCTCACAAGGTCGGGCTAACCCTTCAACTTTTTCGGCTTGACGCACTACCGTAAGCAGTGCTAGTGTTATGCCCTGTCATGGTTTGGAGGTCCCGAGGTGCCAAAGGAACCAGATATGCGTTGGTTGGTCGCCATGGATTCGGCAGACCCCGACATCGCAAAACTGGCCCGGTGGGGTGCCGCCAACATGACCGGCTTGGAGCGCATGTTCTGGGCCTGGATCGGCAAGGATGACAACCCATGGCAGGTGATACCGCAATACCCATACATGGGCTACATCATAGACTTTTACGACCCACACCTAAAGGTGGCCATCGAATTGGATGGCCCAGTCCACGCCACCCAACGGGTCGAAGATGCGGAGCGGGAGAAAGTGCTGTCGGAAGCCGGCAACACCGTGGTGCGGTTCACACGCGCCGACATGATC
>Ga0187891_1003107_pt1 | contig 11914 bp, 7 predicted proteins | sample June2016WEW_21_4_FD_132990 | JGI IMG/M metagenome (GOLD analysis project Ga0187891, IMG submission 132990) | Peatland microbial communities from SPRUCE experiment site at the Marcell Experimental Forest, Minnesota, USA - June2016WEW_21_40 | ecosystem: Environmental > Terrestrial > Soil > Wetlands... | reverse complement strand
CCGACCTGAAACGAAGCTAACACTGAAGAAGTACCCGGCGGAAAAGAGGTATAGTTTTGAACGTAGTAGTAAGCGCTTAACTCGGCTGATGCGCCAACTACTAGGATACATATCAGAATCGCACGTGATTTGTTGATGGCAGAATATGATACCATCTACTCTTTTTCCCTCTCCCAGATTTTACCAAGATATATAATGTTGGTTAATTTATCCTTATTCTTTTCCTCGGTTTTCTCTCAATGGAAGACATAAATTACAATCCAAAATTCATGTCCAGTGGCCGTTTAAATTTTTGCATGCAGACTCGAGTTTGTTCGGCTGCAACATGGAAGGTCAGAAAATTGTCTGGATGGTTAGGAAAGTTTTATTTAACCAGTCAACGCAAATGTGGATATTAAATTTTGGTTAAAGGAGTACGCAGAAATGTCAAAACTCAAAGAGTATTCGTGGATGACAAAAAATAGGTTGATGACGTATACATTTGTTGCGCTCGTCATACTCACGGGTGTTTCTGCCATCTCGTATTGGCCCACATCCATTATAGATTCAGTGATTGGTGTGGCGGTTGCTGTTGTGCTTGACTATTTGCTCTCACGAGTGATGAAAGCCAAGGGGCCAATGAATACGATGTCTGCTGCTGTATTCGGGTTGGTTGTTGCCCTAATATACTCTTTAGGGTTGCCTTCGGTTGCCACCGTTCAGATATTGCCACTTACGGCTCCTCAAGCGTACTATTTCGTAGCGGGAATTGCGGCTTTTGGCATGATACTTTTAAAGAAGGGACAAAACTTGCTGGGGAGAAAATATGTGAATCCGGCAGCAGCTGCAAGTCTTTTAGTTCTGGCTCCCTTCTTAAATTCGATGCTACTGGATGCAGACCATTTTCGAAGCGCTTTTAGCAGTCAAGGATTACCTGCGTTGACTACTCCAATCGGCTACACAGGCACGGGTGCTTTTGCCTACTGGATACAGAACTGTCTAGGTAAATCCACCGTTGTTACACCTTCATCTGTATTCTTTACTTATTTATTCGAAAAGTTTCACGGGTGGCCAGGCGGCGCTTCAAGCGTAGCTGTCATTATAGTTGGTGTGGGATTTTTCTTGGTCTGTCGCAATTACATTAAATGGAGAACCACCGTATCCTACTTGGGAACGGTTACATTGATGTCCCTTCTTATGACGGTGCTCTACGGTGGGGACACGCTTCTCAGATTAGGATTCGAACTGTTCATAGGAAGCTCAATTTTTCTGGCATTTTTCATGATGACAGATCCCGCAACTACTCCATTAACGTATGCTGGGCAGGCCATATTCGGCGCAGGCGTAGGCATAATCACCGTGCTTCTTCAGACGTACCTGACATTTTTAGGAGGTTCAATCCTCGCACTTGTCATAATGAACCTCACTTGTCCGTTGCTGGATAACGTGGGATTGCGCAAACCTACTCTGGAGAAGAAAACACCTAAACTTCCAAAAGCCAAACAATTTGGAGCTGTGACTCCACTAAGTTGTATTAGATGTGGCGAATGCATGGTTATGTGCTGCCATAGTTTGAGCCCGATACTGATCAAAGAGGCATTTGACAAAAACAACACGAAAAGAATAAAGCAGCTTAAAGCAGACCTTTGCGACGGCTGTGGAAACTGCAGTTACGTCTGTCCAGCACGAATTGACTTGCAAGGCTCGATACTGCGAGCAAAGTCGTCAATACGCCAATCGCTTCCCGTAAATCAAGACCAACCTTCGGATCAGAAAGTAAATTAATGATTTGAGGAATCTGCGTCCAAATTTTGAGGTTACTATTCTTCTTTTTTTGAGCACTTTGCAATTCGCATGTTTTTTTAGACGGGTTCTTATCGGCATATGCAGATATTTATGTTAGCTAACATTTTTAACAAGACTGCGAAAGTATAATCGCGCCAATGAAGAGAATTGCACGTTGTGATAAGGGTTTCAGCTTGTTGCTGTTCCCAAAAAAATGACTTGAAATTTATTACGGTCTGAGGCGTTCTGCTGTGATAAATAGTGGAAAAAAAATCGAAGAAACTTTAATAAAATTCAATGAAAATAAGGGGATTTTAGCAGAAATTTATTGTTGGTTTATAAGTGGCTTAGACCCATTTTAATATAGGCTTGTAAGAAGTGATTTTTGCAAGCCGGTAGGAGAAGGAGTTTGATGTTAGAGAACAAAGTGATGTTTGGAGAAACGTTCAAGTGCAGAATTTGTTCTGAGAAATTTAGCAATCCTGAAGAGCTAAGAATCCACAGGATTGTTAACCATAAGGGTCATATGCTCATCATCAAACGTTAATCACAAGCCTTATTCTAATTGAAAACGATGAATCATTTGACAAGTTGCTTCTCTTTCTTGTCGGATTCATTTATTCTTTGAGGCGCCTGTGATGATAAACACGTCAGTATGAAGCGGTATTAGTTCGAAGATGATTTGCTTTAAAGTTTACTTCTAAGGCGCCATTTTCTTATTTTCTGTTTGCAATGAAAATGTTAATTAAGACTCCTCGAAAGGGTATTGCCTACAGATCATTATGGCTAAGACTTCCCAAAATCTTGCGTGCTGGTTCATCCGAGAAGGCACCAAACTGATCCAGTGCAGTAAAGGCGATTTCGATAAAGCCATCCTTGAAGGAAAAAGCGTAAAGTACCGCGGCTACGCAAACAAAAAAAGCGAACGCGTCGCGGATGAGTTGGAAGAGTCCAGGATGGCATTTCTGAGCAAAACTGATTTATCCCCGAAATTCCGTGCAGCATTAATAAACCCACGAAATGTCATTGAGGTTCAGATAATATCCGTTGATGACCCCCAATTTTGGCAAAGAGAATCCAAACGACCCAAATACCTTGAGTAAACGTGCAGTGCTTAATTTGTTGGTCCAAGAGTGTAATTGCTGATTGAATCATGATGGATGCGGCGTTGAGAAGGGCTACTCTTTCTAAGACGCATACTGCCATGTGGCCGTCTACGGTGCCGAATTTAGCGTTCTTGTAGCCAAGGTAGCCAAAGCAGGTGACAAGTATCCCATTTGAGCGCTATCTGCCGCTTATCGTAGACTTCCTTTAGTTGTGGGTCTTGAGTTTGGTCTCTCATCTGCCTACAGAAAAGGCGCTTATCTACAACGAGTCGCAGAGTTTTGGGATTTATACCCTTTCGTTTATTGCAAATGTGATAGCCTATGTCTGGAATGGGTATGGGTGAATACGGACAACATTTGCACAACAAAAATTTTGTGATATTTGGAAATAAATTTGAACAAACTTTAATAACTCTTTAATGCCGAAAAAGTTTTCTATTATAGAATCAAATGTCTGTATAGCCAGTATGACGAGATCAGGCTCTCCCAATATAATTATTTAATCTGCTACGCGCGCTGGAAAATTTTTAGGAGATAAGAATGCAAAGCTTGCTAAAGGCTACTGATTCTTGTAAATTTGACCAGAGTCTTCTCAGTCCCATCTTTTCTCCATTGCTTTCTGAAGACTAAAAAAGGGGAAAGTAGAGTTGTGGCGATTTGCTTTCACTTTATGGACGTTTCCTCATCAGCAATAATGCCAGTATAGCGCCGATTATGATTATTACAATTATTACTGCTGCTATACCTAACTCTACGGTTGCTGTCGATGCCAAGCCCGTTACAGGTGAAGCCGTAGGTGATGCTGTTGCGGCATTTTGAACGGTCATGCCTGTTTGTGCGGTTGAATCATAGTAGCCGTTGGTGCCAGCGAATGTTGCGGTGATGAGGTAGTTTCCTGGAATGCTTGGAGGAGTCCAAGTCAGCGTGTATAATCCATTGTCAGTTGTTGTAGCTGTGCCGAGGGTGACGAAATTGTGGTTCGGATCGATAGCCGTCAATGTTACGGTTACACCTGTGAAGTTGGTCGGTTCCGGCTGCTGATCGTAAACGTATTCCATCCAAGCCGCCATGCTTGCGTCGGATGCGCATGGAACGCCGTTTGGAAAGTCAGCTTTCACTGTTGGTTGCTGCGTGCCTGCGGAAGTATCCATCACTGTGCCCTGTATAACTACGTTGGTGCCTGCTGTGATTGCAGTCTGTGGCGCCGTTACTGTGGTTGCGCTTGATCCTCTGCCTACACTGTAAATTTCACCGTTATAACCGTTAAAGAATGTCAAATAGCCGGCTGCGACAGCCCATGCGCTTCCAGTCGCGGCCCATTCGCTTGGGTAGCCCGAAAGCCTCCATATTAGTTGTCCTGTGGTAGCGTTGATGGCAGCTAATGTTGCACCCACATAGATTGGGTTGGTTACAGTGTGTTCATCGGTAGCTAGGTATACTACGCCGTTGTCAATTGATTGTATTTGGGTTGGATAAACACCGTAAGGTCCGTTAAAGCCTGAGTAAGTGCTGTTGTTTGGTTGAGATGGTCCACCGTTGCCCCAGGTGAATACTGGGTTTCCAGTTTTGTCGTTCCAGGCGTAGCAGACTCCGCCGTATGAACTGCTGTAGAGTGTGCCGTAAGCAAGGATGGCTTGATCTGGGGGAGATCCTGGCGTGCCATAGTAAGACAAAGCATTTTCTGATGTGGTTGGACCCCATAGCTGCGCGCCACTTGTTAGACTGTATCCTACCCATTGCATCGTTTCTTCATAGTTCATAACGAAGGTACGTGTTTGCCAGTCGGCTCCAGCGAATGAGACGGTCAAGTTTCCTGATGGGTCGGGATAGGTCTTGCTCCATAGTACCGAGCCGATTGCGCCTTCAGATGAGTTGAGGTTGACGCCGTACGCTGTCCATGGGCCCTGCTCGTTGGGTGCGTTGGTTGATGCGAAACCTGATGGTAGAGTAGTGTAGCAAAGCATCATATCTCCATAGTCTAATGCAGCAACAGTTACGGGTTGTGCTGGACTGACACCGAGGGGAGTTACAACGGGGGGTGGTATTGGTAGTGAGTTCATCCATGACAGCGAGACGTTCCAGTCATAAGTTGTTGGCGAATTTAATGCAGATATAGCTTGGCCTTGCGCGATGCCTATGTTTCCATTGACATTAAGTGTGGAGCCGTAAGGTACGAATCCTACTACCCCGTTAGGGTAAAATACATCTTCGCCTGTGATTGGAATAGGAAGCTCACTGCTAAAAGGAAAGCCGAGGAAACCGTAGCCGGGTTGAATTAAGATCGATGGCGAGACGCTTCCAGAGCCAGTGTATGGATTAATGTCGTATAGCCAAAGCCGTGAGGAGTTCCACTCAGACAAATACCAACTTGGATGAGCGGTCGTGCCCACGTTAGTAAGGATGTCCTGCAGGTACTCACCGCTTGGACCCCACTGTGGCGTGCCTGAAGGAACGTCGGTTACATTGAATAGCGCATCTCCCGTGAAACCATCAAACATTTCCCAAGTTGTTGAACCGTCAGGTGCAGTTACGCTTGCAACTAGAATTGGTGGGTAAACTCCGTGTTGGTCAGGGTCATAAACGTAAGCTGTTATTCCCATTAGTAGTTGTGGAATCTTTTCGTTGCTCCAGAGCTGCTGTCCCGTTTGAAGATTAACGCAGACGGTTGGTCCGGTACCACTTCCGCCCAAAAGAGGGGCGCCCGTGAATGATGCGACTACTGTATAGTATAGGTATCCGTCTATTATTATTGGGTTTTGGAATCTGGGTGCATATGATGAGCCTTCGAAGAAGCCAAGTGATGGTTCATTGGTGTAAATGTTTCCTCCGACTTCTCCGCCAAATTGCGTCTGCGTTGTCCACATAATATGTGGAGTTAGCGGCCCAATGCCATCACCAGAGTACAATGAAGTGCTAGTGTAGCCTGAGGGTTCTGGTGGCACAGAAGCGGAAAGCCCTACACCAAAACCTAGCCAGTTTGACGAAATCGTGTACCAGGCGTAGTTTTCACCGTATATTGGATACGCCCAGTAATTTGTCGGTAACGGAACACCCGGTGTCACAGAAATTGACGTACTCTGAACAGTGACGGTTGTTGATGCGGTGCTGGGCAGATAAGTGTCGTTAACTAGAGTTGAAGTGGGATTGTAGTCGCCAGCGTATGCTGCATAAGCTTGTCCTGGAAAGTTAAAGGTTAAAGTGTACGTACCAGCCGTGTTGGGAGTGAAGGAGTAGGGTTGTGACGATGTAGAGTCTGCGACAACAGGAAAGCTTACCGTTGTGTTTGTACCGTCGGGTGCAGTAATCGTAAGCTTGTAGTTATGGAATCTATAAGTGTTTGAAAGCAACGCGTAGCTATAACCGACGGTTGCAGTGCCTTGTGCTCCAAAAACCTCGTCAAGCCACATATAAACGTGCGTTGTCTGCCCCACACCTATAGGGTCAGGTGCAGCGAATATGTAGGCGTACGTTGGAATTTTCCATGGCGGATAATCTGCACTAACGTTAGGTAATAATGTCATTGAAGCTACCATTGAAAATGTTAAGATTGCTGCGATAAAAATAGCTGAAGTTTTACTTTTTAACTTCTCCATTTTTATTTTCCTCAATTTTATTTTATATTGGGCAAGAAGATTTATTGCTCTGGCCCAATAATTTTAATTTGTTGACATTTTACTTATAAAACTTGTGTAAAAGGAAATGACCTGGGCGCTGGATATCCAGCTTTTCAGTCTAAAACAGCTGCCTTACCCCCTGGCGTTTGAACATGAAAAAATGATCAAACATTATTAACAAACAAATGAAAACAATGAAAGTTTGATCTAGATAAACAGTAACAGAATCAGAATCTCAACGATAACTGCGGCAGTAAGAATTTTATTTAATCGCTCTATTCTTTTAACTGTTCGCTCAATATTGCTGTCCATTTCTTTATCACCCCTTTAAGCCCCTGAGTTATTTTCTTCGTTTTCCTCCTTGCTTACAATAGAGAGATCAGTAGTATAACAGCAAGGATACCTATTCCAAGACCCGCTACCGCATAACCCAGTAGTTCAGCTCGCCTCATCGCTTTTTCTAATCGTGCGGACATGTCGCCATTACTTGACGCGTTTGGCCAAGTAGGTGAGCTTTGTAAAGTCACATCTGGTTGAGAGGTAGATATCGAAGTTTCTGGGGAGTTTATCGCTGCTTCACAGGTGCTGCAGAAGACTGCGCCTTCTGGAACTGTGGCGCCGCAATGTGGACAAGTAAGCATTCCAGTTTTTTCTCCTAAATAGCATTAGAACGAACAGAAATTATTTGTATTAAAGCTTTCTACCAGCGAGCAAGTGTTATCCAACTATTTTTTAGGGCTGAAAAAGCCTATGCATTAAATTCAAAACCGCTTGTTTTTCAAGCCCTTTTGATAAAATGCTTAATTTGTACCGTCCTTAAGATAATCGATTGGTATCTGCAAAAAATTTATTTCATAGTTGCTTTTACCGCAAACAATAAATCGTCAGGAAACAAGTTCCTCACCATTGGTTTCGCTGCATCATACGGAGAAAGCTAATGAAGCTAGTGCTATCCAAAAAAACAGCAGTCGTCTTAGTTATCCTCTTAGCAGTACTGTTGAACTTGAGTATTTTTTGTTTTGCGTATCCTCAAACGTTTAAGCCTGAATCACCTACTCTTGCGAGAGATTTTTCTGCGTACTATATTGGGGCGTGGCGATTATTTCATAATCCAACCCAAATCTATAACGGAAGCGTTCAGCCTGGCGACTATCAGATTCTTGGGCAGCCGCAACCTTTCAAATACACGCCTTCTTTTCTGATTCTTTTTGCGCCATTTTTAACGTTAAACTACCAGAACGCGCTTAACGCCTTTGACATAATGCAGTTTCTTTTAATTTTTGCATTGGCTTTCTTTGTCTACAAGCTCGTTAAAGACAAAAATCTCTTTCTGGGCATTATAGCTGCTGTAATTGTTTTAGTTGATCCACTGCTTTTTGCGCCTTCAGCAAGTTACTCTTCCGCCGAAACCCTCCATTCCCGTATGTTATGCTTGCATATTCAGACTTTCTCGCCAAGTTACTACTGCGGATATATCTTAGCAAATGCTCACATCCTCCAAACAGTCCTTCTGGTAGGCGCCGTGTATTTTGGGTTCGCCAAAAAACCATGGCTGTCAGCGTTATTGTTCGCGTTTGGCTCATTCGACCCACGGGGCGCACTTGTTGCCGTGCCCCTGCTACTGTGGTACAATAGACATTCACTGTGGAAATTCATTGCGGGGTCCGCTGCTTTTCTTTTGGCTACAAATCTCCCATTCTTCTTCTATTACGGTGCAGGCTTTGCATTCTTGAAGACAGAAACTAATGCCTCAATTGTCTCGCAAATGTACCTGTATGATTGGCTTCCGCTTTATGCAATCGCCTCACTAACCATGCTTGAAATAATAACGGTCCTGTACAATCGAAAGAGCACCAAAAACGGCGAATTTAAGGCGTTAAGCACTAAGTTAAGAGACCTTGTCAGACAGGAAGCGAACCCTGAAAAAAGAAGTATTATCACGTAAGCGGCGGACTCGGCTGGGCGTCAACTCGCAGGGTTTTGAAGTTCAATTAGTTTAATATATTCTATTCTTACATGTGATTTCTTGTATGGAGAAACGGCGAAGTCAGAATCACTTTCAAAGAAAAATGTTCTTAAAGGTGACGCTAAGCGTAAAATAGAATTCTTCTCTAATTCAATTTTTTCTCTTCTAATACAAATTTTGGTAAAGTTTTATTAGTCCACAGGATTTTGATTTAAACTAAATGAGAGTTAAGAAAAACACAGTTCTTCTGATTTTGATTCTGGTTTTACCGCTTTTCCTAAACTGCTCCTTAACAGCCAAAGCGGCCACAACGCAGACATCGCCTAATCTGTACTTTGGCGTCGATGTCGCCTTCGAAAGCATCGCTGCAACTGAACAATTAATCGATAATGTTAGTTCTTACACGAATTTCTTTGTAATCGGATGCACTGGAAACTATAATTTAACGAGACTAACCATCATCAGCCAGTACGTCTACGACAAGGGTCTGAGCTTCATAGTTTACTCCGATGACCCCCGTTACCCCTCGAGTAAGTGGCTTGAAGAGGCCAAGAACAATTATGGTAGCAGTTTTCTCGGGATCTATTATGATGATGAAGAAGGCGGAAAACAACTTGACCAAGCTGATTATCCAGTTATCCCAGAATCAAATGCCACTAAGGCGACCAACTACACCTACAGTGACGCGGCGAACCAGTATGTTACTACCCTGAGTTGGTGGCTACGCACGGGACCTTTTGCAATTGTCAAGAATTTTCCTTCCCAAACGAACTATCGATTGTTTACCTCAGACTACGCGTTTTACTGGTATGATTATGAAGCTGGGTATAACACGGTTTTTGATGAATTTGGCTACCGTAACGGCTGGGCGAACGATAGCCAACAACTAAATATGGCTCTTTGCCGTGGAGCAGCCACAGTTCTGAACGATAGTTGGGGCGTCATGATAACTTGGGCATACGGTCAGCCTCCCTATATGGAAAATGGTACAGCACTCTACAGCGACATGATTTCAGCATATGAAAACGGCGCAGAATACATCGTTATCTTTGATAGCAACGCAAACTACACTCAAAACGTTCTACAGCAAGGACAACTCGATGCTATGAAGCAGTTCTGGCAGTATGTTCAAGCCAATCCCAGAACCATCACTCCGATAAGCGACAGAACAGCGTATGTTCTTCCTGCAGATTATGCTTACAGTTTTCGAGGACCAGATGACAAAATCTGGGGACTATGGAATGCAGATTCACTTACCATTGACATCTGTATGAGCGTAGCCACACTTGTGCAGATGAACGGCAAAATCTTAGACATAGTTTACCCATCACCAACGCTTAAATCCGCAGGATACAAAGAAATAATCTACTGGAACAACACAAGTCTCATACCGACATCATCATCTAATCCTAAACAAATCAATTTCTTGCTGTTTTATGCAACTCCAGTTTACCTTTATGCGATTGTAGCATGCATTATAGTTGGGGTTGCTATAACAGCTTCAAAGTTTAAAAAAAGACACCGAGAACACGCAATCAAAAGTGTTTAAGCGGAGCTTTCTAATTCATGTTAGACTTTAAGATACTCAATTACGTTTCTGCCTATACTTTAAGCGTGCCAGTTTGTTGAGGGATAGTGAGGGGCTTCTCAAAAAGTTAAAACAGGACATAACTATGGAGTAGAGCTGTTTTGGATAGTTGTGCCGTTCCAGAAAATCAAGGTTTTATACGGCAACGCTATAGGTTCGCTGTCGATTCTGGTCGTGTAGACTATGTCTAATTTGTTGCCGTATGTCGCCAATAGGTTGGTTGCGTTGTTCCACACTAAGGGTGAGAGCGCATCCGAGTTCCACAGACCCCAAATCGCGTCGCTTGCACTGCGGAAACCGTAACCGTAGTCTGCAGGAAGCACATATGCCGTATCCGCGGGATAAACACTGCTACGTGTATTAGTTTTAGTGTAGTTCCAGAACTGCTTCATCTCATCTATGTGCTGAGACGTTAAAACGCCAGATGTCGCAGCGTTAGTTGAGTTCCCGTCAAAGACGATTATGTATTTTGCCTCGGATTGCCATGCGTACATCATGTCTCTGTAGAGTTGAGTGGGGCTCTCTATGGTGCCGGTTCCTGAGTATGTGATTATTACGCCCCAGTCTTTGCCGAGACTGTGAGCAGCGCCTCTGTCAAGAGCCACCTCTAGTGGCCTGCTCTGGTTTCCAACAAACTCTGTGAAAACAGTTTGATAGCCGCTTAAATAATCGAACCAGTAAAGCCCGTAGTCAGAGGTGAAAAGCTGCGATTGCCCCGGCGGTGGATTGTACCAACTCAGGCTGATTGCTATATCACCCGTTAAACCTTGAACGTACCCTTCAGAAGCGAATGCGTAGTCTCTTGCATTGAGTAGGCTGGGCAGATTGGTGGAAATCACTTTTTCCGTTGTGTCCAGTTGATTTCCACCGACTTCATCAAAAAGGTATACTCCCAAAAACTTGCTTCCCCAACGGGCAGACGCCATGCTGAAAAATGTTTGGTCTGGACCTCGCGGCGGCAAATAATTGGTCTTCGCAAACGCGACAAAAACGATAAAGTAAAATCCTTTCTGATACAAGAAGTTACAAACGCTCGTTAACGCCGTCGTGTTCTCAGTAACATCGAGTGAACCAATGATAATCAAGTTGGCATAACCGTGGACAGCGTCTGCAACATCGTAAACAGCATTTTCGTTACCAAACCCCACATCCACCCCCACAAACACAGAAGGTCTACTTGCCTGCGTTTGCGACTGCAAATCAACGCCAAGGAACGTGAAAAGAAGCGCAAGAACAAGCAGCACCGCCAAAACCGCCACAAACGTTCTTCGCCTCAAAACCACAAACCTCGACATAAAGACATAAAGTTAGAGAAAATATGTTTTCTTTTTTTTCCTGCCGTAGGTTGCGCCGGCAATATCCAGAATTATTTTTGGTTTAAGGTTTCGTTGAATTTTTTGATTTCTTCGGATGCGTTTGGTTTAAGGATTTCCCCGTGCCCAGGTAACATAACGTCAAAGTTTAGCGCGGCTGCTTTTGCAACGGATTCTTTGGCTTGATTTAGGTCTGCAGTGAATTGTTCGGGTGCGCCACTGACTTTTTTGCCATCGTACCGGAGGGTGTCACCTGCAAACAACACTTTTCTTCCTTCGTCAAGCAGCATGATGCTTCCCAGCGTGTGTCCAGGTGTGTGGATGACGGTTAGGCCTGAAATTTTGTCGCCTTCTTTAAGGATCTCGTCAACCGCGACAGTTTCAGGTTTAACGAAGGATGAAACGGCCCTGAACAGGATGTTTTTTGGTTTTGGAAAGGGTTTTTTTCCTGAAACATAGTCAGCGTCTTCCGTGTGTGCGGCGACTTTTGCGTTGGTGAGGTCTTTGAGTTCTTTGACGCTTCCCATGTGGTCCATGTGAAAGTGGGTTAGAATTATGGTTTT
>Ga0187891_1003105_pt1 | contig 11915 bp, 14 predicted proteins | sample June2016WEW_21_4_FD_132990 | JGI IMG/M metagenome (GOLD analysis project Ga0187891, IMG submission 132990) | Peatland microbial communities from SPRUCE experiment site at the Marcell Experimental Forest, Minnesota, USA - June2016WEW_21_40 | ecosystem: Environmental > Terrestrial > Soil >... | reverse complement strand
TTTTCGGGCCACTCGCAGATTGTAGATTTCACTGGCAAGGTCCTTGCCGAAGCGGGTGAAACCGAGGAGACAATCCTGTTTGCGGACCTTGACCTGATAGGGGCGGACCGCAACCGGGTGGTCCGAGTGCCCGGGCAGTGGGAGTTTGACCGCATCGCCGCGCGCCGGCCTGAGATGTACGGTCCCATCACCGAAGGTTCCTCGGGGTCGTAGCCATTCACGGCTCGGGCGCTGGCAGGATCATGCTGAACGGGAAGTCGGCATGATCTTGAAGTTAGGTGGGGCTCAGCCCGCCAATGCTTGGAGTTAAAGATTGTTTCACACCGTCCGCAAAACCTGCGTGGTGGAAAAGAGCTTCCTTAATTAGTCCAGAGCTCCCAAGTACGCCACATCCACGTAACCACTCCTATCGACGCAGCCTGCCAGAAGCAAGTCAGGCCTGCGGCGGGGGATCTCGATCTCACGCTCCAGAATTCCTCATCCTCCAAACTTGGGACTTTCCTGAGCTTCACCATGACCAAATCAAAGTGCTCGGATTCAAGGCAGGATAAACCCTCCCGGCAAGAGACGAATGCACGGACTTCGAAGCCTTCTTGCCGAAAAGACGAGGAGTACACCTCGAGATCCTGGGCATCATCGTTAATGACCAGGATCTTTCCTCGGAAAGTAATCCCAACTTCCTGTGCAACGCTGAGGTTTACTGCTCCAGCCTCCATGAGCCACCTCTCAATTCAGAACGCTTCAGGTCGTGGCATGAGCCCAGCAAAGCGATGGGACACCTTCCTGAGGAATTGCCCGTCGGTGACAAGGACCCTCCTGGTTGACGTGGAACTTAGCTGCCTCATCTCTTTTTGCGTGCGGATTTTGTGAATTGAGAATCGCCTCCCGCCTCTTTCGTCACCACCATGATAGCAACCATCACAGCAATAATGCTAGCGAAGGTATATATCTCCATATAAAATCCTCCCGTCTCGGGATCTGTTTGTAAATTGTCGTTCTTATCCAGTCTTTTGCCAGGCAGCCTCACGCGTCAGTTTGCGTATGCGCTGCCGGGCTCTGTGCAGTTGTGACTTCGATGTGCCAATGGAGCAGCCTAAAAGCCCGGAAATTTCCACGTGTTCCTAACCTTCGATGTCGTGCAAAAGGACGACTCCCCACGGAAGGTATCGAGCTTTTTGTACGCCTGGAGGAAAGCCTGCTGGGTGAGGTCTTCCGCTTCCGCAATGTTCCCAGCCATACGCAGACACAACGAGTACACCCGCCGGCCATACAGATGGTAGATGTGCTCGAAGTCTTCAGGGTCCGGCCGCTCGATACCTTCCGCCCCCCCTGAGCTACCTTGCTCAATAACGTCAGCGACTTCGTTCCAGGTTGTTTCAAAGGTCATGGGTTGCACAGCGTCGGTTGATTTCTGTGCTAACTACTGAAGTTGCAGTGTCCCCTTTCAGGAAAGGACCTGCAATCGGATGAAACCCCGGAATTCGGACCTTTGAGCACCTAAGAGTTCTTAGGGGGTCTTCCTAAGGAGAGGGCCTCGTACAGGGCGCCAGGAGTGATCGGAGAGCACATAATTCGCTTGCAAAACTTAGGGAATAGGTCTATAAGCGACTTGACAGTTTAGACTCGTCTTGGCAGTTTCATCAATGTCAGGATAACGTCACGCCGCGTTCCCGAACTAACGGTGGTCTTCTCACTTGTCCTCAACGGGGGCGCACATGGAGGACGCCACTCTGCGACGCAGAAGGGTGCAGAGCTGGCCGTGCCGGCGCTAGACAGGACATCACTGAGCACAAACGTGCAGAGGAGGCGCTGTGGCTCCCTCCTGTAACCACAGCTTGATCGAACCCAGCCTGGATTCTCTTATCGCCTTTGCTCCAGAGGGGAGAATCCCTGACGTGAACAGTGCCAGGCAGAAGGGAGTGACTATGCAAGAAAAAGGGCAAGCGGAGCTCCTCCTAGGTCGGCCCTTGAAGGCGCTGGTTCTTGAGGATGACCCCTTGGACGCGGAACTCGTTGTCGCGACCCTCCGGCGGGCAGCTCCGGACCTGAAGTTTGAAGTCTTGGAGTCTTCCAGGCTTTTCCGACAACGGCTGGAGGAAGCTGATTTCGACATCATTCTCGCCGACTACAACCTGGGCGGCTGGACCGCGATCGATGGATTGGAGATCCTGCGGCAGTCCGGGAAAGACATTCCCCTGGTGGTCGTGACCGGGGCGTTGGGTGACGATGCGGCCGTGGAATGCGTTCGGCAAGGCGCTGCCGACTACATTCTTAAGGATCGGCTGGAGCGTCTGCCGGTAGCGGTCGATCGGGCCCTGCGCCGTAAGGCTTACGTTGACGAAGTGGCTCGACAGCAGGAGCAGATCCGTCGGGCCAAAGAGGAATGGGAGTTAACATTCAATACGGTCCCGGACCCTGTTTTGCTTTTGGATGACCAGTTCCACATCCGGTGGGCCAACCGGGCCACGGCAAAGCTTGTGGGAGTCGAAGCCGCGCAGTTGATCGACAAGCCATGCCATGAAGTGGTGCACGGCTTGTCCGGACCTCACCCTGACTGTCTCTACGCGCGAATGCTGGGTACGGGGAAAGAGCAACGGGCGGATATTGTGGACACAAAACACGGCAAGATTTTTGATGCTACTGCCTCGCCGCTCTATGACTCTTCCGGGAAAATACGTGGATGCGTCGAGGTCTTGCGTGACATCACCGACCGACGGCGAGCGGAGGATTCTCATCGTCAACTATCCGCGCAATTGCTTCGTGCTCAGGATGATGAGCGGCGACGGATCGCTCAGGAACTCCATGACAGCACGGCTCAGAACCTGGCTGCCCTGGCCATGAACCTGGCGCGGATGAACATGGATGCCGGTGCGCTTGACCCGCAAACCCGCGAAGTCCTTTCCGAAAGCATCCAGCTCGCCAATCGATCTATGCAAGAAATTCGCGACTTTTCCTATCTCCTGCACCCCCCCACGCTGGACGAGTACGGCCTGGCTTCTGCTCTCCGGTGGCACGCGGAGGGCTTTGCCCGACGCAGCGGAATCCAGGTGGATCTCGATCTGCCAGACGCTCTCCGCCGCTTGCCGAGAGATGCGGAGACAGCCCTCTTCCGTGTTGTGCAGGAGTGTCTTACTAACGTTCAGCGGCACTCGGGGAGTCCGATCGTGAGAATCCGGATTGTGCAAGAACCGGAGGCGCTCTTTCTGGAAGTGGCAGATAAAGGCCGCGGACTTCCCACGACGGCTCAGGAGATCGGCCAGGCAGTTTCCCGGGGTGGCTTGGGCCTCATGGGAATGAAGGAAAGAATGCGACAGCTTGGGGGGCATTTCGAGATAATGTCCGACAGCCGTGGCAGTACAATCCGCGTAAGCTTGGTGCTCCGGGAGGCTGTCCCATGAAGACTGTCCGCATCCTCGTGGCTGACGATCACGAAGTTGTGCGTCACGGACTGCGAAGATTGCTGGAAGCCCAGCCGGGCTGGGAAATTTGCGGAGAAGCGGCGACCGGCCGTGAGGCCGTCGACAAAGCGAAGCAATTGAAACCCGATATCGTAGTGCTCGATCATAGTATGCCGGAATTGAATGGGACTGAGGCAGCGCGGCAAATCATCAAAGAGGTTCCTCGGGTGGAGGTCTTGATCCTTACCATGCACGGCACAGAACAGTTGATCCGGGCGGCGCTCCAGGCAGGGGCACGCGGGTACGCCCTGAAGTCCGACGCTAGCCGGGACTTGATCTCGGCTGTCCATGCCTTGATCGAGCACAAACCGTTTCTGTCGTCCAGCGCCTCCGGGACAGTTCTGGATGGGTACTTAAGGACCCCCGGGGAACCCACATCCCAGCCTGCCCTGACCCCACGCGAACGCGAGATTATCCAGTTGGTAGCAGAGGGTAGAAGCAACAAGGAAATTGCCGTAACCTTGGAAATAAGTACCAAGACGGTAGAAGCTCACCGTGCCAACATGATGCATAAGCTGGGGTTGTCTTCTGTAAGCGATCTTGTGCGCTTCGCTATCCGTAATAAAATCATTGAGGCATAGCCCCAAAGTTCAAGTGTTTGATTAACATTGAGGCGTGCGGTTCTTAGCCCGCATCTTGCGGTGGCCATAAACCCCTAACTACTCCTTACTACTCCTTGTTTGATTGAAACGCGTCACGCGGAGGAGCCAGGTTGACGACCAGCCAGTAAAGACCCAGTTGCTTGACGATTTCCCGAAACTGGACGAAATCGACGGGCTTCTGAATGTAACTGTTGACGCCCAGGTGATATCCCTCGACCATGTCGCGTTCTTCCCGGGAAGCCGTCAGAATCACGATGGGAATGGCTTTCGTCCGCGGGTCGTCCTTAATCTGGCGAAGCACTTCCAAGCCATCGACCTTGGGTAGTTTCAGGTCGAGCAGAACCAGCCGTGGTGGTTTTTCAAAGTCTCGGCCGTTGTATTCGCCGCGGCAAAAGAGAAAGTCTAGCGCTTCCTCGCCATCATGTGCGACGTGGATGAGATTTGCCAGGTTATTCGCGCGAAGAGCGTGTACGGTCAGCTCTTCGTCCGCCTCGTTATCTTCTACCAGCAGTATTTCGATTTCATTCGTACTCACCCTTCACCTCTTTCTATGCGACTTTTCCAGGCACTTCTTGATTCTCCGTGCCCGGCAAAGTAAAGAAGAAAGTAGCGCCTTTGTCGATCTCGCCTTCTGCCCAAGTTCGGCCACTGTGCTTATGGATGATGCGCTGGACCGTCGCCAAGCCGACACCCGTGCCCTCAAAGTCTGCCTCACGATGGAGCCGCTGGAATACTCCAAAGAGCTTGTCCACATGTTTCATGCTGAAACCGACGCCGTTATCGCGAACGAAGATAGCCGGCTGGCCGTTTACTACCGTCTGTCCCACCTCGATGACAGCTACATCCCTGGGGCGCGTGAACTTGAGAGCGTTCGAGAGCAGGTTTCGGAAAACCAGCTTCATCGGTGAAGGATCGCATTCCACAAAAGGCAGTCCACCGACCTTCCATTCAATTCTCCGCCCTATGGTCTCAGACTCGAATTCGTTCAGTACTTCCTTCACCAGCGAACCCAGGTCGGTCAGTTTGGGGGTCGCTTCGCGGCGCCCGATTCGGGAAAGACTCAACAGGTCATCGATGAGGCGGCCCATGTTAAGGGTTCCCGTTCGAATGCGGTCCAGATAGTGCTGAGCAGTGTCGTCCAGCTTTGAGGAATAGTCTTCCTGGAGAAGCCTCGAGAAGCCATCGATGTGGCGCAGGGGCGCCCGCAGGTCGTGTGAAACCGAGTAAGTGAAGGCCTCCAGTTCCTTATTCATCGCCTCCAGCTCAGCCGTACGCTCGCCGACTCGCCGTTCGAGGTTTTCGTTTAAGCTGCGGATTTCCTCCTCTGCCCGTTTGCGCTCTGTTCCTGCTCGCAGTGCGTGGATTCCGAAAGCCAGGTCTGTTGCCAAGTCCTCCAGCAGGCTCACTTCCTTGCCGTGAAATGCATCCACGGCCTGGGAATAAAGCGTCAAGGCGCCGAGGGTCCGACCATCGGCGATCAGCGGAAGCGCAATGGAAGAAGCGTAGCCGCGGCGAGTGGCTTCAGCGCGCCAGGGAACGACCTTCGGATCTTCAAGGTAGCTTCGGGCCACACACGGTTGGCCAGTGCGGATTGCTGTGCCCGTAGGTCCACGCCCCCTTTCTTCGTCGGCCCATGTGATGTTGAGGGTGGCCAAGTAACCCTCCTCAAAGCCTGCGTGGGCGACGGGACGAACGCTCTTGGCCTCATCCTGTTCGGCGTAACCGACCCAGACAAGGCGAAACCCACCCACTTCAACCAAGACCCGGCAAACCCTCTCCAGGAGGTCCGACTCTTTCGATGCCCGGACCATAGCTTCGTTGCACTCGGTGAGGGCCTTGAGGGCACGGTTGACCTGGAGCAATTCTTCTTCGGCCTTCTTGCGCTCGCTGATGTCGCGGGCCGCGGCAAACACGCCCATCGCTCTCCCACTCTCATCCTTGTAAACGGAGGCGTTGTACACAACCGGCGTGGTGTGCCCGTCACGGTGCCGGACCTCCAGCTCGTAGTCCTGAACCCAGCCTTCCCGAAAAACCTGCTGGTACCCCGCGCGCGCGCGCTCCGGTTTTGTGAAGTAGTTCGAAAAATCCGTCCCCATGAGTTCGTTCCGCGAATATCCGGTCACCTTCTCAGTGGCGTTGTTGACATCGGTGATTCTTCCTTGCGGATTGATGGTCACTAGCGGATCGAGACTGGCTTCGAGCAAGCTGCGATTGTAGGCGCTCGCCCGGCGCACGGCCTCGGCCGCAAGATGGCGTTCAGTGATGTCAGCACAGGTTCCCACCCACTCGCGGACGCTGCCGTCCGGTTTCAGCACAGGCACGCCGCGGACGGCGACGTACCGGTACTCTCCATCGTGCCTGCGCAGCCGATACGCTGTTTCGTAGAGAGATCGTTTTCCCACCGCGTTTGACCAGACATCCATCGTCCGCTGCCGGTCATCCCGGTGAAGTGCGTTCGCCCATCCCCAACCTTTGATCTCCTCCTCGCTCTGGCCGGTGAATTTTCGCCATAACGGCAAATCTCCCGACACCTCACCTTGTGCATTGGTTGTCCATACTATCTGGGAAGTGGCAGTCACTAAGGCTCGGTAACGCTCTTCGTTCTCCCGAAGGGCTTCGTCGGTTCGCTTGCGCTGGAACAATTCGTGGTAAACGATCGACGCCGAGACGAGGAGCAAGCCGATGGCAAGAAAGCTCCCCACCAGAGTGACCGCGTCGGTTCTTCGTCTGCTGGCTTCGACTGCGGCAGTCCGCTGAGCCAGTAGGTCGCGTTCCTCTTTTTCCATGTCAGCGATGATTCGCACGATGTCATCCGTCAAGCGTATTCCTTCGCCTTGCAGCATGAAGTCGCTCGCAGCCAGAATTCCTCTATCTCTTCGCAGTTCGATCACCCTCTCCATGTGATTGAACCGGCGCGCGATGAGAGGCCCCAGCGTATCTAGCCTGCGCTGTTGGCGCGGATTGTCCAAGGTTAATTGCCGGAGTTGGCCCAGATCCCTCGGGGTTTCGCTGATCGCGGACCGACAGGGTGCAAGGAACAAGTCGTCGCCAGTGGCTGCGTAGCCGCGCAACCAGCTTTCCGCGTCCTTCACATCTGCAAGCACGGTCTGGATTCCTGCCAGGACCACATCCGAATGAGCCACCCGATGGCCAGCCTCAACTAGCTGTTTGGTGGTTCCATACTGTAGCAGGCCGACCGCGAGCAACACTGTGAAGGCCAGCCCGAAACCCACGGCAATCGTCTTTTCGATGGATCTATTCATTTCCCAGTATTGTGAGCGCTCCCAAGTCCGCGACCAGTCGTTACAGTCCCGAGGCAAGCAACGGACATACCAGATTATTGCTGACAATCACGCTTCTTGCAATTGGGCAGTGTCCTAAGATGTAGGGCCGGGGCTTGCCCCGGCCAGGCCACCCCAAGGGGTGGCCCTACACGCGAATTGGGACATCATCCGCAATTGAAACCGCACCCCTGAGATGGCATAATAGTGTTTGAAGGGGCGTTCGATTCATGCAAACAAACGAATCATCGGGGTTCGAAGGCTTGATTTTCGCGAAGCTGGACCAGGCGGTGAATTGGGCGCGCAAGTCCTCGATCTGGCCCATGAGCTTTGGTCTGGCATGCTGCGCCATCGAGATGATGTCCACCGGGGCCTCACGCTTTGATATTGCGCGGTTTGGAGCGGAGGTCTTCCGTGGCTCACCGCGCCAATCGGACTTGATGATTGTTGCCGGCCGCGTGGCGCAAAAGATGGTTCCCGTGATCAAGCAGCTCTATGCGCAGATGCCGGAGCCCAAATGGGTGATCTCCATGGGCGCTTGCGCCACCTCCGGTGGCGTTTTCAATAACTATGCGATCGTCCAGGGCATAAACCAGTTCATTCCTGTTGATGTGTACGTTCCCGGATGCCCGCCGCGGCCTGAAATGCTCCTTCAGGCCATCATCCTCCTGCAAAAGAAAATCATGCGGGAGCGAGGAACCTTCAAAAAGGCCGTCCTCCACATGAAATAGCGCCCGCCCGCTCGGAAACTGGAAATTAGAAAGTGGAAAAGCCAAGTTCGAAAAAGGGATTCGTATCCTCTAACAGCTCTTGCTTAAATTGCCTCGAAGTGCGCGAACATGTTCTGGAATTCTGGCAGGTTGGAAGGTGTCTCATACCAGCATACCGCCTCGAAACGTTTCCATAAATCGAGGACGGCAGGATTGTTGTGGGCGCCAGCGATTGCTTCCTGAGAAACCCACTCGAAGATCTCGATGATAGTTCCATCCGCAGTGCGCATCGCGATCGGCGCGCGGTCAGTTACGAGACCCTGGACGCGAAGCGGTGGGAGATGGTTGCGAACCAACTCAACCAGCGCTTCCCCGCAACCGGGCTTCGGCTTGTAACATGCGACTGAGATCGATCCCATAAGAGCGCCTCCGTGAACGATTTACCCACGGCGTAGATAGGCGGAAATGCAGATGACGACCACTGCCACGCCGAAGGCGATGGAGAGCCAGATCTTCCGCCGGGCCCGGACGCGGTCGCAGAGTTTCAAGGGCAGCGTCAGGGCCAAAACAATGACGAAAACGATGAAGGCGAGAACGATCTTTACAGTCAAAAACGCCCAGGACTTGCCCCAGGCTAGTTCCCAGTAATACTGGCGAATGCTATAGAGCCCCGAAACGAGTAGTAAGAAAATTACCGACCAGCTCACCCATCGGAAACGGTTCATAACCCGTTTAGCGAGCAGTACGCGCGGCTCGGGGTCCAAGGCACCTAGGGAGGGGATCAGGATGAAAAGCAGGAACGCCATCCCTCCCACCCCGATGACGGCAGCCGTAACATGGATCCATTGCACGAGTGTGGACATCAGTTTCTTCCTGACGAAAGCATGGGCACGATTCTATTCGCTTTCGCCCTCAAAGGACAAGATACAAGCGATTATTACCATTGTGGTCAATGCGGGATTTCTGATTTGGTACGGCGAGGCAATTTGATTGAAGGATCAAAACGATATGCCGGGACGCATCTTTTGCCAAACTGCCCGGCAGCCTGCGCCGGCCAAGGCTAGCCATTCTTGTGGCGCAGCGATTGAGAACGGCTCCTCACCCAAAACCTTCACCAAGGCTCCCAGCGGGGCGCTACGCTTGAGAGTAGATGTTGTCGATAGCCTCTGCCAGTTGGAAGTCCTTAGGCGTGACTCCGGACTGGCTGTGCGTTGAAAGGCTGATGCCCACCTGGTTGTAGTTGATGGTGATGTCGGGGTGGTGGTTGGCCTGTTCGGAGGCTTCGGCGATCTTGTTCACAAAGGCGATGGCCGGAAGGAAGGATTTGAATGTGAACTTCTTGTAGATCGCACTGTCGATGAGCGACCACTCCGGCATATTCATCAGCCTTTCCCGAATTTCCGTCTTGCTCAGTGCTGCCATGGTAGCTCCTATTCTCCGGTTGGAATTGAAGGGCTGACGAGTATCTTCTGTTCCCCCGCCGATGCGAGCCGTTCGCGAACGAAGCGGCTGAGCGAGGGATTCGACCACTCACCCGCCGAGACCGGAAAGATTGGCTTGTCTTCGGGTAATGGGATGGATATTCCCGGCCCAACGGGCGCATTGAGCTCAGGCCCCACCCTGACCAATGCGTCCGCGCGGGGGAGGAATTGCCTTGCTGACGCTTTCAATTCCCGCCGCGATTCATCAATTACGAACAAAACGACCGCGGGTTTGAGCAAGGTGAGTATGCTGTTGCTTTCGATAATCACGTGCTCGTCGCCCTCCAGAGCTTCGAGTAATCCAGGCAGCGCTTCAGCAAGGCTTCCTCTTCGCACGCGCATCCACAGCGCGCGCCGTGCCCCCGCCGCGAGGAACCGGGACGTGTCGCGGAGTGCTTGAGGGTCCACTTCTTCGCTGCATAAGAACTCGAGATGCGCCGGGAGGTCGTCTGCCGACGGGGTATCCTGCGAATCGGCATCACCGCCGTGATGGCTGATCTTCACTGCCGTCCAGTCAAGCGTATTCAAACCCCGAATTATACCGGCAACCACCGAGGTCTTACCGACCTTCCGCGCCTGCCCGCCCACCACCACCAAATTCATTTGTTGCCGCACACCCTGCTCGCGATGGAAGCAAGTATAGAAGAGCCTTGCAAGCGAGTCAACGAAATCGAGTACAATGGTGGGGGGCGGAAGGAAGGATAACCGAGGATGATTCACGAGATTCTTCCCGTGGGAATGTTGGTCTGTAACTGTTCCATCATCGGTGATGAGGAGACGGGCGAGGCCATCGTCATTGACCCGGGGGACGAGATCGAACGTGTCCAGGAAGTGCTGGCTCAGCACAAGCTACGGGCCAAGTACATCGTCGCCACGCACGCGCATATCGACCATGTGGGAGGCCTCGAGGAGTTGAAACGCGCCACGGGCGCCGCTGTCTTGATGCATGCGAGCGACCTGCCTCTCTACCAAAACCTGGCCGTGCAGGCGGAATGGCTGGGCCTCCTCCCTCCTGGCGTCGTGGATGTGGATCAATTCCTGAAAGAAGGTGACGCTCTGCGCTTCGGGCCGCATGTCCTGGAGGTTTTGCACACACCCGGACATTCTCCCGGCAGCCTCTCGCTCCACCTTCCGGGCGAGCACCAGAAGATCTTCAGTGGTGATACCCTGTTCCAGGGAAGCATCGGCCGTACGGACTTGTGGGGCGGGTCTTACGAGGAAATCCTGCGCTCCATTCATAACCGGCTGCTGATTTTCCCCGATGAAACGCCGGTCTTCCCCGGACATGGACCTCCGACCGTGATTGGCGAGGAGCGGGAATCAAACCCCTTTTTGCAGGACCCGGGCTAGGGAAATCTTAGATTTGTGATATTACAGTTTTGATTAACCCAGGTTACTGCCTACTGCACACCGCGATACGGTTCATGTCGGAATCACTTTCTTCGGGGAAATAGCCTTGGGCATATTGCTAGAAAATTACTGGACGCACTGAAAGTGAATTTTTCAACGCGCAGCGGCTTGTGATGCCCGCGCGCGAATCCGGTTTCGATCACCCGGCCTGACAAACCCGGAAGCCGATCGAGTTCGACCTCCCATTTTCAAGTCCTCTGCCACGCTCGCTGAACGCCGCCTCAGCCTCACACGGACAGGTGTTCTACACTCATTTCCGCCCGATGGCCTTAAAGAAAGTGTAGCAGAATACTCCATCCGATTCTGCCGCCCGGTATAAGTCTCTGATTCCTTCTTCAAACACGTGTGGTTCAACCAATCTTGTGTTGATAGCCGCGTCGCGGACACCCTCAATCATCGCCGTAAATGTATTCTTTGTGAAACCTTCGACCAGTTCGGGTTTACTGGAATCGGCATAGACCATTCGAGGAGATACCCGAATAGATTTATAGCCTGTCCTGAGCAACAGCGGGTAAAGTTCTCTTCCTATCATAGCATTGCCGCCAGCCTGCCGTTGCAGTTCAACCTGACACTGAATCGCTTTATGTGCGGTTTCGCTGTCGGGATGAAAAAAGACCGAACCATGATCCCCTTCGATCACGGTGATTGTGCCGTTTGGCCTCAAATGGTTTTTCAGTGTCAGCAGTGCCTCGTCAGGTCGTGAGAGATGTTCCAGGACGAAACAAACAAAAATGTGGTCGAAGGCTTCCAACTCATGAGGTAAATTGAAGATGTCCGCCTGTCGAAAATGAACATTGGTCAAACCTGCCGCCGCCACCTTTCTCCTAGCTTCGCTAAGAGAGGCCTCGGAGATATCGATAGAAGTAATCAAGGCGTCCGGGCTGTTCCCCGCAAGGGTCACTGTTTGTGCGCCGACGCCGCAGCCGGCTTCCAGGACCCGGCTTCCTGCCGGATACGAGGTGTCGGAGTGCAA
>Ga0187891_1003104_pt1 | contig 11918 bp, 9 predicted proteins | sample June2016WEW_21_4_FD_132990 | JGI IMG/M metagenome (GOLD analysis project Ga0187891, IMG submission 132990) | Peatland microbial communities from SPRUCE experiment site at the Marcell Experimental Forest, Minnesota, USA - June2016WEW_21_40 | ecosystem: Environmental > Terrestrial > Soil > Wetlands... | reverse complement strand
GCTTCGCGCTGCATCTCTCCGAAATCGAGCACAACGTTCTTCAGGTCTGGTGCCTCTATTGCGTGATCTCGCAGGGAATCATCGCGCTGATCACTCTGTTGAGCGCCGGCTGGCTCATCGCAGCGCAGATCGCGAAGTCGCGCGCAGGCCGACCAGCATCGGCGTAGGGCTCGTTCCCGCCGACTGACCTGATTTCCCGCGTCGATTCCAGCATTCCTCACATTGAGCCCCGCGTCGAATCCCGCATCTAGCACTGATAAAATTGAAGCAGATTCATGCTGACTGGTTGGTATGCACGCAAGATGTACGCGTGGGAGACGCGGCTAAGCACACGCGACGAAAACCGCGTGGTGCGCCCATTGGAGTGGGGCTTCGAGTGGATCACTCCGTTTCTTGAGGAACACGGGTTTGGCGCCGCGGTGCCCGAACCCGATATTGTTCGCGACCCCGCGGCTGCTGAAGCAGCGATGCTCCGCATCAACGAGCTTCTCATCCACCACAGCGACGTCTTTTTCGGCTATGAACGTCCCACGGACTTTCGCCTCGAAGAGCGCCATCCGGAGCTGTTCCCCACCAACGTGCGCCCAGAGACTCTTGCCAAAGATGCCGCGCTGAAGGAGCAGGCGGCTGAGGGCAAGCTGCCCAAAGCCCAGTATCTACGCTTCACTTCGCCGGAACGCACGCCTTACCCGGAGAATGACCTGGTGAACGCGCGCTGGTTTCCGGCTCCAGCGCACAAGGATCCGGCGCGGCCCAAACAGGCCATCGTGGTGATGCCGCAATGGAATGCCGACGGTTTCAGCCACAACTCGCTGTGCACGCTCTTCAACCGGATGGGCGTCTCGGCGCTGCGGCTCTCGAAGCCCTATCATGACATTCGCCGTCCCGCGGAGCTGGAGCGGTCAGACTACGCCGTGAGCGCCAACGTCGGCCGCACCATTTCCGCCTGCCGCCAGGCGGTGGTCGATATTCGCTGCTGCATCGACTGGCTCGAAGAGCAGGGCTGCGAGCACTTCGGCGTGCTGGGAACGAGCCTCGGTTCCTGCTACGGCTTTCTGGCCAGCGCGCATGATGCGCGGCTGCGCGTGAACGCGTTCAACCACGCGTCTACAGCATTTGGCGACGTGGTCTGGGCCGGGCAAAGCACGCGCCACATCCGTGCGGGAGTGGCAGCGGCGGGCCTCACCCAGGATCGGCTGCGTGCTCTATGGGCGCCTGTCAGCCCGATCAGCTACTACACGAGATTTGCCAGCCCTGAAGCCGGCGGGCCACAGAAGCGCGTCTTGATGGTCTACGCGAGATACGACCTCACGTTTCCCCTGGAGTACTCGCTCAAGGTGGTCGAAGCAGCTCGCCACTCCGGATTGAATTACGAAGTACGCGTACTGCCCTGCGGCCACTACACCACGGGCGAAACGCCCTACAAATTCATCGATGGGTGGTACATGGGCTGGTTCGTGTATCGCGCGTTCAAGGCGCTGCGTGACGAAAAAGCGGCCGGACTCGACACGGCCACTGCGTTGGAAGAAGAGTTGCAATCCCGCTAGCCCGGCAGCTACTTCGCGCCTGGCGTCCTTGCGATGATCGTGCAGTGTTTGCTTCCGCCGGGGGCTTTCTTGCATCGATCCATTGCACCGTCGTCGGCCAGCGATTGATTGAAGCCGGCCGCAAAAAGAAACACCTCACCGCTTTCATTTACGGCAAGTGTCTTGTAGGGCGGGGCAAGGAGAAAGCGTCTCCATACGTCTTTATCTTTGTCTGGGTCCTTGTCTGCCAACGCGGCCGGCATGGGTATGTTGGGCGGTTCCGGCGCGGGCAACACAGTGTCGCCGAGAGGCAGCAGGTTCTGCGCCTTAAGAAATGCAGTCACCGTGTCGGACCACGCCGCGACGTGGGTATACAAATGGTGCCCATCGTCTCCGTCGGGCGGGGCCATCACAAACTGATTCGCGCCACCGCCCTTTTTATAAGCTGCATCGAACTGTTGCGCCATCGCCGGCGGAAACCAATGGTCGTTCTGGGCGTAGATCCACAGCATGGGCAGGTCGCCGTGCTTGTGGGCTTCCTTGCCAAAGTCGTGAAATGCGTCGATGACCCCGCTGAGATTGCAGTTGTGCTCGTGCCCGTCGCCGCCGCGTCCGCCGGCGAAACTGATTGCAGCCTTCAGCCCCTTTGGCGGATTGGCCGAGAGCGCCACCTGCGCAAAGCCGCCGGTCGAGACGCCGGCGCTCAGCATTGTGTCCGCATCCACTTCCGGCAGGCTCCGCGCAAAGTCTATCACCGCGCGCAGATCGTCGGCGCTTGCCTCGCCGGTTTGATAAAAGCTTCCGCCCCTGGGGCCGCATCCGCCGTTGGCCGAGTCCTGCTGCCCGCCTGAGCGCCCGTATCCTCTGCGCACTACCACGATGGCGACATATCCGCGCTCGGCGAACCACTCAGCCTGAGAAAATTCTCCCCAGGGAGTCGCATGCGCGCGCACCTCTGGATCGTCCGATGTACCGTGCGTCAGCACCACCAGCGGATGCCGGCCCGGCAGATCCATATACACTTCCAGCGCATCGAGCCCGTTGGGGAAGGCCTCGGGAACGCGGATCCACATCTCCTTCGCCACCATTCGCGTGGGCTTAGGCGCCGCTTCGTTTGCCGAAGCCGTTCCGGGCGCGCTGGGTTGGGATTCCTGCGCATTCGCAGACACAAACAGGATTGCAACCAAAACAAAAGGAAGCAGCAGAGCCCTGAATGTTCGCATGCGCAACAGTACAGCCCATTGTGAGAGCGGTGTCAAGACGAGCTTGCCGCGTCGTGACAGAACCCAGCCTCTCTCGCAGGAATAGCCAGGACGAATTGCGCGCTATCGGACTGAGGCTAGATCCATCCGGAGCAGTTTTGCCGGATCGAGATACGCGTTTTGCCAGCGCACGGCCCAGTGCAGGTGCGGACCGGTGACGCGGCCGGTGGCTCCGCTCAGGCCGATGCGCTGGCCTGGGACGACGTGGTCGCCTTCGTGCACGTCGATGCGGCTCAGGTGCATGGAGATGGTGAACAGCCCCAGACCATGATCGATCACCACGCAGTTGCCTTCGTAGTAGAGTGGCCGCGCCAGCACCACAACGCCGCTGTTGCTTGCGCGCACCCGCGTTCCGGTCCTGGCGCGGAAGTCCATCCCCTCGTGGATGCTGGCCAGCTCTCCGTTAAAGGTGCGCCGCGTGCCGAAGCTGTCGGTGGGTGGGGCATGGACCGGCGCGCGAAAGTCGCCGGACCACAGGGGCTGTGCAGCGCTTGCCGCAAAGACTTTGCTCTTCAGATCGACTTCTCCTTTGATTCGCGCCAGGTCATCAGGCCCCGGCTCAACAAACTTCGGCGCGACAGTGAGAGTGCTCGTGCGATAGTGCGCGGGAAGAATCTCAACCGCGCGGCTCAGATCGACGGCCGCGCCAGAGGCCGTGCGGGCACTCACGCGCAGCGTCGACGGGCCGGCAGCTGTCTTGACGTCCACTCCGGCCAGCGCATACCACGCCTGCCCGTCGCGTCCGCGAAAGAACTCGATCCTTTGCCCCAGCCACTCGCCGTCCAGTGTGTCTCCTGCCGGCGCACGTACCCGAATCAACTCCGGCGAGCCGGCCACGACCACGGCCGGCGTGAGCGTAACTTCGTCAGCCGGAATCACCGATTGCGCTCTGCCACGCGCGGCCGAAATCGCCGCAGCCAAAACCAGCGCGCCAAAGACGCCCCAAAATGCAAACCGCGGAATGCGCGCGCCGGTCATGCAATCAGCATACCGGGCGGCATCCCGCGGGGTGCTTCGGAGAGAAAACCAGTCACTTCTTGCGGCGAGTTATTTCCCGTTGTGCTTCTGGTGATAGATCTGGCGGCTGGCGCCATTCTGTTCGCGGTTAAGCTGCCGGTGTTCAAGCACCCCTGCCCACCAGGATTCATCGCGCTCCGGGCGCGGATCCCGACCCCTCATGCTCCACAGCGCGTACCATCCGCTTATGCCGTAAAATTCTCGTATGACTGACCGCATGTCGCTCACCCTCGCCCAGGTCGACCCCGAAGTCGCTGCCGCTCTTGACCAGGAAACTCTACGCCAGCACGAGGGGTTGGAGATGATTGCCAGTGAAAACTTTGTCTCCGAAGCGGTGCTGGAGGCTGCCGGCTCGGTCTTCACCAATAAATACGCCGAGGGCTATCCCGGGCGCCGCTACTACGGTGGCTGCGAGTACGCCGACATTGTCGAGAACCTCGCCCGCGCCCGCGCGCGCCAGCTCTTCGGCGGCGAGCACATCAATGTGCAGCCGCACTCCGGTTCGCAGGCCAATGCCTCCGCCTACGCCGCCGTTTTGCAGCCGGGCGACACCATTCTCGGCCTCGACCTTTCCCACGGCGGCCACCTGACTCACGGCCACCGCCTCAGCTTCAGCGGCAAGCTTTACCACCCCACCTTCTATCACGTCCGCCGCGACACTGAAACCATCGACTACGACGAGATGGAGGCCGTTGCAATCCAGGAAAAACCCAAGGTCATCATTGGCGGCGCCAGTGCGTATCCGCGCTTGTGGGACTTCGCACGCATGCGCCAGATCGCCGACAAAGTGGGCGCGGTTTACATCTTCGACATGGCGCACATTGCCGGCCTCGTCGCGGGCGGCGTGCATCCATCGCCCGTGCCCCATGCGCAGATCACCACCACCACCACGCACAAAACCCTGCGGGGCCCGCGCGCCGGCCTCATCATCTGCACGCAGGACCTGGCCACGGCTGTCGACAAATCAGTCTTCCCCGGCCAGCAGGGCGGCCCACTGGTGCACATTGTGGCCGCCAAAGCAGTGGCGTTCGCTGAGGCGCTGCGCCCCGAGTTTCGCGCCTACGCCGCGCAAATCGTCTCTAACGCCAAAGCTCTTGCCAACGGCTTGCAGGCCGCGGGCTTCCGCCTCGTCTCCGGGGGCACTGACAACCACCTGATGCTCGTAGATGTCTTTGAGAAAGGCATCCTCGGCTCCGACGCCGAGCTGGCGCTGGGCAAGGCCGGCATCACAGTCAATAAGAATTCCATTCCCTGGGATACCAATCCGCCGCTCAAACCTTCAGGGATACGCGTGGGCACGCCCGCGCTCACGACTCGCGGGATGAAGGAGCCGGAGATGCGCCAGATTGCCGTATGGATCGCCAAGGCTCTCGAACTGCGCAGCGATGATACGGCGCTTGCGCGCATCCGCGGCGAGGTGGCGGAGATGGCCAACCAATTCCCGCTTTACGCCTGGCGGCGCGCACCGGTGGCGGTGACAGCGTAGGCAAAATTGCGGAGACGCCCGCGGTCCGAGCTCATCGGCCAAGTTCCCGCACAGAGAATTCACGTGTCGGGCGGTTCTGGCATGTGCAAGAATGCCGGAGAGCCACCAAGGTGTCGTTGATGACCATCGAAATAAGGCCCGTAACCGGGTGGCTCGGCCGCCCAAACGGGCATCAGGAGGAATCGATGAAGTCCATTCAGATCACGTTCGCAGCTTTGCTCGTTTTCGCGGTGCCGGTAGTGGCACAGCACGGATCGGACAGCCATCAAGCTCCACCGGCGCATGGGCCCGCAGCGTATCATGGCACACCGCAAACCCCTGACACCCACCGTAACTATTCCGATCAGCCCGGACATAGCAGCGCTCCGCACGTAGACGGGAACAAGTGGGTTGGACATGATACCGGCCCCAACGATCCTCGCTACCATCTTGCCAATCCCTGGCAACACGGCCACTTTGCTGGCGGCTTTGGTCCCGCTCACGTATGGCGGATTGCCGGCGGGGGACCGAGCAGGTTCTGGTTCAATGGCTGGTATTGGTCAGTGGCGGCAGCCGACTTTGCCTATTGCAACGATTGGCTTTGGAACTCGGATGAGATCGTCATCTACGCAGATCCGGACCACATCGGCTGGTATCTTGCCTATAATGTGCGCCTCGGCACTTACGTCCATGTCATGTATCTCGGCATGTAAGTGCGTTGTTTCTGTATTGACATCGCGAAAAGGAAAAGTAACTCGGCGGGACGGGCCTAAAGCCTTTCCCGCCGCGTCCGTTTTAGACGCGTGTGCAGCGGCTTTGACCCTTCTTCGAACCAGGGTAGATCAATTTATTGCGTTCGTGGGCCGTTCCGTCGCTGTAACTCCGTTGAAGAAAGTCACTTTATCGATTGAATGGAACTGCTAAGTCGAAAAAAATGTCTTGCGCGAAGCCACGGGAATGTGAATTCCATCATTTATTCTGTCAGCATGGCGATTGAAAATATTCTTGCCCAAATAGACTCCGAGATTGCAAGGCTCAAGCAAGCACGTGCCTTGCTGGCCACCATCGGGACCGCAGCTACCACATCCGCACGCAAAGTCGGAAAGACGACTGCGAAAGGCAAACCCAGAAGAAAGCGTGTTCTAAGTGCCGACGCGCGCAAGCGGATCGCGGACGCGCAGCGCAAGCGCTGGGCCGCAGTGCGAGCCAAGGCCAAGCAAAAGGGATAGCCGGTCTCTAACTTGAGAATTCGCGCCGATCGTTGATTGGCGGCGATCGTGCTCTAACTCAGCGACGCCATCACCAGCATGCGCGGCTCGGTCATTTCTTCGATGGCCCACCGGATACCCTCGCGGCCCAGACCGGATTCCTTCACCCCGCCGTAAGGCATCGGATCCAGTCGCCAGTTGGGCGTGTCGCCCACGATCAGCGCGCCTACTTCCAGCTCGCGATACGCGGTGAGGATGCGGCCGGAGTCGCGCGTCAAGAGGCCTGCCTGCAATCCATACTTCGAATGATTCACCTGCGCCAGCGCATCCTCGAAGTCGTCATACGGCTCGATCAACAGCACCGGCCCGAAGATCTCCTCATCGCGAACTTTCATGCCGGTCTTGGTTCCGGTCAGAATGGCAGGCGTGATCATCGATCCCTTGCGCTCGCCACCGGCCACCAGCTTGGCCCCGCCCGCAGTGGCCTCTTTCACCCACTCTTCCACGCGCTCTGCTTCGCTCTGGCGAACCAGCGGTCCCACTTCAGTTGCTTCATTTGAAGGGTCGCCGATGGCGAGGTTGGCCGCAATCTCCACCACCTTCCAAAGGAAGGTCTGAAAGATGCTGCGTTCTACAAACACGCGCTGCACACTGATGCACGACTGGCCCGCAAAACTGAAGGCCGCGTGCGCAGTACGCAACGCTGCGTCGTCCAGCTCTTTCCAATCGCTGTGCACCACGAGCGCCGCGTTCCCGCCGAGCTCCAGCAAGACGCGCTTGCGCCCCGAGTGTGCTTTCAGCTCCCAGCCGACCTTGGCCGACCCGGTGAAGCTTACCAGCTTGATGCGATCCTCTTTTTCCGCAAGCCATGCGGTGTCTGCGTCTGCCAGTGTCAGCACGGCCAGCGCCTCCTCTGGCCAGCCCGCCTTGAGAATCACTTCGCCCAGCGCCAATGCGGTGAACGGCGTTTGCGGCGCAGGTTTTACCATCACCGGGCATCCTGCCGCCATGGCCGGCGCAACCTTGTGAGCCACCAGGTTCAACGGAAAATTGAATGGCGTGATGGCCAGAACCGGCCCCACGCCAAAGCGCTGCACCAGTCCCCAACGACCCTCATTTCCTTCGGTCAAATCCAGAGGAATGCTCTCGCCGCCCAGCCGTGCGGCTTCTTCGGCGGCCGTCTTGAACGTGAGCACGGCGCGATCCACTTCCGTCCGCGCCATGCGCACCGGTTTGCCCGCCTCGGCGACGATCAACTGCGCGAAGCGCTCCTTTTGTTCAAGGAGAGCGGCGGCCACGTCTTCGAGGATTTCGCGGCGCTTCCATCGCGGCAGGGCGCGCGTGCGGCGCAGGCTCGCCACAGCATGATTCAAGGCCTGGCGCGCATCGGCTCGCGTCGCTATGGTCACCCGCCCGACCAGCCCCTGGTCCCACGGCGACCGCACTTCAAGCGCCTCTCCGTCAATCCATTCCTTGCCGCACAACAGAAAACCGGTTTGCGTTCCCGGCCGCATCTTCATGGTCGAGCTCCTGGGTCTAGAACCGGTCTCATAAACCATCTTTGTCAACTCGCTGGGATTATGGGACCCGCCTTGTTGTTGGATTCCATACTTGCGCACTATGCCGCAGAGGCATTTATGAGACCGGTTGTACCCTCTGATGGTAATGCCAACGGGCTTGAGTTGTCCGACGCCGCTCGCCTGCCATGGGCGCATCAAATTGCGAATCGGGAATGAATCCCACGTTAAGTCATCAGGGCATTCATTTGTCGCCTCAAAAAGCCGGTTACCGAAGGAGTGCTGGATGGGGTATATTGTCTCCGTCCCCAAACGGCTCCCTGTATGGATTCGCAATCACAACGCTCGACGAAAAGGAAGTGACTATGCCCGATCCCACAAACAGTCAAGTCCCCCAGCCTGGCTCATTTCAGCCGGTCCCTCCGCCTGTCGGCGCGCCTCCACCCAAGTCAGGTTCCAGCGCACTCAAGATCATCCTCATTATCGTGGCCGTCTTTGTCGGCCTGGGCATCATTGGCGCCGGCATCATTGGCTACGGCGTCTATCGCGTCGCCCATTCCATCCACAAAGAAGCCAACGGCGAAATCACCGTCAATACTCCGAAGGGCACCTTTACCGCCAATTCATCGGATACGTTCACAGAGAGCGATCTGGGAATTGCCATCTATCCCGGCGCCACGCAGGGCAAAGGCGGCCTGCGCATGACCATTGCCGGCAAATCTATGGTCAGCGCAAACTTCCTTACGCCCGACTCCCCGGACAAGGTCATGGCATTCTACAAGGACAAAGCCGGCCCCAACGCACAGACGATGAACACCGGCACCGGCGGGATGATCACGTTGCAAAATGGCTCCAATTCCATCACTGTGACGGTTTTGCAGTCGGCAAGCGAAAACAACGGCCAGACTCAAATCACCATCGTGAATTCGTCCGGCAGTTCGTCGAATTAGCGATTCTGCTGGCCAAGAAGCCTTCCGTGCGGAGCAACGCAACCGCGGGAGGCCCTCTGCGTCGCCAGTCGTTCCTTCGTACTCTCTCACCGCGACCCGCGCCTGCGGTACACTCCATCCATGATTCACGACGGCCGCAGCCGCAAACTTCCCTTCGATCCCGCCGAGGCAGTGGCGCACCTGCGGGCCAGCGATCCCAAACTCGCCGCGCTCATCGATCGCGCCGGCCCCTTTACCCTCCGCCTCGACCACACAACCTCGCCGTTCGAGTCCCTGCTCGAATCGATCCTCTACCAGCAACTGCACGGCAAAGCCGCAGCCACCATTCATCGCCGCGTGCGCGAGTACTTCGGCGGCGACCCCACGCCGCAGCTCTTGCTCGACACTCCCGATGAGCCACTCCGCGCGGCCGGCGTCTCCGGCAACAAGATCAAGGCGCTCCGCGACTTAGCCGCCCGCACCCTCGATGGCACCGTGCCCGCGCACGCCGCCATCCGAAAAATGCCCGACGCCGAGATCGTCGAACGACTCACCGAAGTGCGCGGCATCGGCAAGTGGACCGTGGAAATGCTGCTCATCTTCCGCCTCGGCCGGCCGGATGTGCTCCCCGTAACCGACTACGGCGTACGCAAGGGATTCGCGCTCACCTTCCAGCGCGTGCCCAAATCTCGCCCGCTTGAGGCCGCCGATCTCCCCAAGCCCGACGTCATCCTCCGCCGCGGCCAGCGCTGGGCGCCCTACCGCTCCGTCGCAAGCTGGTACCTTTGGCGCGCCTGCGATCTGGCAGGGAAGACCGCTCCCGCGGGACGTTCAGCGCGATAGAGCGGTTCTCCAGCTACTGTGTCCTGAAGCCATGGCCATTCCGAATTCTCGAACTGCATCCCTCAGGGCCTAAACAGGCTGCGGAAAAAGGAACCAGATTAGTAATTTCGGCGATTCTGAGCCATCTTGGCCTTCCGCAAGTCATTGAAACCTTGTTCGAGCGGATCGTCGAAATTGACCAATGTAACCAAATTGATTCCTTTTTCCGCAGCCTGTAAAGGCCCCATTGATTTTCCGCGCTTGCGGCACGACTGAAGTCGTGCCCTGATACAAGACTTCTCGGCAAGCGAATTCTTTTCGCAAGCTATGTAGCCGTAGAATAGCTTGAGAGGGCGGCAGACAGCGCCCGCACTGCATCGGATCATTCATGCCGCCTGGAAAGCGTTTCGTTTGCATTCACGGTCACTTTTACCAGCCACCACGCGAAAATCCATGGCTGGAGACGGTGGAGACCCAGGACACGGCCGCTCCCTACCACGACTGGAATGAGCGCATCTGCGCCGAGTGCTACGCACCCAACGGTGCGGCCCGTGTGGTGAACGCCAAAAACCAGATCACGCGCATTGTGAACAACTACGCGCGCATCAGCTTCAACTTCGGCCCCACGCTGCTGAGCTGGCTCAAGGAGAACGCGCCGCGCACCTGCCGCATGATCCTCGACGGCGAGAGCCGGAGCCGGCAGCGTTACCGCGGCCACAGTTCGGCCATGGCGCAGGTTTACAACCACATGATTCTGCCGCTCGCCGCCGCGCGCGATCGCAACACGCAGATCCGATGGGGAATCGCCGACTACGAAAGCAGCTTTGGCGCCGCGCCTGAGGGCATGTGGCTGCCTGAGACCGCGGCTGACACGGCCACTCTTGAGGCGTTGGCCACAAACGGCATCAAGTTCACTGTGCTCGCGCCGCACCAGTGCAAGCGCATTCGCCCGCTCAAAGGCGAAGCCGAGTGGACCGATACTCCGAACGCGACCGTCGACACCACCCACCCGTATCTTGCGCGCTTCGCGTCGGGCGCATCGATCGCTGTCTTCTTTTACAACGGCCCGGTCTCTCGCGCCATCGCGTTTGAAGGGCTGCTCGAGTCCGGCGACAATCTCGCCGCGCGGCTCAAGGCAGGCTTCAAAGACTCGGCTCATCCGCAATTGGTTCATGTGGCCACCGATGGCGAGTCTTACGGTCATCACCACAGGTACGGGGAGATGGCGCTGGCCTACGCATTGCGCCTGCTCGAGCAGGACAAGACAGTCAAGCTGACCAACTACGCCAGCTTTCTTGAGCAGTTCCCGCCTGAGTTCGAGTGCGAGATTGTCGAAGACACGTCATGGAGTTGTGTGCACGGCATCGAGCGCTGGCGCTCCGACTGCGGCTGCAACGGAGGCAAGGCCGGTTGGAACCAGGCTTGGCGCGCGCCTCTGCGCCAGGCCCTCGATGTGCTGCGCGATGCACTAGTTCCGCTCACCGAGCGCGAGGGCGGCAAGCTCTTCAATGACGTGTGGGCCGCGCGCGACTCTTATATCCATGTCGTGCTTGACCGCGGCACCGAGTCCGTGGACCGCTTCTTCGCGGCGCACCAGGCGCGCCCGCTCCTGGGCTCGGAGCGCGTCAGCGCCCTCAAGTTGATGGAGATGCAGCGCCACGCCCAGCTCATGTTTACTAGTTGCGGCTGGTTCTTCGACGACATCGCGGGCATCGAGACCGTGCAGGTCATCGCTTATGCCGCACGCGTGCTGCAACTGGCGCAGCAGCTCTTTGGCGAACAGGCCGCGCCGCTCGAGCCTGCGTTTCTCGCGCGCCTGGCCGCAGCCCACTCCAACAAGCCCGAGGCCGGCGACGGCGCCCGCATCTACAAAAAGTGCGTCGACACCATGGAACTGCACCTCGAGCAGGTCGCCGCGCACTACGCCATCAGCTCGGTCTTCTCGTCGTTTGCCGATGAGACGGACCTTTTCTGCTATCGCGTCCGGCGCATCTCCAACGAGATTCACACCTCCGGCCGCGGCCGCCTCGCTCTGGGCCGCGTGCATGTGGCCAGCGCCATCACCGGGCACGCGCAGGGCTTCTCGTTTGCAGTGCTCCACTTCGGCGACCAGAACATCACCGCCGCCGTGAAGGCCTACGACGACACCGGCGCTGCCGCCTTTGAGGCTTT
>Ga0187891_1003103_pt1 | contig 11923 bp, 8 predicted proteins | sample June2016WEW_21_4_FD_132990 | JGI IMG/M metagenome (GOLD analysis project Ga0187891, IMG submission 132990) | Peatland microbial communities from SPRUCE experiment site at the Marcell Experimental Forest, Minnesota, USA - June2016WEW_21_40 | ecosystem: Environmental > Terrestrial > Soil > Wetlands... | reverse complement strand
GAATGAGCGTTGATCCGGCGGGCAGTTTCAGGGCCGGAAGGCCTGCGCATCGGTGCGCCGGTCGCATTGGCGTAATTGGAAATCCTAATCTCCGTGGTTTCTGCATTCATCTGTCGGGAAAGGCGTGTCAGGTACCCTTCTCGCCCTGACCAGCGGTGATCGGTTTTCATCGAGCGTTTGGGAATGCGTTTTCGGCGAGGAGATTGGCCCGCACGGATCTGTCCAGGGAGTGCAGGGACCGGCATCCTGACAGCGACCGGCGTTTCCCGCATTTCGCCTGCTTCGTCCCCCGGTTTCAGGCAATTCGTTGCTGCGCTGGCTGCCCACAGATGAGCGGTGGAACCGCAGCCTTCTAATGTGAGCTTCTACGGGGCGAGCCTTGGTCGGGGTGAGCCAGAAAGATTGCACAAACGATGCAGTCGTCGGAAAACCCCCAAGACTTCGTGCGGGGGGACAACTGTTACTGGACAATGCCGATGCCGTTACAGATGGCTTATCGTGCTGTTACTCATGCCGGACCGCGACCATGGGGTCGATGCGCGAGGCTCGGTAGGCGGGAATGTAACCTGCCACCAACGCGGCGCCGAGAATAATCCCCACGGCTGCCGCCAGCGCGCCCGAGTCATTGGGTTTCACCTGGTACAGAAGCGAAGCAACAAACCTCGACGTGCCGAGGGCGATGGGGATACCAAAGGCGAGTCCTCCGCCAGCGAGCACTAACACTTCGCGGAGCACCATCCACACAACCGTACGCCGCTGTGCCCCCAGCGCCATGCGAATTCCCACCTCGCCCGTGCGACGCGCAATGTTGTACGACATCGTCCCGTAGAGTCCCACGCACGCGATCAGGAGAGCGAGAACCGCAAAACCCGTGCATAGTTTCGCGAACGTGAGTTCGCGGCTGATCGTCCCATCGATTTCCGCTGCCTGCGTGATCACCTTGGTGACCGGTATGCGTGAATCTGCCTCCCGCACGATCTCCTGCACACTCTTGACATACCTCAGCGGATCGCCCGCAGTGTGTAGTGCGTAGGTCACCCCGTCGGGAGAAAATTGGCTGACCGCTACGAACACGGTCATTGCACTCTCCTCTTCATTTTTCAGACCACCGTACCGCAGGTTAGCCGACACGCCGACGATTTCGAGATCGCGCTTCTCGTCCGGGAGCGTGATGCGCCGGCCCACTGGATTCTCGTTCTCGAAGTAAGTCCGCGCGAGCCGCTCGCTGATCACTACAACCGGCCTGGAGCCCGGTTGATCGCGGTCGTCAATCTCACGCCCGGCCAGGATCGGAATCTGCATCGTCGTGAGGAAACGCGGTCCGGCCGCCAGGGCGCGCGCGCCGTCAAGGTTCACAGCACCGATCTTCATTGGCCCCCTGATTGCCGGCCCGGCGCGGGCGGCGTTGATGATCGAGGATTGCGAAAGCGTCGCGCTGCTCACTCCGGGGATCGATTCGAAGCGCTTGCGCAGGTCGGCGTAAAACGTGGCGAGCTCCGGGTCGCGATGCCCGGCCTGGCGCGCATTCAGCGAGTACAGAAGGATGTTCTCGCGAGCGTATCCCAGTTGGACGGAGTGCAGGTTGTTGAGTGTCCGCACAAACAGACCAGCGGCGACCAGGATGAGAAAAGAAATCGCGATTTGGGCGACCACCAGAGCGTGCTGCGCGCGGCGGCGCGGTCCACCCACGCGGCCATCCTTGAGCGCGGGAATGACGTCCGGACGCGTCGACTGAATCGCTGGAGCGAGGCCAAATAACAGGCCGCAAACCACTGAGAGCGCCGCCGTTACGGCCAGCACGTTCCAGTTCAATTCCGCGTGCAGCGTAAAGTTCTCCTGCCCATGGGAGAGCAGAAGCGTCAGTGATCGCACGCCCCAGATCGCAAACAAGACCCCGAATGCTCCGCCGAGCGACGCCAGCATCACACTCTCGGTAAGCAGCTGCCGCACGACGCGGAACCGTCCCGCTCCCAGGCTGAGCCGGACAGCCATTTCGCGGCGCCGCGCGGCGGCCCTTGCCAGCAGCAGATTGGCGATGTTCGCGCACGCGGTCGCCAGGATCAATCCCACCATCATCAGGAGCACGTACAGAGGTTTCGAATACTGGCGGCGCAGGCTACCCAGGCCCTCGGCGCCGGGATTCAGAATCAGTGCGGGCAGTTTGGCGCGCTCACCGTCGGTCTTCGCGGTGGTGGCAACCCATTGATGGAAACGAGGAGCCAGCACTGCCTGCGCCTGCGCCATGCTGACGCCGGGACGCAGACGGCCCATCATTTCGATCCAGTAGAAGTTTCCGTCGCCATACATTCGCGCCGCTCTGGGGCTGTCTATAAGCACACTCGCGTGCAACGGAAGGTAGAGGTCCGGCGCCACAGCAGGGTCCACTCCGAAGAATTCCGGCGGCGCAACGCCGATCACCGTAAAGGGCACGTTATCGACGAGAATCGGTTGTCCAATCGCATTCGACGGTCCCCCAAAGCGATTCAGGCTTGTCGCAAAACTGATTACGGCGACCGGCGCTGCGCCGGGACGGTCGTCTTCGGAATCGATCAGACGTCCCGCGGCCGACGACACCGCCAGGCCGCGAAAGTACTCGCCAGTGACGTACTCCGCGCCGGCGCTCGTGGCCTGCCCACGGACGGCCAGGGTACGCTTTAGTCCGTTGAAGTATCCGAAGAGCGTGGAAAAGACGGGATTCTCCTCGCGAAGCGTCTCGAACGCGCCGTACGGGAACATCCCGCTGACCATGACGCCTATGCCGCCCGGCCAGGCAAGACCTTGTACCCCGTGCATGACGTGGACCCATTGCTTGTCGGCGTCCTGGGGCGGCCGGCTATGCCAATTCAAGACCACCAGCGACTCGGGATCGGCCACCGGCAGCGAGCGCAACAGAATCGACTCCATGAAGCTGTAGATCGCAGTATTGGCCCCGATGCCGAGCGCCAGCGTGAGCGTCGCCACCAGCGTGAACCCGGGATTGCGCAAAATCGCCCGCACGGCGTAGCGAAGGTCTTGAAGAAATTGTTCCGCGAGCGGCCAGCCCCACGCGGCACGGGTATCTTCCTGAATGAGGCCGACATTTCCGAACTCCCGCCGCGCCGCCCGCCGCGCTTCGTCTTGGGCGAGGCCAGCGGTCTGAAGCTCCTCTGCTTCTTCCTCGAGATGGAACTGCAATTCCGCGGCGAGCTGCTCCTCCTTGCGGCGACGTTGCGCGAACCAGGCCAACTTTCGGAAGAAGGTGTTCATTTTGCCTCCTGCTCCGCCGGATTCAAGATCAGTCCCATGGCGCGAGAGAACGCCTCCCACTGCGATTGCTGCGTGGCAAGCTGCTGGCGGCCGCGCGGCGTCAGGCGATAGAACCGGGCACGTTTGCCCTTGTCCGAAAGTTCCCAGGAAGCCGCCACCCAGCCCCTGGCCTCCAGACGATGCAGCGCTGGGTAGAGTGAACCGGTCTCAACCTGCAGAAGGTCCTCCGAGGTGCGCTGAATGTGCTTGGCAATGGCGTGGCCATGCTGCGGCCCGGGCCGAAGCGTGCGGAGGATCAAGACGTCGAGCGTCCCTTGCAGGAATTCGATGCGTGGCGGCGTTCGGTTGCTCATAGTGTAGACATCCTACTCTTTATTGCGTAGGATGTCTACTATTGTTTAGTTTTCTTGCGTGTCAGTGGGTAACCCACTCGCTCTCCGTGGAAGATCTCCAATTCTGTACTTTCGGCCAGACGATGCTTCAAACCTGCAGGATCAGCGCTACAAGGGTACCGGATCCAAAGGACTTACGACTGGTGAGCGGCCAAACGATGCTTCAAAACCGGCCAAACGATGCCTCAAGTCACACATGAACACGATAACCTCCACGAAAACCGAGGCTCCTGAATGGCTCTTGGGAGAAAGGTGGGAGAAAGCGTGTCAGGTACCCTTCTCACGTGCGCCCTTTGCCCGGCCCCAGTGGTGGCCGGCGCCGTTGCAGAGGTTTTCGACAACCGTGGAAATCCGTCTGTTAGCTGCGCACGGGATGCAATGCCCGCTCGACGCCTTGGGGATCGCGCGCGATGACAGTGAGGTAGGCTTTGGCCGGCTGGTCGGGCTCCGAGCGGCCCTGTTCCCAATCCCGCAGAGTTCCAAGAGGGATTCTGAATCGTGCGGCAAATTCCTCCTAGGTCAGCGCGAGGGCGCGGCGAAGCGTTTTGACACGTGCTAGTACTGTTTGTGTCATTCACTCAATTTCTACTTGACAAATTGGTCTAAATAGGCTAAACTTGTTCTGTGGGGTCGGGCAGCGGGTGATGCCTGCCGGTTAGGTTATGCCAGAATGCCCTCTACTGTTGGTGTCGGTCGTTCCTGCCTGTGGTTACTGCTTCCAATTGCAGTCAAGAAGTCGAGGAGTGCAAAAGCAAGGGCAGGTAGGCAGATCGGCAGGTGGGCAGATCGTGGTCGAGGAACTGGACACCCATTGCCGACCGCGAGCGACGGACCGCAGGCCGGAAGGTGGCGGAGGGTTCCTCAACGTCTCGACTCCACGACTTACCGACTGCAAAATCGAGGGAACAAAGCGAGAATGTCTATGAAAACAAAGGAGGAGGTCAAAAAGTCGAGAAACCCCTCACCCGGCTCGCTACTCTCGCCACCCTCTCCCCTTGGGAGAGGGCTGCTGACGAGATATGTTCGTGAACCCTAATTAATGCGGGAGATACAAAAAATCGTGGGAACGAACCTAAGAAGTCATTGAAAACAAAGGAAGATGAATGTTACAAGATGCAGAAACGAACCCGAAACGAACGCGATTTACCTCCGCGTGTAGGTATGCAATTGCTCTGCAATCTGTGTCGTCAGAGGATACCCGCACCCGTGCGGGTTACTTCACAACGGCGAGCTCTGTTCGCCCCTCCGAGCGCCTTCCCGTCATCGACTTTCGTCTTTCATCTTCAGGCTCATCCAGTGGTAAACCACCGACTGCATCGAATTGGACAAATGGTTGTAGTCCGGAGGCGCGTAAAGCTCGAGACTTCGCAACTGAACCTGCCTCGCGTTTTCGGGTCTCCAGATGCCGCTCCAATTGTAGTCATAGGCTTGGGCAGATCGCTCTCGAGGATTCACGGATTCATAGACACGCCGCGCCTCTTCCACGGACTGCTTTACGTCTGCAAGTGTGGCATCCTGGTCGAATTGAGGGGCTACCACCATGACAGGCCGGGGCGCGACCAGAGCCAGAACATCGTCGAAATCCCAAGGCAGATGCTTCTCATTGCCCTTAAAGAAACCTAGTCGCGGGATCAAACCATTGATGAAGCCAAAACTGTCGATGTTGCCGGTCCCCTTCTCCACCGTCTCCGTCCTGAGAGGGGTGAAGCCGCAAAAGGAAACCGCACCTGCGATCCGATCATCGAGTGCTGTGGAGAGGAGTGCCACCGTCCCTCCCAGGGAGTAGCCCATGACATAAATGCGGTGCGCATCGATCCTGTCGTTGGTCGAAAGCATATCCACGGCTGTCTGGACATCGTCCACCATCTTCCCCATCAGGGACCAATGGGGGAATCGCTCGTAAAAACGTAGCGCTTCAGGAATTCTCGCTCCGAATCCGATCATGTCATAGGTGAAGACACTGTAGCCTTGCAGCACTAAGGGTTCTATCAAGAAATCCGTCCCCAGGTAACCCTCCTCTTGGAAGGGGTACGTGCCGAGCAGGTAAGCAGATTGTTCCTCCTGCGTTCCTCCGGAGGGAGTTCCCATGGGAAGAATAGGCAGACGGGAGTACCCTGTCGAGTAAGAGTACGGATGCAGCCAGATGACGACTGGCATCTTGGAATCGGCAGGCTCATGGCGGGGATAATACAGCTGACCGTTGAGGTTTCCGGTGTTATTGTATGGATCAGAACGTCCCATGAAAGTAGTCCGGTCAACTTCCTCAGTTGGTCGAGGCCGGTTGAGGATCTGATCGGCGTATCCCAGCCCTCCGACCCCGGAAGTGCCCGGAGAAGTTGAAGTCAAGTCCTTTGGCCCATAAGCCCTGACGTGAGGTGGGAATTCTCCCAAGCCCCAGAGAACTTTCTTGCGTAATTCTTCCCGCTTTCTGCTCCAATCCGCGTTTCCGGCCAGAAGATCTTCCGATGTTTTCTCGGGATAAGTTCTGGGGTCGATGTTTTCTCGACTGAGCGATTTCCACTTTTCAAATGAATAATCGTAAAGGAGCCGGTCCGGAATAGGATATTTCCGCCGGCCCAGGACGGTGTCGTACCAGTCCACGTATTCTTCGATATCGGAACCGTAAGTGGGATGTATGCCCGGCCGAAACCTCAGTGCAATTCGGTCCTGGGCCCCAAGAAATTCATAAACCCGCCGGGCGGCAAGGTACCCGCGCTCCTCACCCCAGGCATTCACTTCCCACTCATTCATCCCCAGAGTGATCATGAAGGCGCGAGGGGCCATCAGCGCCACCATTTCATGCATGTCAAAGGGCAGCTTGTTCTCCCGGCCGACGAAGAAACGTAATCTTGGGTGGTACCATTGGGGATAGTTTCGAGTACACATTTCCATGGTTTCGTTGAGGTAACGGTCCGCACAATAGCGCCAGGGAATGCACCCGCCAGAAACCGGACTGCTCCCCACTACCGCGGCCAGCCTGTCTTCGAAGGCTCCCGCCCAAACCGCCAGTTTCCCTCCCCGGGAGTGGTCGGTGAAGGTTATCTTCGCCTTGTCCACCACCGGGAGAGTAATCAGATAATCGATGGCTCGTGAGATTCCCCAGGCCCGCCGGGCCAAGCATGTAAAGTCGTAATCCGGATAAAGAGGGGCAAAGAACTCCGTGTCGTCGTTTCCATCGCAGGCAGCCACCATACAACCTATGTAGCCGCGCCGGACCGCTATTTCCACCCAGCGGCGTCCCACCGAAGTCGTTATAAAAACAGGGAAGGGACCCGTTTCCGGGGGTATCAACACCTGCATACGCAATTTGCCTTTGAGACCGGGTCCGAAGCTCAGCAGCACATCGCGTACGGTTATATTCTCCTCGGTCGTTTCCTTGATAATCTCCCCGCGCAGGTTGTCGGGAGGAGGGGGAAAACGGCCGGTCACGTAGTGCTGAAATATCTCCCTGAGTATCTCTCGCTTGCGCGCCCATTGCTCCTTAGTAGTAATTCGCACCTGCTTGCCGTGCTCATCCAGCAGGAGTGGATCCGGAAGCTCCACCATCGTGGGGAGAGCATCGAAGTCCGGTGGCAATTCGCCCGTGCGTTGCAGCCATTCATTCCAGGCCGGGTCAGGAGGAAGCATAGCCAGCAGCTGAGCGAGAAATGCCTTCCGTTTTTGAATATTGTCGGTGGTGCTAGCGGCGGCGTTCGCATTTGTAATCGCCTCGGTACTCTTGTGAGCTGAGGCACTTTGGAGCGCAGCCGGCACCCCTAAGAACATAGCCGTTTGGCACGCCACAACCGGCATTAAAGAACCAATCCGTAAGAGAACCCTTGGCTTCCCTGTCATCGCCCTCTCTCCCTCAAGCAAAGTCGCTGATTTCTTCTGGTTGAACTCTACACAGTTCGAGAACACCCATCGTCAGCTTAAGGTCCTAAACCGAATTAGATTGAGCTTTTCGCCATTTCGGTAGGGACATCGAGACAACCCTCTGGATTCGTCTGCTCAGGTAAGGAACACCTTGCGAGGCGGCAACCGCAGCACATTTGTGTCAATGGCTTTCCGCTGGGCCTTTTAGCATGTGCCGCGAAGTTCCGAGCAGTAAGAAGCCTCAGATTTTATTCGATCTTTTGACCGGGCCACAGTGCTGCTTCGCATGCCTTGGCGGCGGCCTCGCTGGGAGGCAGATTGGCGTGCCACCGGGAGGCATCAAGGCGTCTACCACTGACCTCGCCCGCGGCGTCCGAAACCAGCCAGAGCAGCGGCGCCACCATAATCTCCGGAGAGATCAACCTTTTCTGCAATTCCAGGGGCACTTCTTCGGGAATCATCCCCGTTTGGCTCGCGCCACCCGGCAGCAGGGCATTGACCGTCACTCCGGTTCCGGCAAGGTCCTGGGCCCAGATAATGGTTTCGGATTCAACCGCGGCCTTCGATGGACCATAGGGGGAGAAGCCCTGGCGACGCATCGTTTCGCGGTTCATTGAAATGTTGATGATCCTGCCCCACCCGCGGGCGATCATGCCGGGCGCAACGGCCCGCGCCATGAAGAACGGGCCGTTCACGTTCGTCTCAATGATCATTCGCCAAGTCTCCGGGTCCGTTTTCCAGAAAGGGTGAGGTGCGCTTAAGAACCGTTCCGAAACAAAACGCATCCCGCGGCCGGCATTGTTCACCAGCACATCGACCGGCCCGAACCGATCTTCGACCCGTTTGACAAGGGCAGCGCAAGCGGGCTCGGCGCTCACGTCCGCGAGCACGGGGAAAATGCGTCCCTCGGGCGCTTCCTTGGCGACGGCCTCAACCTCATCGCGCGTCCGGGCAGCCGTAATGGCCACGCGGAAGCCGGCTCGGCTCAGGCCAAGCGCCATGGCCCGGCCAAGCCCCCGGCCTCCGCCGGTGACAATTGCAACTCTTGCATGGCTTGCCATGGCTACAGGATACCTCACGTCTATTGCAGGTCATATATTGAAATCATGATGCGGACTATCACTCTTGAAGAATATTTCGTAAGCCCGGCATTTCATGCCTTGCAGGGAACGGGAGCGAGACGATTGCAGGGGCTTTCCTTGAGGAGTGGAGAATGAGGCATTGGCCATCCGGGGAGACTTGCGCTGGACACTGGGGCCAGATGGACTTCACCTCAGCGAGCCAGCGGCTGAGTTTGCGCCGGAAGAAACGGTCGGCAGAGTATTCCCTGGAGCCAAGCTGGTCGGCGAGCCCTCCTGAGGTGAACAAGGGAATGTGAACCGAATGCCCGTTCAGCGACCAGGTTTTCCACACGAGCCAGAGGTGAAGATCCAGCACCCCTGGTGCGTTAGCGAGGGCGGCTACCACCTCGCGCTCGACCGGAATGCGGTGCGCGTCGATTTCCTCGTAAAATGGCTCGCTGAGAACGACGACGTTCTCATCAGGGGAAGTCGGAGGTGGATCGGTTTCATCCATATGGAACCAAAGGTGAAGGCGATCGAAAAAGTGGAATCTCGCCCAGTCCAGAACGAGCTTACCCTCGGGCCGGTCGCTGCATCCGAAAAAGATGGTGGACGCGAAGATGCGCTGAAAACCCTCCATGATCCGGTGGCACCTCTTGCCGTCTTTGAAGAGGCGGAAAAAGTCGAGCATCTCCGAGGCTCGGTGGAATCTCACAATCCGGCTGCGCTGACGGACCGCAAGCGTCGCCATCCAAATCGGAATGAGGCGGTCCTCGCCGAACGGTAATCCGAACTGGGGGTGACCGAGGACCTGAAGGAAGAACTTTCCATTGCTTCTCGAGTAAAGCAATTGGTCAGTAGGAGGCCGACGGAGCGGGAGACCGCAGAAGACAAAGGGTCGGGCGTGCAAGGCGAGTTGCTGCTGGCGGCGCTCGCGTTGTTCCCGAATGAGTTCGATGGATTCGACTTGTTTCAACCTGCGCTTGCTGATGCGGAAGGAAGACAGTGCTGGCGAGACGGCGTCGTCAGCCCGGTGTCCCACACCACACGTGGTCGGCAGTGGTTGAATTGTGGTGCGAAATTCCATGGGCCTCAAATCTGTTCCGGACAGAAGAAAACTCTGTCGCACCAATCTGATCAACCCAGCACGAGGCTGTATCCGATAGGTGAACCGCCTCGCGAAACCCGGCCGGTGCGGCACCCTGAGCCACGACTACACGCGCCACGGCACGACCACTCTGTTCGCCGCTCTGAGTACACTTGACGGCGCTGTCCTCGGCGACTGCATGCCGCAGCGTCGGCATCAAGAATTCATCCGCTTCCTCAAGCGCATCGACCAGGAGACGCCCAGCGATCTCGACTTGCACCTGATCGTGGACAACTATGCCACCCACAAGCACCCGCCGGTCGAACGCTGGCTGCATCGCCATCCGCGCTTCCACTTGCACTTCACTGCTACGTCTTGTTCATGGCTCAACTTGGTCGAACGCTGGTTCCGAAACTTAACCGAGCGGCGATTGCGTCGCGGCTCATTCTACAACCTCAACGAACTAACCCAGGCCATTGATGACTACATCGATGGCCATAACCAGAACCCACGCATCTTCGTTTGGAGTGCCTCGGTCGGACGCATTCTGACGAAAGTCGCCAAATGTAAAGAAGCGTTAGACGCACTACACTAGCCAAGAAGGCGATTTTTCGGGCTTGATCGGCTCCCAAGCGTTACGTGCGCGCGCACACACGCAATTGACCGCGCGACGAAGGTTAAGATGAATCGCGTAGAGTTAAGAGGGGAGGTTCTCGAGGCCATTCTCACGCACGACATAGTCGCATTCCAGACGCACGCCACCCTGCAGGGCCTCCGCGTAAAGTCAGCTTCGAATTTCAGGTTGTAACCGGCATGGCGTACGATTTCACCGTGCATTTCTTTGAAAACGTCAAGTTCCGTCGCGCCCGGGTGGATCGCCGGACGCGCCACCGCGTAGCCGGCCTCGATCGCCTTGACGCACCCGGCGATCAGTTGAAGAAGATTCAGCCAAAAATGCCGTTGAACCATATGCAGGCGTGATTACACATAGTGTCACCAGAAGAAAACCATCCTTCATTGGGTGCTCCCCCGCCGTCCGAATCATCCCTTCGCCAAATTGTCGAATTCTTTCCTTATACTATAGTCTGGCTCTGAGATTCTGAGTGGAAAATGGAGTGGATGAATGGGCAATCTCGGGAATGAAATTAAGCACTCGCTCCACATGTTCTTCAAGAACCCCGGCTTTACCATCGCCGCCCTTGCCGCTTTGGCGCTGGGTATCGGAGCCAACACCGCCATCTTCACGGTAGTCAACACGGTTCTGCTCAAGCCCCTCACCTATCCTGAGGCCGATCGTATGGTCGAGTTCTTTCACAACCCGGCCAGCGGCGGCAGCCTGCTTGCCAACAACCTTGCCTCGATTCCGATGTTTCATCTCTACGAGCGGCAGACCAGCGTCTTCCAGGACGTTGCGGCCTACGACTTCACCAGCCCCGGCTTCAACCTCACCGGTGACCGGCCCGAGCAGCTTCACGGCATTCACGTTAGTGAAGCCTACTTCCGTCTCTTCGGCGCGCGGGCCATGCTGGGCCGCACGTTTACGCCGCTGGAGGATTCGCCGAACGGCGGCAAGGTGGTGGTGGTCAGCTACGGATTTTGGCAGCGCCGCTTCGGTGGCGATCCGGCCATCGTCGGGAAATGGCTCTCGCTGGGCAATCAGCCTTATACGATCGTGGGCGTCATCGGGAAGGAGTTCTTTTCCGACCCGGATGCGGACATCTGGCTGCCCTTTCAGTTTGAACCCGAAAGCACGAACGGGAACCAGTACTTTCAAGCCGCTGCACGGCTCAAGCCCGGCATCACGCTCGCGGCCGCCAACGCGCAAATGAAGCTTGCGACCGAAGAGTTCTACCGCCTCTTCCCGCGGCGCAGCCGCAACGAATGGGAAATATTTGCCGCTGAGCCGCTGCGGGACTTGATCATCGGTGATGCGCGCAGGTCGCTGCTGGTCATGCTCGGAGCAGTGGGCTTGGTGCTGTTGATCGCATGCGCCAACGTCGCCAACCTGCTGCTCGTGCGCGCCTCCGGACGCAAACGGGAGTTGGCCATCCGCTCCGTGCTGGGCGCAAGTCGCGGGCGCATCATCCGCCAGTTGCTGGCGGAAAGTGTGCTGTTGGCGGTTGCGGGCGCCGCGCTTGGCCTGATTCTGGGGTTTGCCGGCGTGCGCGCACTGCTCGCGGTCAGCCCCGCGGGTCTACCCCGTCTCGGTGAAAACGGCTCCGCCGTGGCGATAGATTGGCATGTCCTCGCCTTCATCCTCGCCGTTGCGCTGCTCACGGGTG
>Ga0187891_1003102_pt1 | contig 11927 bp, 9 predicted proteins | sample June2016WEW_21_4_FD_132990 | JGI IMG/M metagenome (GOLD analysis project Ga0187891, IMG submission 132990) | Peatland microbial communities from SPRUCE experiment site at the Marcell Experimental Forest, Minnesota, USA - June2016WEW_21_40 | ecosystem: Environmental > Terrestrial > Soil > Wetlands... | reverse complement strand
GGACAAGGCGATCGCCATTGGGTTGATCCCGGACTTGCCGAGGGAAAAGATCCGATTTGTCGGCAATACATCCATCGTCGGCGCCGATTTAGGTCTGCTCTCTGAGAGCACGTGGCAGGAATTGCATTCGACCGCGGAATCGGTCACGTATTACGACCTTATTAATTATCCAAATTATTACGACGAGTTCCTGGCGGCGAGGTTCATTCCCCACACGGATCTCAGCAGGTTTAAGTCCGTGAAGCATTCGCAAGAAGTGGAGGCTTTGACTTAGATGGCGTTCACTCTGGCGGTCGCCGGCAAGGGCGGCACTGGTAAGACCACCCTGGCGGCATTGCTGATACAAACCTTGATCGAGCGCGGGGAGGGGCCTGTCCTGGCGGTCGATGCCGATCCCAACCCCAACCTGGGCTTCGTGCTGGGGTGCAAAGTGGAGAAGACCATCAGCGAATTGCGAGACGATTTGCTGGATCACATCCGCAAACTCCCCGCGGGAGTAACCAAAGACGATTACCTGGAGATGGGAATTCAAGAGTGCTTGTGGGAAGGACGTGGTGTCGATCTGCTGGTCATGGGCGCCGGCGAAGGGCCGCGCTGTTACTGTGCGGTGAATAATGTTCTGCGGCGTTGCATTGACCGCCTTCGCGGCGCTTATCGGTACGTGGTCCTGGATAACGAGGCGGGACTCGAACACCTCTCCAGATGCACAACCCAGGATGTCGATGTGCTCCTGGTTGTGAGCAACGGCCTGCCCGTTTCGCTGCAAGCGGCTGCGAGGATTCGCGAGCTGACCAAGAAGTTGGCGTTGCGGATCGGAGGGCAATATCTGGTCCTCAACGATGTTGAAGCGGCTGGGGGCGGAAGGGAAAATGGCGACGCGCCTTTACTCGCGCAGCAAACGGGCCTCAAGTTGCTCGGCGTAGTGCCGTCGGACAGCCGCTTGCGCGAACTGAGCCGGATGGCGGAACCGGTGAGTCAACTGGCGGCGGATTCGCCGGCCCGGCGCAGCTTGCGGGAGCTGCTTGAAGCAGCCCTGTCGCCAACTGCCGCGTTGTAGATGGGGAGGAAGAACGTCTGCGAAAAGAAAATGCCCTCTCCCCAGGGGAGTCCGATTTCTGGACCCCGATGGGGTCCATCGGACCCCGGAAATCGGGGAGGGTGGCCCGCGACGGCGCTTTCATCTGCCGTCGAGGGTCGGGTGAGGGGTCACTTCCCCGGCACCGGATGGATTCTGCAATTTACTCAGAATGAGAGTCGGAAGTTCGAGGAGGAAAAACAATGGTTCCAGATGCGAAGAAAACCTGGGGTGGACGAGTCAATTCGGTGACGATCGGTGCGACTCAGGCCGGTGGGGGAACGCGAGGCTATACCGTCACAATCGGGGGGTCCGCGACGCTGCCTTTCCTGGATTTTGAGGGGCCGTGCGTCCAGCCGGCCGTGGCCATGGAAATCTGCGATACCTACCCGCAAGAGTGGCCGGACCTGCTGAGAGAACCATTCGGAGACACATTGAACGACCCGGTGAATTGGGCGCGAAAGTGTCTCGAAATGGGCGCCGACTTGATCTGCTTGCGCCTGGACGGGTGCCATCCTGAACGCGGTAACCGAACTCCCGCCGAAGCCGCTCAAACCGTAAGGCAGGTTTTGCAAGGAGTCCCGGCGCCCCTGATCATCTGGGGTACGGGGAATGCCGACAAAGACAACGAGGTCTTCCCGGCCGTAGCGGAAGCTGCCGCGGGTGAGAACTGCCTGATCGGAAGCATCACGGAGGATAACTACAAGACCCTGGTGGCGGTGTGCACGGCTTACAAGCACAAGATCGTCGCCGAATCACCCTGCGACGTCAACATGGCCAAACAGGTCAACATCCTCGCTCAGGACATGGGCTTCCCGGTCGAAAATATTGTGATTTACCCCACCTGCGCCGCGCTCGGATACGGTCTGGAGTACATCTATTCCGTGATGGAGCGCGCACGGCTGGCAGGTTTGAAGGGCGATAGAATGCTGGCGCAACCCATGATCTGCGATGTCGGCATCGAGGCATGGGGCGTCAAGGAGGCTCGGGTCTCGGAGAAAGAGATCCCCGACTGGGGTCCCCAGCGCCAGCGCGCGCCGCTTTGGGAAGCCAGCACAGCCCTCGCGTTTCTCGTGGCAGGTGGCGACCTGTTCATTCTGCGCCACCCCGAAGCGGTTCAGGCACTCAAGAAGAGTATCGCCGAACTGAGCGGAGGCACGGTTACCGCGGTCGCCGCCTAGATTACTGTGACCCGATAGCCCTCTCTCCCTTGGGAAGAGGGCGGAGACTAAATCTCCAGGAGGAGAACCCATGGGAATCATTTTAATAGGTGAACGTATCAACGGTTCCTTTAAGGACGTCGGCAAGGCCATTCAAGAACATGACAAGACTGTGATCAAGGATCGTGTCGCCAAGCAGGAAGCGGGCGGGGCGGATTACCTGGACGTGAACATGGGAGCAGCTTCGCGCAAGCTGGAGGACTACGCCTGGCTGGTTCAAGCCGTGGCGGAATCCACTGCCCTGCCGCTCTCGCTTGACTGCCCCCGCGCCGACATGTTCCGGGCGGGCCTCACGGCCTATCGCGACACCGTTGGAGAGCGGGCGGTAATTCTCAACAGCACCACCGCCGAAGACAGCAAGCTCATCCCGCTTCTCGAACTGGCGAAAGAATTCAAGACGTCGATTATGGGCGTGGTGATGGATGAAAGAGGCAGCCCCCAGGATGTGGACCGGCGGCTGGAACTGGGTGGAAAAATCTTCGCGGCGGCGATCGAAGCAGGACTCTCGCCATCCGAAATCTTTCTCGACCCCATCGTGATGCCGGTCAAGTTCATGCAGGACCAGCCCAAGAATGTTCTCAATGCCATACAGCAGATGACCACGCTCTCCGATCCGCCGTGCCATATTTCCATCGGCCTGAGCAACGTTTCTTCGAAGACTGAAGAGCGCAAGCTCATCAATCGCACCTTCATGGTCATGGCGTTGGCGGTGGGGTTGGATACCGCAATCCTGGACGTCTGCGATGAGGAATTACGCCAATCGGTGGCCACGGCTGAACTCCTGCTCGGTATGGATATTTACAGCGACGGCTACCTGAAGGCTTACCGCCAACGGACCGGGTCGAGCCCGGCGACTGTGGCAGCGTGAGGGCGGGCAGGTAGGCAGGTCGGCAGATAGGCAGTCAGCAGTTGTCAGTGGGCAGTTCGTAGTTCGTGGTTGGAATTGGCAGTCGGCCAGACGCGTTGATAGGCGGGCAATGGGGTGAAGGCAATCTGCCCACCTGCCCTTCGAGGAGAGGCACCTATGAATCAAAAGAGCGTTGATCCAGCAACACTGGAGATGCTTCAGATCGCCGAAAATCAGCACTTCGAGACGGTCTGGGACCGGTGGGAGGAGCAGCAGCCGCAATGCGGCTTCGGAAAGCTTGGAGTTTGTTGCCGAATCTGCAACATGGGCCCCTGCCGCATCGATCCCTTTGGCGGCCGGCCGCAACGGGGCGCCTGTGGCGCGGACGCGGATACGATTGTGGCCCGCAACCTGGTGCGCATGGTGGCCGGCGGCTCGGCGGCCCACTCCGATCACGGCCGCGACGTAGCCCATACGCTTCTCCTTGCAGCGGAAGGAAAAGGCGGCTACGCCATTCAGGACTCGGCAAAGCTGCGCCGCGTGGCGGCGGAATTCGGCGTTGCACCCGATGGGCACAGCGACGCCGAAATCGCCAAGGCCCTGGCGGAGCGCGCTCTTTCCATGTTCGGTCAACAAGAAGGCGAGCTCCAGTATGTTTCGAGAGCGCCCGCCAAGCGCCAGGAACTGTGGCGCAAGCTTGGCATCAGCCCGCGCGGAATCGATCGCGAGATCGTCGAGATCATGCACCGCACCACCATGGGTGTTGACACGGATTACCGGAACATCCTCATGCAGGGATTGCGCGCCTCGCTCGCGGATGGCTGGGGCGGTTCCATGCTCGCTACGGACCTTCAGGACATCCTCTTTCGCCCTCCCAAACCCCTGCGCGCGGCGGTCAACTTAGGCGTCCTGAAGAAGGACGCGATCAATATTGTGGTGCACGGCCATGAGCCCGTCCTGTCGGAGATGATGGTGGCGGCCAGCCGCGACCCGGAACTTCTGAAGATGGCCGAAGCGCATGGTGCCAAGGGAATCAACATTGCCGGCATCTGCTGCACCGCCAACGAAATCCTGATGCGCCACGGCGTGCCGGTGGCAGGCAATTTCTTGCAGCAGGAACTGGCCGTCATCACGGGCGCGGTCGATCTCATGGTGGTCGATGTGCAATGCATCATGCCGTCCCTGGCCAGCATCTCCAGTTGCTTCCATACCAAGCTGGTAACCACCTCGAGCAAAAACAAAATTCCCAATGTTGAATCTGTTGACTTCGATGAAACACGGGCGTACGAGGGCGCGAAGGAGATCGTAGCAAAGGCAATCGAGAGTTATACCCGGCGTGACCCGCGCAAAGTAAATATCCCTGACAGCCGCTCGGATTTGATCGCCGGGTTCACCACCGATTCGGTCTTTCAATTCCTGGGAGGCCGCTACCGCAGCACCTTCCGTCCCCTGAACGATGCGGTCATCGACGGGCGGCTGCGCGGCGCAGTGGGAATTGTGGGGTGCAACAACCCGAACATGGTCCATGACTATGCGCACCTCACGCTCACCCGCGAGTTGCTTAAGAACGACGTGTTGATCGTCAGCACAGGCTGCGCCGCCATTGCGGACGCGAAGTGTGGCCTGCTCAAGCCCGAAGCAGCGTACCAAGAAGCCGGCGCGGGATTGCGGGAGATTTGCGAAGCCGTCGGCATCCCCCCCGTTTTGCACCTCGGGTCGTGTGTGGACAATTCCCGCATTCTGACAACGCTCATCGAGATCGTGGGAGAAGGCGGTCTGGGAGAGGATTTCTCGCAACTGCCGGTGGCGGGTTCGGCGCCTGAGTGGATGTCCGAGAAGGCGATTGCCATTGGCTTCTATTGTGTAGCCTCGGGCGTGCTTACTCACTTCGGAACCCCACACCCGGTATTGGGCAGCCCAGCCGTGCATAAATTCCTTACGGATGACGTCGAAAAGCTGACAGGCGGGAAATTCTTCTTCGAACCCGACCCCGTCAAAGCTGCCGCCCAGATCATCGAGCATCTGGATAAGAAGCGCGCTGAATTAAAGCTCGCGCCACCCATGTACACGGCGAAGAAAACGTTTCAGGGTGTGACGGTGGGGGTGTAGTGCAGCGATCAGCCGTCAGCTATCAGCCATGAGCAGACGATTGTCGACTGAAGCTCGCAGAAGGCTGCGAGCTGATAGCTGAGAGCTAATAAATCCATGCCAGTAAACCCAACCTGGGCTGCAAGCCTGGAGAAACAACTGCGTGAGACGCAAGAAGCGCTGCGGCGACGGGACGCTGCGGAAGTGGCATTGTGGTCCAGCGCGCGCTGCGAAGCTGTGGCGGGTGAGACTCGGCTTGAGATCCCCTTCTGGGGTCGGCCCTATTTCGTGACCTGGTCTGACTTGACGGTTCGCGACAAGGCAGGCCAGCCTTGCCCTGCGCACTTTGCGGGTTTAATCCTCCAGCACCTCCTCTTAGCTGATGGGGCGCCCGTAGAAAACACGTGGGTCTCGTTGCGCAACCTGCCTCATGGGGCGTTCTATGAGCAGGCGTTTCAATCCTACAGCGGCAACTTGCTGGTGAAGAGCTTTCGTGGCGATGTGGAAGCATTTCGCGGCGTCGCTCGAGGACTTGGTGGCGAACCAGTCGAGATGGGCGACGCGGCGTTCCGCTTCTGGGTGTTTCCACGATTGCCTCTCGCCGTGGTGTACTGGTCAGGAGGCGGAGAGTTCCCCGACTCCGCGCAGGTCCTATTCGACAATTCCGCCAGCCATTATCACCACCTCGAGATTCTGGCCCACCTGGGCGGCATGCTGTGCGAGCGGCTGGTTGAGTTCGCGAAAAACAGATCCACCACAGAGCACACGGAGGCCACAGAGTAAATCCTCTTCTCCGTGATCTCTGTGTCCTCTGTGGTGAAGTTCTTTTTGATAGACTAATATCATGAAAATTGCACTCAGTGGCAAAGGCGGGGTCGGTAAGACTACCTTGACAGCCCTGTTGGCGCGGCAAGCGGCCTTGAGGGGACACCCTGTTCTAGTCATTGACGCCGACCCAAACCCCAATTTGCATCTCGCCCTTGGTTTTCCTTCCGCCCCGCCGGCCTTGGTCGGAATGAAGGAATTGATCGAGGAGCGGCTAGGGTCGCTGGAAGGCTTTTTCCGGCTCAACCCTCGCGTGGACGACATTCCGGACCGCTTCTCTTTTGAAGATCATGGTGTTCGGCTGCTGGTGATGGGCGGCATCGGCCAGGGAGGAAGCGGCTGCGCTTGCCCGCAGAGCGCTTTCCTTCGGAACCTTCTTCAGCACATCATGCTGGAGCGTTCGGATTGGGTATTCATGGATTGCGAGGCGGGGTTGGAACATCTGGGCAGAGCAACCTCGAGAGGCGCAGACGCGCTCTTAATCGTGGTCGAGCCGAGCCAGTCTTCCATCGAAACGGCCCGGCGGATTCAACAACTGGCCGCAGACATAGGCCTTTCTCGCTTGTTAGTCGTGGGGAACAAAACCCGCGACGCGGAAGAGCGCGAGATGATTGAGAAGGGGATGGCGGGCCTGAAAGTCGTGGCGCATCTTCCCGAAAGCTTCGCGCTGCGCCAGGCCTCCCACCGCGGCTTGCCGGTGCAAGATCCGGATTTGCTCGCGGCCGTGGGCGACATCCTGGATGCAATCGAGGCGCGAGCCTAAGAGCAAAGGCATTCACCACAGAGGGCACAGAGAACACGGAGGAGAAAACTACAAGGCGCCGTTGACAAACCGGCGAATGCCATCTTTCAACAACGGAACGTTAAAGTTGATCAGCAGGGCCACCTTGCATCCTGACAGTTTGAGGCACGACATTACCTGGGCCTCGTGAATGGGGGCCAGAGCATCTATCGATTTGACCTCTACCACCACTACCCCTTCCACCAAAAGATCGATACGATAGCCGCAATCCAGCTTGACCTGCTCATAGATAAGCGGCAGGGGCTTTTGTTGCTCTACGCTCAGTCCCCGCTTCTTCAGCTCGAATGCCAAACAGGCTTCGTAAGCAGACTCTAGCAAGCCTGGGCCGAGCACGCGGTGCACCTGAATTGCTGCTCCGATAATTGCCTGCGTGATCCCATTCAGTCGCTCTTTCTCTCTCATCCAGTCCTACGTCTTTTCTCCGTGTCCTCTGTGCCCTCTGTGGTGAAAGCATTTAGTGTACTTTCTCGATCGCCGCCGCGCAGCACTTGTACTCGGCGGTGGCGGTGACGGGGTCAAAAACGTCGTTGGTGACGGCGTTGGCCGGTTCTTCTACGAAATGGAAGGGCATCCAGATTGTGTCCGGGCGCACGCGATCGCCGACCACAGCACGGCCGGTGACTTGGCCGCGGCGGGTACGGACGATCACCTTCTCATCCGGCTGGATACCGTAGCGCGCTGCGGTGTCAGCGTGAATTTCGACAAAGTTAGCTGGATCTTTCTGGTGGATGACAGCGGAGCGGCGAGTCATGGTGCCGCCGTTGTAGTTGTAAAGCGTCCGGCCGGTGGAGAGGATAAGCGGAAATTCCTCACACGGTTCCTCCTTCTGCGCTTGAAAGGTGATGGCATGGAACTTGCCTTTGCCGCGTGTGAACTTGCCTTCGTGGAGGAAACGCGTGCCGGGATGGTTTCGCGTCGGGCATGGCCACTGGAGGCCATCGGCTGCGGCGATCCGTCGATGGCTCATACCGCCGAAAATCGGCGCGAGGCCGGCCATCTCGTCGAAGATTTGCGCCGGACTCTCGTATTGCATCGGGTATCCCATGGCGGTCGAGACGGCGCAAAGAATCTGCCAGTCGGCGCGCGCTTCGCCGGGCGGTTCGACGGCCTTGCGGACCAACTGCATCCTGCGTTCGGACGCGGTGAACGTTCCATCCTTCTCCGCCCAACAGGCGCCCGGTAGAACGACGTGTGCGAGCTTAGCGGTTTCAGTGAGAAAGATCTCCTGGATGGCGAAGAATTCCAGGTTACGCAGGTCCTCGATCACTTTAGCGTTATTGGGCTCGGTCATCACCAGATCCTCGCCCATGATGTAAAGCCCCTTCAACTTGCCCCGTCCGGCAGCTTCGATAAATTCCGGAAGTCTGGCGCCTCTGTTTTGCGGGAGCTCGACGCCCCAGGCTTTTTCGAATTTGGCGCGTGTCGCGGGGTCGGTCACATCCTGGTAGCCGGGAAATTTATCGCCCATCGCGCCCATGTCGCAGGCGCCCTGGACGTTGTTCTGGCCGCGCATGGGGTTGACGCCGCTGGAGGGCTTGCCGATCTGGCCGCAGAGCATGGCGAGGTTGGCAACATTCTTGACGTTGTCCGTGCCGCAGGTATGTTCAGTGATGCCCAGCGTGTAGTAAATCGCGCTGGGATTTCCGGTCGCATACCATCGCGCGGCGGTGCGGATCAATTCCGCATCCACGCCACAATATTTCGCCGCCGCTTCCACGCTGTACGCCCGCAAATTCTCGCAAAACTCCTCGAAATTCTCGCAGCGGCTCTCGATGAACTCCCGGTTGGCCAGCCCTTCGTCGATGATGAATCGCATCATGGCGTTCAGCAGCATGCTGTCGCTGCCGGGACGGTGCTGGATGTGGATGTGAGCGCGCTGGGCCAGCCAGGTCTTGCGCGGGTCGCAGACGATCAGCTTGGCGCCGCGGCGCAGCGCGCGCTTCATCTCTAAACCGTAAATCGGATGCGCCTCGGTGGGGTTAGCGCCGATGAGGAAGAGCACGTTGCAGTCTTTGATTTCGGCGCTGCTGTTGGTCATCGCGCCGCTGCCGAAGGACATCGCCAGACCGGCGACGCTCGGCGCATGTCAAGTGCTGGCGCAGTTATCCACGTTATTCGTGGATCCCGCCGTGCGCGCCAGTTTCTGCATCAGGTAGTTCTCTTCGTTGGTGCAGCGCGAGGAGGAGACGAAAGCAACGGCGTCGGCTCCATGTTTGTCGCGCAGTTCACGCAGGCGTTTGCCGGCAAATTCGATGGCTTCGTCCCATGTCACTTGCTCGAAGCTGCCGTTGTTGCGAATCAGCGGATGGGTGAGCCGGTCCTTGGACGCGACGAACTCGAAACTGAAATGTCCCTTGACGCAGAGGTTGCCGCTATTAATCGTTGAGCCGGGATCGGCGGACACGCGGACAATGCGGTTGCGAGGCTTGTCCACCAACAGGTCCATCTGGCAGCCGACGCCGCAGTACGAGCAGGTGGTGCGGACGCGACTGAGGTCCTTCTCGCGTCCCATGCCCACGGCGGATTTGTCCAGCATGGCGCCGACGGGACAAACGCGGATGCAGCCGCCGCAGAGTTCGCAGGTGGTCTTGTGCAAATCCTCCTCGAACGGCGTGGTGACCACCAGGCGTTTGGCGCGCCACGCAAACGTCAACGCCTCGGCCATCTGCACGGTCTCGCAATATTTCACGCAGAGTCCGCATTTGATGCACTTTTCGGCGTCGTAAAGGATGCCCTTGTTGAGGGTAGTGTAGTTCGGGCCGTCGGGTTGGTGCATCAACGGGCCGAATCGGTTCTGATCGGCATGATAACGGTAGGCGTAATCCTGGAGCCGGCAGTTGCCGGATTTATCGCAAGTGGTGCAGGTGGGGGGATGATCGGATAACAACAATTGCAAAATCTGCCTGCGGTGCAGCGCCAGGTCGTCGTCCTCGGTCGTAATCTTCATGCCCTCGCTGACCGCCTGTCCGCAGGAGGCGATGAGGCCGCGCATTCCCTCCACCTTCACGCCGCAGAGCCGGCAACTGCCGATGGGCTCAACGCGCGGGTCGTAACAAAGATGCGGGATGTCAATGCCGGCGGCGGCTGCGGCGTTCAGAATCGTCGTGCCAGCGGAAGCCGTCACGGATTTGCCGTCGATGCTGAGCGAGACGGTTTTCATGCTGCGTCCTCCTCCGTGGTCCTGATGTCGCAGCGCAGACATCGTAGGGTCTCGGCCCGCGCTTGTCTCGTACTGAATGTTTGTGTGACCTCGTTGAAGTTGTGGCGGCGCGATGCACAGGCGGCGATCTTCGCCACATTGCGCGGACCGCCCTGGCCCTGCGGCGGCGGCGCGTTGTCGTACTCGAACGCCGGCCAAAGCTCCCGAAAACGATCCTTGCCGGTCAACTGGCGGTCAATATTTTGAGCGGCCTTTTTGGCCAGCGCCATGGCGCCGCTGACGTTGGCCGCGCCGCTCACAACGTCACCGGCTGCGAAGACCTTGGGATCGCCCGTCCGCAGCGTCCACGGATCCACCTCGACAGTACCGGCGCCGGTGACCCGCAGGCCGAGTTTGCTGAGCAGCCCGGCTTCGACTCTTTGGCCGATGGTTTCGATGATGGTGTCGCACGGGATGACGTATTTTTCGCCCGTCCGCACGGGCGCGCGACGGCCGCGCGCGTCGAATTTGCCCAGCGCAGTCTTTTCGACTTCCAGTCCCGTCACCTTGCCGTTTTCGCCCAGCACTTGCACCGGCGCGGCCAGCGTGATGAGCCGCGCGCCTTCCTCCAGCGCGTGCGCGGTCTCCTCGGCAATGGCGGGCATTTCCTCGCGAGAGCGCCGGTAAACGATCGTCACCTCCGCGCCGAAGCGCAACGCCGTGCGCGCGGAATCAATCGCCGCGTTGCCGCCCCCGATGACAACGACGCTGCGGCCGACGGGATGTTTTTCCCCGCGGGTGGCGGCTTCCAGAAAATCCAGCGCCGGCTCAACACCGGCCAGTCCGCGGCCGGGCACGGCGAGGTCTTCGCCTTCCCACGTGCCGAAGGCCAGCAGTACCGCGTCGTGCGCGCCGGTCAATTCCTCGAGCGTGATGTCGTGGCCGACGGCGGTGTTGCAGGTGAACTCCACGCCCAGTCCGCGGATCACGGCGACCTCGCGGTCGAGGGTGTTTTTCGGCAACCGGTATTGGGGCAGCGCGTAGCGAAGCATGCCCCCGGGGTGCGCGGCGGCCTCGAACATGGTCACGTGGTGGCCGAGCAGCGCCAGGTAAAACGCCGCCGTCAATCCCGCCGGCCCGGCGCCGGCGATGGCGACGCGTTTCCCGGTGGCAGGAAGTTGGCGCTGTTTCAACCGGCGAACGATTTTTGCCACCGGCGTCCTTCCGAGCTTGGCATCGGCGATGAAACGGTGGACCTCGCGCATGTTGACGGCCTCGTCGACCGTGGCGCGACGGCAACGTTGTTCGCACGGGTATTGGCAGACGCGGCCGGTCGTGGCCGGCAACGGATTGTCGAGCAGCACCATCTCGAAGGCATCGTCGAGCCGGTTTTCCTTGAGCAGTTGGAGGTAGCCGGGGATGTTCATGTGCAGCGGACAGGAGTTCTCGCAGGGCGCCAGCATCAAGGCCTGGCAAACGCCCGCGCGGCATCGCCGCTCGCGGATGTGTTCTACGTATTCCTGGCGGAAGTATTGGAGCGTGGTCAGCACCGGGTTCGGCGCAGTCTGCCCGAGGCCGCACAACGACGTGGTTTTCACGGTGGAGCCAAGCTCGGTGAGCGTTTGCAAGTCGGCCCCGACGCCCCGGCCCTGAGTAATGCGCGTGAGAATCTCCAAAAGCTGCGCCGTGCCCAGCCGGCACGGCGCGCATTTGCCGCAACACTCCTTGGCGGTGAAGGCGAGGAAATAGCGCGCCAGGTCCACCATGCAGGTGTCCTCGTCCATGACAATCATGCCGCCGCTGCCCATGATTGCGCCGTGCCGGACCAGTTCCTCGTAATCAATGCGTGTGTCGAACAAGGTGGCGGGAATACAGCCGCCGCTGGGGCCTCCGGTTTGGACCGCCTTGATCGGGCGGCCGGTCGCGCTTCC
>Ga0187891_1003100_pt1 | contig 11934 bp, 15 predicted proteins | sample June2016WEW_21_4_FD_132990 | JGI IMG/M metagenome (GOLD analysis project Ga0187891, IMG submission 132990) | Peatland microbial communities from SPRUCE experiment site at the Marcell Experimental Forest, Minnesota, USA - June2016WEW_21_40 | ecosystem: Environmental > Terrestrial > Soil >... | reverse complement strand
CGCGGGCTCGGTGAGCATGTGCGCTTCGTCAATGATGTAGACCTTGTACCTCCCTTGCATGGGGAGGTACCGTACCGTTTCCCGCAGCTCCCGTATCTCATCGATGCCCCTGTTGGAGGCTGCGTCGATCTCGATGACGTCCACAAACCCGCCGCCGTCAATAGCCTTGCAGGTCTGACACGCGCTGCACGGTTCCTCTTTTACGCCTTCAAGACAATTAACCGCCTTTGCGAGTATCCGTGAAATAGAAGTTTTGCCGACCCCCCTTGGCCCCGCGAAGAGGTACGCATGCGCTATTCTGCCACGCTTTATGGAGTTCTTCAGGGTGGTAACCACGTGTGCCTGCCCGACCACGTCTTCAAACCGTCCTGGTCTCCATCGTCGTGCGATGACCGTATAGCTCATGCCATTACCGGGGTAGCCAATAGAGGAGGGACGAGGGACGACTGTTCAATCGATGCCTCGATGTTGTAAACATTGCCTTTATTCAGCATTTAACCAACCCGCACGCTGAGGTGCCCCGACATACAAAATTCGAAACTGCCTTTACAATAAGGCCAGGCAACCTGCGGCACACGGAGAAGCCACGACCGCTGCTTCCTTCCGGACCTGACGGGGTTTGTAACTTTCACGTTGCGCAGGGCCCGGCCACTTTAAAGTCCCTCTCGTAAGCACATGGCAAAAGTGAGGGTCCATTCCCCCGCTTTCCCTTTTTTTTCTCTCGTCTTTTATGGCGGAGAGAGAGGGATTTGAACCCTCGGTGCCAGTTTTGCCAGCACACACGATTTCCAGTCGTGCTCCTTCAGCCGCTCGGACATCTCTCCCTCGTCTATTCTTATACCACAGCGGCGGGAGGTTGTACAAGTCATGGCTGACAGGGCATATTTCGTGCGTGCCTTTTCGGCTGACAGAGCATATCATTTCGGAAAAGACGAGGTTTGTGGTTCTTGCCTATCTCATTTATCCTCGATCAGAGAAGATGTGGATGATCTCCGTTCCACTGCTCGACATCGCAAACCGGAACCTGCTGCGGCTTCCGGTACTGTTGATTCGAGAAGCGAGGACAAAGTGAGGATCGCTGCCTTGCCCGGTTAGGCCACGCCGGTATTGAACGCGAGGGCCATATATTTCGTCCCTTCCTCCTCGACGCAACGAAGGATCGTTCCCCGGGAAAACACAAAACTGTACCCATCTTCCATGCGAAGCTTTGCGACCCGGCCCACATCCGAAGGCATGATTCTCTTGATATCCTCCGTCCCGAGCTGTACGAACGCCCCTCCTCCGGATATGTTTCTCACGTTGACGAGCACTTCTCGGTGGTCCAGGACAAGAGACAGTTTCATGTCGATCGCTTCGCGGGGATACCGTCTCTTTTCAGCTTCCATAACACCTCCATTCATTTCGTTTTTCCTCACGGCGCACCCGGCTGTTCCGGGTTATAACGCTCTGAAAAGATTTATCGGAGAATGGATACAACAACTTAAGAGGGGAACTTCACGGAGGTATTACGGCTGCTTATCGATCGTGATCCCCGAATCCCAGATGGTATAGAATTTGTCCAGATAGATCTTTGTTTCCAAGGGCAGACGGCAGGTCCATTCGCTCCCGCATTGCTTCACCGATTTCTCGACCCTTTTTGACCCGCAGTTGTATGCCGCGGCCAGATACATGCCGGTGGTTTTGAGGTCCTTCGTCATAAGCGACAAGTGCCTGTGAGGCAAGTCTGACAGCTCAGAATCAAAGAGCAATAAAGAGGCCTTGGCCGCGTTTACATGATCTGTGCAGCCCGTGAGAAAGTCCTTTATCAGCCCTGCCCGCGGGTATTTGTTCTGAAGCCTTTTGTATGTGGGAGGAATGATCTGAAACAGGCCCATGGCGCCTGCGGGCGATCTGCTGTAGGCGTAGGCGTTGACCGTGTTCGCACCTACAACGGTGAGTACTTCGTGTATAAGATCGGTTTCTTTGCCTTTCGGGCAATTCCTGAATCTGACGGGGTCAACATGTTCAATAATCGAAAGAGCTAAAGAGACGTCAGTCGGCATGTCGGTTGACAGCCGTTCAAATCCGTATAACCTGGCCTGTCTTCTCTCAAGGTCCTCACGGGCCAGTTCTATCTGCGTTATGAGATACTTGAGCCCGGCCCGGCGTACCTGCGGGGTGTCGATCTGAGGGCTGTAAGGTGTGTAGACCACTTCTCTGAAACCGTTCTCGCCGGCCCTCACTGTTGTCCGCAAAGCCAATACGACCATGTTCTCCGGATAGGCTATTTCAAACCTTGAGCCTACGCCGTTCCTACGGACCATCCGCACGTCAAATCCTTCCGTGACCCATCCGTCGGCGGTTACCAGCACTTCCCGGATCTTCCTCTCTCTTAAATCCTCAACAGCCAGAAGGAAATTAGGCTTTACAGTCCTTTGGACGATGATCTTTTCTCTCTTTCGTCCTCTTCTGCCGGCTACAACTCTTCTCTTCTCGACCGAGATCAGATTGCCGGCAAACTTGCCTTTGAGAAATTCCTGCCCTCTTGGGATATCATCTCCGATGTCGAAGCGGATCTCCCCGGGGTTGTCCTTGCCGACGGAGTCAAAGAGCGTTCTTTCCCCGGAAGAACTGCTTTCCTCCGGCTGCAATGGATCGTCAGCGGCCCTGACCGTCCCGTGGGCCGCAAGGAGAACACCGAGTACTGCAAGTGCTGCAAAAACAGTCCATCTTTTCATCGCTTCCATATTCTTCCTGTATCGAAACACAAGAGAAACGCCGCGCAAGAATAGTCGTCGGTGCTGCCGTCGGACAACGTGAGGGAATCTTTCGGAATCCGCCTGTTTGGCGTTCCCCTCGGGGAGGTCCTGATCAGCTTTCGCATATCCCTGAACCACACGGCAGATTCTATACCGAAAGCACGTATGGAAGCAAAGATAAAAATAATCCCGTTTTTCAAGGCGCGGCACTGGTCGCACGGGGTCGGCGTTTCAGGGGTTTTCACATGGGAGGAGCGGATATTCCTGGAAATCGGCACGACAGCGGCGACCTCCGGAAGCCGACAACAAAAGATCGTTGCGTCCCCTTTTGTGTGGCCACCTATGGGGCCGCCAGGTACGCGACGAGACATGGGACCCACGCCCGGTGGGTTGCGAAAAACCGCCGGAGAGCCTTATAATAATGGCAGATTAATTCAATAGAGGGTGGGCGTCGGAAAATCAGAAAGTGGACATCTTTATGTTAGCCTACGAGCGTGGTCTGAACGGATCGTGAGGAGGAGATGATGTCAACTGCATCTGACAAGCTGGAACTCGCACGGCGCCATTTGGATCGAGTTCTCGCAGCTTGGGATGAACCGACAGATTGGGACGATCTGTCGCTCTACGGATTCTACTGCCTCCAAGCTGCCGTCGAAGCTGCTGCTCGATGCGTTGGATTGGAAACGTCAAAGAAACACCGGGGAAAGGTCGATACCGCTTTGGCGTTGCATGAAAGATATGGACTTCCGGACGTAACGGGGCTGTTGCGCGACCTGAACGTCGCACGCAAGGCCGTTGCCTACGGCGATGTTCGGGCACCGGACTTTGACGCCGAAGACCTTGCGACAGCGATTGAGGAGTACGTAGACGCAGTGGCAGCGATTTTAGCCGCAGGCGGTGATGATGAGTAAAGTATCTCTTCCGGTTTTCTCAAAAGAATGGCGATAGGCGACGGAAGTTGTCGAGCGCTTCTTCCTGAATCGAGCGGCTTAAGGTTTTTCTTGCAATAGCGCGTTACTGGTGGTAATCAATAGTAGTCAATGATAGTTGACAACGCCAAAGGGGAGAGGCAGGACGGAATTATGCAGACTTGGCGAGCCATTGGTACGAATGAATCTGATCGACCATCGGGTCCATCGGCAACTTGACTAAATGACAACGTCCCCTTGCGGCCCGAGTGTAAAAGTATTTCGATACGGGAAGGAGGCTTTATGCCAATCATTCAGGTGCACCTCATCAAGGGAAGAACGGTAGATCAGAAGAGGAAGCTCGTGGCGAACATCACCGATGCCGTGGTGAAAAGTCTGGATGTGAAAAATGAGGATGTGCGGATTATTCTGCAGGAGGTGGCGAAGGACGATTACGCAGTAGCCGGCGCACTGGTGATAGACAAGAAGGCATAAAGGGCGGTCCGCGGCCAAGAGGAGACAAGGGAAAGAGGCGCCCGGCCCTACCCTGTGCTATAAGTCGCTCTAAGGAGATCGCAGATGAAGGAGAAGCCGTTGATGGGAGAAATATCTTTTATGTCGGTCGTGGCGCTGGTCGGGCTTTCCGTGCTCTTCATGGCGGCGGAGCCGGTTGCGGCTCAGGACCTTAAGGGAAAGATCACCACGGAGCAACTTTACGCCGGTGCGCCCGTCTTCAGGGAGAATGCGCAGAAATTTACGCCCGATACCGTCGCGGTGAAGCGGATCAGGGAGATCGACTGGCAGCTTAAAATCGTGATGTTTCTAGGCACGTGGTGCTCGGACTCGATGCGGGAAGCGCCGAAGCTGCTCAAATTGCTGGAAGCGGCGAACAACCCGAATATCTCTCTCGATCTTTATGCGGTCAATACCTCCGTAGAGGACGGCGCGGGCCTCGCGAAAACGCACGGGGTCAGGGCCGTGCCCACGATGATCTTCTTCAGGGACGGCAGAGAGCTGGGCCGCATCATAGAATCGCCGGCCACCACGATGGAAAACGATTTCCTCAAGATCATCGGAGCGGAGGAGGGGCGTCGGTGACTATCTCAACATTCGTTATGCGACAGCGAGCACAGGGGGTGAAACGGATCATTGAAGAAAGAAAAGGGAAAGTGTGATTGCAAGACCCCACATGTACGCTCATTCAGATAGATGAATCTGTGTAGACTCTGAAACTGACAGCCGGTGCCATATATCGTAACAGTTTGGGGAAAAGGCCGATGATGCGTTTTGTGACACTGCTCATTTTCATCGCAGTGGGCTACTTCATCTTCCATTACATAATAAGAATACTCAAGCAAGAGATGTATCAAAGAAGTGGAAGAGGCGGCTACGAGCAGCACAACTGGGAAAATGGCAATACAGAAGAGGAGTATCGACGGATTTTAGGGGTCACAGACAAAGATAGCCCGGCAACTATCAGAAAAAAATATAAAGAACTCCTCGCGAAATATCACCCGGACAAGGTGCAGCATCTGGGAGTAGAATTTCAAGAAATGGCCGAGAGGAAAACGAAAGCAATCATCCAAGCGTACGAGTTTTTCCGAAAGAAATAGTGGCGGAGGTGGCGCCGAAAAGCCAACCTTGCTGCCCCTCACCGGGGCTCGCGTTGTGCCTTCCCCGGCAAAGCCCGTGAGAGTCGATCCGCCTGGCCGGGTTACTTCAACTGAGGGTCTATGCCCTGGAAGCCGCATTCCGGTATGTAACAGGTCACGTTGATAAACTCGCAACTGTGGTGGCACATGGGACATTCCTCCGGCGGCTGCGGCGGCTGCAAGGTGTAGCCACAGTCATTCCATTTCCAGCAAGGTGTTGATGCCGTTTCTTTTTCTTCGGTCATAGATTCCTCTCCATACTTTGCTTGTGCCACTCATGCGTCCCCCAGGCGCCTTGGAGTTTTCCCAACCTTGTCCAAAATACGCGATGTTCACCTTTCCATCCCTGCTCGCCGTGGCAAGGGCGTCTAACCGGGGCATCTTATTGAAATACTCCTTTAGATCCTTCGACATACGTCCTCGTGAGGGTAATAGGTTCCTGGTATCCCAAACTATTCTCCGCATAGAGTTTAAGTGCAGGCATGCGTTGTCTATAGTGGTGTGACCTTTTTGCGTCTGTTTCGTTCGATAATGGTGAATCTCCGTGATGTCGCGTTTATTCACCATTTGTTTGAATGAGGGTGCAGATGCTTCCTGAAAGCCGCAACCCGCTAATACGCCGAGAAATTGAAGATTATGGATGGCAATCGAGACGTAAAGGGTGTACGGAGTGCGCCAATAGAAGGAGAAGAAAACGGCACCGGTTCCCTGTGGGCTTAAATACCGGTCACAGAAAAGGTTTGACGTTTCGGGGCTATTCGTGTGACTCTTATCCAATAACGAGCGGAGGGATAGATGGGACCCGAACCAAAATGTGACGTTCGGATCGGGAGGCTTACATTAGGACCCTACGCGACGAACAGTTACATACTGACCTGTCCCGAGACCGGAGATAGTGTGCTGGTGGACGCTCCCGCAGAGGCGTCCGCGATAGTAAGGGCGGCCAAAGAGACTAATCCCAGATATATATTAGTAACCCACAGCCATATGGACCATATCGGGGCCCTGTCAGAGTTGAAGTCCAGACTCAGAGTCCCCGTGGCTATCCACAGTCTGGACATGAAAGCTCTACCGGTACAACCGCAAATTCTGCTTGAAGATAGCCAGGAAGTGTTGTTTGGAAATGTGAGCCTGAAGGTCCTTCACACCCCTGGCCACACCCCCGGCAGCCTCTGTTTTTTAATAGGGAAACATCTTCTTTCCGGAGACACTCTCTTTCCCCATGGTCCGGGCAGGACCAACTCTCCCGCCGACTTAAAACAAATTATCAGTTCGATCACGGGTAGGCTCTTTGTCTTGTCCGATGACACGGAGGTTTACCCCGGTCACGGCAATTCGACCATATTGACGAAAGAAAAGGAAGAATTTGCCATCTTCTCCGCCCACTCGCATGATCCCGGCCTGTCCGGCGACGTCCTTTGGCTTTCATCCTGATTGCGAGAATAGCTGTTTCCGCTCACTACCGCAATATCTCCACCCTGTGGAAGCCTTCCGCCAGAAGGAAGCTCTCTCCCTCGGCTAACGACGTGGCTCTTTCCCTCAGCCTATTTTCCAGTTCCTCGGGCGGGATATGTCCAACCTGACTCTTGTGACACCGCAGCGCAGCCAACTTCGCATGGAAGGTATCCGTGATGTCGAAACGACAATTCACCTCTTCTGTACCCCAGAGTAAAACCTCATCGACCTTATGGGTATAGAGCCCCTCTTCCAACAAATCAGGGTAAGAGAGGTGATCCCTGGCATAGGGAAAGACGGCGTCCAAGGTGACCTGTCCGGTAATTCGGTGGTCCCGATGCCAGAGATAGCGCCGGTAAGGATCGGCCGTTACCACGGTCTTGGGCTTATACAGTCTGATAAACCTGACGATCTCCTTACGAAACTCGTGCGTATCTTCCAACCCCTGATCGGGACGGCGTAGAAATACAACTTCTTTCACGCCCAGCAGGTGCGCCGCTGCGGTCTGTTCCACCTCCCGAGTCCTGGCCAGCTCCTCCGGTTTGATATTTGGGTCACTCGTGCCTTTGTCGCCATTGGTGCATACCACGTACACGACGTCCTGCCCCTGGCCGACCCAGCGAACCACGGTCCCGGCTACTCCGTATTCTGCGTCATCCGGATGAGGGGTGACTACCATCACATGCGCCGCCTTTATTTCCACCGCCGAACTCCTTGTCGCGAAATTTTAAAGGATTGTATAATATCAGACCGATTGTTACAATGACTCCGGGTGTTTCAGCGAGAAATGAGTCCTGCCTCCTATATCATTAGAGACTACCAGGCCAGCGATCTCGACAGGCTGCTCGAACGCGAAGGCACGGCCGGAGCGCGAGACCAAACGGGCTGTATGATCTCACCTTCCGATTTGATCGAGAGCGTGAGTCGAGGGGATTACGGTTTCGTGAATGTTATTGTGGCAGAGAGAGCAGGAGAAATCATTGGCTATGCAAGCGTGACCCCGGAAGTCCAACTCGGGCGGGCCGTTCTCCGGTGGCGGGTGCACTCCGACCGCCGCACATGGGGGATCGCCGGAAAACTGGTTGATAATGCCATCTCTCATACCCTGTCACTAGGTATAAAGACAGTCCATGTAAATATCTGGCAAAACAGTCCCACGGCCAAGAAACTTCTCCGCATAAGAGGATTCAGATGCATCCGCCGATATCTCGAACTCAGGCTGGATCTTTCAAAAACCCCTTTGACGGCGATGGAAAAGAGCAGAATTCGATATCGCTTCTTAAAGCCCGGTGAGGAAGAAGGATTGACACATCTCCAAAACCGCTCTTTTGCCGGGGCCTGGGGTTACAATCCGAACACGCTCGACGAAATGATCTTACGAACCCGTCTACCCGGCTTTTCCAGGAGGGACATTATTATAGCCTTCGAGTCAGACAAAAAACCCATAGGCTATTGCTGGACCAAGACATACCTTTCCGAAGACAAGGGCCCGAACCAACGGATGGGGAGAATCCACATGTTGGGCGTGGACCCGGATTACCGGGGGAGAGGAATAGGACGCCGGCTTCTGGTAGCCGGCATTTCTGCACTGGCGCGCAAGGACCTTCGAATCATCGAGTTGACGGTGGATCAAGAGAATGAGGCAGCGTGTGCCCTTTACAGGTCGGTAGGATTCAGGGTCTGGAAAAGCAGCCTCTGGTATGAGATGCGCTTCACGAATCACCAAGAACGGTTCGGTATTCCGCAATCAGGGCATCTGTGATGTTAGGCCAGTCATACTTCGTGACGGAGGCGCGGACCAAACTCGTAAGCTCCTGATGATTGTTCAGCTTTGACATGAGTTGTGATATGCTGTCCGCGAGACAATGAGGATCGTTGTTTTTCACTAGATATCCCGTCTCGCCGTGCCGAATAACGATTTCCGCACTCCCAACTTTCGTTGCCACGACCGGCGTTCCGCAAGCAAGGGATTCCAACACTACAAGCCCGAAGCTTTCGTGATACGATGGGACAACGCACACATCGGCGGCACTGTAAAAAAAAGGCAGCTCATCGTGAGCGATAAGACCGAGAAAAGTAACAGAGTCGTCGATTTTTAAGCTCCGTGCCAGGTTCTTCAAGCGTTGTATCTCTGCCGGGCTGCGGTCATCACCGCCTATAATAACAAGCTTTATTCTTTGTTTACCCTGGAGACACGACACAGCCTGCACCAGCTTGTCGACGCCCTTCTCGGGAACGATCCTTCCTACAAACAAGATAATTCTGTCGCCATTCAGTCCCGTATAACTTCGTGCAATGGCTCTCATTATAGGCTTGAACAAACCCATATTCACGCCACAGGGTACAATGCTGACCTTCGCCGGCAAGGCCCCGTAATAGCGAATGAGTTCCTCCTTTCCCTTACACGTGGAAGCGATGATTCGATGGCAATCCCTGACGAGTTCTTTTTCGGCATGGACACGCAACTCAGGTTCGAGCTCGCCTATCCCGATAGCATTTTTGACCGCGCCAAGGGTGTGGAACCCCACGACGTGGGGCAGACCGGTCCACTCTTGCAATCGTTTACCTGCGAGACCCGAAAGCCAGTAATGGCTGTGAATCAGATCATACCGAAGTCCGTTCTGCTTGCTGAAATCCTCGATATTGCGGGCGAAATCATCGACATGATCATATATCTCCAATTTCCCTATCGCTTCCTCTCCCGCCTTGAGATGGATAAGCCGTGCATTTTGCCCTATTTCCACGACCTGATGGTGTATCGATTTGTGGCTGCGCGTGTAGACGTCCACCCGGTGACCGAGTTTCCCGAGTTCGCAAGCAACTTCTCGGATGTAGACGCTCATGCCCCCCGTGTCTTCTTCTCCTATCCTACCTAAGGGGCAACTATGAACGCTGAGCATCGCTATCTTCAATTCATTCTTTCCTTTCAAGTCTTGTTTCCCGGGTGCGGTCCGGTCTCATCTATCCTAAAGACGTGCGAAAGCCGTACAGGTTCACTTCCCTGCCTCCCAGATGATGCTTATACTCTTCCGCTCCCTTCAGGAAGTCGAATTTACCTCTCCCTTTTTCAATGCTGTCCTTGATGCAGAGGGCCTTGCAGATCGACCCCGCGCTTAGGGAACTGTAGTGAGGATCATACCCATTGTTATAAAGAAAGACTGTGTTGTTGTAGTCGAAACAGAGGACCGCGGCCACGGGCGATGCATTCAATTCCAGGATTCCCAACCGCGCGAGGCCGGCTTTCGCCATGCCATTCACGAGTGAGGTCAGGAACTGTTCCATCCTGGTGGTCAGGAATGTCGCTTTGTCCTGCCTGCTTTCCCGAAAAAGCTTCAGAAAGAGAGCCATGGAAAGAGAAATGGAATCCCAATCCTCGAAAACGCGGTAATTAATGTCGCCCGCCTCTCGCAACCTCCTCAGCTTGCGCCTTACTTCGTGCCGCTGCTTCTGCGTCAGCATGCCCAAATATTCCTCCCAGGTAGGGGGTAGGCAGACCTCTGAAGAAACATCCTTCATCTCACAGGCGAAGTCATATTTCAGATCTCGAACAAGGGGAAGCAGAGAGGACAGGACCGTCGAGCCGGGCCGCAAAGGCCCGAGACTTAACCTGCCGACGCCTCTATCCTTAAGGTTATCGAGCAAGACTGTGAAAAAATCGACTTCCTTCCCCGGGAGAATAATGAAGTCCAAATAGTCGCACACATCGGCGCTGCCGATGAAAGATGCCTCTCCGTCTTTCAACAAAAGAGGAGCAACACCGATGAGGACGTCGTCCCGCAGGACAGCAGCCAGATAAAGCTCGGCATCGGACCCGAATTCGTGCCACCACGCTTTGAGCCAGGGCGGCAAGACGAAGATGCAGTTCCACATGGAAGGGCACGGGGATTGGATCCAATAAGAGCTGAAACTGTCAAAATTCTCCGATATAACAACTTCGCCCGATCTGGACATAGATTGTGTTGCGCCTTTGCCAATTCCGATCTGTTCGGGTCTGTAGAGGCTCGCCTCAGACGCTAAGGCCGCATCATCCCCCTGATCAGTGCCACCTGGCCCGTGTGCTGCGCCTCCTCGATGAGAAGGTGCCCCACAACCCACGTCCCTGTGACAGTTCCCAGCCTGGGATGCTGGAATGTCCGAGCCAGGTTCTGGTCTGTCACCTGGTCAAAGTACTGTCGGGTAAGGGTGCGCACGGCGTCAAAATAAGCCATGAGGTCAGTGAGCGGGATATCCGGCATTGCCCGAACTTCCTCGATCGTCTGGCCCGCACCGGCACTCTCGGTGTCCATGCCGAAACGGCCGGCCCATCCGTCGGCAACCCACACCTCGGTGATTCCGCGCAGGCGACGGTTCACCCAGGCGTCTTCGACACGCGCCATATGCCACACGAGCCAGGCGATATGATTGGTATGCAGTGTTGGCTGCCACCGCGCCTCGGCAGGCGTCAAGCCGTCGATTGCCTTTCGCAGCGCTTCAAGATACTCCTCAAGCGCACTTCGGATAGCCTCTTTGAATAGGTTCATATCTTTTCCTCCCTCGACGAACGACGTCCCGGTTTTCCTTCGATTATTCCGACGCTCGCTATTTTGTGGGCGTTTTCCCTTGTCCCGGTATCTCTCCCGCCTTTCCCGCTTCAGAATCTTCCCTTGAAGATTCTTCGGAAGGGACTCGACGAATTCCACCGACCGAGGCGCTCTGTACCGCGCGACGTGCTGCCTGCACAAATCGATGACGGCCTCCCCGGTAGCTCTCCTTTTCGTTTATAAGCACATTGTACACCATTGTTCTGGTGTTTCAAAGAAAGTTGCTATGTTTCGCCACCCGGGGTGGCGCTTTGAGCTGGCCTTACTGTGTGAGCGTCGAAGGTTTTGTCCAATCGGGACTATCTTCCAGGCGCCGGTGTTCATATCCCGTTGGGTTTGTAGTATACTCACGTACGGCCATGTCGCTCAGAATGCAGATCGGCACCTTTCGCCTGCTGGCGCTCATCCCGCTGCTCTTAGCCCAGGCATACCTTTTCCTCCGCGCCCGAAGCGCAATCCTGTCCTCGCTAAGACAAGGTCGCTTTCGGTACGGGGTCATCATCGCGATGGGTCTGGCCATGGGCATACTTTCTGTCATGAATGTCGGTCCGGTCTTCAGGCGTACCGCATGGGTAGAGCCCTCGTGGGGGACACGGACCTT
>Ga0187891_1003096_pt1 | contig 11939 bp, 11 predicted proteins | sample June2016WEW_21_4_FD_132990 | JGI IMG/M metagenome (GOLD analysis project Ga0187891, IMG submission 132990) | Peatland microbial communities from SPRUCE experiment site at the Marcell Experimental Forest, Minnesota, USA - June2016WEW_21_40 | ecosystem: Environmental > Terrestrial > Soil >... | reverse complement strand
CGGTAAAAAATATTCATATATAACTTTCCAACTACTTCTAGTCTACTGGTTTTAGGTACACGTGAAGTTGGTCTTTTCTTATTTGTAAGAGCAATCCCTTGTCTGTCCTGCGTATAGTCCCTTTCTCTAGGGCTGAAATGTCCAACATGTTTCGTACTCCGCCTTTCTTTGCGCCGAGTACCGACTCAGCTACGTCCTTTTCCAATTCGATTTCAAGTTGAGTTACTCGCCAATCGTCCAGATCTATTTCCATTTCTTTGACTTTGCCAATTTTCTCGTCTACCGCCCACACATCCTTATCCAAAATCTCTTTACTTTTCGCTTTCACACTCATACTTATCTATCCCTCCTTTCTACGCCATGATTTGAGCTACCTTATAAATGGTCATGAAGGAGTTAAGCCCATGTGGATGTGAGCTTACACCGACAGTGAAGAGGTAAGTAAAAATGAAATTAAGGATTGAAGCTTAAAAAAAGATTGAAAGAGCGATTGAACGCCCTTTTAGGTTTAGGTCATTGCAATGGTTTGATCGATGATCTTTGCCATTGGTGCGTTCTTCTTCATCGATGCTATGCCATTTTCGGCTGATTGTTTGGATAGGTAGGATTGGCTTACAGCGATTATTTGTCCGTTGGCAGCTTTCAGATGGAAACGGAACCTATCAGGGGCGTTGAATTGAATTTCGAAAACCGTGTCTTGGACAATTCCGGGTTTATGAGTAGTTTCTGTTATGGTTCCTCCAGGTGAAAAATCAGCGATCTTAGCTATTGGTGCATTTTTCTTAATGGAAGCAATGCCTTTTAGAGCTGACTCTTTTGTCCCATAGGCTTGGCTCACAGCAATTATCTGCCCGTTACCAGCTTTCAGATGGAAACGGAAGGTACCTGCAGAATCGTATATAATCTCAAATACCCCGTTCGCCTGTGCAGGAATCGGTTGCGTTATCGTTTCAGTTGGTGGTAATGGTTCAGGCGCCGCCTCAACCACCGTCCGCGGTTCTTTAATTTGCTCAGCTACGTGACCCATCTTTGTATGCGCCTTCATGGCTTCCATGGTCGTAAAGCCCATTCCGCACACAGGACACGTAAGATCCATATTTGGCATTAGCACTCCATTCAAAACCTGTATTATTCCATTGTCTGTTACAACGTCTGTATTTATAATGTGAGCATCGTTGATTAACGGGTTTAAGTGAGACGTCCACCAATGGGCGGCGTCAATCTTTACTTCTTGGCCTTGAATAGTTTTCATGGTCTTCATTTGGCCGATCTCGTCAACTGTAAACTTTCCTACAACAACATGGTACATTAAAATCGCCTTAAGCTTTGGAATATTTTTCATTAGTCCATCAACTGTGCCCGCAGGGAGTTTTGCAAAAGCCTCATCAGTTGGAGTAAAAATTGTAAAAGGTCCTTTGCCTTTTAATGTTTCAACTAATCCTGCAGATTGTACGGCTGCCACAAATTTTGTGAAACCGCCAGCTTCCACAGCAATATCAAAAATATCTGCCATTCATTTCACCTTTATCCAATATACATAAGTGGATTTATAATAAATGGCTGTGTGACTGGGGTACCCCAGTAACACGCAGCGCGCGCTAACTGTAATTAGCGAGTTGTAAAAGGCGACTTGATTTTGATGGAAAAACTACAAAAAAATTAATTTCTCGGTTTAGTTTTCAGCTTTTTTCCAATCCGATTCAAACCCTGTTCTAAGTACGCCTATTAGGTTGCTGTTGTTTGTCCAGAGAGAGGGGCTTTCTCCTAATCCTGTTTCTTTGGAGGTGGTAATCAATGCTTCTTTATCATCAGACATTAGGAAGTGATTCAAAGGTTCACGATGAAACTTGACTTGAATCGAAGCGCTACCGATGAGTTTTTTCACTTTTTCTTTAAGCAAGCCATCCGGGTTTTCTCCTTCAAAAATCAGTCGGATTTGGGCCCCTTTCTTTATTGCTTGCTTGTACTCATCTGAAAACTGAGCCAAAATCGGTATGATTCTTGTTTTGTCTGCAATCAGCGCGACTTCTTTTCTAGAGTTTCCTACTAGTTCTGAAGTCTTTGCCAAAATTGCTTTTTTTTCCGCTATAAGTATGTAGATGCTTTCTTCTTCAGGAAGGGGCTGCTTCCAATCTTTGAGGGACAGCCTCTGAACACTGCTCTTCATACCCGTCAACCGTTCATCAGATTTGCTTTTTTCTTCCGCCACCAGTAGGTTTAAGGCGTCAGGAATCGGGGTAGCTCGAACCTCAGATGGTTTACCCAGCAATCTTTCAACCAAGCCCATTTTTTCAAGTGACGGCAAAAGTCTATAGACATCTTCCCTGCGAACCTTGGAAAACTTCGCCACCTGTCCCACTGTAGTTTTTTCCAGTTTGAGTATTGCCAAGTATACCCTTGCCTGATTAAGGCTCAAACCTAAACCAAGCAGGAGATCCGTGTTTTCATCGTTGGTCATACTAAGATACCATTGTTTTTTTTTTGCATTAATAAGCGTTATGCTTTTTCAGTTTTGATAACTTTGAAATTTAGGTAAATCAGCGCTTAATTATTTTGGTTTCACACAATTATGTCGATATATTATGTCAATTTAAAATGTTTATTCATTATATTAGTTTAAGAAAAAAGTTTTTCCTTAAGCCGTCGTTTTCGCAAAATATATAACTATCTCAGCTTTTCGGCTAGTTTTAATGTTCTAATTTTTGAAAGTTTCCATTTAGGCTAAAAATAAAAATTTCTGTTAAAGCAGCTGAAGTAAAGCTTATTTGGAAACGGCTGGAAAAATATTGAGAGACTTGGTAAATCAGCAATTTTACAATTATTTGCCTATTATTCTATATTGAAAAAAGAAGGGTTGTTTAGTTTACGCGAATACGAAGCCGATGATTACGCCTAATATGAATCCAATGCTTAGTGGCAGTATGCCTATGATGAGTGCTCCGTATTGATATACAATGGAGCCGTATTGGGTTGCGTAATTTTTCAATGCGCCAAGACTTAAACCCCAAAAGCCAAAGTACGCAACTATAAAGAGGATAATTGCAGCTATAATGGCGATCTCTAGGAATAAATGGACTAGATAGCCCACGATCAATCCAACGACAAATATTAAAATCATTAACACAATCGGTGGCAAGCCAGCTATGCTTCCAGAAGTAATAAAATGAAATACTTGACCTATCGCGTCCAAAATCTACAACTCCGTAATTAAGTTACAAGAGTATAAAAGAGCTATTAAACTTGTGTGGCTGTAAGCTCCCAGCAACAAAGCGGCTGCTATGTTAAAACACGCTATTTGAAAATTAAGGTTCTACTGGTCCTAAAAGGTTCAATTATGCTTTAGCTCTTTTAGAGGCAAACTCATAGTAAACGCTGTGCCTTTTCCGACCTGACTTTCAAAGCTTATAGTGCCGCCCTGGGCTTCGATAACCCGTTGGCATACAGCTAAGCCAAAGCCTTGACCTCTCGGTTTAGTAGTGAATAGTGGCGTAAACATTTTTGGCTTGATCTCATCAGGGATGCCTTCTCCTGTATCTTCAACAGCAATTTGCACTTGTCTTTTCCCGCTTTCCTGTGCTTTTATAGTTAATTCGCCTCCTTTCGGCATGGCTTGCACTGCATTTGTTACCAAGTTTATGAAAACTCTTTTTAGCAGTTGAGGGTCAGCATCTACTGCTAAATCATCACCGATTTTTATGTTCCTTTCAACATTTGCGGGTATGGCTATTTGTGCCAGAACCCCAGTGATTAGCTGTTTTAGATTAACTGTTTGTTTGTGTACTTCAACTGGTCTTACAAAAGCTTGCAAATCACTAACTATCTTATCCATATATTTGATTTGTTCTTCAATAGCATCCATGCTTTCTTGAAGGCTGGCTTTTTGTTCGCTGTCAGGAAGCACTTTTAATTCGTTTTTTGCTAAGAATACTTCACCGCTAATTGTTTGTAATGGGTTGCGAAGGTCATGTCCAACCATGCCTGCAGTTTGACCTATCGCCGCCATCCGTTCAGATTGGACTATTTTTGCGGCTTGTTCTTTAACTTGGGTCTCAAGATTCTTAGTGTGCAAGTTCCGCTCGCTTTCCAAAAGCCTTCTTTCTGTGATATCTACAAAAGATATGACAGCCCCGTCAATCTTCTTTTCCGAAGTTAAGTACGGTCGAACCCGCATTTCATACCAACGACCCTCGACACCTGCAACTTCTTCGCAAACAACCATTAGTTTAGTGACGACCTCTGCGAGCATCTTTTCCAAGTCTTCAATAGGAAACCCAGGATTGACGTTAGTGATTAAGTGCCCAACATCGGATGGCGAAATTTTCAGAAGCTCTTGAGCGGAAGCAGTGAAACGCCTAATCTTCAAGTCGTTATCGACGATAACCACTGAGACGTCAATGTTGGTTTGCAGATTAGCTAAGTCATCATTTAGGCGACCAAGAGTCTGATTGCGGTTCTTAAGCTCCTCATTTAAAGTCTGCAGTTCCTCGTTGCCTGACTGCAACTCCTCTTTTGCCGTTTCCAATTCCTCATTTGTACTCTGCAACTCTTCATTGCTTGACTGAACCTCCTCCATAGACGACCGCAACTCCTCATTAGTTGCCTCCTGCCCCTCAACAAGAGTTTGCAAAGACGCCTTGGTTGCTTCCAAATCCTCCTTAAGTTCCCGAATTTGCCGATCCTTAAGCGTCTCAATCTCACAAGGCGAAACCGCAGATTCCATTTCTTTTGTTAAATTCGTATCCTGCAAAGTTGCTTCAGTAAATAATACAAGGTAAAAAGGCTCGTCATACTCTGGTGTTTTCAGCGGTCTTATCTCGATGTTAACTGCTTTCGGTTGCCCTTTTTGCTTGAAGCGCACTGTTTCCTTGAAGATTTTATTTTCTTTTCTTGCTCTATACAAAGCAGTCTGAACTTGTGACCTCAATTCTTTTCGGATAATCTTGGTAACGTTCAGGCTCGCCGCTCCCGATTCAGGTGAAAGATAAGGCGCAGTGTCTCCGCGAAAAACTATTATGTCCAAGTTATTGTTCACCAGCAATGTCGCTGGACCATATTCTGTTGTAATCAGGCGATCAACTATCTCGCCTAAAACAGTCAGTAAATCTGTTTTTCCAACCGGATTGGCAGTCTTATTGGTAACATACGGAATAAAGACTCCTTCGCTTAACATCGCTTGCGGCTGGACTTGCTTCTTTTTGTAAATTAGGCCTTTCAGGAGCATAGGTTCAAACAAGTATTGAAATTTTCCGATGCTTTCAGATTCGCCCACTACGAGAAAACCATTTGGCTTTAACGCATAATGAAAAATAGGTAGTACTCTTTCATGAAGGTGCTCATCAAAATAAATGAGTACGTTTCGGCACATAATGAGGTCTATATTGGAGAAAGGCGGATCAGTTGTTATGTCCTGTTTTGCAAATATGCACATGTCACGTATGGATTTTGTTATTCGGCAATGTCCATTGTCAGAAGTGAAAAATCGTTTTAGTCTGTTTTGGGAGACCTTGTCTTCTATGCTTTTTGGATAGATTCCCTGGCGAGCTTTCTCAATATTCTTCTCATTTGCATCAGTACCAAAAATTTGAACCAGGATCTTTGTTAGGGCTTTTTCCTCTAAGAATTCTTGGATTACAATGGCTAAGGAATAAACTTCTTCACCTGTTGAACAGCCAGGAACCCAAACGCGTATCGATTCGTCGAGAGACCTGTTCTGGACAAGAAGCGGAAAAACCTTTTCTTTCAAAGCTACAAAAGTGTCTGATTCTCTAAAGAAACTTGTTACGCCAATTAGCATGTCATCAAACAATGCTTGCTTCTCACCCGGCTGTTTCCGCAAATACTCAACGTATTCCTTCATGTTTTCGGTCTTGCTGATGACCATGCGACGTGTGATGCGCCGATTTACGGTCGTTTCTTTGTAATGAGTAAAATCAACGCCGAAAGAAGCTTTGAGCAGCATGATGATTGTTTTAAAGTCACTCTCGATTTTCTCCTGCTGGGGCTCTTTCTTTTCAGAATGAACAAGTTGAGGGGATTTAGCAATTCTTACAAGTTCTTTTGCTATCTTTTCGGGGGAAAGAACAAAATCTGGCGTTTTGACAGCTATGGCGTTCTTTGGCATGTCGGGATATTGCGCTGTATCTGGATCTTGTGCAAAGGTTATTCCGCCTTCAGCTCTAATTGCTCTGAGCCCTTCGGTTCCGTCATTGCCCGTTCCAGAGAGCACTATCCCGATTGACCTTGTTTTTTTCTCCTGAGATAGTGATATCAGAAAATCATTTATGGGTTTGAAAGGCAGGCTCTTAGGAAGAACCTTGATACATCCGTTCTTTAGCGTCAATGTTGTTCCTGGACTGATGACGTAAACGTGATCTTGTTCTACCTGCATGCCGTCTGTGGCTTGTTGAACCTTCATTTTGGTGGATCTCGAAAGGATTTCAGGCAGCATACTTGCTTGACCCGTGGCCAAATGTTGGATAACCACGAAGGACAAACCCGTTTTGGAGGGTAAATTTTCCAGCAATTTCGTTATCGGTTCTAATCCGCCTGCAGAAGCACCAATTCCAACAATCGGAAACTCAATTGCGGCCTTATTTTCAGAAGAACTTTGCAGATTCAAACTGGCTTTTTTTGGCGTCACTTGTAAACCTCAAGTTAATAAAACTGAGATAATTCTAACCAAACTCTATGCGCAACCCAAGAATTGAGGTTATACATATCGGATTAACACTGGTTGAATGTACTTTTTGCTGATTCATGGAATCGATTATTTGGGAGTGTTAGGCGAATTAGGTGGATTAGTGGTGCTGGAGTATCCGGTTGAAAATGGTGCTTGGAACTTGCCAATGTTCTCTCTGATTATCCCGTAGGCCTGTTCTGCTTCGGAGTTAGGCAAATCGTCCAAGGCTAACGGCTCTCCGCCGAGCCTAAGTGTACATTTAATGGTTGACCGCAACACGCCCTTGTCCAACACCACGTTTGCTATGTCACGGTAATTGTAATCGGTGTAATCCTTCTTTAAACCAAGCGCGTGAGGATGCCGCAGAATCATACGTTCATTCGTAAAAACCACAGAGTCAATATTAATCTGAGGGTGATAGATTTTCTGTTTAATATATAACTCAACCTTCTCGTTTGGACCAAGAATTTTCGCTATATCATCAGGAGCTTCCATAACTTTCAACCTACTTGGAATTCTTTAACTTACAATTATACTCGGTTACTGAATAAATAGCTGTGTAACTGTGAGCTCCCACCGACCCTCTGACTTTTTGTGCCTGAGCTAAATGGTCCAATGCTATAATGAATTTGGAACTTGAAACCGCAGGGGAAATGAGGGTCTTAGGTTAGTCTTCAGTTTTTTTCCAGTCGGATTCAAAACTTGTTCTTAATACGCCTATTAGGTTGCTGTTGTTTGTCCATAAAGAAGGGCTTTCGCCCAATCCGCTTTCTTTAGCGCCGGTAATCAATGCTTCTGCATCATCAGACATTATGAAGTGATTCAAAGGTTTACAATGAAACTTGACCTGAACCGAATCCCCATCAATGAGTTTTTCCACTTTTTCTTTAAGCAAAATGTCGGTGCTGCCTCCTTCAAAAATCAGCCGAATCTGAGCACCGTTCTTTACCGCCTGCTTGTATTCATCCGATAACTCAGACAGAACCATTATGATTCTTTCCTTATTTGCAATTAACGCGACTTCTTTTTTCGAGTTTCTAATCAGTTCTGAAGTCTTTGCCAAAATCGCTTTTTTTTCGGCTATAAGTATGTAGATGCTTTCTTCTTCAGGAAGCGGTTGCTTCCAATCTTTGAAGGACAACTTCTTGATCGTACTCTTCATACCCGATAACCGTTCATCAAACTTCTTTTTTTCCTCTTCCACTAGGAAAGCTAAAGCATCCGAAACAGGAGTAGCTCGAATCTTAGATGGTTTGCCTAGCAATTTTTCAATCAAGCCCATTTTTTCAAGGGTTGGGAGAATTCTATAGACATCTTCCCTGTGAACTTTTGAAAACCTCGCTATCTGTCCCGCCGTAGTTTTTTGCAGTTGAAGTATTGCCAGGTAAACCCTTGCCTGATTAAGTGTTAAACCCAAACCAAGCAGGAGGACTGTGTCTTCGTCGTTGGACATTTTCAACTTCAGTTTTTCTTCATCGCTAGACATTTTCAACACCGTATTTCTTCTATCAATTTACATTTAAATTATAGGTTGCTTTCGCAATTTATACAACTATCTTCGCTTTTATAATAGTGTGTTGTTTTGATTTTGAAGGCAACTCCAAGGGTTAAGCTAACATATGAGGGTACAAATTACTATTAAACTTGTGTAGCTGTAAACTTCCAGCGACAAAGCGGTTGTTGTATTCAAAGAGGCTGTTGGAAAATTCAGGTTATAACCTAAAGCTTACGCTATCTGATTCTTGTTTTTTATCTTCGTCTTGTGACTTCTATGCTCAGTCCATTCAGTTTTGTGGTTTTTTTTAGAAGTGCGGGAAGAATGTGTGAGGGACTACTAATCCGAAGAGTGCTCCAAATATTATGCTTATGACGACGAAAATTATCCATGCCAGTATAGCTATTGCGATGCCGCCCAGCCAGCCGGTTCTGAAGCTCGCTTTGTAAACCCATATCCAGGCTATGAGAGCTAAAATTAAAGCAATTATGTATGCCGACGTGCCGATTACTGCCCCGAGAAGGTAACCCACGATAAACAATGTGATAGCGTAAACTATCGGGCCAACAAGCGTCGCAATCATAGCTTCGCCAAAAGTGGCTTTTCCACCAGTAACTGCCTTGCCAGCTAACCACACGGGTATTGAAACGATTATCCACAGAATAATTAAGCCGATGATGGTTAAAATCAGACTTGTCAAAGTCATATTTGCAAAAATTATATTACTCAAAATTATCACTAAGGGTAATTAAATTTTTTTGATTAATAAAGCTATCCCTAACTGCAAAGTCTAGGTAATTATTCAGCCGTTGCCGCAACTTACACAGCCAAAAACAATTAATTCTGCAATAAACTACCTTTAAAATGGAAGGTGATATGAATGCCAGGTGAAAAGAAAAAGGTTGAGAAAAAAGTTGAGAATGCTGCTGAAAAAACTGGAGAAGCAGTCGGCAAAGGCCTAAAGAAAGGTGCAAAAGCCGTTGAGGATGTTGGAAAGGGAATAAAGAAAGAACTTAAGAAAAAATAATGAAGAGAGCAAAACTTCCTTTTTCTCTCAAACAAAAAAGAAAAGTACTTGTTTTTATCTATATGAATTCTCAGATTCAAAACGGATATGGGCGGGTTTCGAGTTATTGTGTTGGAGGAAAAAAACGTTTACCCTTACTTAGAGAACTTTTGCTAGGATGAGGAAAGATTTGGAAAACAAGGCACATAGTTATCAGGAAACATTTAGGATAGGTCTGAGGCTTTATCGTGGGTTCATTTTAAACGCGTTCGGAGGAAAAGCTCCAGTATTTAGTGGACACAAATTAACTTACAACTGCAATCTTAAATGTAAAATGTGCCCCTTCTGGAAGCGAACCAGCGAAAACTTAAGCACCAGAAAGGAAAAAGAAATTCTAAAGCAAATTTACGATTCAGGTGTTTCCGCAATCGGGTTTGAAGGCGGCGAGCCACTCCTAAGAAAAGACTTGCCTGAAATTCTAGCCTATTCTCGCTCTCTGCCACTACACACAAGCCTTATCACAAATGGCACGCTCCTCAAATCACGGGTAGATGAAATAGCACCATATATCAACGGCATGGTTTTTGTTTCATTAGACGGCATGGAGAAAACTCACGACCAGATAAGAGGCGTAGATGGCACTTTCAAAAAAGCGATAGAGGGCATAACTGAAGCCAAAGAGAAGGTTTCTGTAAGAATCAACACAACCATAATGGCTGATAACATCCATGAAGTGGAAGATACCGTGAAATTGGCTAAGGATTTAGGTGTAAAAATAGTGTTGTCGGTAGCGCATGAGTACCTTAACATTGGAGCGTCTGCGCCCCAGGCCGATGAAATCAAAAAAACTGCTAAACGGCTTATTGAATTAAAAAGAAAAGGCTATCCCATTATGAATTCAACTAACTATTTTAAGGTAATCGCTAAAGAAAAAAACTGGAGTTGCAAACCCTGGTCAGTCATTAATATAGGCACAGATGGCCGGCTGGTTCTGCCCTGTTATGTCCATAATCAATATGAGACGAGCGCTTCCGTTTTTGAAAACACAATTAAAGCAGCCACTTCAAGTTTTGATTGGAAACCCACGTATAACTGCGTAAAATGCAATCTTCACTGTTACGTGGAGCCTTCTCTGGTGCTTTCATGGGATTTACGCAGTTGGAGAGACTGGGTTTTCCCAGTTAAAACATGATATTGATAAATTTTTGTTCCAGCTGGTTTTACACCTTGTCTGTTATGTTATTTGTGTTTGTTTCTTGATTTGGAGAAAACATTTAACTCGAAACCTTATACTTAGAGGCATTGCTGTTAAATGAGCTAGATGGTCATGAACATTGAGCATCTCTTAAATCTCTGCCGTAAAGTGCTGGTAGGTTCTTTGCAATGTCTAATAGGCGTGTGATAGAAAATGTTGCGATGCGATTTTTCCGGCTGTTCACCAAGCTTCGCTTAACAGGGGTTATGCATTTGTTTGCGGAAACAGGCATGTTTACGGACTACTTTAAGGGCTTTGAGAAAAATATTGCTGTCCGCGGAATTTTTGGGGGTGAAACTGAGGAGGTTCTGAAGAATCTGAAGGTTGATTTTATCTCGTTCGGCTACATGGGTGTCGACAACAGTGATGGACACCTATTGGTGAACAAACGTTACTTGAACAGCGGAAGCAAAGAGGACATTTATCTTGACGTCATCCATGAACTCTGCCACGTGAAGCAGCACATGGAAGGCAGAGAGCTTTTTGACCCCAATTACGACTACGTGGATAGACCAACAGAAATCGAAGCGTACCGTTACGCTGTGCTGGAAGCCAAGCGCATTGGGCTAAGTTCAGAAAAAATTCGTCAATATCTTAAAACTGAATGGATGAGCAATGAAGATTTGGATAGACTAATAAAAAACATGGGTGTAAACCTTGAAGAAACATAATTTAGCGAATATGCACGGTTCAGAAGCGCAGGTGAAAAGCAGAGGCGGTAAAGGCTGGTATCCAAGCAATTAACGCCACAAAGCTATCGCCCTATTTTTTAGGGTGCTGAGCAAAAATTGACTTAAAAGTGTGAAATCCTTAGGCTGCTGTGGTCGTTGGTTCACGGGGGAACGTTTATTTTAATGTTAAAGAAATGTTTATATCGGATAAAGATGCTTCTGATAGAATTCAGCTATAATTGCTAGCCCCGCAATTTTCACATGGCGGCGGCTCAACCCCTACCGTAACGGCGTTTGCCTTGCAGGAATGACGGAGTTGGCCTCCAATTGCGGGGACACGAATGTAGACCTGACTAATTGCTCAGTTAGGTCTGAATTGGGCTTTGACGTATTGAGTGGAATGTTTTTCCCTCCAAATCCAGTTAGGCACAATCATGCGAATAGTGCAGAACGTACCACACAAAAAACAAAAAGATCCGCAGATTCAATTTGGAGTGCATAACTCCGGTTGATCCTGCCGGACCCCACTGCTATCGGGATAGGACTAAGACATGCTAGTCGTGCGCTTCCAAGCCAATATGGGAGCGCGGCACACAGCTCAGTAACACGTGGCTAACCTGCCCTTGGGACGAGAACACCCCCGGGAAACTGGGGCTAATTTTCGATAGGCGAAGAACTCTGGAATGAGTCTTTACCTAAAAGACGCTAAAGTTATGCTCTTTAGCACCGCCCAAGGATGGGGCCGCGACCGATCAGGTTGTTGGTGAGGTAATGGCTCACCAAGCCTTTTACCGGTGCGGGCCGTGGGAGCGGGAGCCCGGAGATGGGCACTG
>Ga0187891_1003088_pt1 | contig 11961 bp, 13 predicted proteins | sample June2016WEW_21_4_FD_132990 | JGI IMG/M metagenome (GOLD analysis project Ga0187891, IMG submission 132990) | Peatland microbial communities from SPRUCE experiment site at the Marcell Experimental Forest, Minnesota, USA - June2016WEW_21_40 | ecosystem: Environmental > Terrestrial > Soil >... | reverse complement strand
TGTTAGAACTAAGCGGATAAAGCACATGATCAGGGAGCGCAAATAATTTGGAGTTGAAATTCAAAAACATCAAAAAAATCTTGATCCCTACCGATGGTTCAGATTACAGCATGCGCGCTGCAGAGTACGGAATAAGTATCGCAAAAATGCTTGATGCCGAAATTATCATAGTCTACGTGATTGATAATGTGGTTCTTGACCAAATTTCCAAAGCAGCCGAACGCGAGAATGCGGAAGAGGCGCTAAAGCAGGATGGTCAACGATACATCGACTACGTTTTCGGCTTAGCTGAAAAAGAAGGCGTTGAGTATAATTCCTTGCTTGCTAAAGGAATCCCATTCGAGCAGATCGTAAACTTAGCAAAGGAACTGAAAATTGATTTAATCGTAATGGGTACATATGGACGAAAGGGTGCGGAGCGGATCCTAATCGGGAGCGTTGCTGAACGAGTGATTGAATACTCACCGTGTCCCGTTCTAGTAATAAAGTAAGGGCTGTGATCGAAAATCTATGTCAAGCAAAGAAAAATTGGAAAAAGACTACGAGAATTTTAACATGAACATTGAACGAATGTCAGAAGAAGAAATCAAGAAAATTAAGGAAAAAGCAAACGCATTAAAAGAGGAAGCAAGCAAAATCGGCGAAGCGGTGGAGCTCTCCTTGAACGAGGAAGAAGGGAAAACAGCAAGGAAAAAGGTTAATACATAGAGCTGTGTTGTTTGTGTTTTATCGGAGCTAAAAGAACATGAAAAATCGAAAGCTAATAATGTTATTGTTACTTCCGCTGGTGTTTCTGTCTCTAATGGGGGTAGCAGCCGCAATCTCTGTCTCCACACTTCAATCGACTACTGCAACGACAACCGCTGGACAATACGATAGACTCGGTATAGCAATCGGTGCTGGTCTAGCTATTGGATTATCAGGATTAGGTGCTGGACTTGCAATTTCTGGTGCTGGTAGCGCTGCGATCAGTGCGTTAGCTGAGAAGCCCGACACGTTCTTCAGAAGTTTCCTAATTGTGGCACTGGCTGAGGCGTTGGCAATTTACGGCTTAATTATGGGTATTTTGCTTTGGCTGAAATTATAGAAACTATCATTTTTCCCCAAATGAAGCCTTACCCAACCTAATTTTCTTTCTAAAGTTAAAGAAAGTTTTAAACCAAGAAAAAATGTTGCAGATTAAAGCGGTGACTTCAGGGCATTCTCAAGCTTAGCCGACTTCTAAGGGCAAGGAAGGAAAACGCTCTCAATGTTTAGCCTAGCCTATGTAATTGCTGAGCGTTCGTTTAGTGATTTTTCCTTCATCAAAAACAGCTTTTTCTATGTTGAAAAGCACTGTTCTGCATGCAAAGTGCGCGATCTTCGTTCTATGTTGATCCATGTTGAATCATATTTGACTCTTATTAGAAGCATCTAGTAGACCGGGTAGGTAGCTTGAGCACACACAAATAACCTAAAACAAAAAACAAGAGCCGAATACTGCACCCAAAAACGTCAAAAAAGGTCAGGGAGCCTGAAAAGAAAAAAGATGAGGGAATAAGGAGCTTTCGCAGTGCTCATAAGCGTTTATTCTTCGCTACGCTTCTAAGCTTGCCTTTTTGTTTAAGGCAAATCCGGTTGCTGCTTCTGGGAACTGTCCCTTAAGCCTGTTTTCTGCAGCTATTTCTGCTTCTTCCAAGATTTTCAGTGCGTCTTCGTTTGCAGCTCCAATATTCACTGGCGTTTCAGAGGATTGGCTAGTTGAGGTTACTATGCCCGCAAGCAGACTTCCAATGTTTTCGAGTTCCTGACCCGCCTCGGGCAAAACAGTGGACATTCCTGAACGAATATTGTTTAGCACACTTGCTGCCGGAGCTAACACTGAAACTATATCGCCCATTTCTGAAACTGTTCTAAGACGCATAGACACGCTCTCCAAAGCAAGCGACTCCTGCATCAGCATTTTCTCTATCTTACGTATTTCCCCGAGTTCGTTGGCGTAGATGCTGGCTCTTGCATTATCTCTATCTGAAAGGGCTTTCACTACACTTTGGAAGAGGGCGGCGTCGCGGTTCTCAAAGCGGTTTACTGCGCAATCCAACGTTTTAGTTTGAACGTCTAAGCGTTGAATAACAAGGGTGATTTGGTCTTTTACGTTTTCTGGAGGCTTGCTGATGTTTTTGATCTTCGTTGAAAGAGACGGCTGCTCTTTCTCTTTAGCTTTCCATCGGTCAAAGAATTTTTTAACCAAGTTAGTGTTCTCTCCTAAGTTTACTTTACTGCTCACCTTGAGAAATAAAATATAAAAGAGTGTTTGAAACGATAAGTTAAAACTTGACCTCGCAAAAAACACATTTTTAATTTTTCTTCTAAACAATTTACTGATTGAAAGGTTTTTTTCCCTTGAATTTAATGAATGCGAATGGAAACCGCGGAACTTTTGTATTTAAACGATTAAGATTAAGCTATAACCTAAAACGCAAATGTTTCTCCATTTCACTGGACATATTTTATCCACCTAAAAATTTTTATAAATAGGCGCTTCAATTTTCACTTAACAAATCTCGCATTTTTACGTCTTCTCGAAAACCATATCCCGGTAGGAACAACATGAGTACAAACGCATGTTTCTTCAATAGGGTGAGATATCTACTTTATCCCACTCGAAACCGATGGATATATGGTATTCACTGGTTCTGAATTTTGCAAGAAGCTGGCGCAAACTAGTTATCGTTTCTCCTTCATTGCCTTTTTCGCAGATCAGAACTGCAACAATATTATGAACCCCGTAACTTTTCCAAAGAAGCTTTACATGGGGCAGTTGACAAAGGGACTCAATGGCTTTTTCCGTGTCATCGTAAGCCACCGCCATTCCTATACAGATAGCGGAGGGATTGAGAATCTTGAAGTTTGGTATTGCCATAATTTTCTTTTCGATGACATTGTTTTTTTCCAGCTTTTCTATTCTTCGGTAAACGGTTCCTCTTGTCACATTCAGCGTTTTAGCCAAATCATCATAAGAAGAGATTCCGCTGCAAATTTCATGAAGAATCTTCTTGTCCAATTCATCTAGAACAATTGGCAAAACGATACCTCATACCTGCTTATATTTATCCATAAGTTGCTTAAAAGATATTGCATTTTCACCTTCACTTTGTTTCAATTGAACAATAAAAAATTTATCTAAAAAGGTTATTTTTCTGCGACAAATATTCTGTAAAACGCTTAAAAAATGTGATTTTGTATCATGCGGTAAATACTAATTGTACACTCATGTTTATCTTTCTGAGATAAGGCGGATTCGAACGAAAAAAACCCGACAGGATAAACATAATCCTTCTTCTGAGCACAGAATTCTCAGCGAAGAAAAGGAAAAGATTCGAACGGAGGATTCCATTCAACAGGAATCTATGCATATTTTGCATGTTGATGATGATGCTTCTTTTCTGAAAGTTTCAAAGATGATTTTGGAGTTAAAAGACAAGTTTGAAATTGACTCAGCAACTTCGGTTGAGGAGGCTTTCCACAAACTAGAAACGCAAACTTATGACGCTATTATCTGCGACTATGACATTTCTACAAAAAATGGTTTAGATTTTTTGAAGGAACTCAGAGAACAAAGAAACAACATTGCGTTTATAATTTTTACAGGTATGGGTACCGAAGAAATTGTGATTAGGGCAATAAACCTGGGTGCGGATTATTACATCGACAAATATGGTTCTCCTGAAGAGGTATATCTTGAATTGGCGAATGCGGTACGCAAAACGGTTGAACGCAAGAAAAAAGCGCGTTCAATCAGGGGGGAATCACCTGCCTCGTAAAGGCTATCGAACAGTACATGTCACAGATGACATCTACAGTTACCTTGAGAAGCATGCCAAAGTAACCAACCACACCATACCAGAATACATCAAACATCTAATTGAAAAGAGTAATACGGCAAAAAAAGAAAATAGGTTTAAAGTTTTTTAGGTTTTTTAGCGTAAGAGAAATCGAAGGTAATGGATATTTCCTTTATTTTCTTATTTGTCCACTGCCTAAAATGACGTATTTTGTTGTTGTTAGATGTTGGACGCTCATGGGTCCTCTTGCGTGAAGTTTCTGGGTGCTTATGCCGATTTCTGCGCCTAACCCGAACTGGTTGCCGTCGGTGAATCGGGTGGATGCGTTCCAGTAGACTGCGGCTGAATCTATTTCGCGTATGAAGCGCATGGCTTTGTCGAAGTCGGCTGTGAGAATGGAGTCTGAGTGTTTGGTGCCGTACTTGTTAATGTGAGCTATGGCTTCGTCCAGGTTTTTCACCACTTTGACGCCCATAATTAGGTCTGAGTATTCGGTGTACCAGTCCTGTTCAGTTGCAGCCTTCACATCAGGAACAATTTTTCTGGTTTCTTCGTCACCCCTAACCTCTACCCCTTCCTTTCGCAGCGCAGCAATAACCACAGGCAAGTAGCGCTTTGAAATTTTGCTGTGTACTATGAGCTTTTCTGCGGCATTGCAGGTTCCCGGTCTCTGGCATTTAGCGTTTATAACTATAGGTGTTGCTTTTTCTAAGTCTGCGTCTTCTTCAACGTAGATGTGGCAGTTGCCTGTACCTGTTTCAATAACAGGAATACGTGCGGTCTCAACAACGGTTTTGATTAAGTCGGCGCCGCCGCGGGGAATAAGAACATCAATGTATTGACGCATACGCATCAGTTCCTCAGCGACCTTGCGGTCAGGCGAATTCACCACTTGAACTGCGTCAACAGGCACATTTGTCCCCGCCAAAGCGTTCCGTAGCACGTCGCCGATGGCTACGTTGGAGTGTAACGCGTCTGAGCCGCCTCTTAGGATAACTGCATTGCCAGATTTGATGCAGATTCCTGCAGAATCCGAGGTTACATTGGGTCGTGACTCATAAATTACGCCAACAACTCCCAGGGGCACGCGGACTTGGCTGATTATCAAGCCGTTTGGGCGTATCCAGGTGCTTATGACTGTTCCGATAGGATCTGCTAAAGCTGAAACTTCCCGCATGTCGCTTGCCATTGATTGAATTTTCTTTTGGTCAAGCGCTAAACGGTCAATCATTGCCGCTTTAACACCCTTAGCTTTAGCAGCTTCCACATCTTCTTTGTTGGCAGCCAAAATTTTTTCTGCGTTTGCTTCGAGAGCGTTTGCCATTCTGCAAAGCGCCGTGTTTTTAGCTTCTGCTGAGAGCTTTGCCATTTCAACTGATGCTGCTTTTGCTTTCTGGCATATTTCCGTTATCATTTTTCTTCCTCAATTAAATGTATATTTCTATGTTCTATGACTTCTTTAGGTTTATCGGAGCCAAGTGTCTTTTGTGCTTCTGTTATTTGTAATCCTTTAATCTGGTTTAACTCGCCGCTGGTGTAGTTCGGGTTGCCCTTTGCAAACTCAACCTTGCATTCGTCAACGATGCTTACTACGTCGCCCACGTTAAAGTGACCCACAACCCTTGTTATTCCAACAGGCAACAAGCTTGAGCCTTCCAGTATCGCTTTTTTGGCTCCCTCGTTCACGTGAATTTGACCTTTAACCGCGGCTCCATACGCAATCCAGCGTTCTACTGCAGGCATCGGATTCTGAGGCTTAAAGAAGGTGCCAACATCTTTTCCCGTAAGAATGTCAAGTAACACGTTTTCTCTTCGGCTGTTAGCGATAACCACAGGGATTCCGCATGAAGTGGCTATTTCAGCGGCTTTGATTTTGCTTTGGATTCCTCCTCTGCCCAACTTGCTTTTTCCGTTAAGCGAACCCTTCAACCCAGTTGTTATGGCGTCTACGGTTTTTATTAATTGTGCACCTGGTTCTTGGGGGTCCGCGGTGTATAAGCCCTCGACATCTGACAGTATTATAATAAGGTCTGCGCCTATTGCGCTGGCGACAAGAACCGAGAGGATGTCGTTGTCGCTGAAGTTTATTTTGTAGCCTTCCTTTAATCTGAGCTCATCCACCGAAGTTACATCGTTTTCGTTAATTATTGGAATAACGCCTGTTTTCAGAAGCATTCTTAAAACGTTGCAGGTGTGCACGTAAGATGCCCGGTTGGAAAGGTCTTCCGCAGTAAGCAGAATTTGCGCAACCTTTAATCCGTGTGTCTTGAAGAGTTCACGGTATTTTGCCATGAGCACGCTCTGGCCTGTAGCAGCGGCAGCCTGTTGAAACACCACGTCATTAGGTTTCGGAGGTATTCCGAGTTCTGCTATTCCAGCAGCCACCGCTCCTGAAGTTACAAGGACAACTTTGTCTCCCTGTTTGGTTGCAGCGGCTATTTGCCGGGTTAATTCCTGCATTTCTTTTTCGTCAAGGCTTCCTTGGCTGGTTGTTATGCCGCTTGTGCCAACCTTAACAACTATCAATCGTGAAATCATCACTTAATCACTTTAAAGCTTAGACTTATTGAGTTATGTTCGAATCTTCCTTAAAAATGCAACCAATTCTTATCTATAAGATTTTTTGATTTATATAAATTCCTAATTTAAATATGGCATTTCCTGAATATGTTAGAAAAATATATAAGGAAAATGGGCATGGCATATTGAACATGTTCATACCCTTACAAGCCTTAGCCTCAGCAACAGTTAACTCACCTTCACCCCTTGTATTTTGGATAGCGCCAATCGCGGGAGTAATCGCCGTGCTTGCCTCGCTTTTGCTTATGCGTCATATAGGCAAAATGAGCGCCGGCGGACCCAAAGCTCAAGAAGTAGGAAACGCTATTCGGGAAGGTGCCTACGCCTTTTTGAAAAGACAATACAAAACCATCGGCATAATCACAGTTGTAGTGTTCGTGTTGCTGTGGGTTGCTTTGCCGAGCGGATATCTTGGCTTAGGCACGGCGGCTGCCTTCTTGGTAGGCGCAGTCGCATCGTTGGCTGCTGGTTACATAGCTATGGACAACGCAACCAAAGCGAACGTTCGCACGGTTGCCGCAGCAAAAAATGGCGCTGAAGCCGCACTTAAAACCGCTTTTTATGGCGGCGCCACGATGGGTATGGCGGTTGTTGGTTTATCTCTTTTGGGCGTAAGTTTTCTATTCTTGCTCTATGGCGGCTATAATATTTTATTCCCTACTGGAATCGTCAGTTCATTAACCACCACAACGGAAATACAGAACTTCTCTTTGAGTGGTATTGTCGGCATGGGTTTTGGTGCCTCATTAATTGCTTTGTTTGCGCAGCTTGGAGGTGGAATTTACACGAAGGCAGCAGACGTAGGTGCAGACCTGGTAGGTAAAGTTGAAGCAGGCATCCCAGAAGATGACCCACGCAACCCCGCAGTAATCGCTGATAATGTTGGAGACAACGTTGGTGACTCGGCTGGAAGAGGTGCTGACTTGTTTGAATCTGCCACTGGGGAAAACATCGGTGGAATGATAATCGGCGGCTTAATCAGCATCGCCACTGGAAACCTATTATTCCTGGTTTTCCCGCTTATCGCTCGAGCACTAGGCATCTTCGCAACCTTAATTGGAATGCCTTTCGTAAAACTCAACGAGGCAGAAGCTAAGCATCCAATGAAAGCCCTCCGAAAAGGCCTCATGGTAACAACAATTGTGTCGGGTATTCTGTTTCTATTCGCAACCGTTTTTCTATTAGGCAACGGCGACTTTTCAATTACTTTCTTCTACTTGTACTTCTGTTTGCTCGCAGGTTTAGCTGCAAGCGTAGCAATTGACTACATAACAGACTATTACACGGGAAGTGACCGTGGTCCAGTTGGACGCATAGCTAAAGCTAGCCAAACAGGAGCCGCAACTAACATAATCACAGGCTTCGCAGTAGGGCTTGAAACGACGGCGTTACCAATAGTCTCGCTGGTTGTTGCCCTTATAACGTCCTACTACTTCGGAACGCAATTCGCCGTTTCGTGGAACGCCACACACGTAGCTCAAATCACACCCTTCATAGGCGGAATCTACGGAACAACACTCGCAACGATGGGCATGCTGGCAGTAATGGGTATGGTATTAGCCTTAGACGGTTTTGGCCCTATCGCCGACAATGCAGCAGGCATAGCTGAAATGTCAGGTGAAGGCGGCGCAGAATCAACCATGGAAGCATTGGATGCAGTGGGAAACACAACAAAAGCCCTGACCAAAGGATTTGCACTTGGCTCAGCCCTTCTGGCGGCGCAACTGCTATTCCAAACCTACTCTTCAGAAGTCACAGATTATGCATCAAAACATGCTGGGTATTTAACTGGGGCATTTGGTGTGGACGTCGCAAACCCTGCTGTTCTAATAGCTGGTTTCATAGGTGCAATGCTGCCATTCTTCTTCTCATCACAAGCAATCAGCGCAGTAGGAAAGGCCGCTGGCGAAATGGTTGATGAAGTCAGACGGCAATTTAGAGAAATCCCAGGCATCATGGAGGGAACAGGCAAACCCGAATACGGCAAAGCAGTGGACATTAGCACAAAAGCTGCATTAAAAGGGATGGTGCTTCCAGGGCTAATCCTTGTTATAGTTCCAATAATCGTCGGTGTCCTTCTGGGACCCGAAGCTGTAGGCGCATTCGTAATCGGCGCAACACTCTCAGCTGTACCTCTAGCGCTATTCATGAATACTGGCGGAGGCGCATGGGATAACGCGAAGAAATTCATTGAAACAGGCAAATATGGCGGCAAAGGCTCACCCGCTCATGCTGCGGCAGTAGTAGGGGACACAGTCGGCGACCCATTGAAAGACACTGCGGGACCAAGTCTTCACGTACTCATAAAATTGCTAAGCACCTTGTCAATCGTTTTCATCCCGCTGTTCATAAACTTGCTACACCTCATATAGTCAAGCAGAAATCCGGGAAGAGTTTCTTCCCAAAACTTTTGCTTTTTTTGATTTTTTCAATTTAAAATAGCGTTGACTTTAACTTGACATCTCAGTTTGTTCTAGGCACATTGAAAATTTTGGTTTTTTGGTCATTTCGTATGTTTATGTTTCTTTTTTGATTTGCATTGCCATTTCTTTGCCTATGTCAGTGAGGTAAAATAGTTTGTATTCGTTTCGCCCGTCTCTGGTGAGCTTAATTTCTTCCCGGAAAAGTCCAGCTTTAGCTAATAATTCACAGAGTTTTATATCTATTGACGGATTGGTTGTGCCTAAACTTTCATCTAAAAGACTGAGGTATTGTTCTTTGCTGTTTAAAGCTGCTAAAAGGTATCCTTTGAGGGGTTCTGTTTGTGTTTGAACGTATTTACACAAATAATCCTGAAGCTTTTGACTCATAAAAATCCACCTATAGTTTATGATAATTTATGTATTAAAGCATTTAAATTTTGCCGAGCCAGATTTTCAGGTGTAGCGCAAATTTTTTGGTGCCGTTAAAGTATGTTTTTATTTCTTTGTGTACAATAGGCTAAGAGAAGTGTAGAATGTGAAGATTATTGAGAAGAATCTGGCGCAGGATTTCGTTAAAGTGATTCCTGATTCGCCAGACGACCTCTGGCACCTCTACAACGTCATCTATCAAGGCGACGAGGTTTACGCGTACAGTTCACGCGCCATAAAAAGCGACACGGAAGCTTCCCGACCGAAAAGCGGCGAGCGCGTTTCAGCCTTCATAGGTGTAAAAGTGATTTCCGTCAGTTGGGACAAGTTTTTGGGTAAACTGCGGGTTCACGGGTTAATCTGTCATGCCCCCGACATTATTCCTACAGGCGCCCATCACACGCTCAGCATAGCGTTGAATCAGCCGGTGACGATTGTGAAGAAAGAATGGCCTAAACACGTCGTGGATCGGCTTTTGAGGGCAAGCGAAACTGAGAAGCCGATGCTGATAATTTCCATAGACGACGAAGGCTTCGCTATAGCGGAAACCAAACAGTACGGCGTAGAAACCCGAGTTGAACAGCGCATGAGGCTGCCTGGAAAACAGGAGGCTGACAAACGGGTTGAAGCCACAAAAGCGTATTTTCGCCTCGCAGTCAACAGCTTAAACAAACTGTGGACGCCAAACCATAACCCCATTGTTGTCATCGGCGCGGGTTTCGTTAAAAACGACTTCGTAAATTTCCTCAATGAAGAATCCAGGGAAATGTCACGGTCCGTTGTCGATGTGAAAAGCGTCAACAACGGCGGCACAGCGGGAATCGACGAAGCCTTGCGTTCCGGTGTCTTGTTGAAGGCGGCTCATCAACTTCGGGTTGTCGACGAAACCGAAACCATGGAGGAAGTTATGAAGCGGCTTGGAAAAGGCGAAGGCACAGTAACTTACGGGTTTGATTCGGTTGAGAACGCGGTTAAAATGGGAGCCGTTGAGCGGTTGGTGCTTGCGGATACTACGCTTCGCGACGCAGATGAGCCGCAACGGCTGAAGTTGGAGGCGCTTATGAGGGAAGTGGAAAAACGCCGTGCAAACGTGACTGTAATCAGCACTGAGCATGAAGCCGGCGCAAAGCTGCTGGGTTTAGGCGGAATCGCCGCTTTACTGCGGTACCCGCTTTACAGAGACACCCCAAAAGAATGATCCTTCAGCAAACTTGGATGAGAGTCTTATGCGTTTGTGTGCACAGTGACAGGTGTTTTAACTTCTGTGTGCAGTGTGGACCTAAAATTTTAGGTTGATGTTCAAATAGGACAATGCCATTGCAGCGCCATATTTTTTGGCTTTATTAACGGTTGAAGGAGGGTTTATAAAATAAATGCTTTATATACCCCCTGCGTTCTTTAAATACTTAAGCGCGTGGTTGTCATGAGTAAAAGAAAACCAATCATAAATATACAAAACATTGTAGCATCCGTATCGCTTAACCAGAAAATCGACTTACAAAAAATCGTGGAGAAATTCCCCCAAACCGAGTATAACCCAAGCGTCTTTCCAGGTTTAGTTTTCAGACTAAAAAAACCGAAAACAGCCACCTTAATCTTCGGCACCGGCAAAATGGTTTGCACCGGCGCTAAATCAGAAAAAGAATCTCGAAGCGCTGTGGAAAAAGTGGTTAAAGAACTGCGCGGCGAAGGCATCCAAATCACCGAAAAACCCGTTGTGAACATCCAGAACATTGTGGCGTCCGCTGAACTTGGCGGGGAAATAGACCTTGAAAGTCTCGTTTACAAACTTAGTAAAGTCATGTATGAGCCAGAGCAGTTTCCAGGTGCAGTTTACCGCATGGATGAACCTAAAGTTGTGTTCCTTATCTTCTCAGCTGGAAAACTCGTCTGCGTCGGAGCCAAAAAAGAAGAGCAGGTTTACGAAGCCGTCGACAAAATCCAGCAGCTGCTTGAAGAAAAAGAACTCATCTACTACCCTGCTCCATAAATTATTTTTTCATTCTTCTGCGCACCGCAGGATTCAAATCTGACATTTTTTTGAGTGCCAATTCAAAGGTTTCGTCCGGGGCCAGCTCCTTTTTAACGAAAACTCCCGTTCTGCCTACTGCATCGCGTTTCAGAAGTGCATGAACTCGGTCCTGCACGGTTTCAGCGGATATTCCCAAAATTTTAGCGGCGCCTTCTTCTCTGCCAATTATGCTGCTCTCCACATGACCCTTCTCCGTCGGCTCAATAAGCATAAGCCGCTTATCGGCACCTGCAACCCGAACACCCGTTTTAAGCTGGTCGAGGTTGGTTTCTCCGCCGAACCTGTAAAATTCCCTCTCTACCCTGCGCATCCGCATCAGCGGAAACGAAACGGTGATTTGCTCGCTGACTTCAATATGCGCTTTCATAGCGTAGTTCGGGGTGGCCTGCACGATTAAGCGGGAGTTTACGAGTATTTTGGCTTTTTCCAAGGCGGTTTCTACGAGGAAACTGTTCTGCACTTCAGAGATGAAGACGTCGATGTCGCTGCCTTTGTTTACGTCGCCTCTGGCTACGCTTCCATGTACAATGGAGGCTAAATGAAACCCTTCCAAAGCAGCCATAACTTCAACCGCTTTGCCTCTGAGCTCAGTTAGCAGTTGCCAGCGTGCGCTACTGTATGTTACTTCTCTGTAGTCTGCATGTTTTGTGGGTTTAACTGCCATTTTGTTACA
>Ga0187891_1003084_pt1 | contig 11981 bp, 13 predicted proteins | sample June2016WEW_21_4_FD_132990 | JGI IMG/M metagenome (GOLD analysis project Ga0187891, IMG submission 132990) | Peatland microbial communities from SPRUCE experiment site at the Marcell Experimental Forest, Minnesota, USA - June2016WEW_21_40 | ecosystem: Environmental > Terrestrial > Soil >... | reverse complement strand
TTTTCTTGCGGCCAAGTCTTTTCTTGCGGCCAAGTCTTTTCTTGCGGCCAAGTCTTTTCTTGCGGCCAAGTCTTTTCTTGCGGCCAAGTCTTTTCTTGCGGCCAAGTCTTTTCTTGCGGCCAAATCTGTCCGTTACAGCCTTACCGTGGCGTTGGCGCTGGCGGCGGCGCAACTCGTGGCAGCCGGCGCCGAAGCCGCCGACTACGATGTCGGGCCGATCCACATCGCCCAGCCTTGGGCGCGCGCGACGCCGAAGGGCGCAAGCTCCGGCGCCGGCTACATGACGGTCACCAACAACGGCACGACGCCCGATCGCCTGAGCTGCGTCTCCAGCGACGCCGCCGCGAAATGCCAGATCCACACCATGACCATGGAAGGCGGCGTGATGAAGATGCGGCCGGTGGAAGGCGGCCTGGAAATCAAGCCGGGCGAGACCGTCACGCTCAAGCCGGCGGGCCTGCACGTGATGTTCGTCGACCTCAAGCATCCGCTGGAACAAGGCAAGACGGTCGAGGCGACGCTCAAATTCGAGAAGGCCGGTACGGTCGACGTCGAGTACCCGATCATGGCCATCGGCGCCGCTGCGCCGGGTGTTCCCGCCGGCGGCGGCACCATGCAAGGCGGCGGCATGATGCAGATGAAGCACTGACACCTGCATCATCGGCCGAGCCAACAGCCGGCGGGGTGCAGCGCGCCGCGCCGGCTATTTGTTCGCCTCGCGGAAGGGCGCCGGCGTGCCTTTGGGCACCGGCATGCGGAACACGTTGAGTATCATCGACACCATGGCGTAGTAGCCGAGGATGCCGACCAGCTCGACCATGCCGGCATCGCCGAGCAGTTTGTGCACGCGCTGGTACGTGGCGTCGCTGACGCGGCGCATCGCGTAGAGCTCCTTGACGAAGGCATAGATCGCCATCTCGTCGCGCGGCGCCGATTTCGGCGCCCGGCCGGCCTGCAGATCGCGGATCGTTGCCGGCTTGACGCCTTGCTTGGCGGCGATCGCCGCGTGCGCCGTCCATTCGTACTGCGCCTGCCAAAATCGCGCGGTGCACAGGATGGCGAATTCCGACAGCCGCGGCGGCACGCTGGTGCCTAAGCGCACATAGCCGCCGAGCTGCTGCGCCAAATGACCGAAGCCGGGCGCGTGCAGATAGACCGCGAACGGGCCCCTGTTGCTGAAGCCGCCGCGCGGGCCCGACGATATCGCGTCGACCAGCGCCTGCTGCGCGCCGCTGAGGCTCGCCATGTCGATCGCCGGCAGGCGAGGGGAGGGCGATCGGCGCGACCGGTTTGGCGGCGGCGATTTGGGCATGGATACCTCTTGGCGTGCCGGACCGGAATGAAGCCTCCGGCCGGCTATTGTAATGCTCTAACCGCCGCCCGCGAGCTTAAAGACGCGCCGCGCATTTTCGCAAAGGAACATCGCCTTGACCTCATCGTCGAGGCCGAGCGCCTCGATCCCTTCCAGCGCCTTGACCGGCATGATCATCGGGTAGTTGGTGCCGAACAGAACCTTGCTGCGGCCATGCGCGCGCAGATAATCGATCAGCGCGGCCGGATAGCGCTTCACCGTGTAAGCCGAGGTGTCGATGTAGACGTTCGGGTACTTGGTGGCGACGGCGATCGCCTCGTCGGTCCACGGATAGCCGATATGGCCGCCCACGATGACCAGATCGGGAAAATCCAGCGCCACGCGATCGAGATAGATCGGGCGCCCAACCTCCGACGGCATCAGCGGGCCGGTGTGGCCGATCTGCGTGCAGAACGGCACGCCCAGGTCGCAGCACGCCACATAGACCGGATAGAACCGCCGATCGGTCGGCGGCGCCTCCCACAGCCAGGGCAGAACACGGATGGCCTTGAAGCAGAGCTGTTCGACGCAACGCCGGATTTCGCCGACCGCCTGCATCGGCTTGGAAATATCGACCGAGCCGACGCCGACCAAACGGTCGGGCGCCTGCGCGACAAAACCGGCGACCTCGTCATTGGAGATCATCACGTTGCGCGGCGCGTACCAGGCGCAGATCAAGCTCTTGCCGACGCCGGCCTGATCCATGGCTGCGACGGTGGCGGAAACCGGCAGCTCGGTTTGCGGCGCCAGCGAGCCTTTGGTCCATCGCCGCAGCGAATCGAATATCGGATCTTGGAAATGCCGCGCGGTGGGATGTTGGGCCCAGGCATCGATGATCATCGGATTCATCTCCGCAGCCTTGCTCGGCCTTCGTTTTGGCATTTCGAAAGGGTTTGCGCTAGAAGCGATGCATGGTCCCAGTGAAAGCCCTGTTGTTCGATATTTTCGGCACGCTGGTCGATTGGCGCAGTGGGATCGCGCGCGAGGCCGAGGCGCTGCTCAAGCCGCGCGGCTATGCGCTCGATTGGTCGGCCTTGGCGGACGCCTGGCGCGGCGAATATCAGGGCGCCATGGAGGAGGTGCGCTCCGGCCGCATCCCGTTCTGCAAGCTCGACGTGCTGCACCGGCGCAACCTCGATCGCATCCTGCCGCGCTTCGGGCTCGGCGCGCTGAGCGGGGATGACCGCCGCGCCCTCAACCTCGCCTGGCACCGACTCGACGCTTGGCCCGACGTGACGCCCGGCCTGGCGCGTCTCAAGCCCCGGTATCTCCTGGCGCCGCTGTCGAACGGCAATGTTTCCATCATGGTCGATCTGGCGCGGCGCAACGACTTTCCCTGGGACGCGATCCTCGGCGCCGAATTCGCCGGCGACTACAAGCCGAAGCCGCGCGTCTATCTCTCCGCCGCCGACGCTTTCGATCTGGCGCCGCAGGACTGCATGATGGTGGCGGCGCACAGCTCCGATCTGCAAGCCGCCGCCACGCTCGGCTTGCGCACCGCCCACATCGCGCGGCCGAACGAGGACGGACGGGGCCGCGGCGAGACGGCGCCGATTGTCCCGGTCGATATCGCGGCGAGCAGCCTCGAGGATTTGGCGGCGCAGCTCGGCGTGTGAATGAATGGCCCATGAGTGCGGCGGGAGAGTCACCGGAAGCCTCGTCTCCGGATTAGAGACGGCTCTTGACACTCGTCCCTGTTTATGATACGAGCATTTATCTCGCTCATCGAGGGGCGTTTCTAGAGACGATCCTGAAGCGGAGCGAGATCGGTTCCCGCGGGCGGGGCTCGTAACCCCGCACTCGGGCGACTTCGGGCATCGTACCGGCCGGCACTATGACCGGTCCGCGAGGTGCTCGCTGCACTGGCGCCGGGGAGGGTCCTCCCGTTTGCACCCGGTAATTCCAGGAAGCGCGGCCCGGAGATGAGCCGAGCAATCGGCGAAGTGCCGCAGTGGAGCGCCGGAAGGCGAGCGCGCCCCGACTTTTGGCGCGCTTCCGCGCCCCGCGCATCGGCAGGCGGTGACGCTTTCCGATGTGGCGCGGACCAAGAAGAATTGCGCCTTTCGGCGCTTCGCTCCCCTCGATTTTTTCTATGGGGAGCAAACGAATCAAACAAAGCTCGGGCGCAGGCGCGTCGCGAGAAGGAATTTTTGTGTTTGTAGGGGCGGCCCTTGTGGCCGCCCGCTGGCGCGCGTGCCGCCGCACGGGCGGGCACCCACGAGGGGTGGCCCCTACGGCTCGCCATGACGACGGTCCGGAGCGCGGCCCCGAGAACGAAGGAGCCCGCGAATCGCCATAATTCCTGCGTTTCCGCTCGCTTTGGGCGCGCAATGCTTCTGTAGGGCGCGCGGTTGGTGTATCGTGCGAAATGCTAGTTGGAGCATGATCTTGCGAAACAGCCTTCCACCCCGAATCAAATCCGGGGCAGGCCGTTTCGGCATGTTCTGGGGACGCAGATGTGGGGTCGAAAAACCAAATCTTCGGCGTCGGCGAGCGAGGCGCAACCGCCATCGCCGCTGAAAGAGGCGATGCACCAGGCGCGGGTCGAAGCAGCTGAGCGCACCAGCGTCGTCGTCGATTTGCGCGACGCGGAAGTGGCGCGGCTCGAACTGCTCAACGAGGCGCTCGATCCGCTGTTTGCCGAGATTCCGCCGGAAGTCGAGTTGTTCGACCGCGGCTTGAGCCGTGGCGACACGCCGCGGCTTTGGATCGACGCCGTCGCCCACGTCGCCATGGCGCGCGACAAGCGCATCTACCGTTTCCTGCACGATACCCGCGTCGGCCGCCACGTGCTCGCCGAGTCGCACGACATCCCCGATATCGTCCAGGCGGTCACCGGCTACGTGGCGCGCCGCCTGATCGAGCGCGAGCGGGCGCTCGACGAAGATCCCGATTTCATCACCCGCGTCGGCGCGCCGGAGGCCGCGCGCGAACACCGGCGCCGCCGGAGCCGCGGACTGGCCACGCTGGCGCTCGGGTTTCTTTTGGGCGCGGTCACGCTTGTTGTGATCGCGCTCTTCGCCGCCAGCCGATTTTAGATCGCAATCAGTGGCGATAAAACTTGTGCGGCCGCCGTTTACGCCGGCGCGACCGGATGCAAGGTATGGCGTTTGAGCTCGCGGATATTGCCGTCGGCGTCGCGTTGCCGCGCGATCATCTCGCAGCGCCAGGCGCCGGGCGCGCCGTCGATGCGAAAGAGATTATAGCCGGCGCCGTGTTCTCCGCCGTGCGGCGCGCGCGCCGAGGCCGACGGAACGCCGACGACGGGAATCGCCCGGCGCGGGCCGTCAAGCCAGATGAGCGAGTGGCAGTGGTCGTGGCCGTGGAGCACGAGTTCGGCGCCGTTGGCGGCGAGCACGCGGCAAAACTCCGCGCCGTCGATGAGGCGCCGCAAATAGCGGCGGAGCGGGCTCTTGGGCGGGTGATGGATGAGCACGACGCGGAACAGATTTTGGGTTTCCTCGAGCGCCGCGGCGAAGCGGGTGAGCTGCTGCGCGCCGAGCGAACCCGTTGCCATGAATGGTCCGGTCGGCACCGCTGAAGAGAGCGCGATCAGCGCGACCTCGCCGCGCCGGCGCAGGAACGGAAAGGTACCGCTCTCCGCGCCGTCGTCGCCGCGCATGTATTCGTCCCAGTACTTGGCCGGCCATTGCGCCGCTTCCGGAACATAAGCGTCGTGATTGCCGGGAATGACGGTGACATCGGACGGTGGGCCGAGCCCGTCCAGCCAGGCCCGCGCCCGCACATATTCGGCCGGCACCGAGAAATTGATGAGGTCGCCGGTCACGGCGATATGGTTGGGGGCTGAAGCCTTCAGGTCGCGCGTCAGCGCGTCGACAACCTCGCGGCGGTGAATAAATTTGCGCCCGCGGTGCCAATTGATGAAGCCGAGCCCGCGCTTGCCGGCGAGCTCCTTAGGCCGCGGCGGCGCGGCAAGATGCAGATCTGAGAGGTGGCCGAGCACGAACATCGCGGCATGATCATACGCGAATCATGGCGGTAACAATGGCCAATGCGCCGCACGCTTCACGAACTGCCGATGAGGATGCCGACGACAAAGACCAGCACGCCGCCGACCACGACCTGGAAGGCGGCCTGCAGGAACGGCGTGTCCATATAGCGGGTGCGGATCCACGATATCGCGGCCAATTCCACGGCGACGACGGAGAACGCGACCGCGGTCGCCGTATAGAAATGGGGAATAAGATAGGGGAGCGCGTGGCCGAGGCCGCCGACCGTGGTCATCCCGCCGCACACTATGCCGCGCACCACGGGCGCGCCGCGGCCGGTGAGCGAGCCGTCATCGGACAGAGCCTCGGCAAAGGCCATGGAGATGCCGGCGCCGAACGCCGCCGCGAGCCCGACCAGGAATGTCGACCAGGTGTTGTGGGTGGCGAAGGCCGCAGCGAACAGCGGCGCCAACGTCGAGACCGAGCCGTCCATGAGGCCGGCCAGCCCGGGCTGCACGTATTGCAGCATGAACATGCGCCGTGCGGTCTGGTCCTCGGTTGCGCGCGCGCTCGGGGTGATCTTCTCGCCAAGCTCGTGGGCGAGTTTTTCGTGTTTGTCCTCGGCTGCGGCAAGCTTGTTCAGCAGACCGCGCACGGCGTCATCGCGCGCCGCTTGCGCCGCGCGCCGGTAAAAGCGCGCGGTCTCATACTCCATCTCTTCGGCGAACTTGCGCGTCGCGTCGATTGCCAGCGGGCGGTTGAGCCAGATTGGACGGCGCGCAACGAAGCCCTTCACGTCTTGCCGCCTGATTAGCGGCAGAAACTCGCCGAATTTCTGGCGATAAAGAGCAAGCAGCATGTCATGATGCCCAATCTCCTCCATCGCCATCTTGTCGTACATCGCCGCCGTATCAGGGTACGAACTGCGAAGGCCGTCCGCAAAGGAGCGGTAAATGCGGTTGTCCTCGTCCTCATTGGAAATGGCGAGCGCCAGGACTTCTTGCTCACTCAAATCGGCAAAACGCTTCACGGTGTCGCCTCGATGGTTCGACGATATAAGCCTCATATTAGAATGCTTCTAAACTCGAGGCTAGGGTTTGCGCGGCGATTCATCGGCTTCGCGGAGACTCTTGGTGGGCGGAAGCAATGCAGGCCCGTCGGTTCGACGCGCCCGAAACTTTCCATTGCGGTCTGTCGGTCTCGGATGACGTATGGTCGTTTTGCCATGCAGCTTGAATCGATCCGCCGCCCTTTCGAGCCGATCATCCGGCGCGTGCTGCATTTTTATTGGCGCTTGGCGCGCGGGCTCACCATCGGTGTGCGCGGTCTCGTCGTCGACGCCGATGGCCGGGTGTTCCTGGTCAAGCACAGCTACGTGTCCGGCTGGCACTTGCCGGGCGGCGGCGTCGAGACCGGTGAAACGCTGACCACGGCGCTGGCGCGCGAATTGCGCGAGGAGGGCAACATCGAACTGACCGACCCGCCGGCTTTGTTTGCAATCTATTTCAATCGTCGCGCCTCGCGGCGTGACCATGTTGCGCTCTACGTCGTGCGTGCGTTCCGGCAAAGCGCCGCGCCGCAACCAAACAATGAAATCGTGGCGCATGGCTTCTTCGCACCCGATGCGCTGCCGCGGGAAACGACGGTCTCGACGCGCCAGCGCATCGCCGAAGTGCTCAGCGGACGCTCCGTCACCGAGCTGTGGTGATTGTTGGCGCGTTCACGTGACGCGCCGCCGGTTCCATTGCCGCGTCATTTGGTCATACGCGGGCGCCGGTGCAACCAACGCGGTCGCGCGGCGTTGAAGGGCATGGGCGAACTAAAATCGACAAGAGGAGAGACTTCGATGCGGAGGAAGATCCTTGCGCTCGCGACGGCCGTAGCGCTCGGCACGGCCACAATGACGACCGGCGCCATGGCGTTGATGACGGCCCTGTAATGTGCCGATGTCTACCGCGGCCTGTGTTCAGCGGAATCGATCGCGGTCGTGTGGCAGCATGAAGTCGAGCAGCGGCCCGATCGGCACGATGCCCGTCGGGTTGATGTTGAGGTGGCTGCCGTAGTAGTGCCGCTTGATGTGATCGAGGCTGACGGTATCGGCGACGCCCGGCACCTGATACAGATCGCGCAGATAATTCCAAAGATTTGGATAGTCGGTGATGCGCCGCAGATTGCATTTGAAGTGGCTGTAATAGACGGCGTCGAAGCGAACGAGCGTGGTGAACAGCCGCCAATCAGCTTCCGTGACCTGCCGCCCGACGAGATAGCGCTGCCGTGACAGCCGCTCTTCAAGCTGGTCGAGCGTGGCAAACAGCGCGCGTGCCGCTTCCTCGTAGGCCGCTTGCGTGGTGGCGAAGCCGGCGCGATAGACGCCGTTGTTCACGTTCGGATAGACGATGTCGTTGATGCGATCGATCTCGGCCCGCAGTTCGGCGGGATAATAGTCGGTGTGCACATCCGTAAACGCGTCGAATGCGGAATTGAGCATGCGGATGATTTCGGAGGATTCGTTGTTGACGATGGTCCGCCGCTTCTTGTCCCAGAGCACCGGCACGGTCACACGGCCGCTATAGCGGGAATTGGTGAGGAGATAGATTTCGGCGAGCGTCGACTTGCCGTTGACGGTGTCGAGCGTCGCGCCCGGCCCGGTGCCGAATTCCCAGCCCAATTTGCCCAGCACCGGCTCGACCACGGAGAGGGAGATCACGTCCTCCAGCTTCTTGAGCTTGCGGAAGATGAGGGTGCGGTGCGCCCACGGGCAGGCGAGCGAAACGTAGAGATGATAGCGGCCTGCCTCGGCCGGAAAACCGCCTTCGCCGGTCGGGCCGGGGCTGCCATCGGCAGTGACGAAATTGCGATAGGTGGTCGGCGGCCGAAGGAAACGGCCATCCTTGGTGCGCGACGGATCGTCTTGCCGCCAATCGCCTCGTTCGAGCAAACCGAGTGCCATATCCCCTAGCTCCGACTGTAATCTCGACTTGTTATGTAAGTATTCATCGGGTCCGCGACAGGGTTCCCACTCTCACGCAGACGCGTGGGTGCCCGCCTGACTTCGCTGGATGTGCTAGTTTCCCCTTGATTCCGCCGTTCGCACGGGTTGGCCGCCATGGTTTGCGGCCTGCGGAATTGAGATCCTAGTGTCCCGATTCCGAAGTTCGCATCATTATGCGGCACCCTCGTTTGCGAACTTCGGAATCGAAGGACACTAGCAATGTATTGATCTAGTGTGGCGGTTCAGAAGTCCGCATGACGAGTTCGCGGCAAAAATGATGCGGACTTCTGAACCGCCACACTAGTGGGCGGCGCGATGACCGAGAGTTCGTTGACCATCCTGCCCGAAACCGAAGGCGACGCGCCGGCGATCGAACGCCTGCACGAGCGCACGTTCGGTCCGGGCCGCTATGCCAAGACCGCTTACCGGTTGCGCGAGCGCGTCGCGCCCAGCATCGACCTGTCGTTCACTGCGCGCATCGGCACGCTGCTCGTCGGTTCGGTCCGGCTGTCGCCGGTCCGCATCGGCGAGACCAAGGCGCTGCTGCTCGGGCCGCTCACGGTGGAGCCGCCGTTTCGCGAGCGCGGCGTCGGCCAGGCCTTGATCGCGCGGGCGCTGAAGGAGGCGCGCGCCAAGGGCCACCGGCTGGTGATCCTGGTCGGCGACGAGCCGTATTACGGCAAATGCGGCTTCAAGCCCGTTCCGCCGGGCCGTGCCGTCATGCCGGGCCCGGTCGATCCGGCACGGCTTTTGGTCGCCGAACTGGTCGACGGCGCCTTTGACGGCGTCTCCGGACCGATCCGGGCGGAATAGCCAGGCGTGCAGGGCTTGGGCGTGGACTCATCAAGGCTACGCAGTGTCACGTTGGTTCGCCGGCTGATTAACGGGCAGCGTTCATGGCCTGTCCGCTCCAAGCGACCGGGAGTTCGTCGGTGTCCTTCCTCGGAAAAGCCAATTCCGAAACGAAGGCGAGGAGGTAACAACCGATCGCGAGCAAATATAGGAACCGGAAACCAAAATACATCGAGTTATATTCCAACAAGCCGCCGCAGACGGCCCCCAATAGGTTCATCGCCATCATTCCCGAAACCCGTCCCTTGCTTGAGAGCAGGGTCGAGAAGACAATGCCTGAAAACAACAGCGGCAAGGTCAGCACAATGCAGGTTTCCAGGCGCCCCAGCGGCGTAGAGGCAAACCCGCCCGCCCGCGCAACATACCAGCCAACGCACAGTGCCGCGAACAAGAATAGATAGGGGGTCAGGGGACGCCTTATGTTGAGCCACTGAACCGCGCAATTCCCCAGAAACGCCATTGTCAAAATGCCGGCGATCACAATGCCGATCACCTGCCACGTATTCCCGAAGGTCAGGCCCATTTCTGTGATTCCCTTGGTTTCGATCAGCATAAAACCAGCGCCAAGGAAGAAAAAAGAGAGGTGACTGAATTTCGGCCTTTCCGGGAGGAAGTTTACAGCGACGAGCAGGGAAAGAGCCAATAGCTGAAATACCATGATCAGGTATGATACGGGGTAGATGCGTTGCGGCATATAGAAGAACGGCCAGTCGTCTGTTGAGACGTCGGCGTGAAGCGCGGGATCAGCATAAAAAGCGGTCTTGTCCGTGAACCCCGCCCTTTCCACCAGTTGTGGAGGAATGGCCCACTTCTCGTTATTTGATTCCAGGAAAATAATCGAACCACCGAAGCCGGCTTCCAGGCAAATCGGAGGCCTTCCGTCAAAAGCCTGTTGCAGCATGAGATAGATCTTGCGGCCCAAGGCGTCCGATAAGACGCTGAACGACAGCGAAAGCATGCCATCGGGTTTCAGCCGGGCGCGAGCTTCACGCAAACCCTCTACGGTATAAACGAACGAATCAAGACGCACGCTCGAACCCTGGCTGAGCAGGGTGTGCGAATCGAGCATGCCGTAGACGACCAGGTCGAATTTTTGCTCCGTGGTCCTAAGAAACGAGCGGGCATCATTGACTACTGCATGAACCCGAGCATCGTTGTAGGGCTTTTCGGGGTGGCTCAACTTGCCAGTCAGTTGGATGGCTGGGTCGATTTCAATTGCTTCGACGTGTTCAGCACCGGAGCGCAAAGCGGCCGCGACGTCGTTGCCGGTTCCGGCGCCTACAATCGCTACGTTCGCCAGTGTTGGATGGGCTTTATAAGGGAAATTATAGTATCCGCGAGCCTTGCTCCATCGCGTACTCCCGGCATCAGAGAAGTCATAAACGTTTTGATAATAGTGGCCTGCGGCCCTAATCAACGTCAGACCCGTATCCTCGCTGCGCCCGATCTCCAATAGTTGGTAGGGGGAATAGACTCGGTTCCAGAGAGGATTCACCGGCCAGGCCAGGACGATCGTACAGAGCACCGTAAAAGAAAGTCCGACCATCATTAACGAAGGCGTTTTCAACGTGAATAACAGAATTGCAAGGAAACACAGTGCGAACCAAGCAAGCGGAGGCGTCCATAAAAAACTCGCCACGAGCATAAGCAGGACGCCAAGTAAGCTGCCGAGCAAGTTCAGTCCATACGCCGGCAATTTGCTGCGGCGTTCCATAAGCCGGCCGCATAGTTGGCCGACAGGTATGAAAGTCAAAGCCGTAATCAGGAAAACAAGCGCAAGTAACCCATACAACAAGAGTATTTGCGACAAATTGCCAACACCGATTCCCATGGTGAGTTGCTCGCGGAATGGAACGGTGTTGAGGTCGATGTCCAGCCCATACCTGACGATAGTCATGAAGCCGAACTGCCAGGCGAGTAACGGAAGCACGATCACGAGCGGAATTCGATCCCGCGTGGCAAGCGCGTAACCCAATCCCAGGCCAACAAAACACGCCAGCAGACTGAAATTCTTATAAAAAGCAAAAAATGGGAGAATCGAGGATTGCCATCTTATGATGCAGAGCTCGAGCAAAAGACTGAGCGCTGCCGAGAAAAGAATGGCGGCATCAGCGTACTTCGCATTGAGCGTATCCAGGAACCTTGCCTGCGACTGGGCGCTGGCGTCGATGAAGGGCACAAGTTTCTTCAGCGCATAATAGAAGGCCGCAGTCGCGATCGTGGCAACACAGACCAGCAAGAAGCCTGTGGCCACCAACGAGACCGACCAAGCTTTGGCGGACCGAGCGACGATTGCCAATGGGTGCGCTGCGATGGTGCCGAAGCTCCCGAACGCTATGATCGCCATAAGCCGAATGAGCGATTGCGTCATCGCAGATGGTGGCGCAGTTTGAGCATCGCTTCGCAAATTCACGCAGCCCCCTAATTCCGCTTAACCGCCATTCCCCCGATGACCGCCGATCTGCCATGAATATTCGCGTTTTCCGGCCTTCCTGCAATACAGAGGCGTGGTGCGCGAGCGCGGCGTCGGCCAGGCCTCGATCGCGCGCGCTGAAGGAAGCGCGCGCCAAAGGCCACCGGCTGGTGATCCTGGTCGGCGACGAGCCGTATTGCGGCAAGTGCGGCTTCAGGCCCATTCCGCCGGGCCGTGCCGTCATGCCGGGCCCGGTCGATCCGGCACGGCTTTTGGTCGCCGAACTGGTCGACGGCGCCTTTTACTGATCAGTCAGTTATTTAGGCTACTTTCGCTTGAGTTTTTCTGCGATTCGTTTCATGATGCGGTGTGAAGCGAGATGGGCGGCAGCTGGATCATAAGACGCTGGAGGAGATCCGGCGG
>Ga0187891_1003081_pt1 | contig 11988 bp, 8 predicted proteins | sample June2016WEW_21_4_FD_132990 | JGI IMG/M metagenome (GOLD analysis project Ga0187891, IMG submission 132990) | Peatland microbial communities from SPRUCE experiment site at the Marcell Experimental Forest, Minnesota, USA - June2016WEW_21_40 | ecosystem: Environmental > Terrestrial > Soil > Wetlands... | reverse complement strand
GTCAGTTCCAGGCGCACTTGTTCCGGATAGTCGTAGCTCGAATCGGGATCGTTGACAGGAATGGCAAACAGGCGTCCTTCTCCGTATTCGCCTGCGAGCGCGTTGCACAGGTCGGTCGTGAACGTGGCAATGCCGCACTCTCGCGGCAGGTAATTCCCGACAAAAGCGATGCGGGTGGGCAATGGCAGGCGGCTGGCTTTCAACGCGACTGGCAAAGAAGCTGATGCGCCGTTTCTTCCAGCCTGTGTCTCGGAATTCATGATCTCGGGGAAAGTCATCCTAACCTCTATTCAATCGTGATTCGATCCGCGCTTGAAATACGCTGCACGATTTCAGCGCGGACGCCAACCAGATGGTTCAGTGCTTCGACCTCATACTCTGGGCCGCTCGGTTTATCGAACGGGCACCGCCAGTTGATGCCATTCTCCCGCAATTTCCAGCCACGTGTATTGCTGGATCTGGCGCGGTTGCAAGGTGACACTGGCGACGTAAAAGCCCGGATACTTCGTGGCCTGAGCGTCAATAAGCTCGGCGGCATTGAATCGCCTCTCCACTCCCTTCAGGGCGAGGGCCAATGCTCGCTTCGCCGCACCTTTCTCCGTCAGCCCCAGGCCTTTTCGCTTGCGCGGGCGGTCCACCCACAGGAAGTGCCAGCCCTTCTGGCGAATCATCGTGTCGAAAACCGCTGCCGGGATCTCTTCTACGCGCGTCCAGTTTTCGCCAGCCGGCTCCGTGAGCGGATCCAGAGGTTCGGGAAGAACGCAGTCCTTGCGCAGGAAAACGGAATGCGGCTTCACGGTCGCGCGCTTTTCGATACTGTGGGCGTCTCAGGGCGGAAGGAACCGGGCAAGTGATCGCCTGGCGCGGCCGCTGCGTCAGGGGCCGAATGTTCCGCAACGAAATCCTCAGCAAAACTCGATGCTGTCACATTCGTTGCGTCCGGTTCGGCCTCGGAAAAGCCGGTTGCATCGGGCTGGCTTTCAGGCTGCTGCAGATGGACTTTCGTGCGGAAGCGCGGAGACAGGTGGTTCTTCACATCGCTTTGCTTGATGAGGCTCATGGCGGCTCCAGTCGTCCTGTTGCGTGCCTGAAAGATGCTCGTCTGGAGCGAAGCCTGGAATGCCGAAGGCGAGAAGGGGAAAACGGGCTGCTAACCTAAGCATACGCCCAGAAGAGTATGCGTGCCGTGAGTTGCTTTTCATCGTGGTCAAAAGTGCACACATGGAAGCAGCGTAAGGAGTTCGCGCGCGGGGACGCCTCGGAGCCGCTGCGTGGATTGCGGTCAAATCGGCGCCTCGCTTTTTAGAGGTTCCCGTGCAACATTGCGCCTCGAGTCTGTAACCGGCGGCTCCCTATGGTGCGGTGCGATTGCCCCGGTTTGAATGGCGGGACGACGCTTTTACCCCCTGCTTGACTCGGTCGTCCGATATGCCTCGCGGCCAGCCTCGACCGCTTCGGCTAACCGGTTCGATTGGTCGCCCACGAAGCTCCGGCCACGCTCCACATACTCACCTACCTGCCCCTTGCCCTTGTCCACCAGCGTGCCCATATGTTCGGCGACCTGCTTTGCATGAGTGCGCAAGTGCTCCGTTCCCTCGCGAGCACCCCGAGCAATGTCCTCTCTGGTTTCGCGACCACTCTTCGGGGCATAAAGAACCCCCACCAGTGCGCCGATGCCGAGTCCTGCCAGCAACCACACCAGACCCTGTCCCTTGCTATCCTCAGCCATGATGAAGCATCTCCTTTCGCTCAGTTCCTTTAAAACCCAGATTCGCTAGATTCCACGACTGAATCCTAGATCACCAAATGCCGAGACTCCTGCACCGAGGGTCATCCACCTCAATCTCCACCCTCCTGCACCGGGGGTCGTCCATCTCGATGGCTACGCGCTTGAGCATTACGCCCTGGAGCAGGCCCTTGCACCGGGGGTCTTCCATCTCAATGACCACGCCCCTGAGCATGCCCTTGCACCGAGGATCCTCTATCGCAATCGCCGCGATCCTGCACCGGGGATCTTCCATCTCAATCACCACACCATCAGGCAGGTTCTTGCGCCCGATCGCCTTGCCAGCGGGCTGAAGTCAGGTTGGCGCGATCTGCGTGACGCGGACTGTCCAATATTGACCGATGAGGCAGACTTTGTGCGCCGGGGGAAATAGGCGGCTTCTCGGAGTTGTGCTCGGGCAATTGATCGAGCAGGACCACATTGAGCAGCGACTTGTGTACCTGGATGCGGCCGTCGTAGTCGATGAAGCCGAGCTTGCGAAAGCGGTTCATGAAGAAGCTGACGCGGGATCGTGTGGTGCCAATCATCTCCGCCAGGGCTTCCTGCGTAACGGGGGGAATGAAGGTTTCGGATTCCCCCGGCTTGCCAAACTCCGCCATCAACAGGAGAATTCGCGCCAGGCGTTTTTCGCTGGAGTTGAACAGCTGATCGACAAGATCGGCCTGGGTGCGCATGCTGCGGGTCAGCAGGAATTTGAGAAATATCTCAGCGAATGCAGGTTCGTCATGCATCACGCGGATCATCTCATCCCGTCCAATCTTGAGCGCCATGCAGGCGGTAATGGCGGTGGCCGAGGACAATCGCAGCCCAGGCACCGCCGCGAGAGACTCCTCTCCGACAAAGTCCCTGGCGGAGAGGAGCGTGATAATAGCCTCTTTGCCGTTGTGCGCAACGACGCTAAGTCTTGCCCGGCCGCTCTGAAGATAAAAGACGGAGTCTGCCGGATCTCCCTGGGCAAAAAAGGTCTGGTCCTTCTTCACGTCGACGATTCTTCGGCCAAGGCCGGCGTGCGCAAGAAAAGCGGCAGGGTCGAATGGGTAGTTGTCCTTATTGGTCATCAGCATGGAGCCTCCTTTGGGGCGGCCCGGAAACGCGTTGCAGACTTCGATAGGCGGATCAAAGGCCAAGGAGGAAGTGCTTCAGACTGGGAGAGCAGTGCATCCCGCGCAGCCTTGCCAGCAACGCAGGCCCGAGTCGCTAACCTGGGTAGAGGCCACAACTTTCGGGGCGGATTTCCCGCACTTGAGGCCTACTACACCAATGCCCTGATCAGCTTCGCCCTCGATCACAGGCATAGTATGTTCCCTTTTGCTCACTTTTGGGAAATTTCGCGGGACCCGATTGGGGTCACCCGTTGAAAAATCGCCTACAACCGGTCTCATAGATGCCTCGGCTGCATAATGAGCGCGTATGGGACCCAACAACAAGGGGGGTCCCGTGATTCCGGCGAGTTGACAGAGATGGTTTATGAGACCGGTTCTGGTAACTCGTTGAGGTCTGGTCAGTAACGAAAAGCCGGCAAGCGTCCCGCGATCAACTGGGCGAGTGAGGGGCAGGAAGGCGAGAACGGAAAACGGGCTGCCAACCCAGGCGGACGCCTATCTGGGCCTGCGCGCCGGGGTGCTTGCCCAGCCCAGCCGCGCGAGATTGAACGAGTATCCGCCCAACGGGGAAATGATCACCAAAGCTGGGAAAAGAATTTTGGCCGTGTTTTCAGCGGCTTACGTGGAAAGTGGGTAGGGAGGGGCTTGCGGCGTCGAAGAAGATGGGGTCGGCGGGGATCCTTTCTGGCGACATGGGCGTTTTTCGGTACGAATCTCATCGCGGCTACCTGAAGTGAGCTGAACGAGTAAATTATTTGCTCCGTCGACTGAGCTTCGACCCCATAGATGCCTGCAGACGCCGCGCCGCCTAATGAGATCAATCCGGCGGCCTGAGGGGTGTTGTCAGGGACAAAGATACTGGTAGCACTCCTGCCTATGATGCGCCCAGGAGGTCGATCTGAAGTTGGCCTGGTGCGAGTGCCCTTTGCGGGGTGATCTCGAGAAAGGCATGGAATGCCGGATTCACCCTGAAGCGCGCGGGCCTACCTGCTTCCTCCGAGAGGTTGCGCGCCATTACTCTCGTTTTCATCAGGTTTTCTTCGTCGTATATGAAATCGAAGCGGCCAGGGGAGGTTTCAGGTCCAAGGAAGGTGAGCTCAGTCAGCAGATCCACGACTTCAGCGACTCTGGTCTCGCCCACCCCTGCTCTTCTCATTGCGATCTTGATACGTTCGACGTCGACGATCTCCGGCCCTCCCGCGAACTCCAGGAGGCGGTCATCAAACCCGTCGATCCTCGGCGCTGCCTCAGAGAGGAGCGAATTGAGCGCAAAATGCGAATACTGCTGCTGGGCCGACACGATGTCCGCTTCTTCAATGCGTCCGTGGCCCCGGTTCACTGCAAACTCTAGCGATGCCTTCACCAAGAAAATCAAATCCCTCGGTCTTGGAAGCGCCGAGAAGGCTAAATAATCGCGTATAGGGATGTCTCGAACTGACGCCGGGAAGTATCTACTCCAGACGCCCTCAGGTTTGGGCACGTCCGCTCCGGATTTCATAAAGCGCTCCTCGACCACTCTCCTTAGTAGCTCGGGGTCCTGCCAGCTAATCCGGCGGATTGGCAGCTTGTCGCGTTCCCGTGCGTACCCGATCATCGCGGCATAAATATCGCTGCGTAGAAATAGCGTTAGGGAGAGGTTGACGGTGCCCCGCTTCTCTCTACCGAACTCGACGGCTACTCGCGTGCTGACGCTTAGTAGTCCATAGAGCAATTCGCTAAGCAGTTCGAGGTCCGTTTGGTGATCCCACGACTTGTCGAGATTGTCGACCAGTATCGCTACTTTCGCCTTGGCGTGGAGCGCGTTACCGAGCAGGGCGCGCAGGCGGGCCAGCATCTCGCTGTGTAGCCTTTCGCTTATCGACGCTCTGCGCGCTTCTGAGGTACCCTCGGTCAGCATGTTGCCGAGGCGACGGACTGCGGCCTCTAGTCGCAGCGAAAACTCAGGCGTGATTAGAGATTGGTGCTGTTCAACGAATTCGCATAGTTCGGCCTCCGCCTCGGTCTTTACGTAATACACGGGTTTGCCGAGAACCTCTTCGTACACAGTCTTGGCCAGTTCTGTAAACAGCAGGAACTTCCAAAAGCTCTCGATCAGATACCCCTTGTCTGCGACGGCGAGCTGCTGAGCGAGCATTGCCAATAGGCCCTCTAGCTCGTAGTCCACGGGTTTCACGATGCAAATATGGTTCCGGGGGTCTGCGCGGAGCTCCTCTGAGAGCTTGAACAAGGACGCAGTCTTTCCCGTGCCCTTTTTTCCTACGAAGATCGAGTGTTTAGACCGCAGCGCCTCGTTATATGCGGCGGTTGGCACGAAGTAGTCGGGGACCTCCTCGGACTCAAATTCGGCGATCGGATCGCCAATAGCGATGCTGCGAAGCTCGCCGCGGGCGCGCTCCTCTAGTTCGTATTGTCGGGCGTCCTTCTTCCTATTCTCGTAGGCTTCGATAATTGGGAGAAGCCAGGCGTTATAAAATGCCTCTGCTTGGGCGGCGGTTTTGTGTTGATGCAGCAAATCCCTGTAGTCAATCGGAGGTAAATAGGGGTCGTGCGCGAGCATCAAGAGCGGCTTCCCGAGCCCGTAAGCAAGGCCTGCAACGAGAGCGTGTTTTGCGTTCTGCAATTCCCAGCTCTTGTAGTCCGTCGAGAGAAAATGACAGGTCACCGCGAACGCCGAACTGACGTGTTGAACGTACCAGGAGAAAGGCTGTGTTTGGACCTCCTTGGGATCATCGATGACCGACGGGATCGGGCCTGCCGCTACCCGTCGCGCTATGCGAACCGCCGCCTCGGTGTCGACGCTCGACTTCAGGTGCAATAGCGTTGGCCTGCGCGACTCCCGCGACTCCGCAGGGCCGAGCAGATCCGAGAGGATTGTCTTACCCAAGCTCTCGTAAGGTTGATCCCTGTAGAACCCGCTTGCGATTTCGCGGCTGTTGCAAAACGGGGAATAGCCGACGGTCGTGAGGAGTTGGAAGCTGTTGAATTCTTGCTTGGCACGCTCTATGTTGGGGTCAAACATCAGCCAGACCCGCTTATCGAGCGCAATCGCGTAGCCGAGCTCGAAAAGGACGTTCGGATTCAGTCCAGTTACGTCCGCCATGAACAGCTGACATCTGCGGATCTGTTCACAAATCGCACCGATCACTATGCGGCCGCCGACAGAAACGCTCTTCCACCCAGTTATATCGACGCCGCCGCCACCGGAGATCTCCTCGATTGCCAGTTCGACCGGCTCGGCTCTCGATGCAGGTTCCGATGAATACGCGACGAAACATTGAACTTTATCGGGCATGGCTGGCTCGGATTGTATGCCTAGTCGATCTACCCGACAACTGTCAGCAGCCGGCCCTCCAAGCAATGGGCCCTGGGCCTCTGCTCCGTAGATCTCGTGGGTCACGAGGTTATTCTCGGACGCTTGGGGACTGGGATCGGACCGGTTTCAGCATGTCGGCTTCGGTGATCGAGCCGTTGGTGCGGCGCTGACTTGTTACAAAACGACCGAGGCGCTCGTCGAGAGCCGAATATGTAATGGAAAGTCGGCTTGTGGGAAGCTTTCCTTCGGCACGCTGGTGGCGTGATGGGCAACGCCGTCCGCCCACCTTCTATTCCTACCCGCGGATGAATTATCGTTTGTGGGGTAGAGGTTTCGATGCGCGCTGCTGAACTGATTGCTCCCCTGACATTCCAGCTAACCGACATGGAAATCGATGATCCCGGACCGGGCGAAGTGCAGGTCAGGGTTGAAGCCGTGGGCGTGTGCGGGTCAGATATGCATGCCTACACAGAGGGTGCGGTGGGCGGCACTCCCAACGCGTACCCAATGCTGCTGGGGCACGAGCCGGCCGGAAGGATCGTGAAGGCGGGCGCCGGCGTGACGGGCCTCAACGCGGGCGACCGCGGTGCGCTTGAGCCCGCGCTCTATTGCTACCACTGCGAATTCTGCTTGAGCGGCCACCACAATGTGTGCGCGAACATTCGCTTCCTGAGCACGCCGAACCATCCCGGTTTTTTCCGCGAGCTTGTGAACCTGCCGGTGGCCAACTTTCTTCCCATCCCCGGTGGGATGTCGTACGGCGAAGCGGCGCTGGCTGAGCCGCTGGGGGTTGCAATCCATTCTCTGCACCTGGCGTCGATCGGACGGGATGAAACGGTTGCGGTCATCGGCGCGGGACCGATCGGGCTTTTGACGATTGCCGCGCTGCGAGCAACGCAGGCAGGACGCATTTGGGCCGTGGATCCGTTGAAGCACCGCCGCGAGCTGGCCCGCGGAATTGGTGCTGATGTGGCCCTCGAGCCGGGCGAAGCTGTGAACGAGATTCTTCGTGCGACGGGGCAGCGCGGCGTGGATTGCGCCATTGATTGTGCGGCCGGAGAAGACACCACCAGCCAGGCCGCGCAAATCGCGCGCAATGCCGGCCGCGTCGTGTTGACCGGGATTCATACAACAGCGTTTGCGCAGGTGGATGCGTCGGTCATGAGGCGCAAGGAGCTGACGCTCTTCAATGTGCGCCGATCGAACCACGAGACCCAAGAGGCGCTGGAGTTGCTGGGCTCGCACGCCGCATGGTTCGCGCCGCTGCTGACGCATTCGAGGAACATTGACCGCATCGATGAGGCCTTCGCCATCGCCAGCCAATATCGCGACGGCGTGGGGAAGATGATGGTCAGGCCGTAGGGGCTATCGATATAAGCGGACGGACGATGTTGCGGGGTTTACCAAAGTGTGGCGGCCCTCCCACTTCCCCGTTGACACACACGAAACGGCGGTTTATTGTCCCTCCTACCCTGGCTCAATTTCCCCAGGCCCACAGCCAGGGAATGTCATGGAGGCAAACCAATGACCTTCCCCCTTCCCAGGGTCCTTTGGACCTTTTCTTTCGCGCTTCTGTTCATCGCATGTTCACTTTCCAGCCCCGCATTCGCGCAAAGCAGGCCGGAACAAGCGCGTGCGATGAACCAGCAACCCTACGCAAACTCGGTGATTCTGCAAGGCGGCAATCACGTGCAGACCATGCAGCGGCTGCACGTGGTGCGGCAATACGCGCTCCAGGACCTGCGCTCGAATCCGCGTGTGATGCTGGGCGAATCACAGCTCGACTTTACGCCCATGCTGAACAATGCCCGGGCGCTGCCGAATGTCGCGATCAGGTTGCAGGCCCTGCCGCAGCACGTACAGGTGCAGGAGAATACCTCCGACGTGAATGAGGTCGACCAGGGCCTGGTGATTCACCATGTGCTCACCTACCAGATTCTTCCCGGCAAGTGCGCCGATCCCGGCGCCAAGGCCCAGCTTGCGACAGCCGGAGTGGAGTGTTTCACGCGCAGCAGCACAGCCCAGCGCGTGTCGGAGTTCAGCGTTCCAGGCAGCCCGCGCTACATTGCCGACCCCCAAAAGCGGCAGGCGGCGATCGCGGAATTCCAGCAGAAAAGCGCGGCGGCGGACGCGGATGCGAGCCAGCACATTGCTGCGCTGCGCAAGCAATTGGCCGATCCAACGCAGCGCGCGGCCATTGTGGCCAAGGTGGGCCAGGCCGAAGCGGTGCGCATGAGCTCGCTCAGCGACGACGATCTGAAGGATGAGCTTGTCAACATGGGGGTGCAGACCGTTGAAGAGACGATGTTCGTGCCGAAACTCGAGTCGTCAATCTACGCGCACCCACAGCACACGCTCAACACGACCGCCAGCCCCGCGGAGGTCGCGGCCGTGCAGCAAATCATGCGCAATGGAGTGGCAGGCGGCTCCAGCCCTGCAGGTTTTCCCAAGCTCCTGAAAATTGTTCCGGGTTCAGAACTTCATTTGTCCGGTTCCGGGCCGCCGCGCGGCGATCAAACGGCCGATCTCAATATGGGCCCGTACTACTTTCTCTCCGGCTTCACCATCGCCCACGACTACGAATGGCAATGGGGCGTGTCGATCTCCATCAACTGGTGCGTCGTCGGGTGCACCTCGACCTACGGCATCCAGCTCAATGCCGGATTCAACTACGCTTTCGGCTTGCGCTTTCCCATCCAGGCAACCCTCAAGTATGAAACCGTCGTTCACCCCAACAATTCAGCCGAAGCAAAGTTGACGCCGCAATTCGTGCCCATTGAGGGCAACGACCAGGATTTCCTCTCATCCGAACTTGATCCCAGCGAGCTGTACAACGCGCAGGAAATCGTTGCGCAGGTGGGCGCGAACGCGGGCTTCAGCGTCAACCTGCCCGTCCTGAGCACCAGCCAGAATTTTCCGACCAGCGTGGACTTTACGCAATTGCTGCCGGCGCCCTACACGGGCGGGCGATTCCAGCCGCCCGCTCCCGGATCGGGCGGTATCAATAACACTTTCACATTCAACAGCATCGATTTGCTGGGTGGTCTGCTCGATTTTGGTGTCGTCGGGGGCTCGGTCTATCCCGCGATTAAGGTGAACCTCCATTCGGATAGTTTGCAGTTCACGCTTAACGACGAGCTCGAGCATCGGTCGTCCACCATCAACTCGGGACAGACCGTATCGCTCGGCGACGCCAGCGCCCAGAATGGCGACTACAGTCACTTCGCCGTTGGCAACCCCGTCTACAACCTGGGATTCACCTTGACGCCGGGCCTTGCTCCAACTGTTTGGGTCAACGTCGCGGTCTGGTCCGATCAGTGGCAATGGCCGGTCTGGTTCCCGCAGCTTGCCATCAACCTTCCGCCGGGCGGCGTGAACTTCAGTTGCCATGCTGGAACCACTTGCGTCATGGACTTCCAGCCCGTCTACAACGCAGCCACCGGACAAGTGCAGGACATGAGCAAGGAGCGTGATGTTGCGGACCGCACGCTGACCGGAGGCGGATGCCAGCGCAACGGCGCGGAAGGGAACTACCTCTGCCCCGTGAACGGCATGCTCGGGCTGTGCCAGACGATGATGAAGAACAGCGCGGTGCTCAGTTGCGGCGCACTCATCCCAACCTCGACCGATCAGATTCTTCGCCGCGGCGGCTGCTTTGAGGAGGGCGACAGCGGAACCTACCAGTGCCCGTCGAGCATGATGGGCCTCTGCGGCCTCTACGTCAAAAACCAGGTCGTGCTTTCGTGCAAACAGAAATGAGAAAGGCAGCGAGTTAGCAAGTCAGCGCGACGGCAAGTCGGCCAAGCTTGTGGAGCGAGCGGAGTTGGCAAGAAAGGCCGCTCCCTTCGACTCCGCTTACAATTCAGGACTGCCCGCCCGCACGACTTCGGACTGTTTTGAAACACAGTGTCTGTGAGGGTCTTTCAGAGACACTGCTCCCGTAGTTCGGCAAGGCCCTCATAGCAGCGGCCGCAAGCCCTCCCAGCGAACTCTCCAATCCCGCGGAAACCCGGGGGCCGAACCGGATGGTGCACCTTTCCATCCTGCGGCCATCATGGCAGCTGCCGCAAGCCAGCCACCGTTCGAAGGCAGAAAGACCGGAATCTCGTCGTAGCCGCGCGCATAGCCCGAGACCATAAAGGGGTTTTTCGCATTTTTGCCAACCAGCAGATCGACGGCGAGCTCTGGCTCGCCAAACCGTGCGGCGCACATCGCCATCATCGGCTCCGCGGTGCCCACGAAGTTCAGCGGAGCACGCGTCGACCTAACTTTTAGCAATTCCTCGAGTGTTCGGCGCATCACCGCAAGGTCGACCCCTTTGCCGGACAAGATGCCGTACAACCACGTGGCATTGATGGATGCACCGGGCTCGTCGACCAACTCGAGCACCGGGTAGACGCCATGGTGTACGGGCAGCGGAGCCATATTGTTCAGGATGTGATCCCAATCGGCGTTTCGGGGCAAGCCCAGACGCTGCCGCCAGGGCTGCGCGGTTTCGAGAGCCCAACGCCAGTAGCCCAGCTCGAAGGTCGGATTGATGTTGTGCTCCAAATCCCGATGATGCTCATCTGCGGTATAAATGCCCGGACCGAGGACATATTGCTTCCTTTGCGGATCCCAATTCATGAAGGAAGCGATAAATTCAGCAGTTTCAAAGACGATGTCTTTGTATTTCTCGAGCGTGGCCCGGGTGGGGTGGGCACGATAGAGGAGTTCAGACATGTAAATCGGGTGCGGCTGTTGCCAAACCAGCTTGGGCGCTATCGGCGAAGGAGACTGATTGCCTTCCGGGCCGATCATCTTCGGCCACCGTGCTCCGCTGAATCCTTGCTTGCGCGCGATCTCCCGGGCCTTGGGCAGAATGCGGATCAGCTCCGCCATGCTGTTTTCCAGCAGTGCCGGCCGATCCCAAAGCGCGAAGTGAGCGCAGTGCCACCAGTACATCTCGATATGAAACTTACCGAACCATGTGTTACAAGTGAGGCCGCTTTCCTGCGGTTGCATGCTGCCGCTAGAATGTACGGCAGTGACATATTGCGACAGCACAAGACGGCGTTCCAGCTCGTGCGCACGAGGATCGGCGGTATCGGAAAGATCGATCGCGGCGCCGCTCATCCAGAATTGTCTCCAATGCCTGCTGGAGGCGGATTGAACCGCAGCAAGTGGATCCGCTTGACCCTGGATCGCATGGGGAGAGAACCAGGCAACGAATTCCATGGAGCCGGCGGCGGAGCCGGGCTGGGCGGCAGACGACAGCAACCAGGTATGAGGTTCGGTTGCCGCGAGGGATAACCCGGGCGACCATGAAGCCCGGACGAAATATCGCGTGGAGTCCAACTGACGATCGAAATCAGCTCCGTTGCTACCTCGCTTTAGAAGCGTTGTCTGATGCAGTTCGGGATGACTCCAGTCTTCGTACGCCCATCCCCAAACTCCTGGAGCGTAGGCGAACGCAATCTTCACCTTCAGCCGCTGGGATGTAATGAGCCGCGACTTGATCCGTATGGCCACTTCATCGCGTTGGGGATGGGCCGCGGTTTCGACAGAAACCGGTTCGCCGTCGACTTCAAAATTGCTGGTAAGCACGCCGGACCAAAGATCCAGTTTCTGCTCGATGCTCTCCAGGTCGCCTATGGCCGCCCTGGAGCCATCGGTTTTCGTGATTTCGAGCCCGATTCTTCCGATGCCGAATTTATGCGGGTTCGACCGCAGATACTCCGCCTCTTCGGGCACACCCGTCTCAATCCCCTGAACGAGCTGGTCAATACTGGGATAGCAAATCTTGC
>Ga0187891_1003075_pt1 | contig 11994 bp, 11 predicted proteins | sample June2016WEW_21_4_FD_132990 | JGI IMG/M metagenome (GOLD analysis project Ga0187891, IMG submission 132990) | Peatland microbial communities from SPRUCE experiment site at the Marcell Experimental Forest, Minnesota, USA - June2016WEW_21_40 | ecosystem: Environmental > Terrestrial > Soil >... | reverse complement strand
TCGACGTCTGTTCGAGATTGCTATAGAGCTGTTTGTCGTTAACCAGCGCTCCTACGGTTCCCTGACCCTTATCGATCTTGGCGCTGATCGACTGTAGGTTCGCCGTTGCCCGAGTGGCGTTCTCGATGGCTTGCTGGCTGCTATCCAGAATGCCACTGGTCTTTTTGAGCAGGTCTGACATTTCGAGTGGCGCCTGGCTGGCGATGATATCGCCATCTTGCACGTCGGCTGTCCCAGCGGACCCAAACGAGATCGCCATATACTGGTTGCCCAACAGCCCCTCGGTTTCGATGGAGGCGACGGAGTCTTGCTTGATGATCTCGTGCGTCGACTTGCCGAGGTCCATGACTACCGTGACTTTTTCGCCGGGCTTGTGAGGCAACACGATGTTGCGCACAGTTCCACTGTGAACCCCGCCCACCCGCACATCGCCTCCTGCATCTAACCCCGCCACATTGTCGAATTGCGTCTTCAATTGGTACGTGGAGCTGAAAAGATACTGCTTGCTCCCAATAATGAAGATACCGGCCGCCAGAATTGCCAGTGTCGCAATGATGAAAGCTCCTAACCGCGCCGCTCTCGACATATGCTCCTCCTACGAATGCTTTAGAAATTCCTTAACAAATTCGATGTCACTTTTCTGAAGTTCTTCAAAGTCGCCTTCGATCACCACGCTTCCTTCATTGAGCAGAGCCAGACGGCTGGCAATCGTCTTCGCGCTGTGCAGGTCGTGAGTTACTACGATGGAGGCCATGTGATGTTCCTCCTGGAGCTTCAGAACCAAATCATCGATCTCCGCGGAACTGATGGGGTCAAGACCGGCGGTGGGCTCGTCGAGCAGCAGAATATCCGGCTCCAAAGCCAGTGCACGCGCCAGTCCTACTCGTTTCTGCATGCCGCCCGAGATATCCGAGGGCATCTTGTCAAGGTCCCCTTCCATGCCCACTTCCGCCAGTAATTCCTTGACCCGGTCGCCCTGCTCAGACTTCGACATATTCTTCTTATGGTGCTGCAGCGGAAAAGCCACGTTCTGCTCGACGGTCAGCGAATCGTAAAGCGCGGCGTGCTGAAACAGGAACCCCATTTTCTTCCTGATTTCGCCGAGCGGATCGAGAGCCAGGCCGGCGATGTCTTGACCGTGGATGCGAACCGATCCCGAGTCAGGCTGCTGCAGGCCGATGATGAGCTTCAGCAATACACTCTTACCGGTACCACTGCGCCCCAGCACCGCCAGCGTTTCGCCGCGGCTCACGGTCAGGCTAATCCCGTTCAAAACCTTTTGACTCCCGAAAGACTTATGCAAGTCCTCAACGGCGACAACTGGTGCACTGCCGTCTTCCTCGGCTTCTCCTGGCTTCATCGCAATTTGATCGGTTGTGTCCATATTTGTTTTGCGAGCTGTTTAATCAATGTTCATGGGAAAAATATGATAATGAATTTCACCAGCACGACATCGGCCAGGATCACGAACAGCGAGGACAAGACTACCGAACTCGTGGCCGCACGGCCCACGCCCGCGGCGCCTCCCTGTGTCCGCATTCCCTGAAAACACGCGATCAGCCCAATGATCAGGCCAAACACAGCGGTCTTCAACGTGGGCGGCAGGAAATCGTTGAAATCGGCGCCTTTAAACCCGTTGTTGATGAACTGGTGTAACGAGAGCGGCTCAACCAGGGCCTGCGCCACCCAGCCCATGAGCAAGCCGCATAAGTCGGCGGCGAGAGTCAGCAATGGCAGCATCAGGATGCAAGCCAGGATGCGGGTCGCCGCCAGCAGCCTATAAGGGTTCACCGCAGATGCCTCGATGGCATCGATCTGCTCGGTCACTTTCATCGACGCCAACTCCGCGCCAATGCCGGCGCCCACTCGGCCACTCACCACCAGCCCGGTAATGATTGGACCGGTCTCGTGGATAACGGAGAAGACGATAGCCGCCGGAAGCAGCGATTTGGCGCCGAATCGAGTCAGGCTGTAACGGGCTTCCAAAGAAAGCACGGCCCCGGTGGCGGCGCCCGCCAAAGCAACCAGCGGCAGGGACTTTGATCCGATCTCGTCGAGTTGTCGAAACAGTTCGCGGAATTCAAATGGCGGCGTTACTGCAGCCCGCACAACTTGCCAGAAAAATATGCCCAGATCGCCAAACCACTCGAGAAACTCGTTGATCAGTCCCGTGGAGAAAATCACGGTTGGGGATATGAGTAAGCTCCGTCGCGCGGGAACTGGAGGGCTCACGCCTGCAACCGTCATGAGTTTTCGGTCGCTCACTAGTTTGACCCCGGATTTGGCGCGCCGACGATGGGATACGGGCCGAACGCGTCGAAAAAGTAGTCGCGAAGCTTGATTGTCTGCGTCGGACGCGTGTACGTCAGGTCTAGTTGCGCCGGGGTTGTGCTTGCAACAGTGCCGGAGGAGTCTCCCGAACCAGCCGGTGCTTGCGCCTTTGCCAGAACTGGTAGGGCTGTGAGGTCCGCGATTACCAACAGCAAAAGCATAATTCGGCGCATCTTCATGTCGAGATTTTCCTTGGTCAATCTAAGATCCAGCCTGCACACCAAAAAATTGTTTGTTTCGTGGGAAAGGCCACGACTTTCCTAGCCTAACGGACACGCTTCGGCAACAAGCTTGATCCCCCTATTCAAAGCAAGGAGGAGTTCAGATGGAACCCGTGAGAATGGACCTGACGAGGGAAGAATACTTGGCATTAGATCCCGTCGAGTTTAGGGCACGTTTCAGAGAACGTGTGCATCACAGTTTGGAAATCCAGACGTATGCGGCAATCGATTCCGGAAAACGGCTGGGAGAAGCCCAAACTAACAAGGTCAAAGGGCTGATGCAAATCTGGGAAGAGAAAGGGATTCCGAAGGACGCGCCTGACTATCAGTGGGCCTCAGAACTTGTGTGTTTCGCTGAAATATGTCAGGGCGAAAAGAAAGTCGACCTGACCAGGTTCACGCCCAGGAAGTTGAGCCAGGGGGACATCCAGGCATTCGATGCCATCCTTTACGAGCGGCGTTCCGTCCGGCACTGGACCGACCAGGAAGTTTCCGATGAAGTGATCGACAAGTTGATGAACGCGGGTCTGTGGGCAGCACATTCCTGCAATCTTCAGTCGATCCGTTACCTCGTAGTGCGAGAGAGGAACGAGCCTGGGCTCTTCCGCGGAGCCGACATCCCAGGGGGTCCTGTGCATGTTGTCTTGCTGCAGGATCAACGAGTCTACAAGGCAAACCCGTACAACCCGGTGAGAAACCGGCTGCTTGATTGCGGCGCTGCCGCGCAGAATATCGTACTTGCCGCACATGCATATGGCCTTGGAGGTTGCTGGCTGACGTTCACGGACAAGATGATCGAAAGACTGGTCAAGCGCTTTAAGATCCCAGAGCATACGACGATCATGACTTACATTGACGTGGGGTATCCGCATCAAAGTCCTTCGCCGCCACGTCGCCTTACGCTGTCTGAGATGGTGTTTGCGAGGGTGTAGTCCAAAAATACCCGGCGGAGTGTCGCGGTTGGCGGTGCACTACAGGGTCGACTGCCAATAAGCTGGTTATGCTGAGCGAAGCGAACGATCTGCTTCCACGCGTCTGCGAAAAAGCAGATCGCTCGTTCGTGTAAAGCAACGTGAACTCAGGAATACATCAGTAGAGGATCGTGAGAAATTTCGGCATTTAGTTTCTAACAAGGCTCTGCCTTATCGTCCACACGTGGCTGCCAGCCCTTCAGCTTCGTGGAAGGAAAGACACAATCCGCCGGCTGTAAGTAAGGCGTCTGCTTTCTCCACGACTGCATGAACTCGGCAAGCGACGGGTGCAGTGGCGCCCGTGCTTTTGATGCTTTGCGCTTCGGCGAGCCCACCTGCCCACACGTCCAGGTGCGCCGTAAATGAACCTGTGCCTCGGCGAAATCAAATCCACGGATTCAATCACTGCTTGGCGTCATCCAGCGCGGAAGATGCCGGTTAGTAAGGGCGAGGTCCACGACAAAGGAGTTATTGGAGGGACTTGCTAATGCAACCCTGGAAATTCCTTTTTAAACGTGAGTTCGGACTGTATGGCGATCATTGAATCCGGGTTGATCTGCGGCATGGGTGAATCGTATGGCAATGGATGTGGGGCGCACAAAAATAGACAAGGGCAGCTGTTGGTGTCCCGGCAAGATGCTCTTCGGCGGTGACAAACCGGATGATCAATGGCGAGCTGATCGCCGATAACCACCCCAGTTTCCAAGGCCGAGCCCTACGGTGATGTTTTAACGGACTGAGGTAGCACGGATTCATCATTGCGAGTTCGTTGTGGCAGCGTGATCCTTTGGGACACCAGCGCCGTCGCGGTATGCGGCTCCAAGGCTGAACTGCGCCTCAGCATAACCCTGATCAGCGGCTATTTGATACCAGCGTACCGCCTCAGCTTCATCCCTTGGGACACCATCGCCGAGGTCGTATGCCACGCCAAGCCTGAACTCAGCCTTTATATTGCCCTGATCGGCGGCTTTGCGCCACCACGTACTGCCTCGGATTTATCCTCCGAAACACCATAGCCATTGGCATACGCCACGCCAAGGCTGTACTGTGCCTTTGCGTCTCCGGCAGTAGCCTGTTTCTTGAGTTCGGCAATGTTTTGGGCCGGTGAAACGACCATTAGGAACAGGATCAGCAGAGCGATATAGAACACTTTGGCGGCATGACTGGCAACGGACATAAAGCCACCTCTGGTTCGGAACAACAGAACTATGGTGAATTCCAGCGCACGGCAAGTCAACACCAATGCGACTCACGGGCATAAATGCATCGGGCTGCACAACTCCAATGATGGCTAGCTATTTTGGCCAATTTAGGTGGCTCTATAGCGTGTTCATCCTTTCGAGGCATGTTATTGAAAAACTGACTTGAGCAAATCCATCATCCCAGCACCCGAGGAACCCTGCTTCGCTTTCTTGGCTAAAGCCTTCTTTCCCGCCATAACCTTTTTGGCTGGTTGTTTAGCGGCTGCCTTTTTCTGGGCTGCCCACCGTTTCCTCTGAGCGTCAGCGATCTTCTTCCGGGCGGTTGGGCTCATTGTGCGACGAACACTGGCCTTTTTCGCGGCGGGCTTTGCTGATGCCTTACTCCTTGCTGCCCAGCGGGCCTTCATCATCGCTGACAATCTTCTGCGGCCAGCGGGGGTTAGGCCGCGTTTCTTGGACTGCTTCGGGGCGGCTTTGGCGGCGGGGATGGTCGCTCTCGGCGTAGCAGTTGCTGTGCCGTCGAGTGACTCAAGGGCGGCGATGGCTTGGTTGATGCGGTTTAGCTCTGCCTTCAAGTCAGCAAGTATCGTACGAGTATCCATGCATTCTCCTTGCATGGCGATATTAACAATAAGGTACCCGGTGAGCAAATCAAAGGAAGTATATTCCAGTTGGTTCGGACCGCCTGACCAGCATTACCTTGCTCAGAACACCCCCCAATGCAGCACCTCGCGCAGTGACCGCTTTGGCCTGGGTGGCTGCTCTGCCGGATAGCCCCCAGAAGGGGCATAAGTGCAGATCGAATCAAGCTGCGGCGTATCGTTCAAATTTTGCCGCCCGTCTGGTGCACCAGCCCGAGAGCCCAGTGCTGCAATGACTCGGGCGCTTCAGGCACTGACTGAGTCAGACGAAATGCGAGAGTTTGTGGCCGAAGCACATGCGCAACGTAAGCATGTGGTTGTCGAAGTTTTCCAGAGCCGGGCCGGGCGACCGTTGTTGATTCACCCCAATGTGGTACCCGAAGACCTAATCGCCGAGCGTGGGCGGCAGTGAGATCGCTTCGATAAGGGCTACGGACTGATTTACGGCAAGCGCGGCATGGGTCGTTCGCAATCAGTCTTGGGCAGGCCATCACCCGCTCCCCAATCGCTGGCAAACGCCAGCAGAGATTCCAACTTCCCACATTGCGACTTCTGGCCCGCCATGGCGAATTGGCGGACCTAAGACTGTCATGGGACGCCGGCTCAGACACAAACCCCGTCCGATGCAACCAGCCAGACCGGCTGAGAATCTGTGTGCACTAGATCAAGGAGATCACAAATGAATCGTCGTACCGCTCTTGTTCTCAGCACGGTATGACTGCAGTTGTGTCTAGGGGGTGCACTTCCCGGCGCGTTCGCGCAGCAAAGCCAATTCGGCAGTGCCGCTGATGCTACCGGCAGTGCTGTTGTACATCGAGAATGGAAAAAGGAAATGGTTTATCGCGGATCCAGACCTTTCCAAACAGTTGTGGCCCCACAACGCACTCTGATCGTGCATCGTAGTAGCTTGGAACGATTCACATGGAGGTGTAATATGCGTATCCTCTCACGCGCCTTCTCGCTTCTCCTGCTTGGTTGCCTAATTGCAGCGCCTGCTGTTGCCGATGAGGAACATCATCATCCGGCCGGCGATCCAGAAAAATTAGGAAACGTCTCTTTCAGCACCTCCTGCGCACCGCAAGTGCAGAAACAGTTTCAGCGCGGCGTGGCCATGCTGCACTCGTTTTGGTACGAAGCAGCGGAACAGGCTTTCATCCAGGTTGCCAAAGATGATCCTGGCTGCGCCATGGCTTACTGGGGTACCGCCATGAGCTACTTCCATCCCATCTGGGAGGGGCGCGGATCCAACCCCGCCGTCCTGAAGAAAGGCTGGGAAACTGTTCAGAAGGCCAAGGCACTGGCTCCGAAGACCGAGCGCGAGCGCGATTATGTGGCAGCCATCGAGGCCTTCTACAAAGACTCCGACAAGCGGGACCACCTCACGCGCGTGTTGGCGTATGAATCCGCCATGGAGCGCGTGTACACCCGCTATCCGGAGGACCGGGAGGCAGCGGCATTTTATTCACTGGCCTTGCTGGGCACGGTGGCGGCGTCTCCGCCGGACAAGACTTTGGCCCGACAGAAAAAAGCTGGTGAGATTGCGGAGAAGGTATTCGCCGCGGAGCCGAACCATCCCGGCGCGCCGCATTACATAATCCACGCGTACGACTATCCGGAGCTGGCGGAAAAGGCGCTGCCCGCTGCGCGCCGTTACGCCCAGATTGCTCCCGATGCCCCTCATGCCCTGCACATGCCGTCGCACATCTTTACTCGGTTGGGGTTATGGCAGGAGTCGATCGAATCCAACATCGCCTCGGCCGCCGCCGCAGGCAAACTTGGCATGCCCGGAGATGGTCTGCACGCGGATGATTACTTGGAATACGCCTATCTCCAATGCGGAGACGACGAAAAGGCAAAGAGAGTACTGGACCAAATGCCAGTCAACAAGGCGGGGCTGCCGAGTTACTTCGCTGGTGTGTACGCGACGGCAACTATGCCGGCGCGATATGTAGTCGAAACGGGTCGCTGGGCCGAGGCGGCAAAGCTCGAGATTCCGTCAGATTCTCCCGGCGGTAAGCTGTCGTGGGCGGAAGCGACCGTCTATTTTGCGCGAGCACTGGGTAGCGCTCACACCGGCGATGTGGACGCGGCCCGCCAGGCCGTCCAGAAACTTGAGTTCGTGCGCGACCAGCTGACCAAGCTGCAGGAAACTTACTGGGCCGGGCAGGTGGAAATCCAGCGCCGTGAGGCAGCCGGAATGCTGGCCTTCGCGCAAGGGAACAAGGACGAGGCGCTGGAACTCCTGCGCTCGGCCGCAGACATGGAAGATGCCTCAGAGAAGCATCCTGTCACACCAGGGCCGGTCGTTCCTGCGCGCGAACTGCTAGGCGAATTCCTGCTCACAATCAACATGCCGACGGAGGCGTTAACAGCATTCGAAAGCACACTGCAACGGTCCCCGAACCGGTTCAATGCTTTGTACGGTGCTGCCACCGCAGCCGAGGCGGCAGGCCAGCGCGAGAAGGCGGGGCAGTATTTCAACGCGCTGATACAGATCAGCGATCCTATATCATCGCGACCGGAACTGCGCGCCGCGAAATCGTATTCGCAGGCAGTTGCGGGGAAATAAGAATTGAATCATTAACTGCAAAATCAAACCGGTCTCAATGCGTAATGCTGTCGCAGCGGAGATTCTCCGTGCCTTGGTGGTGCCTGCCAGCACGAGCATCTTCCACCTTGCTATCATCTCTACTGTTCTCAACGGCCACAATAGCATGGAATCGTTTTCGATAAACCGCGTTCTGGTCGTCTTGACCTTGTTCCTTCCGAGGCACCAAGAAACTGGGTGCGAACCACTTGTGCCCTCAAAGGGATAGAATCCTAAGTCTGTGCAGGAATGACAGAGTTTTTGCTCCCTACGTCTCCGTCAGCAGCGCCGGCGGCGAATATTTCCAGGTCTCCTTTACTGAAAACGAGGCCAGCGACGATGCTTATTTTTGATCCAACGGCAATTCGAGTCCTATGACGGTGGGCTGTTTTACATTGAAAGTCATCAGCGAACGCTGTGCGGGCACTTCAAAATCGGAAAGGCGGAGCTGAGGAGAGAGCTGTTTCGCCTGGAGCTCATCTGCCAGCCACCCGAAACAGTCCAGATCAGGTTTCACGCTGATGAAACCCGATATAAGGAACTCAAGATCGTCCTAAAAGCGATATTGCCTTCCGGTGTGCTCAAAATCCAGTAGCGCTTGATTCGGACTGAACGGCGCCAAGGTTGGTTTGCACGCCCTTCCAGCGTCATTTCCTCGAATCTGACTTCGGGACCGCGTAGTCCAAACGCGGCTGGCTCGACGCGGCACTTTCGGATAAGTTCCGCGTTGCTCGTCATTCGCCCGCAATCGACGGCAAATAGTTCTACGGCTTAGCCACGCGGCGATTCGGCCTCTCGGTCCGAACCCTGCAGAGGTGTTCTCAGCCCGGGAATCTGGTAATGGACGCCGAATGTCAGAATTCGCTTTCCATATAAGACTTTAAGGAAGGAGTGCTTAGGATGATGTCAAAACGTCTTCTTCCGGCGCCATCTCTTGGGATGATCGTTCGGGAAGGTCAACCCGCTGGCGGTTACGCCCAAGTCGACCATCAGCTTCGCCAATTGGATGGCGGCACTGTAGCCCTCCAGCACCGGAATCTCCCATCCCAAAGCGCACAGGCGGTTCTGCACGAATGGTTGCAGCCAGAAGGTAGCCGAGCATCCCATGGTAATCACCTCGGCGCCGTCTTCTTCGATGGCCGCTACCGCTTCCGCGACGGCCGCCTCGACCATCTCGCACTTCTCGCCGCGTATTGCCTTGTTGCGTTGGCCGCGGGTGGTTCTCTCATCCAGCTCCTCGCCTGGACGGGGGAGCGGGAAGTTGATATTGCGAATGGAAGCGCAACGCTCGGTGAATCGATGCTGAACGACGAGGTTGTAGTAGAACATGTTATGAACCTCACACAGATCGATCACACTGAACTTGTTGCCGAGCATGGTAGCAATGTGCATCTGCGCGAAGGCGCAGGAAGTCACCGGAATGTTGTACTTGCACGCGACTTCCGTTGACTCCAGAAAGCCCGGCTCGCCTCCGCCCAATAGCACGATGCCGTTGTATTTTCCGCTTTCGCACGCCTGCCGCACCAGCGGCACGCGAGCCACTGCCGCCAAGCCGAACTCTTCCCGCGTGAGCACAGGCCAATTGCCGTAGCTGGCAAGTGCACCCGGATTGAAGTCCCATTCGACGTCTTCGAGCACGTGCTTGACGTTATCGAAATTCATGATGCGCGACTCTTTCGGACCTTCGATCGGGGCGTGGTGTTCGTCGATATACGGCGAATCCTTGGGAAGCACAAATGCATTGATAAGAGCGAAACGATATTTCTTCTTTTCAGGTTGCATCACAGTCCTTTCGTATACGCGGACCAAGGCTGGGGAGATCTCTGCTTTATAAGCCTTGCTTCGCGGCTACCCCTCGCTTCAACTACAGTTCCGCGTTCGGCTGCACCACTGCAAACTGCCATCGCCATTAAAGTTCCGGGCCTTCACGAATTCCGGCCGGAGCTTCGATCACGGATTTCCTGGGGTTGATCAGGAAAATCCAGATGAGGGCACCCGATCGGCATCGTGTTCGGAGTATCGGTGGCCATAGATGCATCCCTTCGTCCGAGATTTTCGTTGACTTCGAAAACGGAAAGATTCTACACCCGTTGGGCTCCGCGGCACGTTGGTTGAACCATGTTCCATCGCCGGGATGCGCTTCCTCTTTCCGGTACGCCGTCGGTCCACACCCAAGAACAAGATGCCGAGCAGGTCCAGCAGCAACGCCAAAGCTTCCGGCAGCCGATAAGCGAGGTGGAATCCTGTATGCAGCCGTTGCACGGCGGTTCGGTAGATGCCGACTCTCGACCGAGTTGCTGCTGGCTACTTTGTCCCCATCGCAGGACTCTGATTCCTAAGCGAATTATTTGGCTTTTCCAATTCGTCGGCGAACGAGTCCGAGTGGCGGCGGAGGAGCTTTCCTACTTCGGCTCCGTTGCCGCGATCTAGAGCGTCCACAATCTTGTAGTGACAGCTCACGGCCGCCGTGAGGGTCGCCGACGGATGATTGAGGTACATACTCGTGCGCACCTCGAAATGGAGTTGCTCCCAGATGCGCAGCAGCACGTGGTTGCCGCTTCGCTCAACGATTGCCCGGTGAAATGGGTAGTCGTGTTCGGCGTATTGGCGCATGTCTTTGCGCTTGACGGCTTTCTTAATGGCATCGGCGTGTGCTTTTAAATCTTCGGTATCACCCTTAAATCTGGATGCCGCCAATTGCCCTGCCAATTCTTCCAGCAGCGCTCGTACACGGTAAGCTTGCTGCAGTTCCGTATCGCTTACAACGCGAACCCGAGTTCCTTTGTACGGGACGGTTTCGACGATGTTTGCCGCTATCAGCCCACGGAGTGCTTCGCGAACTGGTGCCTGGCTAACGTTGAACTCTCGAGCCAGCAGCAGCTCTTTTAGGCGGTCGCCTGGCTTGTAAGTGCCGTCGAGGATTCTGGTCAACAGGGTCTCGCGTACCTGATCGGCGGTCGATTCTCGCCGCAGGAATGAACGGTTTGGTTTATTTCGCATTTTAGGTAGATTACCACTTGACAGATTATCGATAATCGACTATTTTCCATAGCCATAATCAGCCGGTCAGATTACAAACCATCGACATTAGAGATTATTAGAGGAGAGCGGTATTTGGCATGGGCGGGGGCGGCGGTATCTAGCTTCTGCAGTTCATCTGCCCGGTACGTTAGATCATACGGACCACACGGAGAAAAAAGATGACAGTTCGCGAACTGAAGAGTGCGCACCCTCCCAAAGCTGAGGACCTGCGCACGCTGCGGGCAACGGTCGCCGAGGTGTTGGAGACAGTGCAGCGCGATGGTGATAAGGCGCTTGCCGCATACGCAAGGAAGTTTGACAGCTACGACGGTCCGATCCGTTTGGGGGCTAAGCAGATCGAGGAGGCGAAAAGAGATCTTCCATCGGACGTCATTGCGGGCCTGGACTTCGCCATCGAGCGGGTGACGACATTTGCCCAGGCTCAGCGCGCGACCCTGGAGGAGTTCGAAAAAGAGATGATTCCGGGCGTGTTTATGGGACACCGCCTCGTGCCTGTCGAATCTGCCGGCGCGTATGTTCCTGCGGGGCGTTACCCCTGTCTAACCTCGGCAGTTATGTCGCTCGCCCCTGCCAAGGTGGCCGGTGTGAAGCGGCTGGTGGCCTGCTCCTCGCCGGGCCGGGACAAGCGACTCAACCCGGCAATCCTTTACACCATGGCAAAGATCGGGGCCGACGAAATCTACTGCCTGGGGGGCGCTCAGGCTATCGCGGCTATGGCCTTCGGCACCGAAACCATCCGCCCCGTCGATCTCGTCGTTGGACCGGGCAACCAGTACGTCACAGAGGCCAAGCGTCAGGTCTTCGGCACCGTTGGGCTGGATTTCCTTGCCGGACCAAGCGAATGCATGGTCATTGCCGACCATACGGGTAAACCCGACTTCATTGCAGCCGATCTCCTCGCGCAGTGCGAACACGATCCGAATGCCCGCGGCGCTTTCGTCACCACTTCTGAAAAGTTGGGCTGCGCGGTCCTCGGTGAAATTGAGCGCCAGCTGAAGG
>Ga0187891_1003071_pt1 | contig 12007 bp, 10 predicted proteins | sample June2016WEW_21_4_FD_132990 | JGI IMG/M metagenome (GOLD analysis project Ga0187891, IMG submission 132990) | Peatland microbial communities from SPRUCE experiment site at the Marcell Experimental Forest, Minnesota, USA - June2016WEW_21_40 | ecosystem: Environmental > Terrestrial > Soil >... | reverse complement strand
TGCGGCAAAAATCGCTGGTGCGCGCCATCCTCCTTTCGGTGGGCGCATTCGCCGCCAGCCTGCGCCTTGCCGGCTTTCCGCACATCGAGAACCTTCACGGCTCGCACTGGCAGATTCTCGCTCTGCTGGTTGCTGCGTGGGGCATGGCGGAGACCGCCCGCTGCCTTCAACGCCATTGGAGCCTCTACCACGCCGGCGTGCTCATCCTCTTGTATACCGACCTGATGATCCTTGCAGCGATCGTGGTGATGCTTGCTGTGCCATGATTGCTCGCCCGGCCAAAGGTCCTTGCTGAGCATGGGTCGCTTCGCCGTGTAGTATTGGCAGAGTGATCAATCAGCAGTCCTAGTGGCGGGCTATTCCTGGCCGCTTCCTTGCACGCCGGCTGAACATCAGATTTCTCGGAGGAATACATGCTGAAGGGATTTAAAGAATTCATTTTCCGCGGTAACGTTGTGGACTTGGCAGTGGCCGTGATCCTGGGCGCGGCATTTAACGCGATTGTGGCTTCCCTCGTAGCCGACGTTTTGAACCCGTTAATTGCTGCCACCTTGGGCAAGCCCGATTTCAGCAGCGTGATTCTGCAAATCGGCGGCGGGCAAATCAAGGTGGGCAACTTCCTCAACGCGGCGGTTTCGTTCCTCATTGTGGCCGCGGTGGTGTATTTCCTCATCATTTTGCCCATGAACGCGCTGCAGGCGCGGGCGAAGAAGTCCGAAGAACCATCCGCTCCCACCACAAAATCCTGCCCGGAATGTCTGAGCGAGATTCCGTTGGCGGCGCGCCGCTGCGCGCATTGCGCTCAGCCCGTCAGTTGATCAGGAGCCCATTTCGCTCGAAGGGCCTATTCGATGAATCTCCGTGCTGGTTTTGTGTCTGTTTTCATTGCCTGCGTTTTGGGGTTGTCTTCGCACCCATCGCCGGCGCAGGCCGTGCCGCAGGGCAGCTTTGGCTTTACCGATTTCGCCGCGGAAGCAAAGCTGGAAGAAAAGTTCCTCGCTGTGCCCGATCCCAAACTTGCCGGGGAAGACCTGAAGACCCTCACCGCCGAGCCACATCTCGCCGCAACGCCTGAGGACTACAAAACCGCCGAGTTCGTCGCGCGCAAGTTCCGCGCCGCCGGGCTCGACACGCAGATCGTTCCCTATCGCGTGCTCCTCAACCAACCGAAAGTCGTCCGTGTTGAAGCCTGGGACGATGCCGGCCATCTGCTCATGACCGGCCCGGCACGCGAGCATGTGAACGGTGATCCTCAGCAGGACGACCCGCGCATCGTAATGCCCTTCAACAGCTCTTCGGGTTCCGGCGATGTAACCGGCGAGGTCGTCTACGCAAACTACGGGCGCCTCGAAGACTTCAATGAGCTTGCCGCGCAGCACATCGACCTCCACGGCAAGATTGTGATCTGCCGCTACGGCTCCGACTTCCGTGGCGTCAAGGTTTACCTCGCCGAGCAGCGCGGCGCCATCGGCGTGCTCCTCTACTCCGATCCCCAGGACGATGGCTACTACAAAGGCGACCCTTATCCCATCGGTCCGTGGCGTCCCGACACCAGCGTGCAACGCGGCTCGGTTCAGTATCTCTTCAGGTATGCCGGCGATCCCGAGACTCCCGGCTTCGCTTCCACGCTCGATTTGCCCGACTCCGCCCGCGTCAAGAACATCACAGGGCCCGACGGCAATCAACCGCGCATCATTTCCATTCCCCTCAGCTATCACGACGCGGCGCCGATCCTGCAGGCGCTCAAAGGGCCGGGCGCTCCGCAAGGCTGGCAGGGTGCGCTGCCCTTCCGCTATCACCTCGGTCCCGACGGAGTGAAAGTTCACCTCATCTCCCAGCAGGACTACCAGCGCCGCATCATCTGGGACGTCATCGGAAAGATCGAAGGCTCGCAGGACCCCGAAGCATGGGTTATCGTCGGCAATCACCGTGACGCGTGGGTCTATGGCGCGGTCGATCCCTCCAGCGGCACCGCTGCCATGCTTGAAGCGGTCCGCGGCATCGGCGCCCTGCTTCGTCAGGGCTGGCGGCCTCGCCGCACCATCGTCTTCTGCAGTTGGGACGCCGAGGAGGAAGGCCTCATCGGCTCTACAGAATGGGTTGAGCAGCAGGGCCGCACCCTCGACCGCGCCGTCGCCTACTTCAACGTCGATGTGGCCGTCTCCGGCCCGAATTTCTCCGCCGGGGCCGTGCCCTCGCTTAAAGAATTCATCCGCGATGTGGCCCGCTCCGTTCCCAGTCCCGTTGCCGGCTCCGTTTTTCTTCAATGGCGCCTCAAGGTCTCCAGCAGCGACGAGCATCACGAATCGAACGCGCCGCCCATCGAGGGCGAAAAAGTCCACGTGGGCGATCTCGGCTCTGGTTCTGACTTCACGCCCTTCCTGCAACACGCCGGCGTGCCTTCAACTGAAATCACTTCCAGCGGGCCCTACGGTGTCTATCACTCCGCCTTCGACGACTTCGCTTGGTACACGCAAAACGCCGATCCCGACTTCCTCTATCTGCAGGAGATGGCGCGCGTCCTCGGTCTTGAAGCCATGCGCATGGCCGACGCCGACGCTCTGCCCTACAACTACATCGCCTACGCGCGCGAAATCTCCGCCTACATCGAAGCGGCAAAGCGCAAGGCCGCCGATGACGGCCTCGGCTCTCTCGACTTTGCCGCAGCCGAATCCGCCGCATCGCGTCTTGCCGCTGCCGCCGAGCGCGCCCATGCCCTCCAGTCCGTCCCCTATGGCGATCTTACCCAGTTGAATCTCGCCCTCCGCCAGGCCGAAACAGCGCTGCTCTCGCCCGCTGGCCTCCCCGGCCGCCCGTGGTATCGCCACACCATCTACGCTCCCGGCGAATTCACCGGCTACTCCGCCGTCGTCATCCCCGGCGTCAACGAGGCTATCGACGCCCACAACCCAACCCTTGCCGCGCAGCAGTTGACCGTCCTCTCTCAAGCCCTCGATCGCGCCGCAAACGCCCTCTCAGCCGCACATTGATCCTGCCTGCGCGCCGCAGATGATCCTCGGCAACCTTCTTCTTCTCAATCAGTTGTAAGTGCTCTCCCGCCAACAGGCCATGGTCTCCCACCGAGGAGTCATTTCCCATCCTGGTGCGGCGGCGCTATCGTCCTTTCGCAAGCTGATTGTGCTGAAAGACGGTGCAACAGCCTGGTTGGAGAGTTTCCTTCATGGTTGACTTGCTTCTTGCCTTGGCCTTCGTCGCGATGATCCTTTCGCCCCCAATTGTTGCGAAAGTCCGTCGGGGCCGATCGCACGAGCGCGACAACTGAAGAAGGAACTCTTAGGGGGTTCCAATGGTTGACTTGGTGATCGAACTCACGCTGATCGGGATGGTCCTTCTGCCGCTCATAGCTACCTCGCTGCAGCCCGCCCGGGCTGTCCAACGCAGCGGCTCGGTATCGCTCTCGGGACGCCGCCGCGCCAACTGACGCGCCCGGCCCGCCTTCCCGCCCTCACTCCGACTCCTGCGCATCTCCGCGCAAGCGTCCCCTTGATCCCTAAGTCCCCTCAGTCCCTACGTCCCTAGTCCCTATGTCCCTGCCCCATTTGACCCCGCGCCTCGTGACTCGTATCGTTAAAGGTGGAGCATCATGAAACCTGCCTATCAAAGCTTCCGCATCGGCTTCGCGGTCGTCGTAATTCTCGGCACAGTCGCCTGGCTGGCCTATTCCGGCTACAGCTCTAATAAGAGCTACTACGTCACCATCGCCGAGCTCGGCGGAATGGGCGACAAGGCCTATCACAGCAATCTCCGCGTTGAGGGCTTCGTAGAGCCCGGCTCCATTGAGCAGGTTGGAACCCACGTCGACTTCGTCCTGAACGAATACGAAAGCCATTCTCCCAAAGCCCCCAACGGCCATCTCCTTAAGGTCACCTACAAGGGAACCGAGCCGCCGCCTGACACCTTCAAAGACGACGCGCAGGCTCTCGCTGAAGGCACCTACGGCCACGACGGCGTCTTCCACGCCACCGTGCTTCAGGCCAAGTGCGCCAGCAAGTACGCTCCGCAGCAGCCCGGCGCAACGCCCTCCACTCCGGCCGCTCCGCCCACTTCCAAGCCGAACATCGCATCGGCTCCGGCGTCCGCGCCTCCTGCCTCCAGTCAAACCGCCGCCAACTGATCGAATGACCACGAAAGCCACCGAAGCCGGCCGCTCAACCCTCTGCGCGCGGCCCGATAACGCGCGACTCGATCAGGTGTCCAAGCTCTTCGGCAGCTTTGCCGCTCTCCGCCAGGTCTCGCTTTCGCTCGAGTCCGGCCGCTGCTACGTCCTCCTCGGCGAAAACGGCGCCGGCAAATCCACGCTCCTGCGCATTCTTGCGGGTCTTCTTCGTCCCACACACGGTACAGTCACAGTTTTCGGCAGCTCCAGGCCCCACGACGCGCGCGCCCGCATCGGTTACATGAGCCACGCGCCCATGCTCTACGACGAGCTCACCGCCCAGGAAAATCTCCACTACTTCAGCAGTCTTTATTCCGGCCGCCCCTGCCTCACCCCCGCCGAAGCTCTTCGCCAGGTCGGCCTCGACCCCGATCTCAATCGGCTTTTCGGCCAGTACTCGCAGGGCATGCGCCAGCGCACCTCGCTCGCCCGCGTGCTCCTCTCCGTCCCCGAGCTGCTCCTTCTCGACGAGCCCTTTTCCAATATGGATGTCGAAAGCGTCCGCCAGATGGTCGCACTCCTCGCCGGCTTCCGCCACTCCGACCGCACCATCGTCCTCACCACGCACCAGCGCGAACACGCGGCTCCCATCGCCGACTTCGTCATCACCCTCCACGCGGGCCGCGTCGCATCACTCGAACCGGGGAGCCCTACGCAATGAAGACCAACGGCGCGCGCTTCCTCGAGTCTCTCGGCATTGCCTTCGAGCTCCGCGAGTACGAGGTCGATCCTGACGATCTTTCCGCGACCACCGTCGCAAAAAAAATCGGTATGCCCGCCGAACAGGTCTTCAAGACTCTGCTTACAACCGACGGCGCGCATGATTACACTTTCGCCGTCATCCCCGGCGACGCCGCTCTCGACTTCAAGAAGCTCTCGCGTCTTGCCGGTTGGCGCAAAGCCGAGATGGCTCCGCTCAAAGACGTCCAGCCGCTCACCGGCTACATCCGCGGCGGAGTGACGATCTTCGGCGCAAAAAAGCCCTATCCCGTATTTGTCGACGAAACCGCCATCCTCTTCGATCGCATCAGCGTCTCCGCCGGAACCCGCGGGACGCAACTGATTCTCACTCCCGGCGACTATCTCCGTGCCGCCGCCGCAATCGGCCAACCCGCCCAAACCGCCGACCTCACCAAAGACGCGAAACCATCTTCACCGGAGGGCCACGAATGACCCGCGCCCTCTTCACTCATCTCGCCAAAGATCTCCGCATCGAGTGGCGCACCCTCGACGCCATGATCTCCATGATTTTCTTTTCCGGTCTCGTCGTCGTGCTCTTCTCCATCGCCTTCGATCCTCGCGGCGCGTTCTCGCAGCAAATCGCCGGCGGCGTCCTTTGCGTGGCCACCATGTTCGCTTCGGTCAGCGCCCTCAATCAGGCCTGGGCCCGCGAAATCCGCCATCAGGTCATGGACGCGCAGCGCATGGTCCCCGCGCCGGGCGCAGAGCTCTTCCTCGCCAAGACCATCGCCAACTTCCTGTTCGTCTCCATCGTCCAGATCATCCTCGCGCCCTTCTTCTTCGTCTTCTACAACCTTCACATCGCCGGCGACGCGTGGCAGCTGGCTCTCGTCCTCCCCCTCGGCACCTGGGCCCTGGTGGTCAACGGAGTCTTTTTCGCCGCGCTCTCCATCGGCAGCCGCAACCGCGAATTCCTCCTCTCGCTCATCCTCTTTCCCATCTTTATTCCCGCTCTTCTCGCCATGGTCCAGGCGGTCACCTCCATCCTCACCGGCGACGGCGACCCCTCCCTCTGGATCAAAATGCTCCTCGGCTACGACATCATCTTCACCACCGCCAGCCTGCTGCTCTTCGACGTCGTCTTCCACGCTGAGTAGTGCGACCCTCTTCGCACCAATCTCCGGGAGCTCGGCCGGCAAGACTGGAGGCCTTTCGCTGTCGGCGCCATCGGCGAGGCGTTCATCGCCCTGCTCACGCTGGGCCTGGTCTACGGAGCGGACCATTACCTGAAGTTGTAAGCACGTCCATCGCAAAGCCGGCCGATGTTTGTTGAACTGCTCCGGGCCGGCATCCACCCTCGCCCGGTCGAGCCGCCAGGAGGCGAGTTTCGGTCAAAAAGGGGTCATTTTTGCCCGGTTTTAGCCCAAAATCCCACTTTTTTCGCACCGATTTTTGAGCAACTTTTGTTGATAACAAACGCTTTAATGCCAAAATGCACCAAATATAGTGCACAAAAATTCTTTTCGCGCAAGGAACTGCGCTGGAAGTGCGAGATTGCGCCGTGATGACGGAGTCCTGATGGAACGATCATGGGACAAGTATGCGCCGGCAGATGGAAATTATCGGCAAACTTAACAGAGATCAGAGATCACGGGTCAGGGGGCAGAAAGACAAGCACTTACGGGAAACCGGGCGGGCTTATTTTGGCTCCGGGACCTTGACAGACGCGTTCGGAGATAGGTCGCATATTTGCTGACTCGTTGACGCGGTCTGTTCTCTAATCACCAAGCACTAATCACCAACCGCTAACCACTGATTGATTTTCAGAGTCACACTTCTGCTTCAGTGCCGCTCTTAACCCGCGCGCGCAGCGGCCCAGCCCGGCTCCTCGCCTTTCTCCGCATCGGCCTCCCCCTCGGCCTCTATTGTTCGCAGCGAGCTCCGCATCCGCTCAAACTCCGGCCGCCCACGGAGCGGCTGCAGCCGCGGGTCACCAAGCATCTGAAAGAACCACGGGCAGCGATTTTCATTCGCGATGCGCAGCACCTCGAGCGCGGCATCGTCATCGTCCATTGCCACATATGTAGCTGCATCGAACGTGTTCATCACAAATCGCTCCCTGCTCAGCCATTGCAGCCGTTCCAGCAACGTTCGCGCTTCTTCTTTGCGTCCCGAGCACGCCAGCGCATATGCATGCGCCGATGTCGCCAGGTCGAAGTGCGCCGCCCGCGAAGCCAGCGCCCGCGCAAGCTCCACCGCCCGCGCAGCCTCGCCGTTATAGGCCAGAATCATCGCGCCATACAGATGAGCGCTGTCATGCTCGGTGAACTGCGAGATCGCCTTGCGAATCTGCTCCACGCTCGCCTCTGCCTCTCCGGCCAGGTGCAGCGCCCACGCCAACTCCGCCTGCAGCCACGGCGAGTATGGATCGGCCTGAATCGCCGTGCGCAGCGCATCAATTGCCTCGTCGAATCGGTGCCTGCTCAGCAGGAACATCGTGCGCACTCGCGTGGTCCAAGGATCGTGCGGCAGGGGATCGTGCGGCAAATGCGCAGAGCGCGCAAACGCGTCCAGGGCCGCGCGCAGATTCCGGTCCACATGGAAGTAGATCCAACCCAGCGCTGGCAGCAACGGATCGGCGTTTCCAGATGACTCCGGAATTTGCCCCGCCGCCCGCCGCACCACGCTCGCCGCGGCCGTCGCCGGCATAAACCCGTAAAGCGCCTGCGTGACGCAAAGATGCGCCAGGTCGGCGCGAGCCGCCATGAACGATGGATCCAGCTCGATGGCCCGTTGCAGCCGGCCCATCGCATCCTGCATCCTGTGCCGTTCCAGCGATTGCCACTCATGATGAGCGCGCAGGAAGAGATCGTATGCCTCGCCGTCGCGCGGCGAGTCCTCGCGCGTAAGTCCTGCTATCGCAGCGGCCGCGATGGAAAGGCCGCCGGAATGGATCCGGCTCGTCACGCGGCTCACCAGCTCCCGCTCGAGCTCCATGATCCGTCCGCGCTCCACCATCAGATCTTCGATCCAGAGCTCCGCTCCATCTGCAACCCGGATCATCTCAGCCCGTAGCCTCAGACGCTCCGGCGTCGCGTAAAGAACGCCGCCAAGAACAAGGTCCGCCTGCAGCGCCCTGCCAATCTCATGCGCGCTCAGTTCTCGCCGCGCCAGCGTCAACACTGACTCCCGCGCCACCACCGACGCCACCGCGTGTTCGGCGCCGCTCAACTGCTCCATCGTTGCCTCAGCGATTGCCGGACCAAGGTAGTCGGCAACGCCGTACCCGCCGCCAAACGGCAGGACGGCAAGCCGCGGCATAGCGCCAGTTGGCTGCGCGTCATTCGTCTGGATGGCCACGGAGATCCGGTACCCGCGCTTATAGACGCACTCGATGCAATCCGCGGGTTGCAGCCGCTCCCGGAGCGAAGCAACGCACTTCGTGACAACCTCGCACGAAACATGCTCTTCGCCCCACACGACGCGCTTAAGTTCGATTGGGCTTACAACCTCGCCCGCCCGCATGAGCAGCAAGCGCAGAACCGCCGCCTCCTCCTCGGGCAGCTGCAGCCGCGTCCCCCCGCGCAGGAGCGTCCCATCGGCCTCGAGCCTGAAGCCATCAAACCAGTAGCGAAGAGGCGGCGCGTCCGCCGGCGCCGGCAATGGACGGTTCATAGAAACCAACGCAGTTCCGTGAAATCCTCTCGTGGCGCCGGCTGGAATCGAGATCAACCCTCTCGATCCATCGCCGGCATCAGCAGCGAGGGTTCACACCGCAATCATCCGGGGAAGGCAAGACCATGACAACAAAAGGAGGTTTTCATGCAACATGCAACTGGGCCTCAACCGCGGCAGCGGCCAATAATCCCAATGAGCATGTCGATGCATCGATTATCCGCCTCGCTTGAGGCGCAGGAGCGGAGTTTGAAGGACTTTTCAGGCTGAAAGTAATCCGCCACAAGTTACCGCGAAGTCAACGGACTCAGCTTCCGCACTCTGATCTGGAATCTGGGCGCTGGTAGCTGCACTTCCGTTACTTCCCGGCCATGAGACTCTTGATCGCGTTCCAGTCGATCATCTGAATCACCTGCTTTGCCAGATCCGTGCCCGTCTGGATGCGAATGCAGATGTTCTGCACGCTCAACAGCTTGGCCGGGGCCGAAGATAGGCTTCCCTTTACCTGGATGCTCTCGTCGCCTGTTCCCGGCCCGGCAACCGCAGGCGGGGTGAAGGGCCCGAGAAAGACGTACGTTACCCCCTGCGCAGCGCTCACGTCGCCGCCAGTCGGAGCCTGCACATACGGCGCCGAAACCGCAAAGCCTCCCGTCGGCAGCAGCCAAACCGTGTGCCCGCCCTTGAAGTTCGGAATCCCGACGCCGCCCAAATTGATCGAGACGCTGATGTGAATCTCCGTATGCTCCACTTCCGCCTTGGTCGCATCGCTCAGAGCGTTCTGCGCAGCCACGCCATCGGCGTCATTCATTGACTTGAGCGCCGCGCCGAACTTCGCCATCGCCGCCTGCACCGGCTGGTCGTACTGCGCAAAGATAGGCGAGTTCTTGTCCAGGCCCAGCGTCACAAAGAACGCCCCGCCCTGGTGCATCTGCTGCTCCGCCAGTTGAAAAGGCTTGTTCTCGGTGTGTCGCGGAATCGATGTAATCGACTGGAGCTCAACTTCCCCGGTTACACCCCAGTCGTGCGCGGTCAGGTTGTCGATCACCGGCTGAAGCGCCGCCGTAAGCCCCTTGCGCACATAGGCGTCGAACTTGACTTCGCAATCCGAGGGCGAGCGCCACTCTGCTCCCACCAGCTTGTCGTGAATCTGTGGATCGCAGTTGCCAAACGTGCCAGTGGTTTGCGCAGCGGCACGATAGGCAAATGCGGGAAAAGCGGCAAGCAGGAGGATTGAGGCATTTCGCGCGCAGTCGAGCATAGTGCTGGATTGTAGGCAAGTCCTCACCGTGTTGCCAACGAAAATGAAAAGGACCCTTCCAAACCGAAGAGTCCTTTCTGCGGATCATCAATCTTGGAGTTTCTTGTTGCTCCGGACGAAGTTGATTCACTCCGCCCCCGCACGCCGAGCTAATGGCTAACAGCTAAAAGCTAATGGCTGTCTTCACCCTCTGCCGATCACCTTTGCCAGCGTGGCGCCGATCTCGGCCGGCGAAACCACCACATGAATGCCCGCCGCGGTCATGGCCTTCATCTTGTCGACGGCAGTGCCTTGTCCACCGCTGATGATCGCACCGGCGTGACCCATGCGCCGCCCAGGAGGCGCGGTCTGCCCGGCGATGAAGCCCACCACCGGCTTCTTCACGTGCTGCTTCACAAATTCAGCCGCAGCTTCCTCCGCGGAACCGCCAATCTCGCCAATCATGATGATCGCTTCGGTCTCCGGATCGTCGTTCAGCAACCGCAGAGCGTCAATGTGCGTCGTGCCAATGATCGGGTCGCCGCCAATGCCAATCGCTGTCGACTGCCCAATCCCTCGCTGCGTCAACTGATGCACAGCCTCATAGGTCAGCGTGCCCGAGCGCGAAACAATCCCGATCGAGCCTTCCTTGTGAATCCGCCCCGGCATGATGCCGATCTTCGCCTTTCCCGGTGAAATCACGCCCGGGCAATTCGGCCCAACCAATCGCGACTTCGACGTCTTCAGCTTGGCCCACACCTTCACCATGTCGAGCGTGGGAATGCCCTCGGTAATGCAGACGATCAGGGGAATGCCAGCATCTTCAGCCTCGAGGATCGCGTCGGCGGCAAACGGCGGCGGCACAAAGATCATGGTCGCGTTCGCGCCCGTCTTCGCGACTGCATCCGATACGGTATTGAACACCGGCCAGCCCTCGTGCGTCGTCCCGCCCTTGCCGGGCGTCACTCCGCCAACCACCTTCGTTCCATATTCCGCGCAGCCCTTGGCGTGGAACGTGCCTTCCTTGCCGGTGATGCCCTGCACAACGAGCCGCGTATTGTTATCGACTAAAACCGCCATCTCTATGCTCCCGCCGCCGCTGCCACAACCATTTCCGCAGCCTCTTTCATCGTTGCGCCCACCTGGAAATTCAATCCAGACTCTTTCAGGATCTTTCGTCCCTCTTCCACATTCGTCCCCTCGAGCCGCAGCACAATCGGCACTTTCACGTGCAGATTCCGCGCCGCTGCTACCACGCCCGTTGCCAACCGGTCCACGCGCAGGATGCCGCCAAAGATATTGATGAAGATCGCCTTCACGTTCTTGTCCGAGAGCAGGATTTCAAAGGCGTGCTCAATTTGCTCCTGCGTTGCGCCACCGCCCACATCCAGGAAATTCGCTGGGCTGCCCCCGGCATACTGAATTATGTCCATCGTCGCCATCGCCAGGCCCGCGCCGTTCACCATGCAGGCAATGGTGCCGTCCAGCTTGATGTAGTTCAACGCGTACTTGCTTGCCTCCACTTCCAGCGGATCCTCTTCGGCAACGTCGCGCAGCGCCTTGATGTCGGGGTGGCGAAAGAGCGCGTTGTCGTCGAACGTGATCTTGGCGTCGAGCGCGAACAGCCCGCCGTCGGTCGTCGTAATGAAGGGATTGATCTCAATCAGCGACGCGTCCGCCTCAATAAAGGCTTTGTACAGGCTTTGGAAAAAAGTGACCGCCTGGTTGATCTGCGTGGGCTTGAGCCCGAGCGCGAAGGCCAGCTTGCGCGCCTGCCACGCGCCAAAGCCGACCGCCGGATCGATGGTTTCCTTGAAGATCGCCTCGGGCGTCTTCGCGGCCACTTCTTCAATCTCCATGCCGCCGGCCTGCGACGCCATGAACACCAGTCTGCCCTCGTTCCGGTCGAGCACGATGCCGAGATAGAGCTCGCGCTCGATGGCCGCCGTCTCTTCCAGCAGCAGCCGCTGCACCTTTTGTCCCTGGGGTCCGGTCTGGTGGGTCACCAGCGTCATGCCCAGGATGTTCTTGCTGTGCAGTTCCGCATCCTCGCGCGACCTGGCCACTTTCACGCCGCCGCCCTTGCCGCGGCCTCCCGCGTGAATCTGTGCCTTCACCACCACGCCCGGAGCGCCCTCGGCGAACAGCTTGCGCGCCACCGCAGCGGCTTCCTCCACGGTAGATGCTACCTCGCCCTTGGGCACGGCGACGCCATACTTCGCCAGGATTCCCTTTGC
>Ga0187891_1003069_pt1 | contig 12013 bp, 9 predicted proteins | sample June2016WEW_21_4_FD_132990 | JGI IMG/M metagenome (GOLD analysis project Ga0187891, IMG submission 132990) | Peatland microbial communities from SPRUCE experiment site at the Marcell Experimental Forest, Minnesota, USA - June2016WEW_21_40 | ecosystem: Environmental > Terrestrial > Soil > Wetlands... | reverse complement strand
TAGCGTCGCTCGGTGAGCATCACCCGGAACTCGCATTCCCTACATCGAACGAGACGCCGCCGTTTCCTGCACAGCCTTGTCGGCAATGGCGTCCAGTGTCGCGCGGTCGGCCGGAAAATCCGCCGCGATCCAGGCGGCTTCAGCGGCCCGCAACGCGGCGCCGAGAGCCGGCCCCGGTGAAACGCCGCGCCGGGTGAAGTCCGCCGCTTTGAGCGGGAAAGCCGGCGCCGTCCAGCGTTGCGGCAAGCTCGCAAGCGCGTGCCAGGCGCGGTCCGCGACCCCCGCTTCTGACCGCGCCCAGGCAACAAACACGCGGTCGGCGAACGATTGCGGCCCGAGATGATAAAGGAGCGCGCGCGCGGCCGGCTCACCGGCCTGCGGCGCAATGCGCCACCACTGTTCCAGCGCCAGTAGGCGCTCGGATTCGGTGTTGGAGAGGCGAAGCCGCTGCGTCAGCCGTTCCGCATCCTCCGCCACCCACACGCCGAGCGCACCGAGACGGCGGACAGGATCGGGCTTGACGCTAAGCGCTGCCTCGACCTTCACCATGTTCTCGAAGCTGGCGATGAAGGCGACACCGCCGAGCACGGTCGCGAGCAGTCCGGCCTCGGCCATCACCGCGAGCGTCGGGGTCGCGCGCGCGGCGGCGAACAGCTTCAGCAATTCCATGCGCACGCGCTCGCGCGACAGCGTCTCAAGGCCGGCGCGCGCCTTGATGCAGGCGTGCAGGCCGACCGGGTCCGGCGGGCCGTCGCCGAAATGCGCGTGAAAGCGAAAGAACCGCAGGATACGCAGGAAGTCTTCTTCGATCCGCCATTGCGGCTCGCCGATGAAGCGCACGCGGCGCGCGGCAAGGTCGTGGACGCCGCCGACATAATCGTAAACCGTTCCGTCAGCCGAAGCCGAGAGCGCATTGATCGTGAAGTCGCGCCGCTCGGCGTCGGCCCGCCAGTCGCGCCCGAACGCGACGCGCGCCTTGCGCCCGAACGTCTCGACGTCCTGGCGCAGCGTCGTGACTTCGACCGGTTGGTGATCCATGACGACGGTGACGGTGCCATGCTCGATGCCGGTCGGAACGGCCTTGCAGCCGGCCGCCGCGACGCGCCGCATCACCTCCTCGGGTACCGCCGTCGTCGCCACGTCGATTTCGTCGACCGGCAGCCCCAACAAGGCATTGCGCACGGCGCCGCCGACCACGCGCGCTTCTTCGCCGTCGCGATCGAGCAGCGCCAAGAGCCGCGCCACCTCGCCATGTTTGAGCCAGGCGGCATCGCCGAGATGCGGTCTCGGCGTCACCGCGTCGTCCCCGGCACGAACTTACCGTCCTCGATATGCGCCGGCACATAGGTCGAGCCCGGCGGCGCGCCCGAGAATTGCGCCAGCAACAGAAAGCTTGCCGCCATCAGCGCCAGCGAGGCGATGACGAGGCCGGCGAGGCGCGGCAACGTCCACGCTTTCGGCTCCAGCACGCCGGCGCGTGTCGCCAAGAGAAACGCCGCATAGAGGACGAAGGGGGTGAGAAACAGCCCGAGCTCGGTGAAGAATGGCCGGATCATGCGCCGTAGACCCGTTCGTAGAGGTTCCGCACAATACCCGCGGTGATGCCCCAAATGTAGCGATCTCCGAAGGGTATGGCGTAATAATCGCGCATGATGCCTTTCCAGTCGCGGCTGCCGCGCTGGTGATTGGCCGGATTCATCAGAAAAGCGAGCGGCACTTCGAACGTCTCGGTGACCTCGCGCGGATTGACCACGAGCGTAAAGTCCGGCTTAACGCGCGCGACCGTCGGCAAAATGCGGAATCCGGAAAAGGTCAGATAGAGATCGAGATAGCCGAGCGGTTCGACCAGGCTCGGCGCCAGCCCGATCTCCTCCTCGGCCTCGCGCAGCGCCGCAGCGACCGGACTCTCGTCGTCCGGATCGATCTTGCCGCCGGGAAAGGCGACCTGACCGGCATGGCTGGCGAGTTCTTGGGTACGGAGCGTCAACAGCACCATGGGTTCGCGACGATCGATGATCGGAACGAGCACCGCCGCGGGTCTGGTCGCGCTCACCCCGGCGCGCTCCCAGAGCGCCGGATTGAGATCGAGGTCGCCGCGCGCGCCTTGCGCCAACGGATCGGTCAGCGCCGGCGGCACTTCGAGCCTGAGCCTTGCTCGCGCCCGATCAAAGAAACTCTCCGTCGCCGCCGGCGGCCGCAACGGTGCACGTTGATCACTCACACCAATCCCTCACCTGGTCGGCTGGCGCCATCGGAAAGAACACGCCCATCGACGTCACGCCGAACATGATCTTGCCCTCAACCTCGCGCTCCTCGCCGAGTTCGACAAGGTCGAAGAACAGCGCGCGCTTGACCTTCGCCCACAGATCGCGGCGGACGTGAAGATAAGGTTTCAGGCCGCCGCTGCCCGCTTCGGGCTCGAAGCGCAACGCATGCAGCGGTCCGCATGGCACCCAGTCGTCGACATTGGTGCGGAAATTGAGCACGCGGCCGGCGGCGGATTCTTCCGTCTTGAGTTCGACAGCCAGGAATGGCGCGTCGTCTACCTGGATACCGCACTTCTCTACCGGCGTGACCAGGAAGTATTTGTCGCCCTCGCGCTTGAGCACCGAGGCGAACAGCTTGACCAGCGCCGGCCGGCCGATCGGCGTCTTCACGTAGAACCAGGTACCGTCAGAGGCGATGCGCATGTCGAGATCGCCGCAGAACGGCGGATTCCAGCGTTCGACCGGCGGCGGCCCCTTCACCGCGGCGCGACTTAGCGCCCCTGTGATCGCCTCCAGCCCCGGTTGCCCTTCCTTCGCCATGGTTTGCCTTGAACCTACACCTCGGACAGTCGCTCCGGGGCAACATCGCTCGCGGGATCGTGATCGCCGGAATGCATCACGTCCGCGCCGAACCTAAGTTGTGTTCCCCGTGGATGAAAGAGTTGTCGCAAGTCAGCCTGAATCGAGCTGGCGCGTATATTGCATCGCAATAGCGGTGCGAACCCTGGTTCTGTGATTCGTACCGATGCCGCGAATCTGATTCGATCAAGGCGGCGCAAGATAAGGAGTTGGCCATGCCGGCTGTCGGCGGTGACGGGCTCGAAAAGCTCGAAGACATGATCGTGCGCGCGGCCGAATCAAGCGCCGATCACGTGCGCGCGGCCAAGGCGGCAATAGGAACCGTCATCTTCGGCCAGGACAAGGTGATCGAGCAGGCGCTGGTGACCATCCTGTCGGGCGGCCATGCGCTGCTCCTTGGCGTGCCCGGCCTTGCCAAGACCAAGCTCGTCGACACCATGGGCATCGTGCTCGGGCTGGACGCGCGGCGCATCCAGTTCACGCCCGACCTCATGCCGTCGGACATTCTCGGCACCGAGGTACTGGAGGAGAGTCCCACGGGCAAGCGGAGCTTCCGCTTCCTGCCCGGCCCGGTCTTCGCCCAGCTTTTGATGGCCGACGAAATCAACCGCGCCAGCCCGCGCACCCAGTCGGCGTTGCTGCAGGCCATGCAGGAGCAGCATGTCACCGTCGCCGGCTCGCGCCACGATTTGCCCAAGCCGTTCCATGTGCTCGCCACCCAGAACCCGCTCGAGCAGGAAGGCACCTATCCGCTGCCGGAAGCCCAGCTCGACCGCTTCCTGATGGAAATTAATGTCAGCTATCCCGACCGCGCCGCCGAGCGGAGAATCCTGTTCGAGACGACGGGCGCCGAGGAAACGCGGGCAAAACCGGCGATGACCGCCGAGGAACTGATGGCCGCGCAGCGCCTTGTACGGCGGCTGCCGGTCGGCGAATCCGTCGTCGAGGCCATCCTCGCGCTGGTGCGCTCGGCGCGACCCGGGCCCGAAGGCGGCGAACCCGCCAAGCTGATCGCCTGGGGACCTTCGCCGCGCGCGAGCCAGGCGCTGATGCTGGCGGTACGCGCGCGCGCGCTGCTGGAGCGGCGGCTGGCGCCTTCGATTGACGATGTGCTCGATCTCGCCGAGCCGGTGCTCAAACATCGTATGGCGCTCACGTTCACCGCTCGCGCGGAGGGCGAAAGCATCGAGGGGGTGATTGCGCGCCTGAAAGCGCGGATCGGATAAGCGGATGGCGGTCGAGCCGCGACGCACCTCCAATCATGACCGCCCGGTGGTGCAGCGCGCGGTCGGCGAAGGCGCGACGCTAGCCGCCGCGATGCCGCGCTTGATCCTGGAAGCGCGGCGTGTGGCGGCCACCGTCATCCACGGCCTCCACGGGCGCCGGCGCGCCGGACCCGGTGAAAATTTTTGGCAATACCGCCGCTTCGTATCCGGCGAGCCGGCTTCTCGCGTCGATTGGCGGCGCTCGGCGCGGGACGATCATCTCTATGTGCGCGAACAGGAATGGGAAGCCGCGCACACGGTCTGGATCTGGCCCGATCGCTCGCCGTCGATGGTGTTCGCCTCCCCGCTGGTGCGCGACACCAAGCTCTACCGCGCGCTGGTCGTCGCGCTGGCGCTCGCCGAGGTCCTGGTCGAAGGCGGCGAGCGCGTGGGAATTCCCGGCCTCATGCGCCCGACCGGCAGCCGCAATGTCATCGAGCGCATGGCGCAGGCGATCCTGCATGATCGCAGCGAACGCGCGAGCCTACCACCGGACTTCTCGCCCTCCCCGCTCGCCGAGATCGTGCTCCTGTCCGATCTGTGGAGCGACATCGGCGACGTGCGGCGCACCATCACCCAGCTCGCCGGCCGCGGCGCGCGCGGTCACGTCGTACAGATCGTCGACCCCGCCGAGGAGACGTTTCCCTATTGGGGGCGCATCGAGTTCGTGGAGCCGGAGGGCGGCGGCCGCGTAACCGCGGGCCGCGCCCAAACGTGGCGAACGGATTATGCGGCGCGTGTTGCGCGCCACCGCGCTGAAATCCGCGGCGAGACCGACCGCCTCGCCTGGAGCTTCACGATCCACCGCACCGATCGCCCGGCAAGCGAGTTGCTGCTCGCGCTGCACGCCCGCATCGGCGCCGGCCTGGCGAACGGCAAAACGCGCTCGCCGGCGCTGGCCGAGCCGAGGGTGTCGGCATGATCGGCGGACTGGCGCTCGGTTTTGCTGAACCGCTGGTCCTGGTCGGGCTCCTCACCCTGCCAGTGCTATGGTGGCTGTTGCGGTTGATCCCGCCGCGCCCACGCCGCATCGACTTCCCGCCGACCCGGCTGCTTTTTGAGATCTCGCCCAAGGAGGAGACTCCCGCCCGCACGCCGTGGTGGCTCACCCTGATGCGGCTCCTGCTCGCGGCGCTAGTCATCGTCGCCGCAGCGGGTCCGCAGTGGAATCCGCCGCTGGCGACGAAGCAGGCGCGCGCGCCGATCGCGATCATGATCGACGACGGCTGGGCGGCCGCGGCGACCTGGGACGCGCGGCTTCGCACCGCGGACGACATCATCGCGCGCGCGGAGAGCGATCATCGCGCGGTGGCGCTCATCCCCCTTTCGGAGGGCACACGCGACATTTCCTTCGCGACGGCCGGTTCCGCGCGCGTGCGGCTGCACCAGATCAAACCGGCACCGCACACGGTCGACCGCACCGAAGCGTTGCCGGCGATCGCGCATTTCCTCGCCGACACTCACGACGTCGATCTCATTTGGCTCTCCGACGGCATCGACATCGGCCGCGGCGGCCCGTTCGTGAAGGGCCTCGCGCAGACGCTCGACACCCGGGCGATGACCATCGTCACCGGCGGCATTCCGGCGCCGCGAGCACTCACCGCGGCGGACAATGCGGCGGGCGCGCTGAGCGTGAAGGTCCTACGTGCGTCGCCCGGCGCGGCCGAGACGGGCACGGTGCGCGCGCACGACCTCAAGGGCTTGACGCTCGGCGAGGCCTCCTTTGCGTTCAAGCCGGCGGAACGCGAGACTGACGCGCAATTCGATCTGCCGGTCGAAATTCGCAACGACATTGCGCGGATCGAGATCGTCGGCGAGCGCTCCGCGGGCGCCGTGCAGTTGCTCGACAAACGCTGGAGCCGCCGCACGGTCGGTATCGTTTCCGGCGCGACCGCCGACACGTCGCAACCGCTGTTGTCGTCAAACTATTACATCGCCCGCGCGCTTGGGCCGTTTGCCGACGTGCGGCTTGCCCAAGCCGAGTCGCCGGCGGAGGCGGTGACGCATTTCCTCGATCAGCACGTGCCGCTGCTGATCCTCGCCGATGTCGGTAACGTTGCCGGTGAGGCGCATGACCGCCTGGCGCGCTGGATCGAGGATGGCGGCGTGCTGGTGCGCTTCGCCGGCCCGCGGCTGGCCGCCTCCGACGACGATCTCGTCCCGGTGCAGCTGCGGCGCGGCGGTCGCACGCTGGGCGGCAGTTTGAGCTGGGACAAGCCGCAGCCGCTCGCCGCGCTCTCGCGCGAGAGCCCGTTCAACGGCATGGCGGTGCCCAACGACGTGACGGTCAGCCGCCAGGTGCTGGCGGAGCCCGATGCCGCTTTGACGGAGAACACCTGGGCGACGCTGGCCGACGGCACGCCGCTCGTCACCGCCGCGCGTCACGGCAAGGGCCTCATCGTGCTGTTCCACGTCACCGGCGACACACGCTGGTCGAATTTGCCGCTGTCGGGCGCTTTCGTGGAAATGCTCAAGCGCATCGTCGCGCTGGCCGGCACCGCGACTGTCGCCGAGACCGGCAGTGCGAAGGCGAAGAACCTGCATGAGCCGATCGCGCCCACGCGCGTGCTTGACGGCTTTGGCAGTTTCGTCGCGCCGCCATCGACCGCCCGGCCGATACCGACGGACTTTTCCGGAAGCGCCAACGCCGACCACCCGCCCGGCTTTTATGGCCCGCCGGAGAATAACCTGGCGGTGAACACGCTGTCCGCCGCCGACCGCCTGGCACCGCTCGATTTTTCCCCGCTCACCCATGCCAGCCATGAAATCTACCGCAAGAACGAGCCGCAGGATTTGCGCGGGCCGATTCTGCTGGCGGCGCTCGGCCTTTTGTTGCTGGACACGCTCATCGTCCTTTACCTCGGCGGTGGCGTAACGCGGCTGCTACCACGGTTGTCGCGCGCCGCGACCGCGGCAGTGATGGTCCTGGCGGCGCTCGCGCTCACAATGCCGCGCGCTGGCGCCGAAGATTCGCCGAATACGGATGCGCCGCGCTCGGCGCTCGAAACCAAGCTCGCCTACGTCGTCACCGGCAACCAGGACGTCGATGCGGTGAGCAAGGCCGGCCTTGGCGGCCTCACGCTCTTCCTCGCCCAACGCACGGCGCTCGAGGCGGGCGAGCCGATCGGTCTCGATGTCGCGCGCGACGAGCTTGTCTTTTATCCGCTGATCTATTGGCCGATCGTGCCCGGCGCCGCGCGTCCTTCCGAGGAGGCGCTCAAGCGCATCGATTCCTACATGAAGCAGGGCGGTACCGTCCTGTTCGATACCCGCGATGCCGTCGCGGCGCCGCCCGGCTCGGGCGGCGAGACGCGCGGCCCGGGCATGCTTGAGCTGCGCAAAATCCTGTCCTCGCTCGATATCCCCGAGCTCGAGCCGGTGCCGCGCGATCACGTGCTGACCAAGACGTTCTATCTCTTGCGCGACTTCCCCGGCCGTTTCAATTCCGGCCAGCTTTGGGTCGAGGCCCTGCCGGCGGTAAACGAGGATGAAGAGGGGTCGCGCCCGGCCCGCGGCGGCGACGGCGTGTCCTCGATCATCATCACTTCGAACGACCTCGCCGGCGCCTGGGCCATGCGGCCGGACGGCCAGCCCATGCTGCCGATGGTCGAGGGCGAGCCGCGCCAGCGCGAGCTCGCATTCCGCGCCGGCGCCAACATCGTCATGTACACGCTCACCGGCAACTACAAGGCGGACCAGGTGCACGTGCCGGCGCTGCTTGAACGGCTGGGGCAGTAGGAGGCGAACGTGAATCTCGGCGTCGCCTTCGCCCCGCTGGTCGCAGCCCAGGTTCTCTGGGCCGCCATTGCCGCGGCCTGCATGCTGTCGTTGCTGCTCTTTGTATCGCGCAGCCGCGGCGCCGTCGTCCGCGCGCTGGCGCTGGCGCTCATCGTGCTGGCGCTCGCCAATCCTTCGCTGACGCGCGAGGACCGCGACCCGCTCAGCTCGGTCGCCGTCGTCGTGGTCGACAAAAGCCCGAGCCAGAATTTCGGCGAGCGCGCGCGGCAGACCGAAGAAGCGCGCGCCGCCATCGTCGGGCGCTTGAGCCGGGTTCCCGGACTCGACGTGCGCGTGATCGAAGCCGGTCAGTCGGACGGCGAGACCGACGGCACGCGCTTGTTCACCGCGCTCGGCTCGGCGCTCGCCGACGTGCCTTCCGATCGCATCGCCGGCGCGATCATGATCACTGACGGCCGGGTCCACGACGTACCCGCCGACGCCAGCGCGCTCGGCTTCGCCGCGCCCGTTCACGCGCTCATCACCGGCAGCAAGGATGAGCGCGACCGCCGCGTCGCGCTCATCGCCGCGCCGCGTTTCGGCATCGTCGGCCAGTCGCAAACCGTCACCTATCGCGTCGAGGATCAGGGCGCCGGCCAAACCACGGCCCAGGTCACGGTGCGCCGCGACGGCGACGTGATCGAGACCCGCACCGTTGCCGTCGGCCGGCCGCAACAAGCCGACATTCCGATCCCGCACGCCGGCGCCAACATCGTCGAGATCGAGGCGGCGCCGCTGCCAGACGAACTCACGACCGTCAACAACCGCGCCGTGGTGACCATCGATGGGGTGCGCGACAAGCTGCGCGTGCTGCTGGTCTCCGGCGAGCCGAACGCCGGCGAGCGGACCTGGCGCAACTTGCTCAAGTCGGACGCCTCGGTCGATCTCGTGCATTTCACCATTCTGCGCCCGCCGGAGAAGCAGGACGGCACACCGATCAACGAACTGTCGCTGATCGCGTTCCCCACGCGCGAACTGTTCCAGCAGAAGATCGGCGAGTTCCAGCTCATCATCTTCGATCGGTACGCGCACCAGGGCGTGCTGCCGATCATGTATTTCGACAACATCACCCGCTACGTGCGCGACGGCGGCGCCTTGCTGGTGGCGGCCGGCCCCGATTATGCCAGCCCGACAAGCATTTGGCGCACGCCGCTCGACGCCATCCTGCCGGCGGAGCCGAGCGGCAGCGTCACCGAGCGCGGCTTTCACGCCCGCCTGACCGAGCTCGGCAAGCGCCATCCGGTGACGCGCGACCTCGAAGGCTCCGACAGCGATCCGCCGCATTGGAGCCGATGGTTCCGCCTCGTTGATACCAGGAACGGCACCGGCACGGCGGTGATGCAGGGACCCGACAAGAAGCCGCTGCTCATTCTCTCGCGCGAGGGCGAAGGACGCGTGGCGCTGCTGTTGTCCGACCAGCTCTGGCTGTGGGCGCGTGGCTTCGAGGGCGGCGGCCCGCATCTCGATCTGCTGCGCCGGCTGTCCCATTGGCTGATGAAAGAACCGGATCTCGAGGAGGAAGCACTGCGGCTCACCGCGAGCGGGCATGAACTCCTGGTGCGGCGGCAAACCATGGCTGAGGAGGTCGCCGACGTGACGCTAACCTCGCCTTCCGGCGCGACGCGCACTCTCAAGCTTGCGCCGGTGGAGCCCGGCGTGTGGCAAGGCAGCGTTCCAGCGAACGAGCTTGGCCTGTGGCGCGCGACCGACGGCAAGCTGAATGCTCTGGTCAGCATCGGTCCGGCCAATCCGCGCGAGTTCGCGGAGGTGACCTCCACCACCAACGTGCTCCAACCCATCGCCGCGGCAACCGGCGGCGATTCTCGGCGGCTTGATAACGGCAGCGGTGTGAGCGTGCCGCGCATCCTCGCGGTGCGCTCCGGCGACACTTACCATGGCGACGACTGGATCGGCCTGAAGATGCGCGACGCCAGCGTCGTCCGCGGCATCGGCGTGCTGCCGGTTTTTGCCGGCCTGTTAGGCCTCCTGCTGCTGCTCGGCAGTCTTGTCGGCACCTGGGCGCGCGAGGGGCGGTAAGCTCGAAAGCTGATCGTCTCGTCTGTTACGCGTGTTAGGCGACGGCACGCGCCTGCTTGCCGTGGGTCAGCTCGTCGACCTTCCGCAGATGGGCGACTTCGTGGCGCGCCGCCTCGTTGTGCGTAAACATTTCGTACGTCTCGGTTTCTTCTTCGGTGACCGGCGTCAAAGCCAGATCGGTATAGGGCTTGATCTTCTGCTCGCGAACGGCGCGGCGGCGCATGCGATCGAGCTCGATCCAATGCTTGGCGAGGCGGGCATGCTTCGATACGATCTCCCAGAAGTATTTCGGATAGAACACCCAGACCGGCTCGATCGGAAAGCTCGGCCGGCGGTCGAGACGATACTTGAGGCGGAAGGCGCCGGCCTGCAGCGGGTGCAGCTTCTCAACCGGGAAGGCCGCAGAAAATGCGAACAAGACCGCAACGAGCCGCGACATGCCCATGCCGGACGCAGCGGCCCGGCGCAGGATGGTCATCTTGTGCTCGGGCGTGTAGTAGGCGGCCCAGGCGGCGTGATAGGCCTTCTCCCATTCCTCGCGCGTCATCTTGCGATGCGCCGCGGTGACGTGCTCGAGGTCGTATTTGTTCATGTCGGGGTCCATCCACACCCCGTTTTGCCAGAGCACCTTGTGATCCTCGGAGCCGGGCAACGGCGTCAAATACATGAACTCAAGAATGTCGAGCGGCAGCTCCTTTTTGATGATCTCGACGTCTCGCAGCATCGTTTCCGGCGTGTCGCCGGGGAATCCCATGATGAAGCCGGCATAGATGAGCACGCCGGCATTCTTCCACGCCAGCAGCATCTGCCGATATTCGGTGATCTTGTTCTGCCGCTTCTTGGCCGCCAGCAAGTTCTCGGGGTTGATGTTTTCCAGCCCGATATAGACACGGGTGACGCCGGCGCGCGCCGCCTTCGTGATGAAGTTCGGGATCTTGTGGCACATCGTGTCGACCTGGATAACCAGCCGCAGATCGATCTTGTCGCGCTCGCGAATCTGTATGAGCCGGTCGAAGATCAACTCCCAATCCTTGTTGCGGGCAAAATTATCGTCGGTGATGAAAAAGCGCCGAATGCCGTCGGCCCAGTGGCGCTTGATGAGCTGTTCGATATCGTCCGGCGAGCGGCAGCGCGATTTCCGGCCCTGAACGTTGATGATCGTGCAGAACGAGCACTGGAATGGACAGCCGCGGCCGGCGTCGAAGCTCGCGTGATTGTCGAACACCCGACGAACCGTCTGGCGCGGCAAATAGGGCGTGGGCGCGGATTCGAGCGACGGAAGATCGTTCATATAGTTGTAGATCGGCTTGAGTCGCCTGATGGCGGCGTCCTGCAAGATTTGGTAGATTCGCCCGTCCTCGCATTCGCCGGCAAACAGCGTGCAGCCCATGTCGAGCGCGTCCTGCAGCGAGGGCGGGATCTCCGGCAGCATCGCCAGCACGCCGGACACGTGAAAACCGCCGATGACCACGGGAATGCCGGCTTGACGCAGCGGACGCGCGAGGTCGAGCGCGTGGGGAAACTGGTTCGATTGCACGCCGACCAGGCCGACCATGCCGAAACCGTCGTTGTCGCGGAACAGGTCAATAATCTCTTTGACCTTCACGCGCGTGTTGGTCTCGTCGACGGCCGTGATATCGATCTCGATGTCCGGACTAAGAACACCACGCTGCGCAGCATCGTCCGCGAGCGAATAAAGATTGGCGAGCGTGTTCGACGGGATCGACGATCGCCACCACTGGATGACATAGCCGTCGTCATCGTAATGCGACGGCTTGATCAGGACAAGTTGAAAACGCCGCTTGGTCCCCGTCGGTGCAAGCACGGGCAGGCTCCCCCAATGCCAACATTTCTTTTTATTGTCTCACACAACTCAGAGGATGGAAATAGGATTTGTGTGCTACTGCGGCCGGGGTTGTTGGGGCTGGCGCCACACACGTCCCAGTCGGGCAAAAAACAGGCGGGTTGCTGGCAATTTCTGATGTCGGTTCCGCGCCAAATGCAGATACTGCCTGCACTTTTATGAGTTCCCACCCCGGCCTTTGCACGCCTAACCATTCGGCCCGGACCAGTCCCGAAACGCCATTA
>Ga0187891_1003063_pt1 | contig 12023 bp, 9 predicted proteins | sample June2016WEW_21_4_FD_132990 | JGI IMG/M metagenome (GOLD analysis project Ga0187891, IMG submission 132990) | Peatland microbial communities from SPRUCE experiment site at the Marcell Experimental Forest, Minnesota, USA - June2016WEW_21_40 | ecosystem: Environmental > Terrestrial > Soil > Wetlands... | reverse complement strand
TCCGGGCACCGCTCCCTTAACGCCATTCGCTGCCATCTCGAAACGCTCGCCCTGGAAAGACATCGCATTCTGTATTCCTTAAGCGTTGATGGGCAGCCGGTAAATCTTGCCCTGCCATTGCTTAATCAAAGAATTTTTTGCCGCGTCGAGGCCGGGACAGTCGCTTTGGAAGAGACTTCCCTCCTGCTGCCCAAGAAGGCGTTTCAACAAACCGACCTTGCCCGGGAATGCGTTGAAATCGCTCTCACACTGGTCCTCATCAACAATGGCCGGGTGGCGCACGAAGTCTGGTGGAATCTGGCCTCGATTCTCAAAGAGCCGGTGATTACCTTGAGCCTGTTGCCGGAAAATACTTGCGAGCCATTCGATAATCGCACATCGCTCGCCCAACTCCGCAAGTGGCAGTTGGAACAAATCGCCGCCATTATCAGGGAAGTGAACGAAGCCTGCCATTCGGAAGACCCAATTCCGCTCTCCAACGCGCTGGAAAACCGCGTGCTGCCGTGGCTGCAAAGCCTGAGTGAACTCATCAGCCTGTGGCATGAAACGGCCCTGGCCGGCTCACGGCTCGGAATCAGCAGCGCGGTTTCCTGATCCAAAACGAACGGTTCCTGCCGCGAAATTCTTCAGGGTGAGCCTTTGGCCTTCCAATAAATCACAGGTCGCCCTTCCTGCCGCCGGCAAATCGTCTGGCTCAATTTGCCGGCGTGTCAAAGCACCGGCGGAAGATTCATTGTTGAACGTCTTGGTCTTCAGTGGACTCCTGTTCGTTGGGCGGATGTTTCAGATTGGACAAAAGCAAGAACCAGTAAATCGGCGCGAAGATGGGATTGATCCCCAGTGTAATCAGGACGTAACCGATCAAAATAAACGGCCGGTTTCGAAATCGGCCGGTGACACCATTTCTAAACACCTCACCTTCAGAGAAGATGTGAACATAAGGCATCAAATTGTTATAGGGGCCCACCGCACTTCCACAGTGCTTGCAGAACCACGCTCCTGGTTCTTGTGGAGTTGAACAGTGACAGCAAACCTCCTGAGTTTCCGGGGCCTCCAACCTTCGTTCGAACTCGGCGTCCCAAGGATCCGGTTTTTGAGGGGCCTCACGAACCCAGCCGACAAACCGCCATAATCCGGCAAGGAGCAAAAATGCCACGCCCAGCCCGGCCACCATCTGATTTGGATCGTTGGTTCCGAACATAAACGGTTGTTGCAATCTCTCATGCTTTCCAAATTTTTCAAAGGAATTGCTGCCTCGATTTGTCTGAATGGTTAAAATGGCGCGCATGGCCGGGTCGGACGAACTCAACCACATTCAGAACAGCCTCGCCGGCGACACGGAGGCTTATGCTGCGCTTGTCAAACAACATCAAAAAATGGTGCATGCAGTGGCATTTCGGATGACCGGCTCGCTCGCCGACGCGGAGGATTTGACACAGGAAACTTTTCTGCGCGCCTTCCGGCAGCTCGATTCGTTTCGCGGCGAAGCCAAGTTTTCCACATGGCTCTGCAAAATCACCATGAATTTGAGTTTGAACTGGCGCGCGCGGGAAAACCGCCGTGGCGACGTTCATGCGAAATGGGCGGAAAATGCAATTTCTGAAAACGATTCACGCGACCAATTCCCCGATGAACTATCGCGCCGCGTACAAAATGCCTTGAACAAGCTACCGGCAAAACAACGCGCCGCAATTGTTTTGACGGTTTATGAAAATCGCAGCCATGCCGAAGCTGCGAAGCTTTTAAATTGCACGGAAGCGACGATTTCGTGGCGGGTTTTCGCGGCACGGCAAAAATTAAAACGCTGGTTGCAACCAATTTTGCATGAACAACTCTGAACTCGAATCCGCCTTGAAGAAAGCGCAGATGCCGGCGCGACCGGAGGCATTCTGGGAAATGTTTCCCCGCCGGGTTGTGAATCGGCTTAATCGTCCGCCGGTGTGGGACCGCGCCCGGCGGCATTGGCTGCCCCGATTGGCCTGGGGATTGGGGATGGCGATGTGTATATTGGTCGCGTTTGCCATCGGCCATTGGCACGGTCGGATGGAAAAGAACGGTGCTTTTGTGCTGTTGCAAAACGGCAAAATGCTGCGCGAGGTGTTGACGCTTTTCCCCAATCGTGTCCGCGCCATCGTGCAGGATGAGCGTGGTCTGCAACTGGTGCTTTCCGACCAGCCGAACGTGCCAATGTCAACGCCGCTCTGGGTCAAAATCTGCGATGGCAAACAATGTTCGTCGTTGGTGACTTTCAGCGGCCAGGAACTCGAAATCGCCGGCCAAAAAATCACCGTTCTTTCGGACGCGGAAGGTGGCATCATTTTAGAGGGGAACCAATTTGTGTGGTCCAGTTCGGCGCGGAATTTTGCGCAAGGCGGCTTGAAAATTGAAGCCAAGCGTTTGAATTCGATAACCCTGTAACAAAAAATTCATGAAAAAACTTCTCGGAGCTTTGGCGGTTGTAATTTTGGCGGTACGACTGCCCGCACAGTCTGGCATTGCCGCGAAAATGCCAACTCTACGCGTCGCGCTGATGGATTTTATTTGCGAGGACGATTCTTATCGCAGCACTGTCGCAATGGCCGATTTCACGGCGGCGTTGCAGGCGGAAGTTTCGGGGGACACAAATTACGATTGGGTGGAACGCGCGGAATTAGAAAAGGTTGCGGATGAATTTAAGCTGGCCGGCTTTGGGTTGATTGATCGTTCAGAGGCGATCCGCAGTGGGCGTTGGGTTAAGGCGGACTGGGGAATTTTCGGCGACGTTTCAACTAACTGGAATGGCAATCGAAAGCTTTCGCTTGAAGTAGTGGATTTGCAGCGCGCGGATGTGCTTGTCGAAACAAACCTTTTACTTTCGACGACCGAAGACGGACCGTTTCGGATGAAATCCGAATATATGCCGCTTGTATCTGCAGCGTTGCGCTCTTTGTTGGAAAATGCGCAGAAGATTTCCCGGAATTTGGAAAAACAAGATGTGGTCGCTTTTTTATTTTTGCCGCAAAGCGGAATGGGCGGTGGATTTGATAATCTAGAAAATGATTTTCGCCAGTCACTTTCGGCTGCGTCAACAAACAGTCAAAAATTTCATCTCGTCCAATTTCAACGCTCCGGCGCGGCGATGGACGAGGCCAATCTTGTCTTGAGCGGGCTGGCGGAAACCGATTCAAACTCTTGGGAAAAAGTCGCGGATCATTATGTTTGGGGAGACGCGCGGGTCAATGACCGGAAAATTTTCGATTGGAAAACGAGGGATTGGCAGGACGAACGAAAACTGGAGGTGACGCTGAACGTTTGGGATGGCAGAGGCGAACCACAGGTGGTGGTCTTAACCGTGACAAATGAAACTTCCGAAGCAATCGGCAAAAAGTTAACGCTGGCGGTCGGGCCATTGTTACGTCGTGATTTGACAAAACCGATTGCGGAAAATATTCGCAGCCGAATTTCTGATTCATTGGTGGCACGTTACACCGGACTGCCAATGAATTTCTCGTTTGATTCACCCGAGGGCCGCCGGCAATGGTTTGATGCCGTACAACTGCTCGAAACAGCGTGCTTTTTTAATCCTGGAAATGCCGCTGCCCGCGAACAATTGTTGCGTTTGCGGTGGGGAACGGCGTTGCCTGGTTACAATGCAGAAAGTCCCGCCGCCCAGGAGGAATTTTCGCGTTTGCTTTTGACTGGCTATCTTAAGTCCGCCAGCCGGAACGAGTTTTTCTTTGCCCGACGGCGCAGCAAGGCTTGGGGGAAATATGTCGAGCAATTCGGTTTTACAACCGCTCTTGCCAAACCCAATTCGCCGAGCATCGCCACCGAATATGTGCTTTCGGCCTGGCGGCCTTTTGAGATGTTTGGCTATTCGCAGTACAATCAGACACAATGGGGAGTGCCGCGCGACGCCGGCTTGCGCGAAGTGACCGAATGGCAAAATCAATTTGGTTCGGAATTTGTTTCCCGATTGCTGAAAGCGCCTGATCAGTTTAACAGTACATATCTTGAGGCATTGAAAGGATATTTCAAAGGAATTGGTCAACCCGGCGGTGAGCAAAAACTGTTGGCGCAACTTAAACCAGCTTACCAAGGCAAACATAGCGAACCAACAAACAGTCCGCCACCGCCGACGAACACCGGGCAGAAAGTCCGGCTTCCGCGTGTTACTGAACTTGATGCCGCAAAGGCAAGAGATATTTTTTCCGTGCGGCCAATGACGTTTTCACCCCCCCTGGTCGAACCTGACATTCAAACAATTCCCTTCCCTTCTGGCGTTCAGATTAAAGGCGTCAAATCCATGGTTTTTCAAGATGATACGCTCTGGCTGGCAGTTGAAGTTGCCGAGCCACTTGAAATCAAGACCGTGAACGGCCAAATCGAAAAGGAGTTTCAGCCCGTTTCAACTGATCACATCCGCTTGTGGGAATTGGGCGCCAACACTCAAAAGCTCGAACCGGTGACGGGGCCGCTGGCCACAAATGATATCAACCGAATGATGTTTCATGGCAACACGCTTTGGCTGGTGTTGAACGACGATGGGATTGCAGCCCTAAATGTGAAGACCGGCGAGTTGCGACGTTACGAATCGTCGGCCGGGATTATTTCCACGAACCAATTTGCACTGGCGGACATTTCACGCGGAATCGTGGCGATTGGCGGATTGAGCGATTTGTCAATCTTGGAGAATGGAACAGATGCATGGAAGCCATTCCTTCCCGGAATACCGCATCAAAATTTCATGTTTGGCGGCGACTTGAGACGTATTGCAGGATTGAAAGACAAACTGCTTCTTTACAACAGCCAGTTGCTGCTCTGTGATTTTAAATCGAACACGTGGACCCGAATGGTCGATCCACCGTCTCTTGATAAAATGGGCCGCATTAATTCCCTGGCCAGCGATGGGAAGGAAAATCTCTGGATTGCAAGTGATTCCGGTTTGCATGGCATTGATCCAAACACCGGGAAAATACGAAGCCAATGGATTCCTGTTTCTCCAACGGTTCAAGTCGCCGGAAGCCTCGCGTATCCCGGACAGGCGCCACCTCACAAGCCGGATTCCCAACTCGTCAAGGAAATCCGGCAAAAGCTGGAACTTCGCCAACGACTGCTGGAAGCCAGAAAAACAGACACGAATCAGTCCAATTTGTTTGTTCCGGAAAGCCGTTTGTCCGCCGGAGTTTTGTCGGTGTCCCCGGATGATGATTTTCTGTGGGTGTTCACGACGGAAGCTGCGCATCCACTATTGTATCATCCGGGCAGCCAAAGCTGGGTAGGCGGATTCTCCCTTCAGAGCACGGGCAACTCTTCAACCCTGGCGTGCGGCGGCGGGAAACTGTGGCTGGCCGCGCGACCGGGGGAAAATTTTGCGATTCTGGAAATTGACGCGGGCACGTTGAAATCCACACCGCGCGAACGCTGGCTGCCAGACAGTATCTCCAAGGAGGAACTTGCCGCGCGCATTTCTGATTTGCCGAAACATGAGCGCGCTGTTTATTACTTTTTTTCAGGCGACGATGCCGCCGCGGTCAAATTGCTTCAAACCCAGGTGGAAGATGAACTGGACGCGGAGTCTTTGTTCTTGCTCCAATTGTCCTTTGCCGAAATGGGAGAATCAAATCAGGCCAGTCACTTTGAGCAAAAATTGACCGAAGCATTTCCGGACAGCGTATTCACAAAGGTGCTTTCCTTTAATGAATTACACCACAACCATACTATAAAATGAAACCTATCCAAATCTTAAATCAACGGCGCTGCCATGTTTATTTTGCGGCGCTCTTACTAATTGGCGCAATTCGTCTCCATGCCGCCAATTCGACAAACAACACAACATCCGTTTTCCCCGCAAACCCGCCGATGACGATGAAGGCTCTCACGGCAAAATGGCAGGATGTGAATCCGGACAAACTTCAAATCGCGGCGACTAATGGCGATGTGACCGCACAAACTTACTTGGGTTATCAAGATATCACAAGCGATGATTCAGATATCCAAACACAAGGGGTATATTGGTGCCGGTTGGCGGCAAATCAAGGATTCGCACTGGCACAAGATTTTTTAGGGTGGGCTTATGGAAATGGCAAGGGGGCCGATCGAGACTACGATCTCGCCGAAAAATGGATGCATCGTTCGGCAGATCAAGGACTTGTCGCCGCCGAATATGATTTAGGTCGTTTGCTGGAACATGAGTTCAACAAGTCCGGCCAGCAGGTTGCAAACTTTGCCGAGGCGGCCGAGTGGTATCGGAAGGCGGCCGATCAGGGCCACGTCAAGGCCATGTTCGCGTTGGCCGAACTATACAACTACGGAAAGCTAGGTGACGACCAGCGCTCCAACTGCATTCCATGGTATCTCAAGGCCGCCGCTCAAGGCAACGTCGAAGCGCAGGCAGAAATAGGTGAATTGCCCAAGTATTATCCGAACAGCGATCTGCTTAACAAGGTGAATAACATTGATATGCTCCAGCAGTCGGCCGAAAGCGGAAATTTAAACGCCCAATTCCAGTTGGCTGAAAAATATCAAACAGGCGACGGAGTTTCCAAGAATCCAACCGAAGCGTTCAAATGGATGCAAAAGGCTGCTCAACAAGACGGGAGCCGAAGCAGTGTAGTTAGTGACGCGCGATACCAGTTGGGGTTAATGTATGAGAAAGGAGAAGGGGTGGAGCCAGATTTGACAAAAGCTCATGATCTTTTTTTGTCGGCAGTTAAAAATTGCATGTATGCCGGAAATCTCGCCATGTTTAGTTTGGGACAAATGTATGAAACGGGTAATGGCGTGCCACAAAATGATCGCGAAGCGGCGGAATTTTATGCAGGTAAAAATCATAATTATAACTTCCCTGACAAATATCCAAACGGATTTGTTGAATACCTCGGTTCTGGAACAGAAGCCATTGAAAGTCTGTTCCATCTTTGGTCTCAAGGTCGCGGATTTCCAGATGACAAGGACAAAACTGAATTTGGTTATCGTCAACCCAGTGACTTGATTAATGGCTGGAAAACAGAAATAACATCTGCAAATGCAGAGTTTTATCTCGGCGAGATATATTACCAGGGCAAATTGGTTCCCAAGGACATTGCCCAAGCTGCCGATTGGTTCAATAAAGCCGCAACGCAGGGCTCTCCTGAAGCCATTAACCGCATCGGTGAAATGTGGGCCGCCGGGATGAATGGTACGCCGGATCCCAAAGAAGCCGCCAGATGGTATCACAAGGCTGCCGCGAAGGGCCTGGCCGAAGCGCAATACAATCTCGGTCTATGTTATTCAAAAGGAGATGGTGTCCCGGCCAATCCCATGGAAGCCTGGAAATGGTTGCAGTTGGCTGCTGAACAGAAATATCCGAACGCTGCCGAAGAGCGTGATAAAGTGCAGACCACCATGACTGCGGATCAGGTAAAGGATGCCCGCACCCAGGCTGATCAGATCGATGCCGCCGGCAAACAATGAACCCAACCCCTGTTTTCATCAAAGGATTCGCCGCCGCGAATGGTTATAATGATTGGAAATGAGCGCATGTAACCCATGGTTGTTGCTGGTAATTGCCGGTTGCGGGTCGAGCATGGCCTGCGCCCAGTTGCAACTCCTGCCGGACCGGGAGTCGCAATGCGTCTTCGCCGGCGATGCGCGCAAGATCACCGTTACATGGCACAATGCCGGCGACAAAAGCGCAGGCGCCGACGTCCGCACGCAGCTTTATCAAACCAGCTCCGCAACGGCGGTTCCGCTGTCTGAAAAACCTTGGAAACAAATCGAAATTCTGCCGGGACAAACCGTGCTCGAATCCGCCGCTATGGATTTCCCGGAGGTGAAAGCGGAAACGCAATTCCTGATTCAATGGCTGGAAGGCACTAACCACGTCGTCGGAAAAACCGAGGTGCTGGTTTACCCGACAAACCTGCTGGCGGAAATAAAAATGCTGATGGGCGAAAACGTTTTTGGGGTCTTGGATCCGAATAACGAACTCAAGCCCCGGCTCAAGCAAAACGGCGTGGAGTTTTTTGACTTGGGAGAAACCTCTCTGGACGATTTTCAAGGCAAGCTGGCCGTCATCGGCCCGTTTCAATCAAAGGCGCAAATGCGCGAAGGCTTGGCACCGACCATTCAGAAAATTGCCCGGAAAGGTGCGGCGGTGATCTGGATTCAACCGCCACGGGCGCCAAGGGACAAAATCAAACCTTCATTTTACCTCGCGCCGGAGGGCAAAGGTGCAGTTGTTGTTGTCCAGTCGGACTTGGTTGCAAATTTGGCGGAAAATCCCCGCTCTCAACTCAACCTGATTTACTTTTCCAAACTGGCGCTGAATCCCGAACTATTTCTTTTGCCCGATTTGAACACTCAACCACGAAACCAAAACACGCCATGAAAACACGAATTCCATTCATACTGGCTCTGCTGCTGGCCGCGGGTGCGATTGCCCGCGCAGTTCCGCAGAACATTCTCACCGTCGCGGTCTTTGACTTCGAGTCGAAGGACGAAGCCGTGCGGGGTCTCGGGCCCCAGGTGGCCACGCTGGTCAATGCCAATTTGTCCGCCGAGCCGCAAATCATCACGGTGGAGCGTGCCGAACTTGAAAAAGTTTTGAGCGAACAGGAACTCGGCCTGTCCGGCACGGTCAGCCCGGACAGCGCGGCCAAAATCGGCCAACTGACCGGCGCCAAGGTGCTGGTTACCGGCCGGGTGTTCAAAGCGGACGACCAGACCATCATCGTCGCCAAGGTCATCGGCACCGAAACCAGCCGGGTTTATGGCGAAATGGTGCAGGGGCCGCCGACAAAGACAATCGTTGACCTTTCGTCTGACCTTGCAAAAAAGATCGCCGGTGTGGTTTCAGAGAAAAGCGACACGCTGGTGGCCAAGGTGGAAACGCGCGAGGAACGAATTGCCAAAGTCAAGCAGGCGCTCGCCGGCAAGACACTGCCGGTGGTTTTGGTGAAGATCAATGAACGGCATTACGGGCCGCGCATCATTGATCCCGCAGCGGAGACGGAACTGTCGCTGATTTTGCAGCAGTGCGGTTTCACGCTGGCGGACAACAATTCCACCAACAAACCGGCCATTGAAATTTCGGGTGATGCTTTCAGCGCCTACGGCATGCAGAAGGGCAATCTGATTTCCTGCAAGTCGCGCATCGAAATCAAGGTTCGCGACGTCGCCACTGGAAACGTTCTGGTGGTGGACCGTCAAACCAGCGTGGGCGTGGACGTGGCCGAGCAGACCGCCGCCAAGACGGCCCTCGAAAATGCGGCGGACGTGCTGGCGGAGCGGGTGATACCGAAACTGGCCCAGTAGGCTACACGCGGCTTTTTCTCGATTTGCGATAGATGATGGGTTTGGCCGGTTTGGATTCAGGTTTGCTGCCGTCAATCATGCGTTTGAGTTCCTTGATTTGGTCGCGGAGCAACGCGGCCTTTTCAAATTGCAAATCCTCAGCGGCTTTGAACATTTCGCCTTCCAGTTCGCTGATGGTTTCGGTGAGGTCAACGTCCAGTTTTGCGTCGCGCAAGACGGCGTCGGCTTCCTTGCGCTTTGATTCGTAGGTGGCGAGGCTTTCCTCGACTGCGCGGCTGACGCTGCGCGGCGTGATGTTGTGCTCGCGGTTATATTCGATCTGACGTTTGCGGCGGTATTCGGTGACGGCCAGAAACTTTTTGATGCTGTTGGTCATCACGTCGGCATAGAGGATCACTTCGCCGTTGAGATGCCGTGCGGCGCGGCCCGCCGTCTGAATCAAACTGGTTTCGCTGCGCAGAAAACCTTCCTTGTCTGCGTCGAGAATCGCCACGAGCGAAACTTCCGGCAAATCCAATCCCTCGCGCAAAAGGTTGATGCCGACCAGCACGTCGAATTCGCCCTTGCGCAGCGCGCGCAAAATCTCGACACGTTCGATGGCGTCAATCTCGCTGTGGAGGTAGCGCACGTTGACACCGATGTCGCGCAGGTAATCGGTCAACTCCTCGGCGGTGCGCTTGGTGAGCGTGGTCACGAGCACGCGTTCCTTCGCGTCGGCGCGCTTGCGGCATTCCTCGATGAGGTCATCAATCTGGCCTTTGAGCGGCTTGAGCGTGACCTTTGGATCAATGAGACCGGTGGGGCGCACGACGAGTTCCGTGACGCCGGGCATGGGAGCGCCGGCCTCCGGCCCGGCACGTTTTGAAAAATCATCTGACCGAGCCGTGCCGGAGGCCGGCGTTCCGGCACTCTGCCGTGCCCACTCGATTTCCCGCGCGGCGGGCGTGGCGCTGGCGTAAATCGTCTGGCCCTGCATGGACTGAAACTCCAGAAAATTCATGGGCCGGTTGTCCAACGCGCTGGGCAGCCTGAACCCATGGTCCACCAGGACCGTTTTGCGCGAGCGGTCGCCCTCGAACATCGCGCCGATTTGCGGCACCGTGGCGTGCGATTCGTCAATGACGAGCAGATAATCCGGCGGGAAAAAATCAAACAGCGTGCAGGGTTGCGAGCCGGGCGCGCGCCCGGCAATGTGGCGCGAGTAGTTCTCAATGCCGGAGCAAACGCCCATTTCCTCCATCATTTCCAGATCGTATTCCGTCCGTTGCTTGATGCGCTGGGCTTCAAGCAGCTTGCCGTGCTGCTCGAACCAGGCGATGCGCTCGCCGAGCTCCTCGCGGATGGCGAGGATGGCGCGTTTCATCTTGTCGCCAGTGGTGACGAATTGTTTGGCCGGGAAAATGGTGACGGCGTCGAGCGTTTCAATTTTATTGCCGGTCAACGGCTCGAAGCGGGTGAGGCGCTCGATTTCCTCGCCGAAAAATTCCACGCGCAGCCCGTCTTCGCGTCCCGCCGGACGCAGTTCCACCGTGTCGCCGCGCACGCGAAACTGGCCGCGGGTGAATTCAATGTCATTCCGGTCGTAGAGCAGTTCCACGAGGCGCGTGAGGAATTGTTCGCGCGACAATTCCATTCCCGTGCGAACCGGAATGACCATGGCCGTATAATCCTCCTTGCTGCCGATGCCGTAAATGCACGACACGCTGGCGACGACAATCACGTCCCGGCGCGAGAACAGCGAACTCATCGCGGAAAGCCGCAGGCGCTCGATTTCCTCGTTCCGGCTCGAATCCTTCTCGATGAACGTGTCGGTGCGCGGGATATAGGCTTCCGGCTGGTAATAATCGAAATAGCTGACGAAGTATTCGACGGCATTCTTCGGAAAAAAACTTTTAAATTCGGCGTAAAGCTGGGCAGCGAGCGTCTTGTTGTGCGAGATGACGAGCGTCGGTTTGTCCACGTTGCGGATGACATTGGCGACGGTGTACGTCTTGCCGGAGCCGGTGACGCCGAGCAGCACCTGATGTTTCGCGCCGGACAACAGCCCCTCCGTCAGCTTCGCAATCGCCTGCGGCTGGTCACCGGCGGGTTTATATGGCGAAACGAGTTCGAACATGCCACGCGAAAGTAGGAGCGGAGTTGCCGGGTGTCAACGCGGGCTTCGGGGTTGAAACGGCCGGTGTTTGCGTAAGCTGCGCGGTCAACCCAACCATGAGGCCCTGTTGGCAACAGCGAAGCCGGTTTCCGGCCGGCTTTCACCCATCCGTCCCAGCCGTGCTCCGGATGCCAATTAATGCCGGGTTATCAGTTACTGGCTTGCACGCGGAAGAAACTCATCGGCTCGCCATTGATTGGTATGGGCAGCAACACCGGCCCGTTGGTGCCCGGGAACGCATCGCCATAAGGCAGCCAGTCCACCAAGTTGGTGGAGGAATAAATCTGGTAGGTTACCCCAGAGATGCCAAACCAGTTCATCATCAGGTTGGTGGTTTGCAGCCCGGCGGACACGGCGGGTGCGATGGTGATGACCGCTACATAGTTCTGGTTCGAGATGGACATGGTCACGTTGGTATAAACCCGCGAGCCAGGCGCAAACACGAAGCCGCCGCCCGACGGCACGACCGTGCCGCCCCAGCCGGGCAGAATTCCCAGCGCGTAGTTGCCGTTGGTGTCGGTGGTGGTGGTGGACAATCCGCCGTCCGGCTGGATCAGGACGCCGGGCACCGGTTGTCCGTTGGTGTCGGTGA
>Ga0187891_1003058_pt1 | contig 12032 bp, 10 predicted proteins | sample June2016WEW_21_4_FD_132990 | JGI IMG/M metagenome (GOLD analysis project Ga0187891, IMG submission 132990) | Peatland microbial communities from SPRUCE experiment site at the Marcell Experimental Forest, Minnesota, USA - June2016WEW_21_40 | ecosystem: Environmental > Terrestrial > Soil >... | reverse complement strand
GGCAACGAGCAACGTTACCGGCTCGACTTCAAGGAGGAACGCCGACTGTGGGATGCGATCGAGCGCATGTACGCGCTGGAGCCGGACCAGCGCACCGTCTCGAACTTTGGGAACATCATTGGCCAGTTGAAGGAACGCCTACACCGCTGGACCCACGGCGGACAGTACGGGTTCCTCTTCGACAACGCTGAGGACACGCTTTCGTTCTCCCGCTTTCAGACCTTCAACTTCCACGGTTGGAATGATGCACCGGAAGTTTTGGAGCCACTGCTGTTTTACGTTTTACACCGGGCATCGAATGAAATTACCGACCCCACGAAGCTGGGCACCTTCAAGATTTTCCTGCTCGACGAAGCGTGGCTTTTCATCAAGAACGAGACGATCCGCAATTATGTAGTCCGGGCGCAGAAGACCTGGCGCAAACACTACGCCGCGATCATCCTTGCCACGCAATCCATCAAAGAGCTTGAGGAGTCGGGGATGCTAGCGATTGTGGCCGAGAGTTGCCCGACAAAGATCTTCCTCGCTAACCCGGACATGAACCGTGACGTTTACCGGGAAGCGTTTCATCTGAACGACACGGAACTGGACCTTATCGACGGCCTTGTTCCGCCCGGCCAGATGCTGATTCGCAAGGCTCAGACCTCAAAGAAAGTGCATTTGAATGTCGATTCCGTCTCGCACTGGATGGCGACCAACAACGCCCGCGACAACCTCAAGAAGCAGGAATATTTCGAGCGCTTCGGTTTTGCGGGTGGCCTTCGCCATCTTGCCGAAGAATATCCATTCCAGCCGCGCGCGCTGGCCGTGTCAACTATCAACACGAACCGCTAAGGAGATATGCTATGCGCCATCTGAAATTCGGCATCAATTGTGTTTTGGTCGTCTCTTCTATCGTCAGTGCTTTGGCGCAGGAGTCCGCGCGCACCGTGCAATATCACCCGCAGGATATTGTCGCGATCCGCGCCAAGGTGAAATACACGACTCTCATCGAGTTGCCCACTACCGAAAAGATCATGGAAGCGGCCACCGGCGATAAGGACTTCTGGATTGTCGATGTGGTTAACAACTTTTGCTTTGTGCATCCCGCCAAGCAAGGCATCAGCTCCAATCTGAATCTGATTACGGACAAAGGAAACATTTACAGCTTCACGCTCCAGGACATCTCCGCCCTATCGACGACGCCAGACCTGAAGGTGATCGTCCAACCCGCCGACCGTTCGGCGATTGTGGCCGCCAGCGGACCCACGCAGTTCGTGCCTGCCGTGCAGCTCGAACAGTCGAGGCAGCAGCTTGCCGCTCTTCAGTCCCACGTTGAACAGGCTGTGGATGAGTACAAAAGTGCTTATCCGACACAACTCAAGTTCGATTATGTCTACAAAGCGAACGAGGCTCCGTTTGATATCCAGTCCATTTATCACGACGACAAGTTCACGTACATCAAGACGAATGCGCCGGAAAAGTTCAGCGTCTATGAAATGAAAGACGGCAAGCCCAACCTCGTCACCTACGACCTCCGTGAAGGAACGTACATCATCCCGAAAGTCATGGACAACGGATATGTGGAGCTGGGCAAAAAGAAAATGGAATTCGCGCGCAAGGGATAGCCGCCATGACTGAAAATATCTTTGCTCCGAACACCACCGCGCAGACTGGGCCGCAGACAGAGCCAACGTTGCGGCGCAACCTGGAACTGCCAAAGGGCGTCTTGCAGAAGAACCTCAAGACGCTCGTCTATCTCGGCGCGGCATTGCTGGTAATTGTGGCGGCCCTCTTCAGTTCGGGCGGGAAGAAAACGCCCGCACAGCAAGCGAGCGCGAAGGGTCAGCCCCCACAACCGAGCTTGCAGGACAACACCGACAACAACGTGCAGGAGTTGAAGAACCAGCTTCAGGCCGAACGTCAGAAGGAACAGCAGGCGACAGCGGCCGCTGCTTCGATAGGAGACCCGGCGCTTGCAGGTGCGACGCCCGCCCAGCAGAACGCCGCCGCAGCCTACGGCCCGACTGGCGTGGCCGTGCCCTGTGTTCCGGGCCGGCCCTGCCCGCAGATGCAGCAGGGCAACATGCAGATGCAACTCACGCCCGTACAACAGGAAGCGCAGCTAATCGCGGCAAAAGAACGGGAACGGGCTGACAACTCCCGTTTCGCCTCCAATCTTGTGTACGCCCACGCCGCCGAGCAGCCACAGCTGCAACAGCCACAGCAAGGACAGATGATGCCTTCCCAGTATGACCATTCCGACCGGCAGACGAACAGTAGCCTCGTCCCGCCACGTTCCCCGGAAGAAAAGGAAGAGACACCCGGAGGCTATAAACGCCCGATTGAGGCCAATGTCGATTCGGCTGTTGGACAGCCGTACCTGATCTACGAGGGTTCCGTTCTCGAAACGGTTCTCATGAATCGCCTGGACGGGGACGCCGTGGGCCCAGTCAAAGTCCTTGTCTCAAATCCGCTGTATTCGCACGATCATCAGCACGTGATTATTCCCGAAGGAACCGTTGTCTTGGGCGAAGCAAAGAAGATTGGAGCAGCGGGTTTCGGCCAACAGCGCCGCATGGCCGTGGTCTTTCACCGCCTGATTATGCCGGACGGTTACTCCGTCGATCTCGACCAGTTCCAAGGCCTCGACCAGATCGGGGAGCAAGGGCTGAAAGACAAGGTCAACAACCACTACCTTCAGATCTTTAGTACCTCGATCGCTTTGGGTGTGGTTGCCGGAGCGAGTCAGATCACGCAGGGGGGTGGCACCATTACGACGAGCGGCCCCCAGGCATTCACCAACGGCGCTGCCGCCAGTGTTTCGCAGTCTGCCGCCACGATCCTTGACCGCTTTATACAGATTCCACCCACCATCACGATTCGGGAGGGCCACCGCGTGAAAGTGTATTTCACGCAGGACATGCTTCTTCCCGCATATTCCGACCACACAATCTCTCAAACGTTCTAACGAAAGGACAAGACAATGAAGAAACTAATCCTTACCGTACTCGCCCTCGGATTTGGCGCGACATTGCAACCCATAGCGCACGCCCAATTTGGTTCCGGCGTTGTCTTCGATCCGACGCAAGCCGGTCACGCCGTCACGCAGATCGAGAATGAAGAAAGATCCATCGCCAACGAAGCCCAGCAGATCGAGCAGGGCCAACAGATCTTCACCAACACCGTCAAGATTGCTACGACAGCACTGCAAGCCTACAACGTCGCCAAGCAGCAATACGAACTCGCGCACGAGATGATCCTCGCGCCCAGGATGCTGTACGCGCGGTTTCTGTCTCCCACGTCGGACCTGATGATGTTGCAACAAATCTCGAATACCTACGGGAATTCGATGGGCTGGCTTAACTCGGCAAATACCGGCAACGGGGCCGCAGTGGCCTACCAGCAAGTCAGTGTGCCGCGTACCGCCAATATCGTTCCCGGCTACACAACCGTGAGCTTCGCTGGGCAGCAACAGATTGCCGCGCAGGGAGCCACCGTTGACATCGGCGACTCGGTAATGACCAACAACTTGCAAGTGCTTGGGACAATTCGCGCGAATCAGACCGCACGGCAGGTGGACATCGCTAACTTAGAAGCCGCAACGCAGACCCAGGATGTATCCCAACAGACTATTATGGCCGAACTCCAGCGCATCAATCAGGCTCTGCTCTTGGAACTGCGTACCCAGCAAGATGCGAACCAGATCAACGCCAACCTTGCCCTGCAGCAGATCATTGCCCAAAAGCAGCAACAGGACGCGATGAAATCGGCATTTCGTGACTCGGCAGGGTACGAAAGCTACTACAACTCGAACATCACCACCACCAGCGGCGGCGCGTCGAATCTGCTTACACAGGCGTACTAATCGAACCGAATCGGCGCCGGCAGAAGAACGCAGGAGGGCAGGGAACATGGGTACAGGTTTCTTCAACTTTATCGCTCAGGCTTGCCAGGCGTTGGCGGCAACGGCGGCACCATCCATTACGGCGATGGGGATTCACATCGTCATAGCCCTGGCGACCATCATGATGGTTTGGTTCGGGGTGCAAGAAGCGCTGGCATCGGCGCACGGCGGAGCGGGGTTCAGCATGGGGAGATTCCTCAACCTTTTCATGCTGCTTACCTTCGCTTACGCGATGGTGAATTACTACGACACGTCCATCCCCGGACTTGGCTTCTCCATCAAGGGCTTCATCGACGGCGGCACCATCAATCTCGTGAACCTGATTGGGTCCGATGGTTCGAGCACCATGCTGAACGAGATCCACGCGGCATCCTCCAAGACCGGGCCGTCGATGTTGACCAGCATGATGTCACCCTATTACTCCCTCGTCTTCTTTGCAGTGCAATTCCTTTTGGCCTTGCTGGCCGCGATCGTCTCCGCCATCCTGGCCTACGGAGCAATCGCCGCCACGATCATCGGATTGCTCGGGCCAATCTTTATTCCGTTTCTCGTCTTCGACAAGCTGGATTGGCTGTTCTGGGGATGGCTGAAGGCGTATCTCGGATTCAGCTTTTACAAGGTCGTGGCCGCGGCCACAATGAATGTTCTGTCCCATGTTCTCACCAACTACTACCTCCAAGTTGGCCAGAGCGTTTCGGACCCTTCAATGATGGTTCAGACATTGCCCCTGCTTGTTCTTCTGGTACTGGTCAACGTCTACATTCTTTTCAAGATTCCAACCATGACGCACAGCTTATTCACTGGCGGTACTGGCGGCCACGGTGGTGGGCTGGGCGTGGCGATGATGGCGATACGGGCGGCAATGTAATCGCGCTACAAAGAGACGAGAAAGCGAGGACATAGATGAGCGCAGAAACGATGAGCATGGAAGCGAAACCCGCCCCGCAAATTACCCGCGCCGCGGAGCGTTATCTGGAGCAATACGGCGATCCGTTGGTCATGAATACCTATCTGAAAGTGACCATTCTTGTGCTCGCTTTTGTTTGTTTCGTGTTGGCGGCGCTCACCTTCAAGAGTCAGCAGGCTCTTGCCAACGTGCACCCGATGATCGTGCGGATCAATGAAGTGGGTCATGCGGAAGCGATCGACTATCGCAACTTCCAGTATCGCCCGCAGGAAGCGGAGAACAAGTATTACCTTACCCGCTGGGCGGAGCTGTATTTCAGCCGCAACCGTTTCACCATTGAACGGGATCAAACGAACTCCCTTTACTTCCTTAATAGCGATGTGCAACGTGCCGTCATCGACCAGGAGCGCAAGGACAACAGCATTCAGAACTATGTCAAAGACAGCAGCTTGCCGTATGTCGATGTGGAGATCAAGAACGTCATCCTTGACGACCTGCGACAATCGCCATATTCGGCACGCATCGAGTTCGAGAAGGTGTACACCAACCCGGCGGATCATACCGAGCTCAAGCGGGAGCGATGGACAGCCAGCGTCACCTATGTATTCCGCGAGAATGTGAAGAACAACGAGCTTGCCGTCAACCCCCTCGGCCTGACCATCGTGCGCTTCCGGGCCGACCAGGCGTTCAGCTAAGGATCTATCGACCTGACCAGAGGCTTATTCATGTCCTTTCATGCTGCGAATCCGGCTGGCTCTTCTCACCTGTTCCCGTGCCTTGTGGAGCAGGCGAATAACAGCCTCCAGACATGCAACGGCGGTGGCGGACTGCACCCTTCTCTTGACGGAAATGCCGGCTCGATTCGAGGTGCAATTGCGCGGAACTTCCGCAGCCAGTGTGCGGATGAGGACTCTGCTCTGGAGCCTGTCTGCCGTTGTGTATTCCGCCTTTGTTCGGGCACCGCTTCGGGGCTTGTCATGCGCCCTGCGGCAACTCGCTCTTCTGCTTCGGCTGAGCCGCCCTGCGGGTTACGGTTTCCCTCCAAATCTTCTTCGCAAAGAACGCCGAAAAGATTTCTCCGGAGCCTCCGTAAATGCAGAGCTTCGGCACTTGGGAGCACGGCCCACTCGCTCAATGGTGCCCCGATCAAGATCGGGAAATTCAACAAACGGAGACAATCATGTACCAGAACAAAGTAACCCTCATTGGCTTTCTCGGCAGCAACGCAGAAGTGCGCACCAACAGCAATGGCAGCTTTACCACGCTTTCGCTGGCGACCAAGTCCTCCTACAAGAAGGACGACCAGTACATCTCGCACACCGAATGGCACCGTTGCGTCGTCTTCGGCAAGCTCTCGGAGTTCGCCAAGACGCTCACCAAGGGAGCACATATCCAGGTGGAAGGCGAGCTGCGCAGCCGCGAATACGACAGCAAGAAAACGGACGCCAAACGGCGCGTCTGGGAGATTCGAGTCGCTTCGATTCTGAAGCTTGACCGCGCTGAAAAGGCCGTCCCGGAAGACCAGACGGAAGATCAGCAGCACGACGATGCGCCCCAGGAGGAAACGGCCGCATAGGCCCTTGCTTTTCACTCTCGGAAGCCCGGCTAACCGCTGGGCTTCCATCGCTCGAGAGGTTCCCACTATGAGCTTCGAATTGATCTTGCCATTTCTGAGGCCAATTGAACCGCTACTGCTGGATGACAGCATCAGCGAAATCATGGGCAATCCCGATGCCTCATGGTGGTACGAACGCGAGGGGATCATGCGGCGGGAAGAGACCATCTCCTTCGACGCTGGCAAGCTCCGCACTGGCCTCGAAGTCATCGCCAATCAGCTCGGCAAAAAACTTGACGAAGATAACCCAGTCTTGAATGCCCAGCTACCCGATGGAAGCCGCCTGGCTGCAGTGATCCCTCCGGTTGTGCGTCCTTCGCCGGCCCTGACCATAAGGAAGTTCACCAGCCGTCACTACACCGTCGATGACCTTATCGCCCGCGGCATGCTGACACGGCCACTTGCGGACTTCTTAGCAGAACAGATTCGCAGCGGAAAGACGCTGCTTATCAGCGGTGGTACCGGCACCGGCAAGACCACACTCTTGCGGATACTGGCGGACTTCATTCCCGAACAGGATCGCATCGTTGTCATCGAGGACACTTCCGAACTTCACATCCAGAAGCCGAACATTCTGGCGGTCGAATGCCAGACCGACACGTTCAAGGCCAACATCTCTTTCGACGACCTTTTGAAGTCGGCTCTCCGCTGGCGACCGGACCGGATTATCCTGGGCGAAGTGCGCGGAATCGAAGCGCGGACGTTGCTCGATTCCTTCAACACGGGTCATGCGGGATCACTGGCGACGATTCATGCTAATTCAGCAGAAAAAGCTCTCCGTCGTTTCGCCAATCTGGTCATGCGCAACCACGCCCAGACCACCTTCTCCGACACCGAGGCGGAGATCGGCGAAGCCGTTGATGTTGTCGTCCATGTTGAGCGCCAACCGGGCCGCCGTGTCATCCGCGAGGTGCTGGCGCTTCGTGGGTACGACCGCGACGCGAAACGCTTCCTGATTGAGTCGCTGTTCGAGGGGCAACATGCGCAGCCTAGACACAGGTTAGCGGCTCACGCCGCCGCCGAATTTCTCACCCATTTTACGAAGTAAAGATTGCTTGATGCCACCACTTATAAAAGGAGAACCACAATGCCACTACTTGAGATCAACCAGATCCGACACATTTGTGCTTCTGTTCGGCTAGATGAGGCCACCGCCACGCAGGTCGATCAGTACGCCGCCTTCATCCACGCGTGCGCGGACGATGTGGTGGACAAGGCGCTGAACTATGTCTTCTCAAAGGACCGTGACTTCCAGGAGTTCTTGAAGACGCCACTGGCCAAGGATGTTAGGTCGACGTTGCGTGTACGTAAAGGCCCGAGCAATGGTGCGGCGGAGCAACCTGCAAAGAAGCCTGCATCCGGGGCGGAGTCCACGACTTCTGTGCGGGCGGTGAAAGCGTGATCCTGCATTCGATTTCGTGCCAGTGCAAGAACGGTGCTTCGCACCGGAAGAATTGTGACACTCCACCCCTGAAAGGGCTGACGTTCGCTAGCGATTGTTTGCAATCGCTAGCGTATTGAAAACGCGGCCGTTGAGGAATAGTCCGTTTACAACCGTTAGCGGACGCTTGCGTTCGTTAGCTCGTTGAAATTGTTCGAGGTGACAGATGGGAACCAGTGCATCAACGCAGGTGCTCGAAAAAACGGGAAGGCGCATTCCCAGGACAAGGACCATTGGAGTTCGATTTACAGAGCCGGAATACCTTGCTCTTGAGGCCGAGGCGTGGAAAGCGGGGAAAACGGTGGCCGATTGGGCACGTGATCAGATATTGGGACGGCCAGGGTTGCACGGCGTCGGTTCTCTTGATCAACACCTCTTTACTGAACTCGTCGGCATTCAGTTGCTCTTGATGAACACTCTGGGGCCTCTCCTTCGCGGCGAACGCCTGACAGCAGAACAGCTCGACGCGGTGCTCAGACAGGTGCAATCCGCAAAAGCAAGAAAGGCACAGGAACTCCTGACGAGGCGACTGAGCACGGAGGAGCGAAGGATATGACGGCAGTGCAGCAATGGGGCAGAAAGGAGTCCATCATCTGGCCTCCGCGGGGCTTCTATTACACCTATGGCGCGATCTTTCTGGCCATCGTGGCTACCGGATTCCTGAGCTATGTCCACTTCGAATTCGCCCTGTCGTCGCTGCAACAGTATTACCTGCCCTACTATCTGCGGACAGAGACCGCGGGCCTCACGCACCCGGCGAGCATGTACCAGCTCGTATACGTCACCGACGGACAATCGCGCTCCCGGATCGCGCTCGATGCCGATGTTCGAGCTGGCGAGACGCCACAATTGTCAGGCCGTCCATTACCCTTCGTGCTCTCGGCAGCAGCCCTCGCACAGGGCTTCCGCAACCTCGCGCGCGAGCCGATGCGCCCGTATCAGAACAGGGGATTGCATACCTGGATCGCCCACTGGATATACGCCGACACATCCCCTACTGGGATCTTTGCCACGCCGCTGTATTGCGGAATCTTGGCCCTCACCCTGCAGCTCCCATTTTCCATCCACAGGGATATCCGGAGGCGCAAAGAACTTCGGTATGGAAGGCGGCTGAAGGGGCCGATCATCGTAAGCCCGCGCCAGTTCGCGAATGCCGTCGCCGGCGACGGCATCGGCATCACCACGAACGATGACAGCCGCCCGCTGCGTGTGCCGCGTAACGCTGAGAACAAGCATTTTCTCGTTGTCGGTGATACGGGCTCAGGCAAGTCAAGCATCATCCGGCAGATGCTTTATCAGGTGGCAGACAGAGGTGACAGCGCCATTGTCTACGATCCAGCCTGTGAGTTTGTGAAGCAGTTCTATGACGAACGAAGAGGCGACATCGTACTCAATCCCCTCGATGCTCGCATGCCTTATTGGAATCCCTCGGATGAGCTACGGCGCAAGGCCGAGGCTAAGGCCCTGGCCGTCTCCCTCTACCAACCGGAGGGCGTGACAAACCGGTTCTTTGTAGAAGCGCCGCAGAAGATTTTCGCTCACTTGATGACCTATCTTCCGACTCCCGAACAGCTCGTTTCGTGGATGTCCAATCCGGCAGAAATCGACAGGCGAATCAAGGGAACCGAGTATTGGATGTTGATTGACACGAAAGCTCCGCACCAGCGAACGGGTGTCCTCGGCTCTTTAAACATGAGCGCCGACAGCCTCCGCTTGTTACCAAGCCGTGAGGAAGTTCCCGCCACTTGGACTGCGACAAAATGGGCCGAGACTCGGCAGGGTTGGATCTTCATTACGTCGCGCCCGACCATGCGTGAGGCTCTCCGTCCACTCATCAGTTTGTGGATAGACCTGCTTGTTCTGCGTCTCCTGAATGAACCGACACAGAAGCAGAAGCCGGTGTGGTTCGTGATCGACGAACTGGCTAGCTTACAGCGATTGCCTCAACTCCACACTGCTATTACCGAGAATCGCAAGTCGCAAAACCCAGTCATCCTCGGGTTTCAGGGGCGTAGCCAGATGGAAGCCAGATACGGTGATGATGCTGAGGCCATGCTGTCGCAACCGGCCACAAAAATCTTCTTGCGCACCACCGAGCCACGGGCCGCGAAATGGGTAAGTGACGCCATCGGCGAGATTGAGATCGAGCGCCTCCGTGAAACGCATTATGAAGGCTCTCGTGCGGGGAAAAACTTTGCCCTCGATCGACAGACGGAGCCCTTAGTCATGCCGTCAGAGATCTCCGGCCTCGACGACCTGCGAGGATTCCTGAAGTATGGCAACCACGTAGCGCGCTTCTCCTTCCCCTTCATTGCTCTTGAGGAGAAGCATCCGGGGTACGTCGAACGCGACATGGACGACTTGATTGTGTCCAGCACATTCCCACCAGCAGAGCCTGAACCGCAGCCAGGCCACGCTCTAGTTCCCGAAAACATCGGAGAGCATTCGGGCATTGATGAAGGGATGGAATAGCCCCGTGCTGACAATCTCAAAACCCTTATCCGCCGGACAAGCACAAGCGTACCATCAGAAGGAATTCACCGCCAAGGAACAGAGCTACTGGTCGCGAGGCAATGCTGTCCAAGGCGAGTGGCAAGGCCGCTTGGCCGCGCAATATGGCTTGGTCGGTGCGGTGAATGCGAAAGATTTCGCCAAGTTAAGCCAGGGACAGCACCCGCAGACAGGTGAGCAACTTGTTCAGCACCGCATGGCGCACGAATACAAAGACGAGAACGGTAACACCATCAAGACGATGGAGCACCGAGCAGGCTGGGACGCCACGTTTTCTGCTGCGAAATCCGTTTCGCTTACTGCTCTTGTCGGAGGCGATCAGCGAATACGCGAAGCGTACCGTGAAAGCGTGCGCATCGCGCTTGACGAACTGGAACGCTACGTCCAGGCGCGGATCGGGGGGAACCATCCAGCTGAAACGACCGGGAAGTTTGCCGCTGCAAAGTTTGAACATGACACAGCACGGCCAGTGAATGGGTATGCAGCCCCTCAGCTTCACACTCACGCAGTCATTTTTAATGTTACCGAGCGCAACAATGGAGAAACGCGAGCTCTGCAGGCGCATGGGCTCTTTCAATCCCAGCAATTCGCGACTGCGATTTATCAGGCCGAACTGACCTACCGTCTACGTGACCTTGGCTATGAAATCGAGCGCGGGCGGAGCGGTGCTCCGGAGATCAGGGGATACACACAGGAGTACCTCGACGCTTCCAGCCCGAGGAGTCAACAGATTCGTGAATACCTCGAAAAGACCGGACACAGCAGCAAGGAATCAGCAGAAATCGCTGCCCATTCGACGCGGGATCGCAAAGGGATACTGTCCCCACGCAAGGTCTTAGCCGCGCACCGACTGCTCGCTGCCGACTACGGAAATCAGCAGGAGGCTGTGGTCAGGGCGGCACTGGAACGTGCCCAACAGTTGACGCCAAGGAGCAATTCCGTGCAACGAGCGAACGAGGCGGTCACGTTTGCTCGGGACAAAAACTTCGAACGCGAGGCTGTAGTGGATGAGCGGCTTTTAGTACGCGATTCCCTTCGTCGTGGCATGGGCGAGGTTAGTTATGCGGAGGTTCGGGAAAGTTTGGAGAAACGCCAAACGTCTGGAGAATTTGTCAGTATCCAAAGGAGCCTGCATCAGACAGGCCGTCTCCTCACAACGGTCAAGACAATCGCTGCTGAGCGCGAGATTGTGAGACAAATGCGCGAAGGCCAGAGCCGGATGGAGCCCGTGATGTCACGCCGAAGCGCGATCATCGCCGTGGACCAGCATTCGTACTTGAACGCCGGACAGAAGGCCGTCATCGAAGACGTACTCAGCTCGCCCGACCGTGTTCAGGGGATTCAAGGCGTGGCGGGTGCTGGCAAGACGACCACTCTGGCGATCATCCGCAGTGCGGCTGAGGCTGAGCACTACCAGGTCGCAGGCTTCGCACCGACCTCCCGCGCTGCGAAACAACTGGAGCAGGCCGGTGTTCGCTCTGGAACATTGCAGGGGTTTCTAGCACGAGCTCAAAATACGGAAACTGAACTACAACACAAGCGCTTCTTCTTCATCGATGAATCGAGTCTCGCGAGCACCAACCAGATGCGGGAATTTCTGCAGCGGATGGCTTCCGGTGATCGGGTTCTCCTCATCGGAGACACCCGTCAGCATCAAGGCGTAGAAGCAGGC
>Ga0187891_1003057_pt1 | contig 12036 bp, 12 predicted proteins | sample June2016WEW_21_4_FD_132990 | JGI IMG/M metagenome (GOLD analysis project Ga0187891, IMG submission 132990) | Peatland microbial communities from SPRUCE experiment site at the Marcell Experimental Forest, Minnesota, USA - June2016WEW_21_40 | ecosystem: Environmental > Terrestrial > Soil >... | reverse complement strand
GGAATGGTCTCCGTGTAACTCTGGAAACCCTGCGGGTTGGGCGGGAACGACTTCTCGAGTTCCTGCTCCTGAGCTTCCGCCTCATCCTGGGCTTCCTCGGCCTGCTTGCCCCGGTAATGTCCCGAGTGCTGATGGCAGTTAATGCACCGCATCTTGTCCTTCGAGCGCTGGTAGTGCAAGTGCCCGTCCACGCCCTTCTTGGAGAGCCCGGCGCTGAATAGGTTGGCGTGACAGCGAACGCACGCGGAGTCGTAAGTGAAAGTGCGGGCATGCTCGAGGTTCTGCTTGGATTGCCAATCAATCTTATTCAAATCCTTGAAGGTCTTGCCATAGATGTCCTGCGCGCCCAGGCGGGCCTTTTCGGTGTAATACCCGAGCCCCGCGGCGGGGAGGTGACACTCGATGCAATGCGTGACCACCCCGCTTTTCGTGGTGAAATGCGTTGACTTAATCCAGGTCTGCGTGGCCTCCGGGTGCGCGTGGCAAGCCTGATCGCAGAACTTGTCCGAGGAGGTGGCATCGATCCCCGCCTTCCCCCCCAGGAGAATGGTGAAGCCCAGGAGGATGCCAACTCCAATGAGGCTGAGATTCCTGCGACTGAGAACTTTCTTGAGACCGGAAATCATGCTTCTGTACTCACAACACGGAAGAGAAAGTCAAAAGGCAAAGCGCGAAATGCAAAAGGCAAAAGCAAGGTTGAAAGAACAAGTCAAAAGGCAAAACGCAAAGTGCAAAACGCAAAAGTATAACCCCAAGAAGGACTTTTCTGAGTAATTGCAGCCGTTGCTGCGGCTTTGCCTCTTGCGCTTTGCATTTTGACCTATTCTTCCCGGTCCACGGAACTTGCCCTTTGACGTGTTCTTCCGGACGCGGGGAACTAAGGCTCGTCATGGGCATTTTCCTTGGCCTTTCCTTTGGCTGTGGCGACTGATTTCGAAAGGATTGCGCGTAACTGGTTTGATTCGTCGAGGAGATCGTCCATGCGCTCGGCTGAGATTGTGCCGGACTTGACGAGCAAGCGAAGCCAATAATTGGACTCCCACAACTCCTTCAGGGCAATCTGTAGTTTGTGAACAAAATCATCTTTGGACTCTGCTCCCTGTGCCTCTTCGTAGTTCGCACCTGCCGAAGTGCCACTGCGCAGAAGTTGGTCCGCCACACGTCGCCCCACAAGCGTATTCGGCAAAGACTCGACCAGTTTGATGATTCTCGCGCCATATTCTAACAGACGTTCATCCAGATCACGCCTTGCCTCGCTCATTGCGGTCCGTCCTTTGGTTTTGCCTTTTGCGTTTTGCCCTTTGCATTTTGACTTGTTCTTGGTTCTGTTTTCATTTTGGGCCAAGGCATGATGTTGGGAAACCGCGTGAAGAGTAGCGCTTCCATTCACTACCAGCCTGGCGGACCCAGAAGGCCGCCACGCCCGCAAGGGATTCTGCAAGCCGGATTCCATCTGCGACCGGCATTACTGAGAGCGCTGTCGCCAGAGCGTCTGCGGTCGCCGAATCCCGGGCGATCACCGTGGTGCTGGCCGCACCTTCCAGACCTAGGCCGGTGGAAGGGTCAATGATGTGCGAAAATCGCTTGCCGGCGACTTCCACGAATTGCCTGGAATTGCCGGAGGTGGAAACGGCGGCGTCGTGCAGCACGATTGCGCAGGGCGGATTCCCTGGGCCTGTGTCGGGCGTGTCGATGGCAACTCTCCAGCCGGCCTTACCAAGCGGAGGCGCTCCCAGGGCTACCTCTCCCCCCGCCACCACTATGGCTTGACGGATTCCGCGCGACAGCAAGAGAGCCAGCATCTGGTCTGCCGCGTAGCCCTTGCCGATCGCTCCCAGATCCAACTTCATGCCGGCGCGTTTCAGGAAGACGGTCCGGCGCGCGGCATCCAATTCGATGTTTCGGTAATCAACCAACGCTCTCGCCCTCGCCAGTTCCGAAGCGTCAGGCAAGCGTCCCGTTTTGCGGGCGTTTCGCCACAACTCCACCAGCGGGCCGACGGTAACATCAAAGGCGCCGTGCGAAAGCTCGGAGATCCGGAGGGATTTCGCCAGGACATCGTAGAGGTCGTTGCTTACCGGAAACGGGGCTGACACTCCCGCGCGCGCGAGGCGCATGAGTTCGCTGTCCTCCCGGTAGTCGCTCATGATCTGCTCGAGCTCCTCGGCGCGAGCGAAGGCAGCATCTGCCGCTTTCGACGCTGTCGCATCGTCAGGCGAGTAGAGCTCGATGCGAAAGGTCGTCCCCATGCGGGGGAGGGAAAACTCGTAGCGCTTGAGCGGTTGGTCGCGGGCGGAAAGGTTGCAGGGGAGAAGGATGAGGCTGAGTCCCAGGGATAGACTAATTAGCATTGCGTGACGGGGCGAATGAGTGATCGCGCGTTTGAGTGATTGGGTGCTTGAGTGATTCGGTGAATGAGAGAACATTCCCGCTCGTATTTTTCAATCGACAATCGTCAATCAGCAATCGGCAATGAAAACTTGGTATTTGGGTTGCGGCTGAGCACCGTGCTGTGCCCTCGGTGGTGAAAAGCTCTCACCACAGGGGTCACTGAGAACACGGAGCTCCCGCACTGACATATCACCTCGAAAGATCGACCCGCCATTATGATCGGCGCGCGATGCGCTGCGGCCAGCGCGCATTCTCTCGCCATCCACCGAACCTGTCAAGGCAAAGGGATGAAAACTCGAGATCGGACTGCGCCTGAAAGATCGTGGCTGAACCCAGATTAAGTAGGGCCGGTCCCGCAAGGCGGGACCGGCCAGGCCGCCCCGAGGGGCGGCCCTACGGTCGACCTGGGACACTACCCAGCCTTACGAACGATTGCGCGGACTTCTCAGCTTGCATATAATCAGCGCCCGGACGCTCACCCCTCTGTTCTGGAGATTTGTCATGGACCGTCGTTCATTTCTTGGCTTGGCCGCCGGAGCTCTATCGCTTTCCCAGATGACAGCCAGTGCCCGCGGGAACCCGGAAGGCAAGAAGGGCCTGCGGCTTTCGATTACCTGGGGCATGCTGGGCGGCATGCCCGTACCGGAGGCGATGGCGCTGCTCAGCCGTCTGGGCTACGACGCCTTCGAGATGTTTGACTGGCGCAGCCCCGCGTTGCTGGAGAGCTTCGTGGCGGAAAGAAAGAAGTCGCCGCTTTTCTGCGCGTGCCTGGTAGCCAACAAGGGTGTGACGGCGCCCGGCTGTGGCCTCGTGAACCCCCGGGAGCGTGAGGGATTCCTCCGCGAAATCAATGCTTCGATCGAGCCGGCGAAGAAGATGGATTGCAAGCAGTTGGTGGTCTTGACGGGAAACGAGCTGGGAGGGATACCGCGCTCCGAGCAGATGGCCAACGCGGTAGCAGCGCTGCGCGAGGCCGCGCCCCTCCTGGAGAAGCACGGTATCACCGCCGTCATCGAGATTTTGAATACCTATGTCAACCACGCGGGTTACTTTCTCTATTTCGTGCGCGACGGGGCGGAACTGGTGGAGCGCGTGGGAAGCCCCAACGTCAAGCTCTTGTTCGATATTTATCATGTCCAGATCATGGAAGGTAATCTTATAGATAATATCCGAACGAATATAGACCGCATTGGACACTTCCACGTGGGAGATGTTCCGGGGCGCCACGAACCGGGCACGGGCGAGATCAATTACCGCAACGTGTTCAAGGCTATTTACGAACTGGGCGACCGCTTTCCCGGGTCTGTAGCCCTCGAGTACAGCCCCCTGGCCCCCCTCGAGGACGACTTGGCGGCCATGCGCGCACTGGCCAACTTTTCTTAGTAGCGGCGAGTTTACCTCGCTAAATGGAGGCGGCGGAAGCTGTCCCGGTCTGATCGGAGAGCCACCATTTGGCGAGGTAAACTCGCCGCTACAATTTGGTCCGCCGGCCGGCGGATAAAATCGCCGCTACTTCATGTGTTTACCTCAATCCATTCCACGGGGGAACCATCGTCGGTGCGCTCCCGCAGCGGAATGGTGAGCGTTCCATCCTTGACGGGGATACTTACGCTCTTTCCAAGGCGGTTTCCCCAGGCATGTTCGATGATCACGGCCGGCTTCATTTCGGCCCCAGCGCGCCTGATTCTCAGCTCACCGTCGCCATAGGGAACGACCGCGAGCTTGGAGGCTCGCTCGATACCTTCAGCGGTCTTGGAGGCGACAACCACCGAGGCGCTGGTGTCGGCCAAATCACCGAACTTCGCCGCCTCCTTGCCCCCAAACCCGCCGCCAGCCCGCAGGGCCAGCAAAACAACCTCGCCATTTTCCATTCGCGCCCAGGAGGGCGAGCGGGCGCCACGCGTGGGGCTGACATAGTCGGCAGCAATCGGTCGGATGCTGAAGGTATTGGACGGGCGGAGCAGTTGCGCCAGACCGTTATACTTGGCCACACGCTCCGGCGTGGGGCGTTCGTCTTCCTCGTCGCCCGAAAAGCTGTTCAAGGAGCCGAGGGTTCCGACCACGGCGGAGTCAAACCAGATTTCCGGCATCGTGGACCAGTCGTAACCTCCCGAGCCGTAAGTAGGCATTCCGATCTCCCCCAGAAGACCGCTGAAGAAGAAGCGGCGGTTGGCCTCGAGATCGTACTCCTTGGCGCACATGAACAAGTCATCCGGACTGTGCAAGTCAAAGTACTCGTTGAAAAGTGGTGAGAGCGAGTAATACATCACCACCAGGTCAGGATTCTCCTGGCGCATCGCCCGCACGACCACCTCCAGACCTTTCGCCAGAAGCCGCTCGCCTGCCCACTTCATGTCGCTCGGCGCGCCCTCGGCCAACCCTGGAAGCTCGTAACCAAAATCGAACTTCACCAGGTCGGGTTGGTAACGCCGGATAAACTTCCTGGCTAGATGCGCCAAAGCTTCTTGAACCTCGGGCTGCGTAAAATCGAGGAGATAATAGTGAATGGGCCCGTCCGCCCTCACGATAGGTTTGCCGTCCGGCCCGCGCAGCATATGGGCGGTGGTGAGGCCCATGTCCCGAGGGTCCTCGCAGCGCATGAAGGCCGCCCACATCCCCAGGCGGTGGCCGTCTGATCGGATGCGTTTGAGAATCTCCTCGAAGTGTGGAAACCTCTCGGCGGAATGCTCCAGAAGACCGTACTTTCCTTCCCACTTGGCGTCGATCACAAACATTCCCGCCTTCATCCCCGAGGCCTTCAGTCCGTCATAGATGGAGATTAGGAGTGGCTCGTCATACCGGGCCCAGTCCTTGCCGGCTGCCACCTCCGCCCCCCAGGTGTTGAATTGAGGGGACAAGACGACGGAGTTCTTATGCGTCGAGTTCTTCTTTTCTTGGACGATGCCCGCCTTCACCAGGTCAAGGTAATAGTGCCGGATCGCTTCGTAGTAATCAGGACCAATCGCCCAATGCCATTTGGCGCCCAACGTGAGTTTTGCGGGACCGCGTAAGTGTTTCCAAAGGTCGCTTCGGTAATTCAGGATCGGGCCGTGCTTTTCGCCCCTGATCTCAAAGAGGAGGTCGCCTGCCGGAACCTCTGCCAGGCCGCAGCAGTAAGCGTCTGAGATGTGTTCGATGAACGCTCCATTCGTCGCTGAGCCCGAATTCAAATGAAATCCACAGAAATAGTGCGCGGGGAGGCCCCATTGCTGCATTAGGCCCGGGCCGAAGGAACCATGGCCGAGCCAGAGGGTGGTGTCCAATCCCATCCCAGGTGGTACGACGGGGCTTATGGCAGAGGACTCACTGATGCCCGGAACAACCAGATAGCTGCTTTCGAGAGAAGGTTCGGTCCGCCCTTCCTTGCACTCGGCAAAATAGTGGACTGCCACCACGTTTTCGGGAGCCGAGGTCTCGTAGACGAACGGGTCTAACCAGAATCCGTCTTCGTCGAACCGCCAACTCACTGTCAAGCGCGCTCCGCCGTTCACCCCATCGTAATTGACCGTAAGCTTACCGTCTTTGACCTCGTGACTCACGGCTTTACCAGAAATGCACCGGGTAGTTCCGCCGCCGGAGTCTGTGGCCACCTTGATTGCCGGCTGCATAACCCCGGACGTCACGAGCCGGCCCTTCTTATCAAGCAGGCGGAAATGATCGTCCCGCGCCGACCATTCAAAGACGTATGAGGCGCCTTCCATACGCACAGTCCCGGAGGTCTCTCCTGCTGTTACTTGCCGGGCGCCGGCGCCAAGCAACGGAGCGGCCTTAGCCGAGAGCAGACTCGCCGCGGAAACCTTTAGGAAGTACCGTCGGTCAAAATAGTTCATGGTTCAAAGCTCCTTCTGTGGTGGCAATCGTAGAGGCGACCTGCCGATAGAGGACATCGGGACAGGTCCCAATCAACAGCATCCCGATCGAGAACATCAGGACAGGTCAGCCCGGCACCTAAGATTCAACGAGCAGGCGGTCACTACGAAGACGGGCGAAAGGTTTTTCAGCAACCTCCTGGTGCAGAACAGGAACTCTACGGCCCAGCCAAGCATAGTCCCGGTCCATCGTGCGGGAGTACTCTACCAGAGTTTTGAGCAAATCGACTGCAACATTTCCAGGCGGGGCGGCGCGGGCGATTCTGAATTTCCATTCCGTATGTGGTAGGTGGTAGGCGGTATGTGGGGTTGTCCCGACCTACGACCTACCACATACCACCTACCGATTCCCACCTACCACCTACGACATACAACCTACTGATTCCCACATCGCCTAACCACCTGTCTTTTCAGCAACATTCCCGCTTTCAACGCGTAACTACCTTTGTTTTCTGTAACATTCCCGCTTCTGTCTGTGCTGCTGAAAGCCGGTCCTTTGTTTTCATAAAGATTCCCGGGTTGCTCGTTCACTTTTTTAAAGTTCCTAGTTCTTTCTTTCCCTGCCGGCTGTGACATCTTGTCCACTGAAATCGTTCTCCCCCCACCTGCCACCTACGACATACCGCCTACTGATTCCCACCTACCGCCTGCGGCCCTCCTTGACGCGTTCTGTTGCGGCCTTCTCCATAGGTCAACCATGCTAGGCTATCATAGTTCTAGCCCCGTGTCAAGAACACAAAGGCAGGATTCGGGACTCAGCATTCAGGCGGCAGAAGGCAGCATGGACCTGCTTTTGCGTCGGCGGTTCGTTCAAGAATTCCTGGTAAAACGGGCAGACCTAAAGAACAGGTCTACGCTAGCCGCTTCAAAGAACGCACAGCGCGAAAACCCTTGACTGTGGCTACGCGCTCGGATCGGCCGGAGCTTATGGGACATGTGGGCAGCCTGGAGGGCCACTGGAAAGGAAGCGGGTTTCAAAGTCGGAATCCTCGTAGCTTGGCGGAGGATCCGTAAACGCCGGGGGACTTTTGGCGGGCAACCTCGGGTTTACTTCGGCAACCACGTTTCAGTGATCTCGATCACTTCTCGGGTAAGCCGACAACACGGCCAAGTGACCCAAGCATCGATAACTTCCCAGGTCACGAGCGACGGAGCAGCCGACTCGTCCCGCTTAATCTGCGCTGATACCACTGTTGGGTCTGTCATGCTGATCCCTCCATGCGGGAGAAGCATCTCGGCATTATTTTTCGCACTGATTGCGCTGGCAAATGCGGGGATTCTTCGTTCGGCCTAGGCCGACGGACTCAGAATGACAGACGGTGGGCTTATCCTCTACGAATGACGGTAATTCTTCTGCGTCTCATCCCGAACTACGCCACCAGATTGTGGCTCGCCAAGTCCACCGTCACCATGTCCGAGGGGGACTTCGAATTCAGCCCTGTCGTCGCGTCGTGGTACTCGATTCGAAGCTGCTGTTGCGTCACGAGCACGCGCAGGTAGCCATAATTCGGCGAATAGTTGTCGCAGCGGAATTGGCCGGTCGTGAAGGGCGGCCGCGGCGGCGAAACCAACTTCCCGAAGGGCGCTTGCGAGTTGTGTCCTCCCATCCCCGCCACCACGTACGGCGTCTGCCGTCCGCCCTCCAGCCGCGTGTATCTCTGGTAGTTGTGCGCATGCCCGGAAAGGACTGCGTGGGGATACACTCCCGTGCTGCTGAAACACGCGTCCATCTGCTTCAGCATCGCCGGGCTGCATCCGTGGCGCCCCACCACCTGCGGCGGATGGTGCACCGCCACGATCACCGCTCCCTGAAAATTGTCCTTCTGGATCTGGTTCAACTGGTTCGTGAGAAAAGTGATCTGCTCGTCGCTCACCCGCGGGTATGTCCCGTTCTCGCTCGAGATCACTCCCGGATCTTCCAGCACGTTGCTGTAGAGCCCGATGATGCGCACAAACGGAGCATCGAGGGCGAAATATACGCCCGGTTGAATCATCGAAGTCCGGCTCAATCCTCCGGCCTCGGGCAGCCGCTGAAATCCGCTCGAACAAAATACCTTCTGGAATGCCTGCAAGCTGCCGCTGGGATCGCCCGGATAGACCTCGCCGTCGTGATTGCCGGGGATCGCCAGGATCGGTGCGTTGTAGTCGCGGAAGGGATCGAAAAACTGGTCGTAGTAATATGCGTCTTCTCCGAAGTTGTACACCACGTCTCCCAGGTGGTAGAAAAACGACGGAATATCCGCCGCATTCGCCTCCTGCATGTCTCCGCACATCTTGTCCGCAACTTCCTGCACGGTCTTCGGTCCGCTGGTGGGGCCTGTATCGCCCACGGCGTGGAAGACAATCTGCTTGGCATTCGTGATCGCCGCAACCTTGGCCTTTCCATTTGACCCATAGACGTCGGCCAGCGAAAGTAGCATATTCTTCGGGTCTCGCGGCGGCGGCACGCTCTGAATCAACTGGTTCACGGTTTCCTTGTCCACTTCCTTGTAGTACTGGTTGTCGGTTACCGCGCGCAGGAACTGCGTCGGATCCGGTGTGTACTTGGTTTCCCCAAATTGCGGATCGCTAACGCCGACACCTGGTTGTCCCAGCCGCGCTGGGGGAGCGGCGGGCGCAGCTTTTTCTTTCGACACTGGACGACTATGCTTTCGGGGAGGCTTCGCTTTGGGCATTGGCTTTTTGTCCTTTCTTCGTGATCTTTGAACCCTGAAATCTCAGGAAAGTACCTGGGAGCGGAGATCCGGCGCATCGATGTCGCTCGCCCAGGGCCGTTTAGCTGCGGAAATACAGCATGACCAGTTTAGTCCCTGAGGTAATACTTCTCTCCGCTCTGCTCCGCATGGATTGTATTAACCGGAATCTTCATTTTACTCCCGATTTCGGTTTCGAACGAGGTGGTGGGTGTATACTCCTGTGGGTCAGGACGCGAAAATGGAAAGCATGCCTAGATCGGAAATTCCGGTCCAATAGGAGAGAAAACATGATGAAGAAACTCGCAGGGGCAGTTTTGTTGGTTTCTGCATGTGTTGGGCTGGCCTTTGCCCAAACACAGACGCCACCGGCCAAAGCCCCGAGCGTGGCGCAAGTTGTCAAGCAACTTGAACACGATTGGACTGATGCACAGAAAGCCGGTGATGTTGACAAACTCAGTCAAATCCTCGCCGACGATTGGACAGGCCTCAGCTACGATGGCAGCAAGGAGACGAAGCAAGGTTTTCTGGCGGGCGTGAAATCCGGCGCGGAAAAGCTCGAGTCCTTCGAGTTTGGGCCCATGGATGTGAAGGTGATGGGAAGCGTTGCCGTGGTCCAGGGCAGCGACACAGAAAAGAGCACCAGCAAAGGAAAAGACACCAGCGGCAAATGGGTGTGGATGGATGTCTTCGTGAAGCGCGACGGCAAGTGGGTGGTCGTCCGCTCCCAATCCGCCATGGTGAAGTGAGTTTGACAACCGTATTCTTCGGTGCTGCGCGCGCTTGCGCCTCCTAGCTGAGTTTACTCAGTGCATAGTTGGGAGGAATTTCTCTAGCTGACCCTCGCCAGACGCTGGTACTCGGCCTCAGCGTGCTCGGGGATCAGGACCCAGAGGGTGTAGATGCCGAGCGCCGTCCCAAAGGGGAAGTGGATGAGGCTAATGCAGCCGAGGACGATGGCGAGCATGCGCGCCCAGGGGGTGTGGGCCAAGAGGCCCCATCCAGCAATCACCCCTGCAATGGCGAAGCCTGAAATGAGCAGGCCGATCATGCCCAGGAAGGGAGCCAAGAACAACCGCATGGGTTCGGGAATCGGCATAAGCATGAACGGGAAACGCATATGGCCGAAGGCCATCAGGGCCACGCCCGGGATCAGCCGCAGGACGGAAAGGGCGATCCAGAGGGCGCCAAGCACGCTGACGTGTCTCGCCACGCGCGAAGGTCGGGCGAATCCCGCGCTGGGGCTGGTTTGCGCCGGTAGGCTGGTTGGGCTAATCGAGGATTGAGGCGGTGGCGCGGGCGTGGCCATTGACGCGGGAGTCGGTGCGCCGGAGATGGCCTGGCCGCATTTGCTGCAGAAGATCTGCCCGGGCATGGCCTGGGCGCCACAATGAGCGCAGTACATAAGACCCTCCTTGCTTCCCTGCACTATTATACGCACAACGCCACATAAGAGTTCCCGACGGGCGCGTCCATCACAAGGAGCGCGACCTATCCCGCCTCATCGGGGTGGGCAAGAGCGAGGACCCTCTGCCTTTGCCTTCGGCAAATCGCAGACTCCCACAAAGCGGGAATCTGTGCCAGCCTGTCGAATCTTCTTGCGGAGCGCAGGTTGTCTGAATGAATAATTCGGTACAGCTCTCGACCAATGCACTCATGTGCGCTTGTGGTTCTACTTCCAGCGGGCACCGTGTTCCTCCAGTGCAATCCGCACGAGCTGGCTGCGCGTCCTCACACCTGTCTTCTGGAAGAGTTGTTGGAGTGCAGCTTTCACCGAACTCTCCGAGATGTTGAGACGCGCACCAATTTCCTTATTGCTGAGTCCCTCAAACACCCCGTGCAACACCTGAGTCTCCCGTTCCGTAAACGGTTTGGTCTGGTCCGCCCCTTCCGGGTGTTTTGAAACCCTGACCAAGGACTGAATCGCATTTTCATCCAGCCAGGTTTCTCCTGCCATGACCTTGCGAATTGCCTGCTTGAGGAGCGCTGGCGAACTGTGCTTTGGAAAAATTCCCCCCACGCCCAGGCCCAGCGCCTCAACGGATTCAGCATCACTCATCCCTGCGGTGACCATGAGGAATCGTCCCTGAAAGCCCCACTGCCGGGCTTGGGTAATGAACTCAAAGCCGCGCTCTTTTCCGAGGTCATAGTCCAGCAAGACAAGATCAATTGGCTTCCGACGCAAGACATCGGTGGCTTCACCGACCGATGCGCAAAGAGCTGCCATCACCAAATCAGGCTCGCCCGCCAACAGCCGGCTGAGGCCCTCTCGAAAGAGAGAGTGATCATCGAGTAAGAGAATCCTGATCTTATCCATTCGTTTCTTGCGCACTTTCCTCGTCCCGCCGGTCCGCGAAAGGCACGAGGTCCAAAGCGAAGCAGCACCCGGGAGGTCCTGGTTCGTACCGCAGGTCACCGTTAAATGTCCTCACAAAAGCCCGCGAGAGGTACAACCCCAGCCCAGTGGCTTCCGCCCCTTCCTGGAACGGTTGAAACAGACGTTCAGGGTTGGGAATGCCGTGACCGGTATCGCGGACTCGCACCACGACCCGCTCACCTTCTACGCACGCGCTGACCGTGAACTCCTTCCGCTCCTGGTCCTCCATGGCACGCAGGCTGTTCTTGGTGAGGTTCAGGAGCACCTGCAAGAGATTATGGCGCTCCGCCCACACCCGGGGCAAGGTTTTTGGCACGTGCCAGCGAACGAGCACACCCGACTCTCGCAACGAAGGCCCGGTCACAATGCGCAATTCGTCAAGTACCGAGCCAAGGTCCACAGGAGCCAGCTCCTCGCTTCCCGCGCTTTGCCGAAGCTCAAGGGTTGCGATTTTTCCCAGACCTTCCACTAGATTCCCCAGGGCGCGGAAGTCCTCGCTTTGTGCCAGCTCGGGATCGCGCGAAAGGTTTTCGCAGACCACGGAGATGGCGCCGCATACGTTGCGGATTTCGTGTGATACGGCTCCCACGGCCAAACGTGACGCGACCAGGAGGTGATGGAGGCTGGATTCCTCCTTGTCGCGAAGATCCTCGGAGCTATCGACGAGCATGGCCGCCAACCTTGGCCCGGCGCTTGTCTTGTAAGT
>Ga0187891_1003054_pt1 | contig 12041 bp, 12 predicted proteins | sample June2016WEW_21_4_FD_132990 | JGI IMG/M metagenome (GOLD analysis project Ga0187891, IMG submission 132990) | Peatland microbial communities from SPRUCE experiment site at the Marcell Experimental Forest, Minnesota, USA - June2016WEW_21_40 | ecosystem: Environmental > Terrestrial > Soil >... | reverse complement strand
TTGAGCCGCAGTTCACCGCCGCATTTGCCGCACCGCGACGATGGCGGCGGTTGAGTCATGGCGCGCATGGGATTTCCTTTCCCCCGATATGCTTCGGAACTAGGGAACGGGGCGCTCAAAGGGCTCCCGATTGAAAGGTTGGATTGAAAGCCCGAACGCCTTGCGTTGACGTCTCAGATCTCATTTAAGCCGCCATCAGCCCTACTGGATTACGAATTGTACCCAGTTGGGGATGCGCTGTCGGTAATGTACATTACCGATACGGTGGGGAGTCCACCTTTATGTCATATAAGCTGACGACGGGCATGTCCTTGTCCTTCGATGAACATTGATTTTAAAGTGCCTCACGCGCTTCCATCCGGAATATCGAGGTCGACGCTCTGCATCATAACGTCCTGGGCGCTCGGATGTCCGATGTCCTGCGACATCTCGATCTTGAGTGCAGCACCCTCTACGATGGTACCACGCGCTTCATCGTCGAAATGCTCGCGAAAATGCGCCGGCGAAAACTGGCTCAGCGCGCCGAGCCACACGACAACGCCAGAGACCCTCTCGGCGCTGCCGTCCCGTGCAACCCTCTCCAGCCGACGAACCAGATCTCGGACGATTCGTGTTTCACGCATGCGGCGCGGCCTCCATTGAACTCTGCCGAAGCCGACTGACTTCGGCGACGATCCGATCCGCCACCTCACCCGCAGCGGCCGTGACTTGAGGCGTCACCAGTGCACCACCGTTGAAACAGTAGCCTTCGACCGCGTAGACGATGATGTCTCGTGGTGCGAGCCGGAGCGCGCGGGCGAGACCGACCGCGTCGGTAATGCCGAAGGCATGGCTTGACGTGAACGAGATGTCTTGTGGTAGTTCGCCCGTCGCCAGATCGATCCGGTGAATGCGACCAGGCGCCCCCATCGGTGCGGCGGCATCCACGCATACCAGCGCATCGAAGCTCGCCCAGTCCTCGATGAGGGCGAGCATATCGCCGCTCCGGACCACAATCGCGACATCGGACGGCAGCCGGCCCGTGAGCCTGCGGGCGACGATCGCGCCGATGCCATCGTCGCCACGATCCGGGTTCCCAAGACCGACCACGAGAACTTTACGCGACGCTCCGGATCGACCAACCATTTCGGTCACGTCCGATGCACTGACAACCTGAGGAAGTGGGCGGAGCACGAAATGCAGGGGTCGTAATTGCGAATGCTCTGCTCGCATCGAGCCCGAATAATATCGTCGGACTGATCCAGTATCGACGTGGCGACGGCCTTAAGGTCTGCCTCAATGCTTGGCTGGTTCTGCGAGGTCGGAGGCACAATGCGCGCCTCGCGGATCGTACCCTCGGCATCGAAATCGTATCGGTGCCAGCAAATACCGCGAGGTGCCTCCGTGCAACCAAAGCCTGTGCCGACGCGCGGCGTGACCCGCATCGATGCAACATCGGGTGGCTCATAGGCTGCGATTAGTCGCAACGCCTCCTGACACGCGTAAACGATTTCGAGAGCTCGCACGATGATACTCTGGAAGGGGTTGTTGCATTCCGGCCCGAGTCCGGTTTCGCGGGCGAGCGTCTGAACCGACGCCGGCAGACGGTCGAAATTGAGCGCATAGCGCGCGAGCGGCCCGACGAGATAGGCGCCACGCCGTTTCACCACAGAATGCAGCGCTGTTGAATGCGCCACATGCCTCTCCTCAAACTCCGTTTCGTAATCGGCAATGTCAATATCGATATCGCGGTTGGAGACGAGCCGCCCCTCGTTAAACGGATATTCGTCGGGATGTCGCAGTGCCACGAACTCGTAGTTCTGCTCGAATTCCGGGAAAGGAAACGTCGCCACCCAGCGAACGAGATCCGTCGCGAGGTCGTGTGCCCGCTTGAGGTTTTCACCGAGGGGCACAAGCTCGGCACTACTCGGGACCCGATGGAAGCCGCCAACCTTGACGTTGACAGGGTGAATCTCGCGCCCGCCCAAAACGCGCATCACTTCGTTGCCGGCCTTTTTCAACGCAAGCCCATTGCGGACGGCATCGCCGTGGTCGCGCGCCATCTGGATTGCATCGGGAAAGCCGAGGAAGTCCGGTGCGTGCAGCATTACAACATGGAGAGCATGGCTCTCGATCCATTCGCCGCAATAAATCAGCCGCCGCAGCGCCCGGAGCTGCCCATCGACCTTAACTCCGAAGGCGCTCTCGATCGCGTGGACGGCGCTCATCTGATAAGCGATCGGGCAAATGCCGCAGATACGGGCCACGATGTCCGGCGTCTCAGCATAGCCCCGGCCACGCAGAAACGCCTCGAAGAAGCGCGGCGGCTCGAAAATATTGAGCTGCGCCGTCGTGACCCGGCCGTCATTCACATGGAGATCAAGCGCGCCTTCTCCCTCGACGCGGGCGAGGTAGTCCACCCGGATCGTCTTAGTTGCCATGTGCTTGGCTCTCTTTCAGGAACGGTTCTGCAGCGGCGTTGAAGGTGCGGAAGGCGCGTCGGATATCGCGCGGCGCGGCCCCCAGCATCCGCCATTCGCGCGCTAGTGCAGCGGTGTTCGGTGTCTCCATCGGGCCGTAGCAACCATAGCAGCCGCGCCGATACGAGGGACAAATCGCGCCGCAGCCGGCATGCGTCACCGGCCCAAGACATGGCGTCCCCTGCACCATCACGCAGACCGTGCCGCACCGCTTGCACTCGACACAGACGCTATGTGCGGCAATCGCCGGTTTGCGGCCGGCGAGAAATGCCGAGATTACCTCGATGAGCTGCTCCTTGTTGATCGGACAACCATGCAACTCGAAATCCACCGTGACATGCGCCGAAATCGGCGTCGATGTGGCAAGTGCCTTGATGTATTGCGGCGAAGCGTAGACGGCGGCGATGAAGTCGTTGACGTCGGCGAAATTGCGCAGAGCCTGAATGCCGCCGGCAGTGGCACAGGCGCCTATCGTGATTAGATGCCTCGATTGTTGCCGCACCTTGCGGATGCGTTCGGCGTCATGCGCCGTGGTGATCGACCCCTCCACCAGCGAGAGGTCATAGGGGCCATCCTCGACGGCGCTCGATGCTTCGGGGAAATTGGCGATCTGTATGGCATCTGCGAGTGCCAGGAATTCATCTTCGCAATCGAGCAACGAGAGCTGGCAGCCGTCGCAGGAGGCAAATTTCCAAACCGCGAGTCGGGGGCGTCTACGCTCGGTCATGTCAAACCTCCCGTGCCGCGAAGATGTCGGCGATCCTGTCGAACCGTATCACCGGTCCGTCCTTGCACACGAAAGTTGGGCCAAACTGACAGTGACCGCAAAGGCCGATGGCGCATTTCATGTTGCGCTCCATGGAAAGATAGATGCGGTCGGCAGGGACGCCGGCGTCGCGCAAGGCGCTCACCGTGAAGCGCATCATTACTTCCGGTCCGCAGACCAGTGCGACAGTATCATGAGGATCGAAATCCGCTCGGGGAATCAGCGCCGGCACGACGCCGACATGGCCATGCCAGTCAGGGTTCGCGTGGTCGACGGTCACCTCGATGTCTACATCGAGACGCTGACGCCACCGCTCCAATTCGTGACGATAAAGCATGTCGTTGGGATTACGGGTGCCTAAGAGTATGACGACCCGACCGTAGCGTCTCCGATTGGCCAGGATGTCATAGATTGCCGGGCGCAGCGGCGCGAGGCCGAGGCCGCCGGCGACAATAACGACGTCCGAGCCTTCGGCTGCCGCAACCGGCCAGTTTGTCCCGAACGGACCGCGAAGTCCGACCGTCGCACCGACTTCAAGCTTCGTGATTGCTCCGCTTACGGCGCCGACATCGCGGACAGTGTGCACGAAGGCGGCCCCATTCGCCCGGTCGCCACTCATGCTGATTGGCACCTCGCCAACGCCGAAGACGTAGAGCATGTTGAATTGCCCGGCCTCGAAAGTCGGCCGCGAGCCCGAACGCGGCGTGAGTTCCAGCGTCACGGTATCGGACAGTTCGCGACGCACCTGATCGACGCGATAAACCTGCGGCACGAGAGGATCAGGGAGCGGTGGTACAGCCATGTCAGCGCTTCCCATAAACGTCGAGGATTTGAAGCCTGGTTGCGTGGAGTCGCTTCACGAGGATCGGCAGGAAGCGCTTCATCATCTCATAACCGAGATGATGGTCCGTCTCGCACTTCCCTCGGAGACACGTCGCATCGATGCCAATCGCCCGGGTGAGTTCCACGGCGCGCGCGTCGAACGTCCAGCGATAGGGTGGGACAAGCCAGGAGGCACCGACGGTCTCGCCCTCACCGACCGTTGCAATGACTATCGGTGTTTGCCCGGGCGCGACGATCTCAAGGGCGACCCTGCCATGTCGGATCAGGAAGAATTCGTTCGCAGGCTCGCCTTCGCGAAACAGGTACTGCCCCGCATTGAAGAGATGGTTCCGGGCGCAGCCCGATACCAGCTGGCTATGCTCGGCAGAGAAGCCCTCAAAGAAGGCATGCTCTCTGAGGATACGTTCAAGACCCTCCATGTTGTTCTCCCTTCAGCGCATACGGCGCTGCCCTGATGGCAGCAGCCTCCGCCGTTATGTCGATACCCACCGGGCACCACGTGATGCATCGGCCGCAGCCGACACAACCTGACGTACCGAACTGATCGATCCAGCTCGCCAATTTGTGAGTCATCCATTGCCGGTAGCGCGACCGCGCGGTTTTCCGCACGCTGCCACTATGGATGAAGGAGAAATCCATGGTGAAGCAGGAATCCCACTTGCGAACCCGCTCGGCTGAAGCACCAGCGAGATCGCTGTGATCCTCGATCGTCGTGCAAAAGCAGGTTGGGCACACCATGGTGCAGTTGCCGCAGGACAGGCAGCGCTCAGCCACCTCATCCCATCGCGGATGGTTCAAATTGCTCTGCAGTAGCTCTTTGATCCCATCGGTCTCCAGGCGGCGTCCCATCCGGCTCGCAGTCCGCTCGATGACCGCTTCCGCCGCAGCAAGCTGTGCGTCCGAAGCCGGGCGCTGCGGTACCCGCTGGAGCAGTTCGGCACCGGCTTCACTGCCGACTTCCACCAGGAAGTCATGGTTGCCGTCGTCAAGGAGCTCGGTCAGAGCCAAATCGAAACCCGAATCGGCCTTCGGTCCCGTCTGCATGGAAACGCAAAAGCAGGTCCCCCCAGCCTGCCCGCAATTGACGGCAACGATAAAGACATCGCGCCGCCGCATCTCGTAGGCTACATCTGGATAGGGACCCTTGCAAAAGACCCGATCCTGGATGGCAATTGCGTGGATCTCGCAGGCGCGCACGCCGATGAAGGCATACTTGGGAGGGGTCCTTTCCTCGGTCGTGAAGGTAATCCCGTCTTCACTCTTGTGCGATGTCCAAATGGTTTCGATTGGCGGATGCAGGAATCGTTTCCACGACTGGGGGCCGACTGCAAATCCGAACAGCGCGCCATCGTCGCGACGCTCAAGGTAATAGCGCCCCGCCTCTTGACGATCCGTCCAGCCGGCCGGCAAATCGTGAACCCGCGCTATCGCGTCATAGACGATGGCGCCATCCCGCACTGTGGGCCCCAGCACCTGGTAACCTCTGGCAGCAAGGCCATCGACAAGCGCCTGCAGACCGTCGCAGGTGATTACCGCTCTTGTTCCTTTCACTGCCGGATGCTCCATTACCTCGGCTCACCGCTTTGGGTCTTCACTGCGTATCGATGTTCACCCGATTTAGTGGAAGGGGCTAAGTTGCTTTTCACTCCATCTCGACGGGGCTGATGTAGCAAATGGCTGAGTGGCCGGTCGCATATTTGCGGTGATGGACGATCTCGGTTTTAAGGGTGTGGAAGAAACTATCGATCGGGGCATTGGCTTGCCGGCTTGCATGTCATTTCCTCCCTTAAGAAACTCCAACCGAATCCTACGCCACATCAGCGACTTACGCCACGCTCGCCAGCCTCGCCTCAATCCGATGATGAATAAGACGGGCTAGTACGATCGATTGTGCGTTCTATCGAGCTATGCTTGATAGCTGTAGACGCCTCGACCGGATTTTCGCCCCAGATATCCGGCGGCCACCATCTCCTTGAGGAGCGGACACGGCCGGTATTTTGAATCGGCGAACTCGTCGTGAAGTGTCTGCATGACCGCCAGGAGCACATCGAGTCCGATCAGGTCGGCCAGCGCCAGAGGACCAATCGGATGGTTGCAGCCGAGCTTCATCCCTTCGTCTATTTCCTTCGCACTGGAAGCTCCCTCCGCGAGGACGAAAAATGCTTCGTTGATCATCGGCAGCAGGATACGATTGACAACGAAGCCGGGCGTACTTTTCACAGTGATCGGCGATTTACCTAACTGTGTCGCGAGCGTTGTAATCGCAGCGTGCGTGGCGTCGCTGGTCTGCAGCCCGCGGACGATTTCGACCAAGGCCATGACCGGTACCGGGTTGAAGAAATGTATACCGACAAAACGGTCCGGATGCGATATCACTGATGCGAGCTTGGTAATGGAGACCGACGAAGTGTTCGACGCGATGATCGTTTCGGACCTAACCAATGGATCGATTTGTTTGAGAATTTTCGCTTTCAGATCGTAATTTTCGGTAGCAGCTTCGATGACGACATCGGCAGGCTTGAGAGCCGCGTAGGCCGTGGTGCCGTGGATGCCCCCCAGCGCGGCCTCCTGTTCGGACCCTGACATCCTGCCTTTCGCGACAATCCGGGCGAGACGGCTTTTCACGGCATCAATGCCTTTGGCGACTGCTGCCTCGCTCATATCGATCAGGATCACGTCGAAACCCTTTGTCGCGGCAGCTTGGGCAATGCCGCTGCCCATCGTTCCGGCGCCGATCACGCCGATTGTGTGTACTGGCATGCACGCTCACTCCTCTGGCTGGACGGGGAAGTAGCTTCTCGGAAAGCGGCGCTGTTTTTGGCAGCCTGACGGAGATTGATCCAAAGGTACAGAAAGCAGAGCAAAATATCGCCCACTGAACCGACAGGAGCGTCCAGAAGATGCCAGCGTAGCCGAGCTGCCGCATCCATAGCCATTTCTCTAATATAACGGCGACACCTGCTAGGACAACGATGAGTAATAATAAGACTGCAGCAACGATCATCGGTCTCAGTAGGTGCCGGGAAGGGGGATGTATTTCGGTAGCGGCACCCTTCTTGTCCGCAATCCACCTTCCTTGCTCGACCACCGTCGGGCTCTCATTCATTGTTCCACTCCAGAACTCTTTCGCGTACTGAGTTCGGGTCAGAGGCTTGCCGACATCGCTGATTGCGGCAACTCCGAAGCGCTGATCGGCGCAACCTCGAACCTTTAGCGAGTGGGAAGTCCATGGCGGTAGACTCGGAATCTACGCAGAGACCGGTCGGGCTGTAGCCGCACCAGCACCCAGCACCATGCCGACCGCCGGAATCATTTCGCCGGCGCTCGCTCATGATCCTGTAAACGAATTGCTGATATACTTTCTCATAGGGTCATGCGCCCAAAGGCGTCTCGCAGAAGAAGATATCTGCGAGGTGTTTCCGAAGGCGCAGGAGTTCGGCTTCCCGGATGAGATGTCCGCAGTCTGCAGTTCCTCGGCCTCGCGCTGCACGAGCGTCCGATAATCTCGCGCGTGATTTCGCTCGAGCACCGGACCGAGATCAAGGAAGGCAGACGGCAACATCAAAAAGTAGCCGGATGCGGGGCGACGGTTGCTTGATCTCGCTCAAACTGCACCGGCGCCAAGTATGACATGACCTATTCGCTAACGCGCCGATCAGAGGGAGACGCCACCATGATCAAAGACATCGTCGTCAATCTTAGCGTCGGTGAACGGACAAGCCCCGCCGGAGACTATGCCGTCTCCATCGCCGCAACCTTCGACGCGCACGGCCGGAATAGCCTTCGTCTACGATCCCATCGTGCCGGGGTCGGGCGCGGGCTACATCCCCGGCGAAGTGTTCGAGACGCAGCAGCGCGACAACGCCGCTGCGACAAAAGCTGCCCTCGACCGCTTCGCCGCGGCGAGCGCACGCACGGGGGTCTCCGCGGAGCCGCTGACGCTCCGCGTCAGTTTTGCCAGCGCCGGTGACCAGTTCGGCCGTATCGCGCGGCGCTTTGATGTCGCCATTGTTGGACAGGCCGAACCTGAGACGAGCGCGGTCGAAGCGACGATCGTCGAAGCCGCCCTGTTCGATTCCGGCCGGCCGGTCATCATCGTGCCATACATCCAGAAAGCGCCGCTCAAGCTTGACCGCGTCATGGTGTGCTGGGACGGTAGCCGAGCCGCCGCGCGCGCGATCGCCGACGCCATGCCGCTGCTCGAGCGGGCAGGGCTCCTCGAGGTAGTCATCATTGCCAACGAACCCGGCAAGCAGGATGAGATCGAAGGCGCCGATATGGGCCAGCACCTCGCGCGTCACGGACTTAACGTGGAAGTCAAGCGCATCAACTACGGCAACCTCGACGTTGCCGACGCCCTGCTCTCGCACGCCGCCGATTTCGACGCCGATTTCATCGTCATGGGCGGCTACGGCCACTCGCGCCTGCGCGAATTCGTGCTCGGTGGCGCGACCCGCGGTATTCTGCGCTCGATGACAGCACCGGTGCTGATGTCACACTGAGCGTCATTATTTTTTCGACCTTTACGGAGAACCAGGCGAACACGAGCGGCTCACGAACCGCGCATGATGCCGAAGTCGCGCTGATCCGGTTCGGGGCGAACGATGGTGAGGTACGGTCCTACGGCTCCGCGGCAAGGGTGTGCCGCGCCGCAATGGCGGTCACGGCGTACCTCCTCATGACTCCCTTTACGCCGCAAAACCGGGACAACATGATCTCCTGGATGGCCACCAAGTCCGATTTTCCCGAGTACGGGAAGTTGCTCTTCTACGAGCTTCCGAAGGAAAAGCTCATTTACGGACCGAACCAGATCGAGGCGATGATCGATCAGAACACCATCATTTCTCAGCAGCTTACCCTCTGGAACCAACAAGGGTCGCGAGTGATCCGCGGCAAACAGATCGTGACTCCGATCGAGAACTCATTCCTTTACGTGGTGCCCTTGTACCTCAGAGCCGAAGGCACGAACTTCCCGCAGCTCAAGCGCGTCATCGCGGTTGCGAGTGACAAGGTGGTCATGGAGCCGACGCTCGACGAGGCGCTTGCCGCTCTTTTCGGCACACAGCAACCTCAAGCGGTGCACGCAGCGCAAACAACTGGCCCGTCTGCGGAGGCGACCACCGGTCAAGTGAACTTTGGTCAGGCGCGAATGCAGTTCGAGAACGCCCAGAACGCCATGCAACAGGGGGATTGGGACAAATTCGGAAAATCGATGGAGGCGCTAAAGCGGCTGTTGGCCAACCCGCCAATGTAGTTTCCGAGTCTCACGTAGGACGCTGCCGTGCAAATGGCTTGATTTCAGTACATTTGCCCGCGCTGCCCGGGGTAACTCCTGGCACTCTCGAAGCATGAGATTGGCACGTCCGGTTCAATGAGCGGCCATGGGAACCAGGCGTTACCGAATGGCTCAACTTCCCGCGCTCATCCTCGTCTCTACCGGAGCAGCATTCGAGTGCTGGGGTCTTGGTCATCGCCAACCTTGCCAGCGCAGCCCCATTTTGGTTCAACCGAGCACCTCTCATCGCTCTGTATGTGCCGCAAGCGCCCACCGCGCACCGCTGCGATGGCTTCGTGGAGTGTCGTGAAAATCCGCCTCTCCCCGATGGCCGCTGTGATGTGGTCTCGGTCCATGTCGGACCGAAGGTAAGGACTGACACGTGCGAAAACAACGCCGACGCTTTGACGCGCCAGATCTTCGAGCAAATCCCGTAAACGCGCCGCGTACGCAACGGCCGTCAAGCCAGCGCTGGCGGCTCCCGCATCGCTCGCTGACTAACTTGATTTAGGTCAATGCCGCTCCCCGACACGAATTTATTTAGTCTTGTATTTAGTCTTGCAAACGCAAGAGCCGGCTATGACTGAAAGTGATTTTAATGACTCCACATTACCCGGGCCCAAGATTCCGACTAGCCTCCGCGTAGCGGTTACGCTCCTCCGGGGGATATTTCTGTGCGTGCTGGGCTTGATCACACTGCGCGTCACCATGCCCGAGAGAGAGACCCTCTTTACCACATACGCCGCGTGGGGCGATCTCGTTCGCATGGCCCTGGGTTTGGCTGTTTGCGCGTGGCTGGTGATCCAGCTTTGGAACGGGCCTAAGACTGCCAATGGCTATCGAGTGTGGCTCTATCTCGGGCTTGTCGCGGTACCCTTTGCGCTGATTTGCCTCGTCGCGATTTGGTGAGAACTGGCGCGCGCCGCTTTGGAACGCTTCCTTTCCCGAGTCGTTTTTCGGTATATGGACGCACCATTTCGTGATTGCGCTGGTCGCCATATTGATCGCGGTCGCATTGGTATCGAATTATTATCTCTGGTGAGGTGGCATTTAGCCGGTTAAGGGCCGGCGGAATTCACATGCTTAAACAAAACAAGCCGCAGTCTGTGACTCTCAGGGTTACTCGTAGCGGGACCAAAACGAATACGCTGATGGAATACGTTCCTGGGGAATCGATGCCGCGAGAACTAGGTGGGGCTCTTTTCCTAAACCCGGACAAAGCAGAGTTTTATCGGGCAGTGCGAATCCCCAGTCCTTGATGATCCAAGTTTTCCGTCCAGTCTCGGATATGACAAGCCTAAAATAAAGATTTTCATAGATTCAAGGCATTAGCAGCAAAACAACCGGCGGCCTGATAGCGAATTAGCAGTCTCACTTGAAGAGTGCTAAAAGCACACCAATTAAAGAAGGAGAGGCTGTTTTCATCTTGCGACCCGTAATGAGCCTCTGGGTTTACCGTCAGAAAATCAACAAGAACGAGCACTTAGGAGGATTGATATGAAGTTTCGCCCGCTTCACGACCGCGTCGTGATTACCCGTATCAACGCCGAGGACAAGACCGCGGGTGGAATCATCATTCCGGATACCGCCAAAGAGAAGCCTTCTGAGGGAGAGGTGATCGCCGTCGGTCCAGGTGGCCGGGACGAGGCCGGCAAGCTCATTCCAATCGATCTGAAGACGGGCGACCGCGTGCTGTTCGGCAAATGGTCGGGCACTGAGGTCAAGATCGACGGCGTCGAGTATCTGATCATGAAAGAGAGCGACATTATGGGCGTGATCGAACAGACCGTTGCCCGCAAGAAGGCCGCCTGAGGACTGTCGCGTCAAACATAACGGAGAACAAAAATGGCTGCGAAAGACGTAAGATTTTCAGTGGATGCGCGCGACAGGATGTTGCACGGCATCGACATTCTCACCAACGCGGTTCGCGTGACGCTCGGGCCTAAGGGGCGCAATGTTGTGCTCGACAAGTCGTATGGTGCGCCGCGCATTACCAAGGACGGCGTCACCGTCGCTAAAGAGATCGAGCTCGAAGACAAGTTCGAAAATATGGGCGCGCAGATGGTGCGCGAAGTCGCCTCGAAGTCGTCCGACTTCGCCGGTGACGGCACCACGACCGCCACGGTTCTTGCGCACGCGATCGTACGGGAAGGCGCCAAGTCGGTAGCGGCCGGCATGAACCCGATGGATCTCAAGCGTGGCATCGATCTTGCGGTCGAAGCGGTGGTCGAGGACCTGAAGAAGAATTCGAAGAAGGTTACCTCGAACGAAGAAATCGCTCAGGTCGGCACTATTTCCGCCAACGGCGATTCCGAAATTGGCAAGTTCCTTGCGGATGCGATGAAGAAAGTTGGCAACGAGGGCGTGATTACGGTCGAAGAAGCAAAATCCTTAGAGACGGAACTCGAAGTTGTTGAAGGCATGCAATTCGATCGCGGTTACATCTCTCCCTACTTCATCACCAACGCCGACAAGATGCGCGTAGAGATGGATGACCCCTATCTCCTGATCTACGATAAGAAGCTCTCGGGCCTGCAGGAATTGTTGCCGCTGCTTGAAGCGGTGGTACAGACCTCGAAGCCGCTCGTCATCATCGCCGAGGATATTGAGGGCGAGGCTTTGGCTACGCTCGTCGTCAACAAGCTGCGCGGTGGCCTCAAGGTTGCGGCGGTGAAAGCACCCGGCTTCGGTGATCGCC
>Ga0187891_1003051_pt1 | contig 12051 bp, 11 predicted proteins | sample June2016WEW_21_4_FD_132990 | JGI IMG/M metagenome (GOLD analysis project Ga0187891, IMG submission 132990) | Peatland microbial communities from SPRUCE experiment site at the Marcell Experimental Forest, Minnesota, USA - June2016WEW_21_40 | ecosystem: Environmental > Terrestrial > Soil >... | reverse complement strand
TGGGTATTCCACTCCACAGGAGATCGCCATGAACGCTTTCTACGAGCACCATAAGAATAGCATCGAGTTCGGATATCGATGTTTCGATCGGATCCTACTGAACGGACTGATTCAACCCTTCCAACAACCCGAACGGGTACTCGGATTCTTCAACACCTATCGAGATGGAAAACGGGTGACCCGCCAAACCCTGACCGAGATCGCCGACCAGTTCCACCATTGGCTGGAGAATCGTTCGGAGAACTGGGGTGCACCCATCGTCGAGGCCCCGCAACAAGAACGGCGCGACGATTTCGTGCTGCCGTACTTGCAGAATACCGAAGCCGATCATGTGGCCGTCATTCTGAAGGCTCGCGAACCTGCCCGCATCCTGGTCGCAATTGGAGGGAAGCAGAACAACAGCCCTCACCTACAACTGAAGCAGCGCTGGGTGAATCAATACAATTTCTATCTCAACGACCAACCATGGGGGCCCATGTTTGTGCGCATGTGTCCCTACTTTCCCTTCTCCGCCCGAGTGTGCCTCAATCAGCATCATGGGCTGGCGCTCCGGATGCGCCAGGAGGGCATAGCTTTTCGGCAATGCAAGAACGCCTTCTTGCAATGCTCCGACCCGCAACGATTACAAGAACTCGCCGACTCTCTGACCGCCCAAGACCTATTGCGCTGCGGGCAGAAGTGGCTGGCAGCTTTCACTCCCTTCTTCACCTCCCAGGAACGCCGACAGGCCGGCTGTCAACACCGGCTCTTCTTTTCCCAGGTCGAGCTTTGCGACAACCTGATTTTCTTCCGCCGCGCCGCCGTCGACCAGTTCGCCGAGCGCTTGCTGGACATGAACCGAACCATCGGACAACCCAAAAAGATCACTCTCATCTTTGGCCGGAAACTGACCAAGCCATACAAGGGCAAACTGCAAACCGAGCTCGAAGACCTCGATCTTCCCAATCCCGTCATTCGCCGTCACTACGCCCATGGATTCGCCAAGCAATACGTCCGCGACCACCGCTTGCTACGAACCCAGCCTGCCACCAATGACGTCACTGACTATGGGGTCAACAACAAGGTCGAGAACCTGCCTCAGCTGCGCCAGCGCATGTCCGAGATCATTGACCACTACCACGATGCCCAGCAAGATATCCTGGAAACTTTTGGCGATCGAGGCCAACTCCAAAAACTAGCTGAGCCCACCACCCTGACCCATGGAAAGCGGATCCCCGGTCTTAAGCTCGACCACCCTCGGCAACTGGCCCTGATGCATGCTCTGGTGCGCTTTGCCAACATCGCCGCCGGCTCCACCTTCACCACTGCCGATCTCTACCCGCCCGCCTTAGACACTCTCGGCCTGCCCCAAATACTCGCTGGCCTCGCTGCGCTACGATCTTTCTAAGCTGCGCGCCAAAGGCCTGGTGGCCAAACTGCCGCACTCTCGTCGTTACCGTCTCGTGAACAAAGGCTATTCCATTTGCCTGCTCTTCCTGAAGTTGTTCGAGCGTATCTATGCTCCGCTCACCGCCCGTCTTCTGCAGCCCTTTCCCGGTGATCGCAACCTCTCCCAGGACAAACGTTGTCAACTTGACCGCCTCTATCAACGTGTCAGCGATGATCTCGACGCTCTTTTGTCCGCGGTAGGCCTAAAGACCGCTGCTTAATCTATCCCACCACAACAAGTTCTCGCCAGGTTGCCATAACCATCGGTCTGTACTTCCCTCGCGGCTGATCTTCTCCAGCCCCTTCCCGCCGATTCGCCACGATAAACCTTGCCATCTCCACTGCCTCTATCAACACTTCACCACACGATCTAAGTGCCTCTTTCCCCCTGCCCTGGGCCTCAAGACCGTTCCCTCCATGGATCCTAACGAGAACAAAATTCTCGTTACGACGCGCATAATGACTAAGGTCGCGCGTACGCTGGGCTATCAGGGTCGGGGCGATCATAGTCGCGGCCGTATTTATTCTTGTGCGGGAGTTCGAAATCGGATTCGGCCAGGCTAAAAGCTCCGAGGAAAGCATCGCCGGGAATAACTGTGATTTCACGTTCTGCGGCGTGCAGTTTGTCCAGCGACACTGATGGATGGAAAACGTGCATCTGATAGCGCCCGGGTACGACGTCCTTGATGCTGAGATCGCCATGTGCGTCCGATATCGCATAGTACGGAGTGTTCAGAGCGATCACGACGGCGTTCATCTGGGCATGAATATTGCAGAAGATGAAAGAAATGCCTGCCTTGCCGAACTGGACAAAGCGGGTGGTGCCACTCTCGTAGAGTCCGAGGTCGAAACGCTTTCCGTCGAACAGCGAAAAGACATTGTGAAAAAAAGGATCGTGGTTGGGAAACTCAACTTTTCCGCCCGCCGGAATTACCAGCAGCGAGGGTTGGAAACTCTTGTCCTTCTGGACGAGTTGGGGGATTTCTGAAGTCTGCTGCTGCGGCGTTGCAGGCGCAGGCGTATTCGCCACGGGAGTGAGCCAAACGACAAGTTTTGAAGCGTCCTTTACGCGGTGTCCGCTTCGAGTGAGCTGCACCGTGCCTTTGAGCTCGACCCCTTGGGCCGTTGCCATTGCGCAGGAAAGCGATAGGAGGCACAAGATGGTGCGACTTGAGGTGAAGCGGTTCATCAGAACAGGATCCCCATCGCGAGATTAAGCTGATTCGTCACGCTGCTGCTGCTATAGACGGGAAAGGTGTGCAGGCGTCTGAATTCTGCGGAAAGCAGCAAGTCGGATCGCGGGCGGTAAACCAGATTGCCGAGTGCGCCGTGATTGCGTCCTAGAATTGTGTCGAAGTTGTTAGCGTCGACGGCGAAGCCCCGGACGTCACTGGCAAATGCATTGTCTTCGGCGAAGACGCCGTTCAGTTCCAGCTTGGGAGTGAGCTGGAATTTGAGTTGGCTCCATCCTCCGGCGGAGTCGAGCCCACGAATGCTGGTCGATGCATCGTAGGGATTGCCGCCGAACAGAACCGCGCGGCCGATGCCTGCGCCCAGGCCGCCAACGCCGCGGCCTCGATAGAATTCTCCGGATAGAATCAGGCAGCGGAGGATCGGAATCTGCCAATCTGTCATGCCGGCCCAAGCATCGACGTAGCGGTCCCACGACCAATTCTGTCGACCGTAGTAGCCCGCCATACCCAAGCTCAAGGGATGGCCGAACAGGGGCCGGGACCATGCGGTACGAACCGCGTATGCTGGTTGACCTGATTGTTCGCCAGCTTGCGCATACCGGTAGAACGGATCGTAGGGAGGTTCCCAATCCAGATTGTCCAGAATCCCGCCCTGTAACGTCAGTGTCTGTTCATTGGGAAGATCAAAGCGATGCTCGATGCGAAGCTGGGGCGTCCAGCCCCACAGATTCCCGGCATAGGCAAAGGCCGGAGTCGCGAGCGAAGCAAAGGAAGTGGGAGAGAGCGGCGAGACGAAAAGGGAATCCTGGCCGGCAATCACAGAGGTGTCTTTCCAGTCCAGGTGCAAGCTGGCGGTCTGCATGCGCGCGATACCAAAGTTGACTCCGTTGGGAGTCGAAGGAAATCCTCCCGCAAAATCGAACTGCACATTGGCTGAAGTCCTCGCCCCCGCCAAGGTTGGGCCGAAGATTTCCAGGCCAATCTCGGTTTGCCGTAATGTAGCGCCAAAGCTAGCCTGAGATGAGCCCGGGACGGGCGGTTGCGCGTAGTTGGGAAAGTCAAGATTGTCGGAAGCCCCGACATTGCGAAATGCGTTCATCAGAACGATGCCGGAAAGCCGGGCGCGATACTTGGCGGCAGTCTCCACCTTTGTTTGGTATTGCTCGTCAATTTTCGAGCTTAGCAACTGCGTGGTTTCTTCGAGTTTCTGAACCCGGCTTCCTAGTTCAACAGCACTGGATGTGGCCGGGGTTGCCTGAACTTCTGATGTCGAAGCTGTGGAGACGGAATTCGCAGCTGGCGCCGTGGGTTCCGGCGCTGCGGCGGAATAATTCATCGAAGCCGCTAGGGGGGTGAGAAGCTTGCGGGTGTCTTGCAGTTCCTGACGCAGTTCTCGCATCTCAGCGCGCGACTGAGCATTCTCGGCGCGCATCTCTTCCATCATCGCGCGCAATTCGCGCACTTGCGAATCGAGTTCGCGCACGGAAGCGTCACCGGCCTGAGACGCCGGGCCGTTTGAAGTTTCCTGTGTCAGGGCACCGGTATTTAAGAGGACAAAGGAGGCTATCGTTATGGCGCTTGAACGAAGCGCGAGGGTCCATGGACTATTCACAAATCCTCCCGGGCGACGTACGGATCGTCGTGAAATCTAGAAAATGAAAAACGAGGACTAAGTATCCGGATGTCGTATTGAGTTTTCACTCACTCGATCGGTGTTCGCACGATCATGGTTTGATGACGCGAAGGGACGGGACATCCGCTGGCCATCGCTTTTTTCGACAGACCCCAGCGGAGAACGGCCGGGGATCGTGATCCGAAAAACGGTTCGAGAGTCTGCGGTACGTTCCATCAAAACTTTGCCCCCGTGATCCTGCACAATCTTTTGCACCACCGTAAGTCCCAGCCCGGTGCCATTCTCTTTGCCGTAACTAACAAAAGGATGAAAGAGTTTGTCGCGAATCGGTTCAGCGATGCCCGGCCCGTTGTCGGAAACCGCAATGGTGGCCGATGCTTCGGCGTGACCGATCGTGACTTGTACCCGGCCACCGCTACTCGGTGCGGCCTCGCAAGCATTCAGCAAGAGATTGTAAAGAGCACGTTCGAGTTTGCGGGGGTCGAACCATGCCAAGCCTTGGCTATTGTTTTCGACCTGGATGAGGGTTCCCTGATGACGCGGATGCAGGCGCACGGCCTGCATAGCGCGCTGCACGGTTTCCCCGATGCTGGCATAACTTGGGTTGAGAGATTCCCTTGTTCTGGCAAATTCGAGGAGGGAATCGATAAGGTCGGTCATCTGGTTCACGCCGATGCGAACTTCCTGATACAACTCTTCCCGCTGTGCAGAAGTGAGCCGGCCGTCGCAAAGGAACTCAGAGTTGGCCACGATCGCAGCCAGGGAATGTCGCAGGTCGTGGGAAATCGAACTGGCCATCCGTCCGATGGTGGCTAACTGTTCAGACTCGAGCAGAGCTTGTTGAGTTTTGAGCAGACTGGAGCGCATCCGGTCGAAGGCGGAAGTCAGTTCCGCGACTTCATCGCTTCCTCGAGGATCGAGCGGATGCTGGAAATCGCCATGCTCCAAGGCGCGTACGCCCTCCACTAGACTGGCCAGCGGACGCGTGAACGTGTGAGAAATCAGAAATACCAGCCCACTGCCTACCAGCACGGCAGTGAGACCCAGCAGCAGAAGCAGGCGATTCAGGTTATCGAGGAATTTCGCGGCTTGATCGTAGGATCCAAGTACGGTTAAGCGTACCGGTATTTCCTGCTGACTGGAGAGGTCGAGAGAAGTAGCCAGAAAAAGTTCACGACCGACTTCAACGTCGCGGGGCACATTTTGCGACGATCCATTTTGCGACGAACCCAACGAAAGCGCGCGCACTGCGGGGCTTTGCGATTGCACTGGGGTTAGCGTAGTGGCCACGAGTTCGTCGCCGTAGGAGAAAGCGACTTGGCTGGCGGAGACCTTGCTCACCTCACGGGCCAACCGGTTATCGATTTCGTACCCGATGATCAGGACGCCAAGCAACGGGCCTTCCGTCTTGGAGCCAAAGTAAACCGGCTGCACGAAAGTTTGGTAGAGATGGTGGGCGCCGAACCACCAGTGGCTCGAGTCCTCTTGGTTCAAAGACTGCTGGAAATAGTGCTGAGCTGCTTCGCGAGTGAATCCCGAAGACTTTGTGTGAAGGGCGACGACGGTGCCGTTGCGGTTGGCCAGTACGAGCAGATCGCTGCCAGTCAATTGCCAGACATCCTTGGAAGCGTCCTGGATGGTGGCTGGGTCGTGCGCCGTCATGATGGCTCGCGTGATGGGAAGGTCGGCGACCAATTCTGCGAAACGGGTCAGCATGACTTCGCGATCGTGTTGAAAATTCTGAAATGTCGTTACGGAATTTCGCAGGTCCTGAAGAATTCCTTCGCGAACGTGGTGCTGCACGCTGTGCCGCACCACCAGAAAGCTCATCGCCGTGAGACCCGCCGTGATGAGCAGCATGGAGAGCAGAAAACGCGTGCGCAGCCGCGTTCGGGGTACAAATGAGGCCCCAGGCTGGGTTGGAACAGTTTGCGAGGCGGGTTCTGTTGTGGAGTCCAAGGGATTTCAGCGGACGAACTTGTAACCCATTCCGTGCACTGTGCGGAAGTGTACTGGACTGGCCGGGTCGCGTTCCAATTTCTGGCGAAGCTTGAGAATATGATTATCCACAGTGCGGGTGGAAGGATAATTCTGGTATCCCCAAACCTCGTTCAGCAACTCGTCGCGGCTGATGACTCGGTCGGCATTCTGCACCAGAAACTGCAACGTCTTGAATTCCTGGGCGGTCAGAACTACGACTTTGCCGTCCCGCTGAACTTCCATTTTCTTGAAGTCTACGGAAATGCCATCGAAACTCACCAGGCTGACGTTCGCGGTTCTTGAGGTATGGCGGAGAGCTGCGCGCACGCGAGCTAAGAGTTCTCTGGGGCTGAAGGGCTTGGTTACGTAATCGTCGGCACCCAACTCCAACAGCAGCACTTTGTCGGAGACGTCGCTGGTTGCGCTCAACACGACGATGGGCAGCGTAGGCGCCTGGTTCTTGACCTCTTTGCACAGGTCGCTGCCGGAAAGCTTGGGCAATCGAAGGTCAAGAATTATGACTGCGGGCGGGGCTGCCTGGAAGCTTTCCAGTGCCGACTTCCCGTTGTTCTGAACTTCAACCGCGTATCCCTCGGTCTCGAACAGGCGTTTCAAGGCCTTCTGGACTGAAGGGTCGTCCTCGACCACGAGGATTCTTCCCATCGGCCGTGTAGAGTTCATCGGATCAGCCAATCTGGCTGTGCTCAGCGGAGTTGCGATTTGACCCATGGGAAGCCTTCCTGACTAGATTGGGACCAGCCTTCAAGGGATGCGGCAAATGTCCCGATGCCCCGTGACAAGTGAAGCTTACAACGGTTTCTGCCTAATTGTTGGGGAGGGGGTGCGGTTTGACAAATTTTTTACAATTGCACAGCCGCGTAAAATAGCGTCGCGGCAGCAGGTTTGCAACGGATGCGCCGCGTCGGCTGGTTGGCCCCACGAGATCCCGAAGCGGCTGCAAAATCGCTTCGGTGGGGCTACCGTAGAATAGAACTCGTTGCCAGTTCCGGCCGAATTCGATGGGTTGCGCGTCGTCTTGGTGGACGTGCGTAATCCTCTCAACATCGGTGCGGCCGCCCGTGCCATGAGCAATTTTGGATTTCCCCATCTCCGGTTGGTGAATCCCTACGACGTGGCATTCCGGAACGCTCGCTCGGCAGTGGGCGCCGCGGCTACGCTGGCGACCGCTGAGGTGTATGAAACCGTAGCCGAAGCAGTCGCCGACTGCTCGCTGGTGGTTGGAACCACTGCGGTTGGCCATCGCGACCTGCAACATTCCCTGGTCCGTTTGGAGAAAGGCGCTGGTGCCATTCGATCGCATGTCGCCGCGGGCTGTTGTGCTCTCCTGTTCGGATCAGAAAAATTTGGCCTGTCGAAGTTGGATATGAGCCATTGTCATTGGCTGATGCACATTCCCACCCGCGACGAACACACTTCGATGAATTTGGGGCAGGCTGTAGCGGTGTGTCTGTATGAACTGATGCGTGACCCGAGTGCGGTGGAGAAGCCAGCGAAGGGAAATCCAGCTTCGTCCGTCGAGGTCGAGCGGATGACCGATACGCTGCTCGACGCGCTTCGAGCCAGCGAGTATCCGAAGCTGAACACGTCGAAGTCGTTTCATGGCGCAGTCCGGCGATTGGTGCGGCGACTGCGACTGCAGCAAGGGGACGCGGTATTCTTGCTCGGCATGCTGCGCCAGATGATTTGGAAGATGAAGAAAAATGAAGACGCGGAAGGTTAAGGCAATCGGTTCAGCGTTTTATCTGTGCGGGAAAAACCTGGGTCGATGTCCTGCCAAACTGGAATCGCAGAATCCACTCGCTGAGTGATGCTTGCCCGTCGGTTTCAGGCGGTTTGAATTTCCAATGGCGGGCCGCGGCGAGCGCCTGATTCGCGAAGTATTTGCTCGGTCCGGGGGAAATTAACTTTACCTGAGAGACGTTCCCGGAAGTATCCACCGAAAGCTGAACGCCGACTTTCACGTGGCCGTGGATCGTGTTTTGTGCACCCCGTGACACTTCCGGCAGAACCTGCTGAAGCACACTTCCTTGCGTAACTCCTGTTTGGGTGGGCGCCGCTTTCTCAGGAAACGGAGCGGGGGATTGAGCGGCGGGAACGTTCGCGGGAGCAGTTGGGGATTCTTTTGGATGGATTTCCGCGGCTGGAAGCTGCGGCCGTTGAACCACAAATCTTCGTCCAACCAATGCTGCCAGCAGCAACAAGGCAACGACGATTGATAGGATGCCCCACCGCTTCGTACGCTTTACAGCTTGGGGCTGCTCAACTGCGCTCGCCCGTAAGGGCGCTTGCACTTCGACCTTGCTCAAAACCTCGCTGAGAGTGCCGCGCTGTTGCGGTTGGACGTGCAGGCATCGCCTTGCGATTTCGTGAAAAGGTTCGGGAATCGTTTCGGGTACGGCAACCTGACCTTGGTCTCTGTTTCTTAAGTCCGGCTCGTGCTGAGTCAGGATGGCAACCAACATCACGCCAAGGGACCATACGTCTCCAGCGGTGGAGAATCCCATAGCGGCCACTTCGGGCGCGTCATAGACAGTAGTTTCTCTGTCGCCGCGCTCGCCAGTTTTGCGAAGGCTGTCGGCGGAGATTTTCAGCTGATTATCCACCGCCATGATATTGGAGGGCTTCATGTGACCGTGCACGAATCCGGCGTGGTGCAGGAAAACTAAAGCATCGGCCGTGGGTGGAAGCATTTCCTTAACTTCCGCGGGTGAGAGTGGACGCTGCGGAAGAACCTGTGCCAGATCCTCTTCGGCATATTCCGTGACGACATAGAGGAGCCTCATGTCGTCAATCTGGCAGCGACCACATTCGAATAGCCGTATCAAATGGGGATGAGAAAGCTTCGCGATATCAGCCCAGCGAAAAAGTTGAGCATCTTCTCTAAGCTTCTCAGCGGCATAAGTTTCCGCAGAAATCAGCTTGATGGCCGCTTTCTGAGATCCATTTACGCTCCGCTCGGTGAGAAATACGCCGCTATGCTCAGACCCTCCAAGCCATTTTTGCAGCGGGAATCTTCCATCAATGACGCGGCCTTCCCACTTTCTCGAGATGTCGATTAAACTGCTCATTGGACACGACTTGCCGAACGCCTATTCTATGCCAGCGCGGGCTGATTGGCTCTGAAATTGCGTCTTTGCTTGTCGACAGTGTGCAAGTTTCTGTTGGTGGGCCTGACCCTCCCCCCACTTTCGAGCGGCCAGTCTTCTAGGATTTCTGACTTCTAAAGGCGCTGCCGATTCGGTTGTATGATTTGGAGATTGCTATGCGACGGCACTCTCCGGCTGTTGACGATCGGGCGCTAATTCAGATTGTGGATTCCGCATTAGCCGATGTCACCCGGCGCAGCGGCAAATGGCTTGCCTGTCGCCCCGGATGTACCCAATGCTGCATTGGAGTGTTCCCCATCAATCAACTCGACGCCCAGCGATTGCGGCGAGGATTGTACGATCTAGAAACGAGTTCGCCGGCTCGAGCAGAACGCGTACGCGCCCGGGCTAGGGATGCAGTTGCTCGCCTTTCACCAGACTTTCCTGGCGACGCCGCAACCAGTTTACTTCACGATGCAGACTGGGCGGCGGAACGTTTTTCCGATTTCGCGAATAACGAGCCCTGCCCTGCCCTCGATCCCGCAACCGGTAATTGCGAACTCTACGAATCACGGCCCATGACGTGTCGCGTTTTTGGACCACCGGTCCGCTCCGAAGATGGACTGGGAGTGTGTGAGCTTTGCTTCCAGGGGGCAACGGACGAGCAAATTGCCGCTTGCGAGATGAAGCCTGACCCTGACGACCTCGAATCCGACCTGGTTGAAGAGCTTGAAATGACCACGGGAACTCGGGGAAACACGATCATCGCCTTTTGTCTCGCATCCTGAGATAGGCATTCCGTACGACGGAGACTTCAATCCACTAGTTTTTCTTTTTCTCGAGTTCAGCCCAGCGTGCGTAGAGAGCATCTACCTTTTCCTGGGATTCTTCCATCTCAGCGTGAGCAGTGACCAGACGCTGACTGTCGCTGGCAATTTCAGGATCCTCGAGCTGAGTTCGCTTGCTCTGCAGCACCTGCTCGGCGTCGGCAACGCGTTGCTCGATGCTTTCATATTCCCGCGCTTCTAAATACGACAGCTTCTTTTTCCGCGGGCCTTGTCGCTCCCGCTCACCGTTGGTGCGCCCTGGAGAATTCGCAGTCGTCTTCGTTGCCTCCGTCCGAGCCATTTTCTGACGTTGCTCCAGCCATGCCTCCCACTGCGAATAATCCGCGAAACTTCCCACTCCGCCTTGACCATCGAGCCCTAGGACCACAGTTGAGACGCGATCCAGCATGTAGCGGTCATGCGTAACAAGGACAAGAGAACCTCGAAACTCCAGCAGACCGTCTTCGAGAATGTCCAGGGTCGGGATGTCCAGATCGTTTGTGGGTTCGTCCAGTAGAAGAACATCGGCGGGCTGGAGCATGAGCTGAGCGATCAGAACGCGAGCCCGTTCGCCACCGGAAAGTTTTCCCACGGGCTGATTGAGTTGCTCGCCCGCGAACAGAAACTTTGCCGCCCATGACGCGACGTGGATCAACCGATCCTGGTAAATCACCGAATCACCTTCCTGCGCGAGGGCACGGCGTAAAGTTACATCCGGATCGAGTTCGCGGCTCTGGTCGAAGTACACAATGCGCAGCCGGTCAGCACTATGAATCTCTCCACTCGCGGCGGCGGACTCGCCTCGCAATAACCGTAGAAGACTGGTTTTCCCACTACCATTCGGTCCTACTAGTCCCACTCTCATTCCAGCAGTGATGACGCAATTGAGCCCCGTAAACAATTTGCGGCCGCCCATCTCGCAAGAGACATCTTCCAGTTCGATCAGACGCTTAGTTTTGCGATCCGTCGCCGAGAAATCGATTGGGGCGCTCCCAGTGCGGGTTCTTGCGTTGAGATCCGCAAGTTCTCCCATCAACTCACCCGCCTTGTCGATACGCGCCTTGGACTTCCTCGTTCGTGCCTTGGCTCCGCGGCGAAGCCATTCGATCTCCCGATGAACCAGATTTTCCAGCGCCTCCTGCCGCTTTGATTGCACGTGCAGGAATTCTTCTTTTTTCTCCAGAAAGCGGCTGTAACTCCCGGCCACGCGCAGCAGTCCGTCGGGATAGATCCGATTTAGTTCCGCCATGTCGGTGGCCACATTCTGCAGGAAGTAGCGATCATGACTGACCACCACACATGCAAATGCCGCCGCCTCCAGCAAGGCCTCGAGCCACTCGATACCCGCCAGATCCAGATGATTGGTAGGTTCGTCGAGCAGGAGAATATCAGGCGACTGAACCACCGCTTCTACAATCGCCAGCCGCTTTTGCCAGCCGCCAGATAGTGCGGAGGCTTCGGCCTCCACGTCTTCGAAACCAGCGCGGCCGAGCGTCTCCGCGAAGCGAGTGCCGCGTTCGGATTCCGGCACGGCGGCGCGCTCCATTGCGTTCTGAACCACGGATCGTACCGTGTCGCTGGACTTGAATTTTGAATCCTGCTCCACATAACTGAGCCGAACCCGTTTGCGTACCGCGGTTTCACCGCTGTCCGGGCGTACGTCGCCTGCAAGAATCCGAAGAAGCGTGGACTTGCCTGAGCCGTTGGGACCAATCAGCCCAATCCGGTCGCCCTCCGAGACCGTAAAGGAAACGTTCTGGAAGAGCGGATTCGCTCCGAAAGACTTCGAAATTCCTTGTGCATTGATGATTGGTGGCAAAAGTTCATGCTCTCCTGAATATCCAATTTGAGATTATCAGCAAAACTGCGATGACACGCTCTCA
>Ga0187891_1003049_pt1 | contig 12058 bp, 10 predicted proteins | sample June2016WEW_21_4_FD_132990 | JGI IMG/M metagenome (GOLD analysis project Ga0187891, IMG submission 132990) | Peatland microbial communities from SPRUCE experiment site at the Marcell Experimental Forest, Minnesota, USA - June2016WEW_21_40 | ecosystem: Environmental > Terrestrial > Soil >... | reverse complement strand
GAGCAGCCCCGTGATGGCCCATGTCTCTTCGTTTTCGCCAAACTTGCGGGCATAGGCGCGCATGCAGCTCTCGACCGCCAATGCATGTTTCCGCAAACTTTCAGACTGGGTGAACTCAGTTAGCAATTCCCAAGCGTCTTTTCGTGTCATATTTATCAATCACTTACAAAATATTGTTAGAGTTTTGTGCTAGTTTTGTGCTACCGTGAATTGCTGAAAAGGACGGCCACTCATGGAAGCGCCACTCATTACGATTTTCGTCCGACATAATAAGGACTGCAAGTACGCCGGGGATGAATTTTGCAAGCGCTGTAACTGCCGCAAGCACCTCCGCTGGAGTCAAAACGGCAAGCAGTTCCGCAAGGCGGCCCGCTCGCGCTCATGGGTTGGGGCAGAAGAGAAAAAACGCGAGCTAGAGGACCAGCTAGCGGGCCGTGACCCCGAGCCGAAACAGGAAGGCTTGCTGCTCTCCGAAGCAATCTCCATATTTGAGTCCAACAAAGAAGCACAGGGTATCAAGCCGAAAGTGCTTTCGATGTATCGGCGCGAGCTACGGCGGCTCTGCGAATTCTCGGAGCGGCGCGGGCTGATGACTGTTAAGCGGGCGCTCACAATCGACAACCTGATTGCACTCCGCGCCACATGGACGCCCGTTTATAAATCGTCATATAGCCGGGCCGTAGTCCAGAAGCACTTAAACCACTTCCTCCGGTTTTGCTACAACGCCGCATGGATTGAGCGCATACCCAAACTCTCGCAAATCAAAATCAACGAGCCCGACACAGAGCCGCTAACGGACGCCGAATACGAAGAAATTCTCAAGGCCGCCACAGGCAAGACGCGAACACTAATTGAGCTGATGCGCTGGAGCGGCTTAGCTGTGCGTGATGCGTCCACGCTGAAGCGCACGGACTTGTGCTTTGACAAAGAAAAAGACATGTACAAAATCATCCGCGAACGCACGAAGACCGGGGAGCCCCTATACATTCCGATCAAGAAGGAACTGGCGGAAGAATTGCTTAAAGTGCTCAACGGCAGCCCCGTATACGTTTTCTGGAATCGGCAGACGGCGGACTCATCCGAATATAGGCACGCCGGTTACATGGGCGAGCAGATCGCGAAAGTGTTTAAGGATGCGGGTGTGTCCAGTGATGGGCACAATCACATGGTAAGCCACCGGCTCCGCGCTACGTATGCCGTGGACATGCTGCAAAAGGGCATGCCACTTGAGCACGTTTCAAAACTGCTCGGACATAGGAGCGTCACAACAACAGAGCGCCACTATGCGCGATGGATTAAGGGGCGACAAGATCGGCTGGATTCACTGGTTAGCGCGACATGGAAGGCGTAAACAGAGCGCGAATGGCACGGAACGGAGAACAGAGTTCCGTGTGGGTTTTGCACCTTCTCTCGCGTCCGGTCTAGGTCAGCGGATGACACCTAAGACCACAAAAAGCAGTGATAATCCAACAAACAGAGCGCGGATAGAGCGCATTGGAAAACGATTAAGGGACTCCAGCAAAATCCTGCGGGCGTCCCACCACCCTATGGCAAAGGTGTGAGCGGTTGAAACAGGCGGTCTTGAAATTTTCCTGCCCCACGTTACCCAACGCAATATCAACAACTTACAGTCATCCTGAACGTTCCGAAATGACCTGATGTTACGTCATTCGGCAGTTTCGGGAGACTAATCGGGAGACCGGGAGACTAATACGATTCGTCTATCAGGTAAATACCAGCTCCGCTTTCCTGTAAGTCATGACCCGATTCTTATTTCCCAGCTCCAGTCGCACCAGCGGCAGCTACAGCCTTGTCTTGTTGAAGGCCCGCCCTACTGCGTATCTTGTCTAACCAGCCAGAAAGCCGTACTTCACCTTCCGACGTGCCAAGTTCAGCTCTGATAAGCAGCCTCGCTATATCCCCACCCGCGATCAACAGCACCGGGTGTCGATCCTCAATAAGCTCGTTTTGCACCTGAATATCAAAAAATGACGTGGTGACGAACACGCCTAGGTCGCGGTGCTTGATGCGAGACAGTAGCCGTGACATAGGTCTTACCCCTACAGATTGATCACATTTCCAGTGCTTTGCCTCTACGTAAACGTCCAGAGATACATGATGGGTATCGTGGCCGACTCGATACCTGCCAACAACATCCCGTCCGTGATCTCGAACGGCTGGCGTGACCTCCAAACTCGTAAACCTGTCATCCATGATTCGGACTAACTCGGCTGTCAAAAACTCGAATTCTCTGTCCGTCAATCCAGTTCTAACAGTCTCAAGGACGCTCCACTCCTCTTCAGAATGCGAGAGTTGCTCGGCCTTCGTACGTGGACGTTCCTGTCGCTCGCAGGTGAGTGCGTCATAAGTTCCCTTCCGTACCCAGTCGGACCATAAAGTAGGACAATGCTTCGAGTCCGTGCTAACCATGTTAGAAACAAGATCCTCAAGCCATGCGTGAGAGATGGATTCTTGGCGCAAAATAGTGAAAACGGCGCGATAATTCTGGAAACGGTTATTGTCCTTTACACGCCACACTGCCACAAGGTCCTGCAGCGACGAAAATTTGTCCGCCCCAGGAACAGCAAGTCCGAGAAACCGCATAAATGTACCTTCATCACCGATGTACTTTTCAAAGCACAAGAATGGAGGAATCTCGTTACGCTTACCTGTGTGAAGCAAGGAAAAGACATGCTGCAAAAGTTGGTTGCCTCCAACAGGCGTGTCGTGCAGGGACCTGCCGGGGCGACGATTGTCTCCGTAGTAAGTGAATATGCCTTGTTCGCGATCTAGGTGGTCGGGCCATTCAACCTTCCCGAATGTCGTCACCAACAGGCAAAACGCACACTTCGTTATTTCTGTCATCTCGCCCTTCTTGCTTTTTGGGCGAAACCCGGCAGCATTGTTGATAGATTTTCCGTCAGCAAATCTAAAAAACCTGCCGAATTGGTCTGCAGGGTCTTTCGGGTTATTAACATTACGGTACCGTCCGCGAAGCGGCGCGGCTGCAGACTTTCCCGGACAACTACTTCTTTGCCGGCACACGTACGTCCCAGTACCGGCAAGTCGGAAACGCTGTACCACCGCTGCTGGCGCGGCAGCTCGCCGGCACTGTCAGTGAAATTCTGAGCGGGGTCGAGTGATGGATCGCATCAGCCGTGCGCACCGCAGCTGGAACATGGCTCGAATCACTGCCCGGAATACCCGCCCTGAGCTGGCTGTGCGCTCGCTTCTGCACCGCCTTGGCCTCCGCTTCCGACTGCATTGTGCTGATCTGCCAGGCAGACCGGACATCGTCCTGCCCCGCTGGAACACCGTGGTTTTGGTTAACGGCTGTTTCTGGCACCGCCATGCGAACTGCCGTTTCGCCTACACACCGAAATCGAGAGTCGCTTTCTGGTCCAATAAGTTTGCCATGAACGTCCAGCGCGATAGAAAGGTTCGCGAACAGCTGCTGCAGGCCGGCTGGCGCGTGATCACGGTGTGGGAGTGCGAGACCAGCTGCCCGGGTAAGCTGTCCGCCCGTCTTGGACGTCTTTTTCGGAAGTAGCGTGCTTACAACATATGCAGCACGGCTGTATTTTCTGTTTTCTTTTGCCGTTAGGCCCTGCTATGTTCCGTTTTCAGCAAACCTCACATCGCACGCGGCAAATGTCGGGATTCACACCCTTTTAGAACAAGCCTGCCGAGATTCGGCTCCCTGTGATTTTGTCGGGTAGTGACGGCATCAAGCGCGTGTTGCGTCCTGAGTTAAAGCTGCACGAGCAAATTCTCCTACTAGTCGCGTCGTCCGTCCCAGACGCGGGCGTCGATGAACTGATCGAGTGGGTCGAGTACGGGGACACGAAATACGTCAGGCGCACGATCCGCAACTTGCACGTGAAACGGCAGGTCGAGTTCACCGAAAAGACGGGCAGAGTCCGCATCCTGCCGCCCGGCACGAAGGCTGTCCAAGACCTGAACCGGAACAAAAACCTGACGGGCATAAGCTAAGGGCATATCCAGATTCAGCGACCGTGCTGGTGTTCTGTAACGGAGCGCGTGGACGGCTGTTTCGCAATGCAGTAACATTCGTCACCGATATGAAAAGCGTCTTCATCATGACAGACACATTCCTGGAGGCGCTCGCCCGCGCTCCGAAAGACATAGCAGCCAAACTGGCGAAGGCTTTGAATTTCCTCCGGCGTGATCCGCGCCACCCAAGCCTCAATTACGAGTCGTTGCATCGCGACAGCCTCTTTTCCTTTCGAGTGGATCAGCAGTACCGAGTGATTTTGCGCGAGTTGGAGACGGCTCCTGCCCTGCTGTACGTCGGCAATCACGACGACGCATATCGGTTTGCCGAGCGCACACCAGAGTGGGGCATGGAAGCCCCACCAGATACTGTTGCTGCACCGTTGTTCAGTGTGCAGCGAATGGTCGAGCGAGCAATATCACCCGATGAGTCAGTCATCGAGGTGCTCGTCAATGGACAAAGTCAAGGCAGGCTTCCGACAAGAGGACTGAGCCTGCGGCAGTTCGCCGAGCTTCATGCGTTAGAGCATGGAATCCGTGCGTTCGTAATGCATGTCGACGGCACGAAGATTGCCCCGTCTCAAACTGATGTTTCGACTGTGGGCGTAAGCCGCATCGAGATCATTGCGAAGGACAGGCGCGGGGCTGGAGTTGAGGAGCCGCCGATTCGTTATCGGTTATCCACTGCCCCCGCGCCGTTCGAAATGGTTGGAGCGCTGATACGCACGCGCAAGTACCTGCCGCTGGCTCATCTGCTGTTGTCGAGACCAGTGGAAACCGCCGTCCTGGAAATGGCTTTCGCTGAGGTAGAACGAATTATCGGGGCAAAGCTTCCGGCATCAGCGCACGAATACGACGCATGGTGGAGAGCCACAGATCACAGTCAAGCATCCGCGTGGCTGTCCGTAGGCTGGAAGGTTGCGCACGTCAGCCGCACTCGTCAGCGGGTCACGTTCGAGCGGATCAGGCCTGAACACGATTTCAGTACCCACTCCGATAGTGGGTCAGTTTGAAATCCCGGAATAAATTGCACTCCGCGTGACAGTTGCCTTGCCGTCCTTCGACGCTCTAAGGATGTCTGCTAGGCGACTGAGATCGATTTGCGGAAAGCTTCCGAAATCTTGGTCGAATTCTTCTGATACACTCACGAGAAAATGACGACCATCGGTGCGAAAACCAATATGGATGCTGGCAGAGTCCACGTCGTAATGTTCTGCTAACTGCGTAACATTGAACTCGCTCATAATTTCCGCCTTTACTGCATTCACTCCCATGCCCATTTCAGTCCTCCAATAGACCGACCAATCCGTCCAAACGTGATCTGAAAGCCCCGCTTCCATCGCTGGCGTGACTCGCAACGGCTGATGAACTCGGCAAAAATCTGAAGGGTAGGCGGCCAGCAACGGCTCCGGCACCCGTCGTTTTGCTCCGATCCGTTATCGGTATCGTGGTGATCAACACGATACTCGTTTCGACCAATCAAGTTGAATACGCTGCTTTATGTTTCCTCTCCCGAACGGAGTTTTTGGGCAGAACGGGATTTTTAGGCAAAGCCCGGATGCCCCAGGTTCGGCGCTAACCTGGGGTGGTTTCTTTCTGAATCGTAACGTTGTCCCCAGGCTAAACACACTTCAGAGTGTCATGTTGAGCGTAGCCGGGGTCCCGGCGACGGCCGCCTTTGCCGTTGCTGGGGTGGCCTGATAATGTCCAGGAGAGCTACGACCCTTAGAGTGCTGGCGCTGCTTCTCGCCTTCTTTGGCGAGCGCTTCGGGAGTGTGATTAAACTTCCGACCAATACGTGCGATGTCCGTCGTGCGTTCAGCTGAGACGGTTCGGGCACACTCTGCGCAATGGCTGTGCTCAGGCGCGATTTCCTTTCCGCAACCACGACAAACGGTGGAATCCCTCGCGGGTATATACTTTGGGGCCGTTGGGAGCTAAAAAGGAAATTCCAGATAAAATCTAATTTTCGAGCTCACGAGCAAACGTTAATGTCAGAGAGTGGAACCGGCGCTATCAGATATCTCATCAGGGAAAGTTATGGACAAGACTTTGCAGAATGAAGCGGTTGATCGACCGAGCGCGGCACGCCGCAGGTTCCTGAAACAAGTGGCGGCTGCGGGTGCCGCGGCGGCGCTGCCGGCGCTGGCGCTGCCGGCGCTGGCGCAGAAAAAAACCGAGCGGGTGGAGTCAACGCTGGGCAGCGGCGAGGTTCCCGTGGCCGAAATGCTCGCCCGCTACGCAACCAATCTCAGGTATGAGGACCTGCCGCCGGAAGTCGTGCGCACGGCCAAGCGCGTTGTCCTCGACACGCTGGGCTGCGCGATCGGCGGCTATTCGGCTGGGCCAAGCCAGATCGCGATCAAGCTCGCGAGCGCGGTTAGCGCAAAGCCGGGAGCGACGGTATTATGCCGCGGCATAAAGACGAGCCCCGATCTCGCGGTTTTTGCCAACGGCGTGATGATCCGTGATATCGATTTCAACGACGGCTATATCGGCCTGGGCAACGGCCATCCCAGCGACACGATCGCCGCATTGCTGACACCCTGCGAACTGGGGGGACGCAGCGGTCGCGATCTGATCACGGCAACCGTGCTCACGTACGAGGTTTTCTGCAAGGTACTCGACGTGCTAGATACCGACGAGTTGGGGCTGGACTATTCCACGGTGACCGGACTCGCCGCCGTGGCCGGCGCGGGACGTCTGATGGGCCTCACGCAGCAACAGTTGGTACAAGCGATCGGCATCCACGTCGGCGGCAACACCGCGATAAAGCAGGGCCGGGTTGGAACGCTGTCGAACTGGAAAACCTACGCGTCTGCCGAAGAGTGCCGCAATGCGACTTTCGCGGTGCAACTCGCGCAGGCCGGCATGACTGGACCGGACCAGGTGTTCGAAGGGCCCGCCGGTTTCTTCAACGTGATCAGCCGCAAGCCGTTCATCCTGCCGAAGCTCGGCGGCGACGGCGAGCCGTACGGCATCATGCACTCCTTCACCAAGCGCTTCGCCCTGGGTCAGTATTCGCAAACAGTCGCCCAGGCTGCAGTGGAAGCGCGGCAGTTCTTCAAGGACCCGAGCGAAATACAGGAGGTCGACATCCGGGTCTCCCACAGAGCGATCAAGATTATGGCGGACAGCCCCGCTAAGTGGCGGCCGCAAACACATGAGACCGCCGACCACAGCATGCCGTATTCGGCGGGCGTTGCGCTGATGTACGGAACCGTCGACGATAGTTACTATGAAGACCCTTACCTGCACGACCCGCGCCTGCTCGATCTCGTGAGCCGCGTGAAATGCATTCCGTCTGAAGAAGCCGACCAGCACCAGAAGGAATTCAATCTTTGCGATCTCGAAATCGTCTTGAAATCCGGCCAGCGCAAGTCGGTGCGCGTCGAATACCACCGCGGGCACTGGAAAAACCCGATGACCGACGCCGAGATGGAAGAGAAGTTTCGTTTGCTAGCGCGGAGGCAATTGCCGACGGAGCGGGTGGACAATCTGGTGCGGCAACTTTGGACGCTCGAGAACATGCCGAAGGCGGGAGCGTTGGTCGAAATGACCCGGGTCTGAGCGGCTAGGTTCTGGTTCGACTTTCCTTCCGATTGACCAGCCGGCAAACGCCTTATGGCTCTACACCTTCAGAGTGGCCACTGCAAGCGCGTTGCGATCCGCCGGGGATGCACGCAGCGGGTTTATTCCGCAGATAGCGCTGCTTGTGCATAGCCTCCGGGCGCTCCATGACGAGCACGCCCCGCTCTCGTTCAAACAGCCGCGTTACGGTCTGCCGGGAAAAGCCGGTCAATTCCGCTACCTCAGCAACCGTGAAAGCCGCTTTCTTTCGCATTGGTTCAGCTCGCTTTACCTATCCCTGCCGGTTTCGGAAATTCTCGACGTTCAACCGAGACGAACAGCGGCTCCGAGTGGACCCCGGAAGCGGCGGGCAATACGTCTGACGCTTATCGCGTGCGACAAAAAATCTCCGGCACCCAACGCAGCGCCGAACCATCTTAGCTTCCATTTTGTCCGCGAGCTGCCAATAAACAGCCTCAATTGTGGCTTGGCACAGGAAGAATGATTCGGCATGTGAACCAAATGGGTTAGTCATCATCCAACGGCGAACTCCGGCGATGTTTTCTGTAATCAGATCACAGAGGGGCCGTCGGATAATCACTGATGGCGCCTTCCTTTTGCGTAGCGCCCCGCGCCAACTTTTCACAGGCAAAGAGACAATCCGGTCTCGCGTGGCATACGGTCCCCGCGTAACCTCTTCAAGCGCCTCTTGGATTTCGTATTCATCGCCCCTAGCCAACAATCCGCTGAAATTGAGGCAAAGAGCCACAGTCCTGGATTGCGCCATGAGCCAATCCAGCGGGTCGCCATCTGGCAGGTCACGAGCGGCTGCAATGACGGCATCTCGGTAATTCCGATACTCGGCGTATGCGGCTTTCCATTTGTCTGACATTGGCAAACAACTGGAGAAATGCGGGTATGCTGCGGCGCGAACCAACCGCGAATAGCCGAGACCGCCAAATACTGAGGCAAACTCCAGCGGCGTGACGTCCCCGGTTGAGATTCCGGCCAGCGCATCAATCAGGCCGGCTTCGGAGAAGGGCATGTACGTTCGCGCCACGCCCGGCCCCACGCTGCTCAGCCAACCACCCTTCACCTGATACCGTTTTGCCACGACCGCTAAAGAGGGAAACCCTCCCTGTGAGTATGTAAGCAGATCTGCTTCGACACGCTTATTCATGGCTGCTACTGTACCACACAGCAAGGCGAAAACGGAAAGACAAGAGGCGGAAGGGAAGAAAGGCGCTAAGGCGCTGGGCAAGATCGAAGGTCTTTGACAATCAAATAGAAGTCCGGTGGCAAGATCGCGGATTGGCCGCTAGTAACTGGGCAAAATCCTGGGGCACTGGCGAATATCGGATAAGTTCCGGTCCCTTCGAGCCTGGGTCAGCGAAGACGAACCTGCTACGCGAAGCACTGTCCACCGGCCAGAGATAACCCCTCTGAAGTCTGGCGAAAAGGCCAGCAGAATGTACCTAGACCAAAGTAATTTGCGCTGAGGCTGTCGAGAAGTAGGGCCATAGAGTAGAAGCACGAAACCGGAGCGACACGCAGGTAACGTGCCGCGTGCTAGAGCGGTTCCACGGCGCAAAACACAAGATTCCAGACACCCAAACGAGATAGGAAGCCGGATCACAACCGGCTGTGTGGCGACACTCTGCTATCCGTTTGGCCTTCACTAAAGCCCCACACAGTTCGCGCGGTTTCAGCGGCAGAAGGACACGGGGGCATTTCCAGCCGTGAGCGAGAACTGACATTCCACTTACCCGGTTTCGCTGTGGGGAGCAGCGGAGCTGGATATTTTTCAAGATTCGAGGCAAAAAATGACGTTCCAAGATAGAGCCCTACCACTTGCGGAGCGCGGCTTCCGCGTCTTCCTGCTAATACCCAAAGACAAGCGCCCGATCAGGATGGCGGGCGAGTATGACCACTTTGACGCGGCCACTACAGACCCGGGACAGATACGCTCATGGGCCGCGCAAGAGCCTAACGCCAATGTCGGCCTATCGCCGGACGAGATATTTTGCTTCCTGGAAACGGACGACGAGCGGGCGTTAAAAGAAGCGTGCTCGGATATTTCTCCGGAAGTGTGGGATACGGCGCGAGTCAGTGCGCGGGATAATCGCTGTTATTACATCTTCCGTCAGACGATGCGGACCAAGCGGGCCGGAAACATGACTGCGATGCGGGAGGGGAAAGAAAACCTCTTCGAATTTAAGCAGCACCGCACGTACGTCGTGGGGCCGGGCAGCATCCATCCGAAGACCGGCAAGCCCTATGACGTGGAATGGCGGCCAATTCCGGCCATGCCGGACGTGCTGCTCAATCGCCTATGCGGACTATATGGCGCACCCACAGTCACCGCCTCAGGCGTAATGAGTGATGACGTTAAGCGCGAAACGGCGCTTTTGGACCGCTTCCTTGTCACGTATGAAGTGGCAGCCACCAGCGACTGGTTCTATAAAGGCAAGCAATGGTACAGGCCGATTGAGTGCCCGTGGAAAGACGCCCACGAAAACATAAATGAAGGTACGTCGACTTGCATCGTGTACACGGAAGGGGGCGGCTACGGCTTCGATTGCAAGCACCGTTGCGCGTCTAAGGGCTGGAGGGAATTTAGAGCCGAGATGGAAAGGCGCTTTCCCGGACGCAAGTTTTCTTTCACCGCCGAGGACGCGCCGGAGGTGGTCATTGGACAGACCGCACCCGCGCCGGAGGCCGTGACCGTTGCTGAGAAGCAAGCGCGTCCCGTCTTCCCTGATGAGGCATGGGCTGGCACAGTCTTTGGTCAGTTTGCGGACATCGTGTGCCGTGGAACCTTCATGCGCAGGCGACTAGCCTCTGAATCCTTCCGCGCGATCATGGGCGCGATCATCGGCGACCAAGTGACGTGCGGCATTGCGGGCGTGCGGATGCGCGAATATCACGCCGTCATAGCCAACCGGCAATCTGGTAAGAGCTACGCCCTGGACTGTGCCGTTGGTTTCTTTGCAAAGCCGTCTACTGGCTGCCTCTTTGAGCCATTGCTGATTCTCGATGGCGGGCAGAATAATTACCGCGTGTCCGGCATCGGAGCACAGCGATTCCTTCCCGGATCGTCCAATAGTTTTGTAGATGAACTGACCCGAGAGAAGAAACACAAGAAGGGCGAAGACGTAGACGTGACGTTGGGGCCGATGTGGAAGCCCACGGCGCGACTCATCACCATTCAGGGCGAGGCAATGGCTCTGTTCTCGCGCTTGTGCAGCCCAGATTGGACCGGCCAAGCGTTGTCTGCTTTGGTCACCGACCTTTACGACAGTCTCGACGCTGAGGTTGCCGTTACCAAAGACCGGGCCACGCCGAGAATCCCGGTGCAATTGCAGTACAGCATGTTGCTTTGCACTCAGCCTCAGATTTGGCGAAAGTATATGGCCAGTCACATGATGGACTCGGGCTTGTTTGGCCGCTTCTACATCGTGGGCAGCGAGTACAAGCCGACGAAGGTTTTGCTGCCGGACTACTCGGCCCCGGAGTTATTTCAAGAGCACTTCGGAGCGTTGCGGCGCGATGTCTTCTCACGCCTGGACTACTTGCGTGACCATCCGCTGAGGATGACGATTGCGCCCGAAGCGAGACAGCGGCTCCAGGATTGGGAGAACGCATTACCCGATGATGAGGATATGGACCGGGACTTGACCAGCCGCATGGGTTTGCATGTCTGGCGAGCGGCAATGGCGCGTGCGTGGGGCGCGATTCCACAGCGCACAGAGATCACGGTTGAGGACGCGGACGCGGCCATCAAGTTGGGTGAGTATCAAGTGAAAATGCGGCAGTATTACGCGCCCACGACCGGCGACAACCCGAAGTGGAGGCACCTTAACGCGGTCAAGGCAGCCATTGAGCAAGCAGGACAAATCAGCATCCGGGAGCTACGTCGAACGGTACGCGGCGACCGATTCCCAGAGGACTTTGATTGGTCGATCGACTACTTGAAGAAACGAGGGGCGGTCGTGGTTCGCAAAGAGGGCAAGTCCCTCACCGTCTGTTGGGTCCTGGAGAATTGACACCGATGTGTAGGGACCAGATATATAACCATTTTTAAATAGTGTTTTCAACAACTTACGTGGGATTGGCACGCATCATGGGGGGGGTGCTGTTGTGCCAGTTCCGTGTGAGTGCTGCTAACTTGTTGTGCGCGTGTCACTTAGGAGCCAGAGAATTGACACAAGGCGCTGTGCCAATTCGTGTGCCAATTCGCCTGGATGGCAAATAGCACAGAATCAATAGGTTATGAAGGGGTGGGGCGGGTCTAATCTTAGCGGCCCTCCTAAGCTAGCCCTCCGATAGCCTTTTCCGTACACAGACAAAAATAGATTTGAAAACGGTTTTCAATTTCTACCTAGCGCCTGCTGGAACTCTAACGGCTAGACCGGGTGGATTCAAAGGGCGAACAAACGGCGCAAGCTTACGCTAACGCCTGTTCTATAAAAGG
>Ga0187891_1003047_pt1 | contig 12064 bp, 21 predicted proteins | sample June2016WEW_21_4_FD_132990 | JGI IMG/M metagenome (GOLD analysis project Ga0187891, IMG submission 132990) | Peatland microbial communities from SPRUCE experiment site at the Marcell Experimental Forest, Minnesota, USA - June2016WEW_21_40 | ecosystem: Environmental > Terrestrial > Soil >... | reverse complement strand
TCCTCAACCGGGCGGACCGCGAGGTGTCCCTGCGGGCCCTGGAAGGCATCCGCCTGGGCCTGTCGGCCACGGGCAGGGCGTTCCTGATGACCCCCGGCACCAAGACGCCGGCCGGCGAGATCCTCCAAATCCGCAAGTCGGACGCCATGAACATCATCCATTCCGCGTTTTCCTTGGCCGAGTTTGCGGCCGAGATGACGCGGCAATTGCAGTGGTAGGAGAAGAAAACCGGGGTCCGGGCCCAGCTCACGCCTCCCCAGCAGACCTACGCCGGCGTGGGCCTGCCGGCGGACACTGTGGACGTCACGGTCCACGATGACACCCTGTTCGTGGTCGTGATGAAGCCGAGCACGATCATGCAGGGGGCCACGGTCCGCACCGAGGTTGCGGCCCTGCGGGTCGGCACCAAGGATGACGAGGGGACGGAGACCACCCTCGCCGATCTGGAGGAAGTCGCGGCGGCGTGGCACCTCGCGCACCCCAAGGAAGGGGCCTAAATCATGCGCGAAACCAAGGCATTTCACAAAATACTCGCGGCTATTTTTAATCCAGACGCGGGGGTGTCGGATTTCAAAGTGATGATGCCAGATGCCCACGGGGGTATCGGATTTCTGGTTTTTGATTTCGATACCTATGAGGCGGGTTCTTCTATCCATCATACCGAAATCTGTGAATTGCCAAGTGTCCCGGAGGTTATTCGCCGCAGGGTGCAAAAGTTAGATGCCATCAGGGATGCAATGACAAGGCCTCCCCAATGAACAAGACCACGATCCTTGTTGGGGACAGCAGGGAATTACTGCGCGGCTTGGCTGACAACAGCCAAGCCGCGGTCGTGACAGACCCGCCATACGAGCTCGGGTTTATGAACAAGGGCTGGGATTCCACGGGCATTGCCTACGATGTCTCCTTGTGGAAGGAGGTCCTGCGCGTCCTCAAGCCTGGTGGGCACCTGCTGGCCTTCAGCGGGACCCGGACTTACCACCGGATGGCATGCGCCCTGGAAGGGTTCGACTTCATCGGCATGGAATTGGATCCCGAGTACGCCGCCATCGCGGAAGCCCGTATTGCTTACGCTGCCAAGGCCGGTTCCGAGGTCGTGACCACTGACGCCCCCTTTGCCCCCAAGGAGGCCAGCACGCGCACCGTGGGTGGACAGATGGGGCTCTTTGATTGACAACATTCCGAATGTAACGTAAAAGGTTATATCACTTCTAGGAGGCCCTCGTGGCTGTCATCAAGGAAAGCGAGTTCAAAGGCAATCCGGTCATCGTTTTGCTCCGCAACGAGGACGATCACTACCCGTTCACGATGGGCTTGAGCAAAGCCCGTTTGGTGGTGGAAGCCATGGAGCAGATCCGGGACTGGGTGCGCCAGCAGGAGGCCAAGCAACCCATCAACCGGGACCAGATGAACCTCGATGGCGTGCCGGCCGAGGAATTGGCCCAGTCCCACGGGAGGGCGTGATGGGGGCCCAAACGATCAAGGGGCAGTCCATCGTGGCGCTCTCGAAGACCAGCACGGACTTCCTCCAGGGTTCCCTCGAATTGAGGAAAATCCTGGGCAATTTCTTCAAAATGGCGTGGTCCCCGGTGCTGACCTGTGCCGAATACTGTGCCTGGTCCCGTGTTCCCTCGGTGGAGGTGGACCGTCTGCTGGGCGTCCAATTCGCGTTGCCCTCCTATGGGTATGCCTACCAGGGTTTGGACCCCGAGAACTCGGGCAATTTCGCCGATCTCGACCTGGCCACCCTGCACTCCACGGAGGCCAAGGGCACGCGCCCCGAGTCCCTTATCGCACGCTTCCAGGCGAGGCAGGTGGACGGCGGCGACATGCAGTTTTCCTTCTGCCTGTGGTCCGAAATGACCTTTGGGTGGACGGTCCGCAAGCACCCTGACTTCGAATACGGGCAGGGTCCCAAGGAATGGATGTTCTGGCTGGAGGCGTGGCCGGGCCGGCAGATTGGGTTGCGGAGCCAGATGCTCGCGGATGCCCGCAGGCTGGGTTACGCCCCCACTTACGTTGGCACGAGCAAGGACAACGTGCCGCGCCGATTCCCGGAAGTTGAGGACCTCAGCCGGCGCCTGCACGCGAAATTCTTGGCGGACCAATTGAACGTCAAGAAGGCGCTCGAATACCAGGAAGCCCAGAAAGCGGGCCTTAGCGAGGAACAGACGGGTGCCAAGCTCGGGCGCCTGCAAAGCCTGATTGACGCCGCCCTGAATGAGGCCGGCATTGACACCACAAACCAGGCCCCGCGGTCCGAGACGATCCTCCCTCAGGGGGTGGTTGAAAGTGCCGTATAGTTTCACCACTCCACGTGACCGCCGGCACCTTGAAGCCGAAAACTACCTGGGGCTTCTGGATGCCCAGGTGGTACTCCCCGCAGGCCCCCTCGCCTTCCGGGGACCGGAATTCGACATCATGGGCAAGGACGGCGACCCCACCGTGGCTGCGCGGAGGCTTTCGGAGCACCTCGGGGCGACGTGGGTGAACCGGTCCGAGGAGGGCTACAACCTCATCTACCTCCACCAGCCCCTTATCGTCCACCGCGAAGACCGCGAAGGCATCTGGTTGTTTCGGCTTCGCGGGGGCTTCACCACGGAAGCCGAGGTCTCGCGGGATGTGGAGAGGCACCGGTTCTTTGACGTGCTCGCAAGCCACGCACAGCAGGCCTACAGACGCCTGGGAGTCCACCCGTAATGCACCCGCGCCGGCAGACGTGTCCCCTGTGCAAACTGGTCTACGCCACCTCGGACCCCACGAAGAAATTCTGCTCCGACCTGTGCCGGACCACCTATTTCAATGCCCACAGGGCGACCACCCGTAGGACCGCACCGAAAGTGAAAAAGACCGAAACCGTCAACTGCCTGCAGTGCGGGGACGTGTTTTCGAGGTCGCATGCCAACACCCTCTATTGCTCGCAGAAATGCTCACGGGACGCGCACCGGCGCAAGCGTGCGGAGTGGTATCAGAACGTGGGGTACGCGCTGTACTCCGGGGTTGCAATCCACAGGAATTGCAAAGAATGCGGTACCCACTTTAAGATTTCGAAGGTCAACAAACTCTACTGTTCTGAAATCTGCCGGTTCGAGGCCGACCGGAAACGGCGCGAGGACTACAATGTTCAACCACGCTGAGGTCAGCGAGGGGCACCGGTTCTGTCCCAATTGCGGGTCCCCCATGAGTTTTGCGGCCGTCATGGAGACCTGCGAGTGCGGTGGGAGCCGGTGCTCGGAATGCAGATGCACGAAGCTCACGGCCGGCCAGGTCGAGGAATTGGACAAGAAGGCGGGGCTGTTCAAACGCCGGGGCCTGGATGCCATCCCGGACACGGATTTGTAGGAAAGTAGTGGACAGCCGCCGCAGGGGTGGCAAAATCAGAGGAGCCTCCATGAAACTGAACCGAAAGAGTCGAAACCTACCGTGCAGCGTGCGTATCCGGTGTGAGCGCCCCGAGCATCCAACGTTGGTGCTCCCGCACCAGGTGTGGGTCGAGGACGGGGCCACGGGGGCACGCATCGAAGGGGTCCGGAAGGTCGTTTTTGAGGCTGAGGTCGGGAAACCGCCCAAAGCGACTCTGGTGGTCGTCCCCATGGACCCCAAACCCCTGGATGTCGCAGTCCCGGTGTACCAGGTCGAGATACAGTGGGCCGACTTGCTTCCGTGGAGAACCAAGCTGGCCATCCTCTGGCACCGCCTGTGGGCGTGACCAAGCCCGCGTGGGTCCCCCAGCGTTTTCGTTTCGTGACCACGCACGTACTGGTGGTCGGCGGGGTGTACCTCGGAAAGGTTGAGGAATACGACCCCGCAGGGTATCCTGGGGGGGCCCCGCCGCCGGCGGCGTCCGTTTTTGCACCGCAGTACGCAGAAACCACGGGGCACCCGACCGTGGCCGCCGGCAAGGCGTGGTGCGAGCAGATCATCCGAGAACTTTTTCTTCAAACCCTCGACTTCGCGGAAGGCACACAGCCATGTCCCTGAAAAACCCGTACCGCTACGGCACCAAGCGCGGCATCACCCATCGCCGGTTCCCAAGGCATTTCGGTGCCAAGGAAATCCGCCTGGCCAAGGCCCAGGCAGCCAAGTAGGAGTCCCCATGGGAAAGCCAGCCACGGATATGCTCACCTTCGCCAACCTGACCCAGAATTCGGAGTCAGGAAGCCGCATGCTCCCCTACCTGCGGCACACCGATGCCTGCGCGGCCAACAAGTCGGCGATTTGCGACTGCGGGCTGGCCGGCGCGGCTGGGCACGCCCCCCGCGGGCGCCTCGTCGAGGCCCTGCGGACCTGGGCGGACCACGCCGAGGACTGCGCGGGGGCAAAGAACGCCAAGGCAGTCTGCACCTGCAATTACACCGCCTATTTCGGAAAGAAGAAGGCCTAGTCCGGGGACCACGGCACCCCCCCTCCCCCGTGCCCCTGGACGCCAAGAGGCCGGCCCCGAAAGGGACCGGCCTCTTGTTATTCGGTCGCCATGTAGTGGTCGATGGCGCAGCGGATGATTTCAGCTCGGGAACATCGGTGTGCCTTCGCCTGGTTGGTGATTTTCCGGTCCTGATCCTTGGTGATCTGGATCAGCGTGCGTTTGAACACCGGTTTCTGTGGTGGCCGGCCGGCACCAGATCTTGCCCCGCCGTGCGTGTTCTTCATCATGTCCTCCAGGTGTCGTCTGCGTTGGTGTGCTCTTGAATGAATTGCCAGATGTCATCGGCGGCTTGGAAAGCCCAGGGAGCCCCAGATCGCAGCAGCACAAAAACCGTGGTCTGGCCCCCGGCTTGATCGGGATCCTCGAAGCCACACACGAGTTTGGTGACACCATGCTTCCCGCACAGGGCCTCCAAATCGCGCTGGAAGGGGGTTTTCAGGGCTGGTTTGAATCGGTCAGCCATAGCTGTGCCTCTTTGAGCCGCGCAAGAGAATCAAACGGAATCTTCGAAGGCCCCCACGATTTCCTGACCAAAGATCGCCACCAATTCCTTGTACAGGGCCAGGGCTCCTCCACGGACGTCCCCCAGGCTGGCCTGGATGGGGTAGTAGGAGACCGCCGCCTCTACGAGGGCGGGATAGGCCTCGGAAATGGAGGGGGGTACCGGGGCCCCAGGATGCAGGAGTTTCCATTCCGCCGCGAGGCAGATGCGGTCGGCGGATCGCACGACCGCGAGGACGTCCGCTGACCAGTCCGTATTCCCCCAGCGGGGGTCAAACAGATAGGCTGCGGCCTTGACAATGGGGGCCTCGAGTTCCTCAAACCCCGGGACCAGACGCTTCCCTGGCGTGGGCACGTCGCCCAGGAACGCCTCGGCGGCATCGTGGAGGAGGCCTGCTCGCCGGCAGGCTTCCTGCTCCACGCGGTCCATGGCCCGGCCCTTGGCCATGCCCGCGCACATCCCACTCACGGCGATGCTGTGCTCGGCCACGGTGATCAGGCGCCCGCGGGTCTGGCCGGCGAACCTGAATTTGGAGGCCAGCCCCCAGTAGATGTCCGCCGGTGTCATTTCGGACGCAACGGGGTTGGCCAGGTCAAGGTGCTTGCCAGACCAGATACGGATGGAATTGGGACGGTTCATCGGGTTCCTTTAGATTGGGTTCCGGCTCTTTTCCTTTTCGTGTTCTCGTACGTGAGCCTGGACTTGCGGATCCTGGTTTCCGCGCAGGCATCACAGAAACTAGCAGGCCTTGTTGTACGGATGGGGTTCTTCCGCCACTTAAATATCCAGGAGCACTGTCGGCACTCGCAGAAAAGGTACCGGCCCTTATCCAGGACAACGTTGGAGGTGATCCCCTTGGCCTTCTTTAGTCGATATTTACGCTTTAGCGCGGCTTTGTTTTTCTCTCGGTAAAGCGCATAGGCCCTGATGCGGGACTTTCGGTGGTCCCAGTGGTATTGGATGGCCTGTTTCCGTTGTTTAGCACGATCCATGGTGGCCCCGAAGTATGGGCCACCGGGGTTCCCAAAGTGGGCATCCACGGATTTCAAGGGAGTGTTTCCCGGCTTCATTGTAGGGGAACCTGAACGAGGCCCTCTGGTGTGCCTGGAATTGGCGCGGATTCTGGCAGGGGAAGAAGTATTGCTTCCACTTGCGGGGACGGTCGTGCTGGTACTCACAGACCATTGCAGAAACCCCAGGAAGTCCGCCATCGTACCAAAGGTCCATGGGGAATTCGGTTCCGATGACCACCAGCCAGTCCCCGGGGCCGTGCTTGCGCCAGACCACGGGGAGACCCGGGGTGGCGAGGAGGATCATGTCTCGGTGCATCCCCGGCATGTGCCCGAGCATCGGACCGAAGGGTTTCAATCGCGGCCAGACAAATGCGGACGGCGGGATGCGGTCGTAGACTTCCCAACCCCGATGGCTCAGGTATTTGATTCCACCTTTTTCCTGGTCTGCCGTGAGGGTTTGGGAGCGCATTGTGGGGCCTCTGGTGGGGGCATGATGTCGCCCTCACAGGCTTTCATGCCAAATCCATCCGTGCATTTTGTTTTCAGGGTTCCGGTGTAATCCTTGCCGCACAGGGAGCACCAACGGCCTTCAATGGGCATGGTGGGCCTCAAATGGGAATAGGGGGCGAAAGGACCCCCATCCTACCACCTGTGGGCTACAAACCCAAGGCCATCTGCTCTGGAACGCCGTTGTTGAAGTCGCGCAATTCCTTTTCGGCCAACCCCATTTGAGTTTTTGCCGAAATGTAGCGGGCCTCGGCTTCGGCAAAAATCTCTTGCCGGCGGGCTACCCGGGCCACGAGGTACTCGTGGCTGCGGACTGCGGTGAGCAGGCGGTACTCGAACAAGCCCTGCCGGCGGTCCCCGCGGTACTGGCGCTCGATGATGAAGCCACCGTTCTCGTCCATCCGCAGATTCCGGAGTTGTGAGCTCACGGAAGTCGCCGGGGATCCCGTGGCGAGCGCGATCTCACCATAGGTGTGCCACTGCCCATCGGCCATGAACCCCTTGATGCGCTCGATTTGGGTGTCCAGACGCTCCTGATCGTGCTCGGGGACGAAGACGGGACCCGTGAATTTGTTCACCTACGCCTCCCCAAAGAGCCCGAGTTGGTCGGTGCTGGTGGACTTTTCTGGTGGTTCCCCCCCAATCAGGGAGCGGCGGACCTCGGCGCAACGCTGGTCATAGATGTCCAGGTACTCGGCATTCAATTCGATGCCCGTGTAATGCCGGCCCAGGTACTCGGCCACGGCACCCGTGGTCCCGGACCCGTGGAAGGGGTCAAGGACCCTGCAGGGCACGGTTTCAGCGATTCCGCACTCACAGGCCGGCACCCAGCCGGCCGGCACCTTGATGGTGCGTGGTTTCTTCGAGGCCCTGCGTTGGCTTTCCGCAGTCTTGCCATCGACAAAAGTGGAACCGTTGGCGGAATACTGTTCAACCCCGGTTTCCGCTACCTGCCGAGTCCAGGGGGCCCCGCACTTGGAGCAGCACCCGCGTTCCGAGGAACCGGCCTTTATGCAAAGCAGTGGCAATTGCGGGGGGAACATGGCGTGGTGTCCCAGGGATGACGGGGCCGGACCCAGGGTCCAGACGTCCCTCCGGTTGGAGCCGTTTTCGAGGATGCGGTCCACCGCCGCCTGATCCCCGAAAACATGGTTGGCGCTACGGACACCCTCGTGGTCGCCGGACATGCGGGTGTGGGAGTCGTGCTTAAACTTGAGGTTTTCGATAATTTTTCTGGCACTTCTGTTGGCGTTCGTGCCGTTGCCGTAATCCTTTTCTCCACCTGTCTGTGTGTGAAATGTCTTCTGGTTCAGCCGCAGGTTCGAAGCCTCCGAAATCGGGGTTCTGATGGCCTGGGGGTCGTAGAAGTACGTGGGTTGCTTGGTCAGCATGAACACGGTTTCGTGGGATCGGGTGCAACGGTCCCTAACGCTTTCCGGCATGGGTACGGTTTTGGCCCAGATGACTTCCTGCCTGAGGTACCATCCATCGGCGCGGAGCGAAAACGCGGTCAGCCACGGGATTCCAACGATGTCCTTGTGCTTGATCCCTGGAGGCAAGCCGGTGCTTCGCAAAGCATGGGCAGACCTGTATTCCTCATGAGGGGCCAGAGAACCTCCGAGGGTACTTGATGCCATCGCAGGTCCATTTGGCTTGGAAGCGTAGCAGTCCCCCAGGTTCAGCCACAGCACGCCATCGGAGCGGAGCACGCGGCGTACCTCGCGGAAGATAGTGACCAAGCGGTCCACGTATTCCTCGGGGGTCTCTTCCAGCCCCAACTGCCGATCGGTCCTGACGGCCCCGCACTTGCATTGCCGGCGAGATAGGCGGTCCGCCTTGGAGGCGTGCCCGCTTTGGGCCCCCTGGGTCTGCTTGGGTCCCTCCCAGCGGGCCACGCCATGCTCACATGCGGGATCGCCTCCAGACCAAGTCGCAGTGCCGTAATCACGTAGGCCCCAATAGGGAGGGGATGTGACACAGCAGTGGATGGACCCATCCTGGAGTCCCTTGAGGCGGTCCAGAACGTCCCCGACCAATAGGGTATGGGAGCGCGTGACCAATTCCGAAATCAATCAGTCCTCCGGACGATCACTTCAAAGGCGCACTTAGATACCCAGTCATCGGTATCCCCGATGGCCTCGAGGTGGGCATGGATGGCATCGTCGATCTTGAACAATTCGTATCCGCGGACTTGGGTGCCCGTATCAAAGGCAAAGGTCACCCTGCGCCCCGCATACGCCTTGGGCGTGAATCGTAGATTTCGTTTGCGATACTGATCGTGTTCGACCAATCCCCTTTGGAGGGATCGGCGAACAAGATCTTGGATTGCGGGCACGGAAACCCCCAGCAATTCCCCCATGCGTGCGTAGGAGGGAAGGAACACGGAGTCCTCGGCGGCCCGCATGACAATCAGAAGGGCCTGTTCATCGGTCATGGACTTCATCTAGTCCTCGACCGTGCAGATGATATCCTTGATGGGGACCACGAACCAGTCCTCGCCGTCCGAGCCCTTGATTTGGGACCCCTCGAAGGGACTGAACACCACGCGGTCGTCCACCTTGAACCCCAATTGGGCCATGGTTTTGTCCGAGGTCAGCCGGATCACCTTGCCGATGATGTTGGCCTGGACGTCTTTCTTTTGGTAGGGCAGGTACAGTAGTCCGTGCTTATTTTCAACTTCGGGCAGGACGAACGCCTCCCCGAGTTTGGGGCGGGTGCTTTCGCTTGTGATTTGCATGGCTCCTCCAAGAATGGCCAACCATAACACAGCGTAATGATAAGGGCAACACAATAAATTAGTGCGCCGATAAAGTTGAAACCGGTTTTCCCTTAGGTAGACAATGGGGTATCAACCATACCCTCGCCCCAGTGGGGCAGACGGAGGACGGCTATGTCGCTAAAGATTTTCGGGTCCATGCAACTCGCCAAGGTCGCGCAGAGCCACGACGACATCCGGGAATTTCAGGGCCTCGCCATCAAGGCTGGCGCGGATCCCCAGATGATCCAGCCCACGGAGAAGACGCTCTACGTCCGTGCGACCTACATGGGCTACGACCTGCCCAACGGCAACGGCGATGCCGTCCCCCGAATCTTTGCGGCCGAGTTCTGCCCGTCCTTCATCGGCACCAGGGTGGACCAGAACCACTGGACCGACCCCGGCAATATCATCGGCAAGACCTGCACAACCTGGCACCGCGAACGGGACCTGCCCCTGCTGGCGGGAACCGGCGGGCCCGCCGTGGGCGGACTCGTGGCGTCCCGCATCATCGGGCGCAACACCTTCGGCTGGGACATCGCGGGGCGCCCGCAGGTCTTCGGCTTCCCCTCCCTCATCGAGGGGAGCCTGAAGGAATTGCAGATCGAAGGCATTTTCGCCGTGGACCGCACGAGCAAACTTGGTGACGAAATCGCCCGCAAAATCATCGCTGGCCTGCTGGACAGCGTGAGCCAAGAAGCCGACACCGACCACTGCCTGTGCCCCATCTGCGCCCACAAGATTCAGACCTCCTACGACCGCCCCTGCTCACATCTCGTCTACGGGTCGCTGATGCAGAAGGCCTATGCCGTCCCCGGCTACGACTTCGAGATCCTGGCCCACAAGGTCCACCAGCAGCCCGTGGCCACAGGCCTCGGCGTGGTGGGCGTGGGGGCCTACGATCTGGCGAAGGTCCACCAGCTCACGGCCCAATTGCGGCAGGGAACCGTCACCCCCGAGGTAGCCCAGAAAATCCTCGCCGAACAGGTGCTCATCTATGGCGTGGGCACGATCATCGAGGGTGCCCTCCATGACGTCAAACTGATCGTGGACGACCTCCACAGGGAAGCCGGCAAGGTCACCATCGACGCCAGTGCACCTGTTACCGGCAACAGCCTCCAGTCTTCGGCGGGGCCTCAAAGCAATGAGCCCTGGTTGCAGACCCGTTTGAAGTACGCCAAGCAGGATGGAAAAACCCGTGAGGAGTACATTGAGGATGTGGCCAATTATCTGCCCATCAGCGACAAATTCAAAGCCGAGGTACGGGAGGAAGCCGCCAAACTCTGGGATGCCAGCATCACCGCGGCCAAGAAGGACACTCCCAAGCCCGAGGTGCCCGCCCAGGCCGCCACCGGCGCCGCCGAGGGCCCCAAACAATTGCCGGTGGAAGCCTCCGGTTCCGAGGAGGCCCTGACCGCAGCCATGGTCGCCTTGCGGAAGCCGTCCGAGGCCAAAAACCTGCTGGCAACCCTAGCCGCCGTGGATGGCCTCCTGAACCGGGAGTCCGGGCTCTTGCTCACCGCCGCCCGTGAGGCCAAGATGACCCCCGACGGGGAAGTCGGGGACCGCACGGCGGCGCTCCTGCTGGCCAACCGCGCCGCCCGCCTGGGCACGCTGGTGGCCACCGTGGGCGAGGTCAAATCCACCCTTTTTGCGGGTCTGGACCCCCTCATCGCCGCCGAACGCAACGCCAGGACGGAATTGGGGAGCCTGCGGTCGGTGCTGGTGAAGCATGGTGTCATGGCCTCCATTGAGGAGCGCCAGGCCTATAGGGAGGCCGAGGGCCGGGTTCATGAAGCCCGTAAGGCACTCGAAGCCGGGCGCAAGGGACTCTCCGCCTCCCTTTTGGCCCCAGAAGCCATCCAGGCGGCTACGGAAGCCGACTTCGCTGCCATCAACGCCGCCTTGCCGGCCATTCGTGCCTTCCAGCACTACTTCGTGCTGGCGGCGCCTGCCGACAAGGCCCCCCAGGATGCCTACCGGCTATTCACTGCGGCCAAGGCGGAATTCCTGGGGGCTCACGCCGCGCTTGGGACCACTCCCACCGGCGAGGCCAAGGCACGGTTCGCAGCGGCCCTGAAAACCTTGGGTTACAATTGTTCCACGTGGAATACCCTGACTGCGGGGCTGGCCGATTCCGGGGTCGTGCAGGCGGTGGCCCATGCCCTTCAAGTGGACAAGCCATTTCCCGTGGGGCGCCTGCGGATGCCCGAGGGCATGGGGGCGCTCTGCGCTGGCTTCCGCGCGGCTCCCAGCGGGGAAACCGCCAAGGGGGTCCTGCACTTCCTGGCCAAGGCATTCGGGGCTGAGGCCCTGTCGGAGCACGACAAGGAGCACGTTGAGGTCGTCAAGGAACTCGGGCACGTTCAGGAGCAGGTCGCGGAGCACGCGCTCGCCGACACCAAGAAGCCAGTTGAGGTCGCCAAGGACATGATCCGGGCCCAATTCCACCGGCGCCCGACCCTGGCGGCATCCTACTGGTCCCTGCAGAACCCGCAGGGGCGCGTCCTTGGGCGCTGGACCCTGGCCCAATTGGGGGGTAAGGATCTCAGCATTCAGGCCGAGGGCCTGACCGTCAGCCTGGCCGAGCACCTGTCCTCGCCCGCCTATGGCAACGACCTCCTGGCGTTCGCCGCCACCAGCAACGTCACCACCCTGCTGGCGGAATTGAACCGTGCCCCCAAGGCGGAGACACCCATCCTCAGCGCGGCCCGCATCGGGGCCTACCGCAAGCGCCACGGACTGCTGGCTTCCATCTATGCCGATGAGGACGTGGCCGAGGAAATGGCCATCAGCGGGGAGACCCGCGCCGAACAATTGATGGGGAATTTTGACGAAGCCGTGTCCGAAATCGCGGACCT
>Ga0187891_1003046_pt1 | contig 12067 bp, 5 predicted proteins | sample June2016WEW_21_4_FD_132990 | JGI IMG/M metagenome (GOLD analysis project Ga0187891, IMG submission 132990) | Peatland microbial communities from SPRUCE experiment site at the Marcell Experimental Forest, Minnesota, USA - June2016WEW_21_40 | ecosystem: Environmental > Terrestrial > Soil > Wetlands... | reverse complement strand
GCTGCCGACGTGACATTCACCGACGTCGATACCAACTATTCGCAAGTGACGAAAACCGACAGCACGGGAGTCTATATTTTCAAGCTGGTCTCGCCCGGGCGTTACTCGCTGACGATCTCGGCCGCCGGCTTCGCTGAGTACGTTCAGACAGGTATTGTGATCAATGCAAACCTGTACGCCACTCAGAATGTCCGCTTGGCAGTGGCCAAGACGGGCGCCACGGTGACCGTAACGGCCAACGCCGAACTGATTGACACCACCACGCCTGAACTGGGCATGACGGTCAACACGCAGTCGATGTCCGATTTACCGTTGAACGGTCGCGACCCCACCAGTCTGGCGCTGCTGTCGCCGGGCATGGTCGACGCCAACAAGGCAGGCGTCATGTGGGCGCAATCGGGGTTCTCTTTCCCGAATGAGGCAGCGGCATCGGGCAATGGCGGCCGGATCGGCAGCACCTTCTATATGCTCGACGGCGTCTCGAACATGGACACCTACCTGGGCTCCAGCTCGCCCGCGCCCAATCCGGACGCTATAGCGGAGTTTCGCCTCATCACCAACAACTTTAGCGCAGCGTATGGATTCTCCAGCGGCGGCGTGGTTTCTGAGGAAACCAAAGGCGGCACGAACACCTGGCACGGCGGCGTCTTCGAATTCCTGCGCAACGGAGATCTGGACGCGAAGAACTGGTATAGCCAACAGCAGGATACGTACAGACAAAACCAGTTCGGAGGTTATGTCGGCGGACCGGCTCTGAAGAACAAGTTGTTCTTCTTCTTCAACTACCAAGGCACTGTCGTGGTCGGAGGCCCGGGGTCTACCTCAAACAACACCACCACGCCGACCCAGCAGATGCTGAGCGGGGATTTCAGCGGCTTGGTGACCTACGACCAGGCCAACAATCCCAGCAAGTGCGGCAGCCCGGGCACGCAGGTGCCATCGGGCCAGCTGCTCAACTGCGGAGTCCTGAACGGACCGTTCACTACCAAGTTGACCAACGGCGTGTACTCGTACAACCAGTTGGCGGGCTCGCTGGATCCGGTGGCTGTACAGGTAACCAATGACGGACTGCCAGGACACACGGCCCCTGCGTCGGGGACCTCGCCCTCTACATCCGCAGCCCAGAACCTCATAGGCAATATGGACTACGCATCGGCCAACCTGGCGAATCAGACTTTCAACCAGTACACGGCCAGGGTTGACTACGATTTGTCGAAGAGCCAACGCCTCACAGTGCGTTCGTTCGTCGACAAGTGGATCCAGCCGGCCGGCGACACCCCGGGCAATGTCCTCTCGGTGTTGAACTTGAACACCTGGAACCAAACATTCGGTATCCAGGGCTGGTACTTCAACGAGCTCCTGCAGCACACATGGACCGTGAACTCCAATACCGTCAACGCGGCCACCCTGATGTGGACCCAACAGAGCGTCCATAACGGCACGCCGGTGTTGGATAAGAACGGCAAGCCCATGTGCTGGTCGCGTTATATCGCCATCACCGAGCCAGTCTGCTACATGGAAGGGGCGAACTTTGGCGGGGCGAACGGCGGCTGGACCGAGCCCTCGAACGAAGTTCGGGGGACATTGGGCGTCACCGACACCTTGATCACGACCGTACGCCGTCACACCTTTTCTGTAGGCGCGGACATCATTCACCAGAGGGCAGTGGAAAATGCAAGCAACTACCCGGCTGACGCCATCATCGGCTTCGGCGGCGGTTACACCAACAATGGTACGGCCGACTGGTTGCTGGGTTATATGTCGGGCTATGAGCAGGGCTCGGGCGAACTTGCCGACATCCAGGGATGGCTCATCGACCCGTACTTTAACGATGAATTCCGCGTCAAGCCCGGCCTGACACTTACACTTGGCTTGCGCTGGGATCCGGACTTCGCGCCCGTTTCTGTCGGCGGCCGAGGGACAGCTTTCGTGCGCGGCCAGCAGAGCGTCGTCTTTACTGGCGCGCCAGTCGGCTTGGTTTATCCAGGTGACAAGGGCGTTGACGACGCGCTTCGTCCCGGCAGCAAGTTCTTCGTTGAACCCCGTGTCGGTGTAGCCTGGCAGCCCAAGAACATGCCACATACCTCGCTCCACGCGGCATTTGGCATGTTCAGCAATCCGGTGCCCTACTCCGACTACAACCACGTCGTAGATATGGCGCCCTTCGCTCCGGCGTTCAATCCTTATGCACCGTCCAACACGCCGATTTGTTCCACCGGCGGGGCGCAAACCACGTGCGTTCCCAATACCAGCCAGACCATCGCCGGATTCGAGAACTTCGAAAAACCATGGAACACCTCGACGTTTGGTACACCTAACGGCAACCCGTTCGGCACTGGCGCCGGACAGATACCGTGGGCCACTCCGAGCTATAAGCCTCCAGCGAACTCCACGGTTCCCACTCCGGTGTACGAGCAGGATTCGTTCGCGCGGAATTTCCATGCAGGCATGACTCAGGCATGGAACGCGTCAGTTGAGCAGCAACTGAGCAACGTGATGGCGATTCGCGTGGCCTATGTGGGCAGCGAGTCGTATCACCAGAGCTACGTGCAGGATGACAACTTCGCTGGATACAGCTACTGCACCTACTACAACAACGCGAACTGCCCCGTCCCGTCGTTGGCGAATCTCAACAACGGCACACTCAAACGACCCGTTGCCCCGTACGCTCCAACCTACAGCACCATCCTGGAGTATGACAGCGGCGCTACAGCCAACTATCACTCACTTCAAGTCACCTTCCAGCGGCACATGGCCCATGGTCTCCAGGCGCAGTCCAGCTTTACCTGGCAGAAGACGATCGATGTGGCCTCCGCCGCCAACATCGCCGCCAGCCAGAACGGGATCACCAATCCTGGGAACCTGCGCTGGAGCCGAGGCATTTCAAGTGCGAGTATTCCCTACACTTGGACAACGAACTTTGTTTTGCGCAGTCCGGAGTTCAGGGGGCAGAGTCTGCTCATGCGCGAAGCGCTGGCAGGGTGGGAACTTAGCCCCATCATGACATGGCAGTCTGGCACGCCGTTCGGCATCAGTGCCGGTAACGACACGGCTGCCTATGGTGAGGCGGGCTTGGGCGATGGTTGCATTGCAGCTTGCGGTGGCGACCGCGCGGATCGTGTCCCGGGCGTGCCACTTAAAGTACGCCAAGGTGGCCGCGGGAGTTGGACCAAGCAGTATTTCAACCCGTCTGCGTTCACGGTTCGCCACGACGGCACCTACGGTACCAGCGGCCGCAACCTCATTCAAGGTCCTCCGGGATTCAATACAGATGCGAGCTTGATGAAGGTCTGGTCGATCCGTGAGAAGTACTCAATCCAACTACGCTTCGAAATGTACAACGCGTTCAACCACGCGATCATGAGTAACCCGGATGGGAACCCGAGCGACACTAGCACCTTTGGTCAGATCAACGCGTATCACAACGGTCTCGGCGGTCCGTCCAACAATGTTCGTGTTGGTCAGGCTGCTATGAAGATCGACTTTTAACCATTACTCAGCACGCGGGCACGGGAGGCAAAATGCCTTCCGTGCCCGCGTTCGTCTTACTGCGAATTCGTATTGACACTTTCGTTCCGCCTACCGCGGCTCTTTAATTCGAAGGAGGTCTTGAAGGGCGTCTCGTGTAACGTTTGCTCCCTCTCCAAGGAGCGACGCCACTCCTAAAAGGCGATAGTTGGGAAGCGTATTTTGAAGGTTGCGGTTCTGCTCGAACCAAAAGCGAAACACTCTGCTGAGCCGCTCAGTGAGATCGCAGTAAACTCGGAAAGGGGCAAATCGTCACAGCTCGAGCGTGGCGCCCTAAGGGGGAATGCATGCTCGATCATGATTTCCAAAACACGGGCTGCGCGATGGAACAGCCGGCTCCCGTTTCAAGGCGCCTGGCCGCGGTGGTATTTGGGATTCTGGGTCTGCTGTTTGTGGCTATGCTGTTTGTGCCCATGCAGCGCGGGGTGCTGGGCCAAACGCAAAGCGAATCCGCAACGGCATCTCTTTGGCCCATCTCCATTGTCTACCCCGAAAATGAATCCATCTTTCCGCCCGGGATCACTCCGCCAACTTTTCTTTGGCGCGATGGCCTAGCTTCCTATTGGACAATTGAAATTACCTTGCCGGGCGACTCCTCGCCGATCCACGTTGTCTCAAAAGGCGAGCGCATGCGCCTCGGACCGATCGACCCGGAATGTGTGAGCGAGACCAATGAATTGCCCAAGCTGACTCCCCAGCAGGCCGCATCCTGGGCTTGGACCCCCGACGACGAGACATGGGAGACGATTCAATCTCGCTCCTCCGGGGAGACGGCGACATTAACGGTCACGGGCTACAGCAAGGCAAATTCGGAAGTTTCCCAGGCGCGCATCAGCTTTACAACCTCGCCTGACCCAGTGGGCGCCCCTATTTTCTATCGCGACGTCCCCCTGATGCCTTCGGAGGGCGCTAACGGCACTGTCCAACCGCTCTCCCCTTCGGCGATTCACTTGATCAAGTGGCGGCTGCGAGATATTCGGCAGCCGCAAAGCCGGACGCTGCTCACCAATATGCCCACATGCGCGAACTGCCATTCGTTCTCTCTCAACGGCAAAACCATGGGCATCGACGTAGATGGACCGGCGAACGACAAGGGGCTCTACGCGCTCGTTCCCGTCTCGCGCCACATTAACATCCGAAACCAGGATGTAATCCAATGGAATAAAGACGGCCAGCCCGGTCTGACGCGAGTGGGTTTCATGTCGCAGGTTTCGCCGGATGGCCGCTATGTGGTAAGCACGTTTGCCCCGCCATCGCTCGATGTCCCAAGAACCTACTACATTACGAATTTCAAGGACTATCACTTCTTGCAGGTCTTTTATCCCACTCGAGGGATACTGGAGTGGTACGACAGTGAAACGGGCCAGAGGCAACCTCTGCCCGGTGCCGACGATCCAGCGTTCGTGCAGACCGATGGTGTTTGGAGCCCAGACGGGAAGTGGATTGTGTTTGCGCGAGGCCAGGCCCGCGACCCTTACCGCGACGGCCAGGAGCCCGCTCTTCATGCAAATGATCCAAACGAAACGCAGCTCCAGTACAACCTGTACCGCATTCCCTTCAACGATGGGCGCGGCGGCGCGCCCGAGCCGATCGCTGGCGCGTCAAACAACGGCATGAGCAACAATTTCCCAAAGGTCTCGCCCGACGGAAAATGGATTGTCTTTGTCCAGTGCCGCAATGGCCAGCTGATGCGTCCCGACAGCCAGTTGTATATCGTTCCATTCGAAGGCGGTGAGGCGCGCCGGCTTGGGGCAAACACACCGCTCATGAACTCCTGGCACAGTTTTTCGCCCAACGGCCGCTGGCTGGTTTTCTCCTCCAAGGCGCGCTCGCCTTACACGCAGATGTACCTCACGCACATCGATCCAAATGGAGATTCGAGCCCTGCGATTCTGATCGATAATGCAACTGCATCAAACCGCGCGGTGAACATCCCCGAGTTTGTGAATGTCTCCGGCGGTGGGATCGACGACATCCAGGTACCGGCGGTCGAAGTCTATAAGCTCATTGATCAAGCGACACATCTGGAGGACGATGGGAAAAACGTTGATGCACTGACTGTTTGGCAAAAAGCCGAGGCCTTGGATTCGGAGAACGCTAAAGTGGAAAACGGGCTCGGTGTTTCTCTATACCTGGATGGTCACACCCAGGAGGGCTTTGAACATCTCCGAAACTCCATCCGCATTAACCCGATGTGGGTTGAAAGCCATGTTGTTTTGGGTAGATTCCTGCTCGACCAGGGGCATCCGGAAGACGCAATTCTCGAATTGAATCGGGCCGTTGAACTCAAGCCGCGTTTTGCTGGGACCCAGGAGGCGCTGGCCAGCGCCTATCAAGCGCTTGGCAAATGGCACGATGCGCTGAATCACTGGAAAGACGCAATGGCGCTCGACAGCAACCGGGTGAGCGCAATAGCAGGCGCAGCGTGGCTGATGGCAACCGCGCCCGATGCATCGGTGCGCAATGGCGGCCAGGCAATCAGTCTGGCGAAGTCCGCGATCGCCCTGAGTCCGGGCGAAGATCCCGATTTGCTCGATGTGCTCGCGGCGGCTTATGCGGAAACCGGGGAGTTCGATCGCGCTTCGGCCCAGATTTCGCGCGCCATCGTCATTGCCGATTCGCGCGGCAACAAGGAGCTGGCTGCCGATCTGAGATTGCGCCAGAAACTTTACCTCGAAAAGAAGCCATACCGCAGCGCGAATTCTTCGCGAGCTCCCCACCTTAGCGACATGAGTGCGGAGAAATGAGCGCGATGCGGACCCGGGCAATTTTCCATCTCTGGCAATTGCTGATTGTTGCTCTGTTGGCGCTCCCGGTGGCAGCGGTGGCACAACACCCTGTTGTTCTCCTGTGGCCCGCAGGTGCGCCGGGTTCGGAGGGCAAGACCGCACCGGAAATAGTAAGAATCAGTCCCCAGGGCGATCATGTTCTCTCCAGCATTCACAGCCCCTCTATAACGGTTTATCTGCCGTCGCCGGACAAGGCAACAGGAGTCGCCGTGATCATTGCGCCCGGGGGCGGCCACCGTGAGCTGTGGATCGATCATGAGGGCTACGCTGTTGCAGAGTGGTTGAGTGATCACGGAATTGCCGGGTTTGTTTTGAAATACCGCCTGGCTCGGGAGACAGGGTCAACCTACACCGTCGAAGGTACTGAGCTCGGGGACATGCAGCGAGCCATCCGCTTGGTACGGAGCCGCGCTGCGGAATGGGGGCTTGACCCGAGCCGGATCGGTGTCATGGGCTTCTCCGCGGGCGGAGAGTTGGCTGCGCTCGCCGCCACGAAATCCGGTGACGGAAATCCTGCGGCCGCTGATCCGATTGATCGGCTGAATGCGGTGCCCGCATTTCAGGCATTGCTTTATCCCGCGATTCCTCAAGACCTTGCGCTCACCCCCAAAACCCCGCCGGCCTTTCTAGCATGCGGACAAGATGACCGCCAGGACATCGCTGAGGGGCTCCCCGAGCTCTATTTGTCAATGAAAAAACTTGGCATTCCGGCAGAAATGCATGTGTTTGCGCATGTCGGGCACGGGTTTGGCATTCGCGCCAGCAATGCCGCAAATGTCAGCTCCTGGCCGGATTTGTTCTATCGCTGGCTGGGCGCCAGCGGGCTACTTAAAGGCAAGGAATGAGCGAAATCTGTAAGCGTTTTCCCATTTCCAGAACAGCTTGCGCCGGATGCGCGCGTTTGTTCCCCGATTCGCTCCACAATTCCATGCAAAATGCCTCGAATCAGACTTTTGGCTGATTCCCCTTCGCACTGAAGCGCCTATATTAGCTAATGCCAAATACGCTTCACCCAAGAGGAGCCAGATTGGCAACTTTTTGGTAAAGAAGGTGTCGATTGTGGCCCACGGCAATTGCTGATTCTGCGACGAAAATTCGCCGCCCATTCTCAAGGAAACATCGCTTCGCGAAAGAGACGCGGACTGTCGAAATGCAATACGCGAGAAAAATCCAACGGTTCACTTGCAACCGCTTCATCGATTGCGGTGACTCGCATCCGGCCGGTCGTACATTCGCGCGCCACGCTCACAGCACACGTTGTCGGCAGCGATTCAATAACTTTTGACGAACAAGACCCTCTCATCTGTGACATTCGAAGCGAACGGGATGGGGCAGTAAATGACGATTTCACGAAGAGGTTTTCTGGAGTCTAGCGCCATTACGGCGGCGGGGCTAACGTTTGGAAATATCCTCGGTCACGGGACCGTAGCCGCTCAGGCCGCAGATCCGAAGAAAATCAACTCGTCTGCATGGCCACGCAAGCCCGAAGCACGCCTGCAGTTGAGTTTTAACCGGGACTGGAGCTTCATCCGGTTCGATGACGCGCCTGTCAATTTGCAGCGTCTTTCCTCCCAGCTACAAAAAGGCGCAGATCACACCGTTTTGGACGATGCTGGCTGGGAGCGCGTCGATTTGCCTCACACTGTGCGTCTTGAACCACTCGATGCAAGCGGCGGACGCAATTATCGGGGAATTTGCTGGTATCAAAAACACTTTACCGCGTCATCGAATTGGCGCGGGCGAACCGTGCATCTGGTGTTTCAAGGCGCGATGCAGGTTGCCGATTTGTGGCTGAACGGCAGGTACTTAATAACCCATTATTGCGGCTATCTTCCGTTTACTGTGGACATTTCAGAATATGTGCAATTTGGCGAGCATGCATCGAACATAATCACCGTACGCCTGGACAACTCGGACAATCCTGAAGTGCCGCCGGGCAAGCCGCAAGACAAGCTTGATTTTGTTTATTTCGGCGGCCTTTACCGTAGCGTCACGCTTGAGGTGCTGGACAATCTGCACATCAGCGACCCAATCCTGTCGGACAAGATCGCTGGCGGGGGCACATTTGTCACTTTTCCAGAAGTCTCTGCCGACAGCGCGACCGTTCAGGTTCAGACAGACGTGGAAAACGTCTCGCCCAATCGGCGCCGCGCACGCGTGCGCCAGGAGTTGTTCAGCGCCGACGGTGTCTTGGTTGCATCCACGGAGAGCGGGCTCGAGGTCGATCCAAACACATCGAAGTCGCTGACTCAGCGCGTTGAAGTGCGAACGCCGCAATTATGGCATCCGGAGCGCCCCTATCTTTACTTGCTGCACACTGCGGTTCTCGAAGAGAGCGGCCCGGATGCCAAAATGATCGACGACCAGTACGCGCGCATAGGCATCCGAACCTTTCACATCGATAAAAACGAAGGACTCAAGATCAACGGCGAGTATTTCTTCTCTCTCGGCGCCAACCGCCATCAGGACCATCCCTATGTTGGTTACGCGCTACCTGCCTCTGCGCATTATTGCGATGCAGTCAAGCTGCGTCAGGCAGGTTTCACTTCTTATCGCTGCCATTACCCCCAGGACCCGGCGTTCATGGATGCCTGCGACGAGCTTGGCATTCTGGCCATCGTCTCCAATCCGGGTTGGCAATTCATCGGAGATGAGCTGTTCCGCAAGCGCGTCTGCCAGAACGCACGCGAAATGATACGCCGCGACCGTAACCATACCTCTGTGCTGTTGTGGGAAGCCCAACTCAACGAGACAGACAACAGTCTTGTCGCGGCGGATCTTTACCGTATCGTTCACGAGGAGTTTCCTGTCGAAGGCTGCTATGCCGCCGGCGACCGCGTCTGGAAACCGGTAGCCGGCTTTGACGGATGGGATGTGGAGTACTCGCGAAACAACGGTAGCAAGCCCTTGTGGATCCGGGAATGGGGCGATCAGGTAGATAACTGGACAGATCAGCAGGGAAGCGTTCGCGTGGCGAGGGAATGGGGCGAAACAGCGATGCTAACCCAGTCGGCGCGGCATCTCGAATCTCTGGATGCAATCTACGCCAAATTGGGCGCATCTCCTGCTCCGGGGACTGCACGCGCAGCGGGAGCCGATCTCTGGGCGGGGATTGACTACTATCGCGGGTACCACCATCAACCCTTTTATGGCTCGCCACTGGACTTGTTCCGGCTGCCAAAGTTCGACTACTACCTGTTCCAAAGCCAACGCCCATTGAAAAAGATGGCAATGAACATCGGCAGCGGGCCAATGGTGTACATTACCAACTTCGCAACGTTTCAATCTCCGGTTACGGTTATGGTCTTCAGCAACTGCGAGGAGGTGCGTTTATCGCAGAACGGCAAGGAAATTGCGACACAGAAGCCCGATACTGGATTTCATTTGCCGCATCCGCCGTTTACATTCCGCCTTTCGCAGTTCGGTGAATTGCATTCAATGCTTTTTGCCACTGGCATTGCAAAACCGGGAACAGCAATCGGAAACGTGCGGGCGGAAGGGCTCGTAGGCGGCGAGGTTGTTGCGGTTCACGAGTTGCAGGCCCCCGGTGTTCCGACCCAGTTGACGCTGGTTCTGGATGATTGTGGCCGCGATCTGGCCGCGGACGGATCCGACTGGGTGCGTATCTACGCGCACGTCTGCGATAACAGGGGCACAACCTATCCCTATGGCGACGACCAGATCACCTTCAAAGTGAGCGGGGACGGAGAACTCATTGGCGGTCGTAGCGGTGTTGGGAACCCGGTGCGAGCCGCAGCCGGAATTGCCACTGCGTTGATTCGCTCCACGGGCAAAGCCGGAACGATCTCTGTTGAGGCTGCTGCCTTCGGATTGACAACCGCGACTCTGAAGATTTCCTCGCGCGAGGTGGGTGTTTAGCTGAGCCTATTTGCTTTGGAATTGGAAGTGCTCATGATACGAACCTTGATCCTGTGCATCGTCTTCGCTCTTCCCGGAACCGTTTCGGCTCAAGACTCGTCGAATATGCAGCCGCCAATCACAGGCATTGCCCACGTCACACTTTATGCGAACGACATGGCGAAGTCGCAGGAGTTCTATCAGTCCTTGCTCGGCTGGGAAATGATGCCTGGAGGCCAAGCAAGCTCCGGAGTCCGCTTTTATGTGAACCATCTCCAATACATTGAGCTCATCTCTCCGCCAGAGCCCGGGCCCAAGGACCGTCTGGACTCCATCGCTTTTGCCACAACTGACGCGGAGTCTCTGCGGCGTTATTTGGACAGTCGGCAGGTTGTTGTGCCACAAGCCTTGACCATCGATCGTGACGGCTCAAAAACTCTTCTCGTTCATGACCCGGAGGGAAACCGGATCGCATTCGTCGAGCCAGGAGCTCATTTTCTGCCGGAGCCCAGGCTGGCATCGAGACGACTCAGCTCACATATCATTCATGCCGGCTATGTTGTCCGCAACCGTGCCGCGATGGATCACTTCTACAAAGACATTCTCGGATTCCACCTCTATTGGCAGGGCGGTGCCAAAGACGGGGACATCGATTGGGTCATGATGCAAGTTCCAAACGGAACGGACTGGATCGAATACATGCTCTATCTACCTGATCGGCCAACACGCGCACAGCTAGGCAGCGCGGATCACTTTGCGCCGGGCGTGGTGAGCGTCGCCCAATTGCAACGCCGGCTTGAGCAGCGCGGATGGAAACCGGCGCCGGGCAAGAACCCACAAGTGCTCGGAGTTGACGGCAAACTTCAACTGGATCTGACCGATCCGACGGGCACCCGGGTTGAATTCATGGAGTTCCTGCCGGTCAAGACTCCATGCTGTTCCCCTTACACCGGAACTCAGCCCTCGCCGGATCCCAATCAATGGTAGCGGAGGAGAAGCAGATGGGAATCGCGTCATTGGCTGTGAAAGGCAACGATCGGATTCGAACAGCGAGGGCATGTGCATTGGCCGTCGCCCTGTGTTTCACATTCGCGAGCGCAACCGCTCAGCAAAGTCCGTCCGCCGTTGACGGCAATCCCACACCGTCGGCTGGTCCGGATGACGGCCGCCCCCTTCACGTTGCAAAGTTCGATCGCACTGCGGATCGCGCCTTGCTGGCCATGGAAAAACGCGCGCACGAACTTGGAATTCAGGGCGTTGCGGTTGTGGCGTATTTCGATGGCGACGGTGTTCGCTCGTGGGTATCGAAGATGATCGTTATAGGCAGTGGGATCGAGGATCAGCCGGGGCAGAGCCAAAAGGTCTCCAATTTGCTCGCAATTGCTTATTCCAAGGCGTCGGAAATGGCCGATACGTTAAGGAACAGCGGTAGCCACGTCCGTCCCCCTCTCACTGGGGAATTTGGTTGGAACGGAGGCGCAATCGCACGGGGAAAACATGGATACCTCGTTGCAGCCTTCAGCGGAGGAAAGGGAGACCAGGATTTCAGCGTTTCCACAGCCGGCATCGCGGAGATGAAGAAGAGCCTGTAGATTGCAGTGAACAGTTTTTTTGCAAGAAAAAGTGAGGGGACATGTTCTCATTTTCTCGTCGTCGATTTCTGCAAAGCGGAGCGATCGCTGGAGCTTCGTCACTCTTGTCCGTGGCTCCCGGCAAGATCCACGCCGCGCTCGCCGGAGTGCCCATTGGCATCCAGCTCTATACGGTCGGGAAGGAATTACAGAGCGATGTTCGCGGCACTCTAAGGCAAATCGCCGCCATCGGTTACACCGAGGTGGAAACTGCGGGCTTTGCCGGTCTGACCGCCCGGGAGTTTCGCGACGAACTCACGC
>Ga0187891_1003033_pt1 | contig 12107 bp, 17 predicted proteins | sample June2016WEW_21_4_FD_132990 | JGI IMG/M metagenome (GOLD analysis project Ga0187891, IMG submission 132990) | Peatland microbial communities from SPRUCE experiment site at the Marcell Experimental Forest, Minnesota, USA - June2016WEW_21_40 | ecosystem: Environmental > Terrestrial > Soil >... | reverse complement strand
TGTGTCATCCGTGGGAACGACCGCGTATGCGGGCGGTAACGGTCCCGGATACTACAACGCATCCCCTTGGAATACTGGCGGCGGGGGCGGCGCGGCAGGTCCCGATGGTCCCGGTCAAAATGGCGGCACGTACGATGTGGATAACACGGCAAGCGGCGGCGGCGGCGGTGCCGATGGCGGCTCCAGTACATCAGGAGCAAATGCCGCGTCTGGCGCTGGAGGACAAGGCGGCACAGGTCCGACCGGCACGGCAGGCGGTGTAGGCGGTGTTATCTCGTCTCATGCCTGTTCCTCCGGATCAAATGGCAGCGGTGGGGGTGGCGCGGTATTCGGTTCTACAACCGGTTGTTCAGGCAGCATGCATGGTATCGCGGCCTGGGCTAGCGGTGCCTATGGCCCAGGCAGCGGCGGCGGCGGCGGAACTACCGCATTATTGGTCTATGGGACATCGTACGGCGGCGGCGCTGGCGGAAACGTTCCTACAGGCGGGTACGGCGGCCCGGGCTTAGTCGTCATCACTTATTAAGGATCATAAATGAATGACGACTTCAAGCACTTTATCGACTTCGGGGCGGTCGGCACGGCGTTCGGTGCATTGTTCGACTTGCTGCCACACGTTTCTTCTCTGCTTGCCGTCGTTTGGATTATCATCAGGATTTACGAATCGCGCACCGTGCAATCAATCATCAATCGCAAGCACACCCCGCGCACACGAAAGGAAGATCATGAATAACGATTTGATGGTGAAGGAGCTGCGGCGCGATGAGGGAGTGCGGTATTATCCATATCCCGACACGAAGGGATTTGAAACGGTCGGCGTCGGCCACAATATGGATACGAGTCCTCTGCCGGCTGATTGGACGTTCCCGCTGACAGACGCCCAGGTAGATACACTGCTTGCCAGCGATATCAGCGCGGTCGTTTGCGATCTGAATGTCAAGTTGCCTTGGTGGGTCCACATGGACGAAGTGAGACAGCGTGTGCTGGTCAACATGTGTTTCAATCTCGGCATCGGTACGCTGCTCACCTTCCACAACACCCTGACCGAAATGTGTACCGGCGACTATACCGGCGCGGCAGCGGGCATGGCGACAAGTCGCTGGGCGGGAGAAGTCGGCCAACGAGCAACCCGGCTGGTTTCAGCCATGAGCGACGGAGTTATGCCCAATGAATAATACCTCTGCCGGTCAAACCGGCCTTGTCGGCGGCATCGGTGCGGCGCTGATCGCCGTTCTCGATTGGCTGCTCAATACGAAATTCGGGCTGCAAGTTCCGGCGACGGTGCTGGCGGCAATGTCGGCGATCATCATCTGGGCGGCGCATCAAGCCGTCAACCGATCCGCGCCATCGAATGCAAGCATTACGCCCGTAGCTGGCCAACCAATTCCACCCACAGCACCGCAACCAACCGAAGGAGTCGCACCATGAAAACCATTTTGTTGGCGTCAACAATATGCTTTGCGCTGGCCGGGTGCGCCAACATGACGGCGATCAAGGCATTGACTATGCCGCCGCCCCCTGCTGCGCCATGATCACGCACCTGCAATGCGCCAAGGAGTCGGCGCGGATTTATACCGATCGCACGAATTGGGCGCACTACTGGACGTTTGACGACGTGATCGTCGGGCATCAGGTCATTGATGGCGACGACCTGATCGCGCTGCGCGGATCGGCAGATACCGAGGATTGGGTGCGCGACGCTGCGGCGATCCCGGAATGGCATCACGACCTAGGATTCGTTCATGCCGGGTTCCTGGCTGGCATGGATGATGTATTCGCCGAATGTGTGGCTGGCCCGCTCGGAACGATGGATACCAAGTTGGTAATCACCGGCCACAGTCTGGGCGGCGCACGCGCCCGTATCTTGGCTGGACTGTTTGCTTGCGCCGGGTTTCAGGTTCAGCAGCTTACCGTGTTCGGTTCGCCCAAGCCCGCCTTCGTCAACCTGGCGCGAATCATCCAGAAAAGCGGCATGCAGCACACCAGCTACCGCAATCGCAATGACATCGTGCCGACCTTGCCGCTCACCATCCCGCCATGCTTCGACTTCGTTCACACCGAGGATTGGACGCCATGCGATGCCGCTCCCGCCGATACGAACCTTGAAGCGTTGCGCGACCACAGCATTGACCTATACGTGCGGGCGCTATCATGCTGAACATCTTGCCTTGGATGGCGTGGATTGCATTTTTGGACGAACAGAGTACCATTTACGATTATTGGAGGAAACTATGGGTTTGCCAAATTCAACAACCATCGGCTATCGCCGCCCTCTGGGGTATCAGCAAATCAGCGCAGCCACACTTGCGGCTAGTACGCACCTGACACTGCCGACGCCGCTGCCAAATGGCATGCAGGTAGGCTATGCGGTGATTCAGAACAATGGCACCGGCCCGGTGCGCTGGCGTGACGATGGGACGGCCCCGACGACAACGGTCGGCATGGTTCTGCCAAACGGCAGCGAACTTGACTATTTCGGCGAAATGACGGCGTTGCTGTTCATTGCCGAATCGGGCGCCCCGATCTTGGACATCGATTATTATGCCTAGCCATGTAGCCTTGGCGATTCTTGGAAGGCAGGCGTTTATCCCAAAAGGTACAACGGCTGCGGCTCTTGAATTGGAACTCAGAAAGTTCGCGGTTCGAGAGCAGATAAACGCGCTGGAAGTGCAGATCGGGCAGCTTCCGCAAATTGATTTGCCGCTGAAACACATGTTCCCGCCTGGCCTGTATGTACGGGAGATTTTTATCCCCGCAGGTTCATGTGTCGTCGGCATGATTCACAAGCATGAACATCTGAACTACATTTCTCGCGGGAAGGTCGCGGTTCTCACAAAAGATGGCCGGGAAATACTCGAAGGACCATGCACGATGATTTCCAGCGCGGGAACAAAACGGGCGCTTTACACGCTGGAGGATACGGTATGGACCACGGTCCACTTGAATCCATCGAACACCCGAGATATCGACCAATTGGTAGCCGAAATAACTGCGCCGACATATGCCGATCTTGAGGAATTTTTGAAATTGGAGAATAAATCATGACTTTAGCGACAGTGGCGGCAGGTGTCGGGATTGTTGGGGGAGTTAGCTCGTTGATGAACAGTGGCAGCAGCCAGGGCGGCAATACGTCGTCGGGCCGCTACGTTCCGACCGGCTTGGGGCAGGTCGATACCGGCACCCAAGGCGCGTTCAATCAGATGGGAACGAATGCGCAATCGGCGCAGAATGCCGGAACGGGCTACCTGAACAGCCTGAATCAGTCGAATGCGATCAACTACAACCCGTACCAGCAGGCCGCGAACCAGGCGGGGGCGCAGTATGGGCAACTTGCGGGCGTGGCCGGTCAGCAGGAGCAGCAGTACGGGCAAGCCGCGCAAACCGCGCAAAATCAGCAATCTTCGCTGTACGGCGCCGGCAACACGATCATGAATCAGGCGATGGACCCGAACATGGCGCAGTACAACCAGTATGCAAACCAGCTTGGCGGGCAGGTCAACGCCGGTCAGGCGGCGCGTGGCTTGGGTAACTCGCCGGTCGGCGGGCAGGAATACAACAATGCCATGTCGAATTTCAACACGCAGTGGAACACGCAGCAGTTGCAGAACATGGCGACCGGGGCCAATGCGATGGGGCAATTGAACAATGCCGGTGTCCAGCAGGGGCAATTGCAGGGCGCAAATATGGCGGCTCAGCAAGCGGCGGGCGCGAATCAGGCCGGGTACACGCAACAGTCCGGGGCGGTTCCCCTGAACGCACAGCAGTACGTCGCGCAGCAACCCGGAGCGGCGGCGAACGCCTATACGCAGGGCATGCAGGGCATCAACAATATTTACCAGCAGCAGGGGAATCTCGGTACTTCGTACATGAACGGCGGCATCAGCGCGGCCAATCAAAATGCCACAGCGAATGCGCAGCAGCAGGCCGCTGGCACACAGGCGCTTATGACCGGACTGAACAGCGCGAATTCGCCCGGTTCGTGGTTGAATAATCTCACTTCCGGCAATGCTGGCAACGTCAACAATCCTGGAACGACAAGCGATGAAAATGCATGGGCTTCCGCAGCAGGAGGATATACGTAATGAACTTCTCCGGCGTGGCGCAAGGCTACCTGAATTACGAGGCGCAGCAAAAAGCTGATGCGCAGCAGGCGCAAGAGCAGGCATTTAGGGCGCAGCAGATGCAGATGCAGGCTTTGCAGATTGAGAACGCTCGCACCGCTCAGGCCAAGATTGAAAACATCGACCAACAAGCGAGTTGGCTTGCTCCTGGTGCTGCGCAACCACCGCCTCAGCCGCCCGCACCTGGGCAAGCGTCCGTTCCCATGCAGCCGCCGCCCGCACCGGGCCAGATGGCTCCGCAGGCAGGTCCGCCGCAAGGTCAACCGATGCCGCAGCCCCCAATGCAGCAGGCGGGCGCACAGGCGATGCCCGCTCCGCAATCCATACCGCCATACCAAAGCATGGCGAAGATGCAGGCGCCGCAGGGTATGCCCGCGCCGGGGGCGTCACAAATGGGACAATCTCCCGCTGCACCACAAGCGGGCGGCGGCATGCCCACGGCACCCGGACAAGCTCCAGCTCAAGGTGCGCAGCAGTCACAAGATCAAGGCGTCCAAGCGCCTGGCGTTCAGCAAATTCAGACGCAGCAGATCATGCAAAAACTCACGCAGATGGCAAGCGCTGATCCGCTGGTGGACATGGTTGCGCAGTACAGGCAGCAATTCGCGGATTCGGGCCATCCAATGAGCGATATCGCTGTGACGAATTTCATCCTGAATAACCCTGCGGCCAATTTCCAGTACCAGAACGCTCTGGCAAAGAACAAGTTTGCCGCCGAAACACTTGAAAAGGTGCAAACGGCTGCGCAAAACGCCTTGCGTGATGCCGAGCTCGATGCCAGAGGAAACAAGCAAATTTCGCAAACCGGAGCGGCGCAAGTCGAAACTGCGCGGCACAATCGGCAGGAAGAAAATCTGCGAGGTCAGGAAATCTCCGTGGAGCGGCAGAAAGCGAGCGCAGCGGCGAACAGTGGAACAGCATATGATTTATTGCCTGACAAGCAAAAAAAGGCGATTGATTATTACGCAGAAATGTCTTTACGTGGCGATCAAAGTTGGAGAACTGGTCTTGGTAGAACATCAGGAGGTTCAAATTTAATCAAGCAAGTTGATATGCGAGTGCCAGAGTTGGCTTCAGAGCGCGGGCAAACTGTAGGCGATAATATCGCCAATAAAGCCATCCAAAAATCATTGGCAAGCACATTGACAGATCGGACAAAATATTTGGCGACTGCTAACCAATTCTCGAGAACGATGGACTCGCAAATTGCCATCGTAAATAAATATATGGGTAAAGGTGTGGCTGGTAGTAAGCCGGTATTCAACGAATGGATTGAACACGGTAGAAAGGCACTTGCTGGAGACAAAGATGTTACGGCATTGGATAATGCTATTCGCGGCATGGCGCGAGAACATCAAAAATTTGTTACCGGTGTTACATCTAACGCTCAATTGTATGCTTCTGCGCAAAAGACTGCCGATGATATGATGAATATCGCGCAAACAGAAGATCAGATGAAAATAGCGATGCAAGAAATGTCAGAAGAAAAAGAAGGTGCAATTAAGGCAGGTCAAGAAGAAGTTTCTGAACTCCAAAATCAAATTAGAGACCTTGGAAAACCATCCGATAGCCGTGCCGCTGCATCTAATAAAGTCACAGGAATTTCCAGCAAACAAGAATTGCAATCTGCGATATCGTCCGGTAAGTTGAAAAAGGGCGATACTTTTACCGACTCTAACGGCCAAGCTCATGTGGTGCAATAATGGCTGACATTGATTTCGGAGATTTAGCAAAACCTGTTTCTGAAAAACCAAAAAATATTGATTTTGGCGATCTGGCAAAGCCAGTGCAAGCGGCACCGTCCGACGAAATCGCGCCCCAAAAAGGCAGCACTCCTGAAAGCCGAAAAACAACGGTGGAAGCCCCTTCATCGTGGGGTGAAAAGGCGCTTGGAGCCGCGCAGACTGCCTACGGCGCAATCACTGCGCCGATTGTGGCTGGTGCGCGGGTGTTGGGTGGCAAGGCGGGTGAAGAATGGGCTGGACGGCAATTTGAAGGTCCAAGCACTCCGGGAAGCCGCCAAGTTCAGGAAAACATCGGCACGGCGGCTGAATCCAGCGGATTGAACAAGCTCGGAGCGGCATTTCCGGCGTTGATGGGGCTGCATGCGCCGCGCTTTGCGCCTGGAATTGGCGAGTATGCTGGTGCGCAAGCTGGCCGGGTGGCCGCTCCGCTTGGCAATGCTGCCCGCGCAGCAAGCGGGATTGCATCAGATTTTCGGGGGGCGCAGATCAAACCTGCGCAAGCCGCCGCTGAATCCTTGAAAACACAAGCTCCTGGATATCGTGTGCAAGCCGCCGCCGAAGCGCGACCAGTTCTTCAGGGAGTTGCGCAAGAGGCAGAGCAAGCCGCAGCTGTGCAAGAAGCGGCTGGACAGCATTCAGAGATTGCCGCTCGTGAGCATGCGCAACGCCTTGAACAGACGCGGCAGAAGATCAACGAGGTTCTCGACATGCCGCAGAAAAATTCACAGGGAGAACCGATATTGAGCCATGCCGACAACGGCGAACTGACTCGACAGGCCGGGCTCGCCGCCGCGCAGGCTTGGCGCGATACCCGCGCATCTGGCGGGGCGGTATCATTCCCGAAAGCGGAAGCGGAGGCAGCAGCGAAGGAAGCCGCAGGGCAGTACGTCGCCACGCCTGATATCCGCGCAGATTTGCAAAGCGTGATGGAAGAAGCCGAAGGAATCCCCGGACTTCAAACCGAAATCAAGGGGTATTTGTCTGCGCTCGGCGGCAAGAATGAGATTGCCACACCGCAGGCGCCTGGAGTTCCTGGCATTCAGCATACATTCAGTCCGAACGCCCCACCTCCCGCCGTTGCCGCGCAGCCTAAGACGTTCTCGCAGTTGGTCTTGGTAAGCCGATTTTTGCATGATGTGGTGAATAGTGGAAATTTTCAGGGTTTTTCAGCAATCGGCCAGCGCACCGCTCTGAATACCGCCAATAAACTCGATGCCGCGCTAGAGGCGCATACACCCGCTTATGCCGCCGCCAAAGAAGAATGGGCCGCGAACTCCAAACCACTTGCCGACATGAATACAAAATATGGGAAAGTCCTGGAAGCGACTGCCGGAGATAGCAGGGAGCCGGTCGTCGCCGCCCAAGACTTGCCAAATCGATTATTTGCGAAGAAAGAAGGAATTGAAATCTATCGTCGCCTATTGGCAGGGAAAGACCCGACTCCGGAAGCACTTGCTGAAGCTGAAAAAACAACGAATCGGCTTGTTGAAAATTGGGTTCTTGCGAAGGTTCCAGAATCGGGCGCGGCGGCGGCAAAGCAAATAGCTCCCGGATCTCAGTTGGCATCAACTCTTCAAGCCGTTCCAAAAGTCGCTGAAAGCCTAAAGACTCGTTTCGATACCCGCGCCGCACTGGAAGCAAGCAGCGAGCGGCTTGCAAAACAAGCTGATGCTGCCCGCGCAAGTGGCGAGAAGGCTCTGACAGCATCACAGAAGCAAGCGGAGGCAACGCGCCTTATTTCGACGCGCATCAAGACTGACCTGGATAATGTGGATATTTTGGCTGCAAGACCTGATGCAACATCGCAAACCGAAGCAATTAACGGGTGTTTATCAATTTTGGAGAGGGAGCGCCGCGCAGGACTTATCACCCCGGAAAAATATCGCGCCGCTGAAACCTTGATATCGAAAGCGAATATCGCCGAAGAACAGGCCATTACCGCCGAACAGCACGTCAAGGAACTGCAAGAACGCACTAAACGAGCGCGGCGTATCGTTTTTGGCATTGCTGGTGGAATTGCTGGTGTTGGCGAAGCCAAGAGGATATTCGGACTATGACCAAGCGCCTCCTGATCATCGACAACGCCTCGAACTGCCTGGACATGGCGCTGCGGGCGCAGTTGGCCGGGTGGACGGTGAAATGGTACGATCGCCCCCGGCCCGATGGCACCCCGCGCCGCGCCGGCGAAGGCATGGTCGAGAAAATCAGCGACTTCAACGAAATCAAGCGCAAGTGGCTGGATTGGGCCGACCTGGTCTACCTGCCAGACAATGTGCTGTGGGGCGACATGCTCGAACCCTACCGCCTGGCCGGATACCCGATCTTGGGCGCACACCCCGCCGCCGCCGCGCTGGAGCTTGACCGCGCTGCCGGCCAGAAGGCAATGAAGGATTCCGGCATGCGCATCATGGAGTCCAAGGCGTTTTTCGATTACGACGCCGCCATCGCCTTCGTCAAGAAAAATCCGAAGTACCTTGTCAGCAAGCCGTCCGGAGATGCCAACAAGGCGCTCTCCTACGTCGCAAGCGATCCCGCCGACCTCGTGTATATGCTCTCTCGCTGGAAAGGCCGGGAAGACCTGCGCAAAGCCGCCAAGGAGGAAGGATTCATCCTTCAAGAGCGCAAGTACGGAATCGAAATGGCTGTCGGCGGCTGGTACGGGCCCGGGGGCTGGTCGAAGTGGTTTTACGAGAATTGGGAGTACAAGAAGCTCATGGACGGCGACCTTGGCGTGGCGACCGGCGAAATGGGAACGCTGTCGCGCATGGTGCGCAAGTCGAAGCTGGCCGAACAGGTATTGCTGCCAATTGGTCCTATTTTGGAGAAAATGGGCTATGTCGGCTACGTCGATAATAATTGCATCATCGACGACGAAGCCCCCTGGCCGATGGAGTGGACGCTTGCCCGCGACGGATGGCCGACCAAGCACAACATCACGGCGCACGTCAAGAATGCCGACCCCATCCAGTGGCAGCTTGATCTACTGAACGGCAAGGACACGATGGAATGCGTTGACGGCGAAGTGTGCGTCAGCGTCTTGATCGCGCTACCCGACTTCCCTTACTCCAGGATCACGAACAAGGAACTCTGCGGCATCCCGATACGTGGCGCTGAAGATATGGAGCATATCCACCTGTCCGAGGCGATGCTCGGAACCGCGCCGACGATGGTGGGCGACAAGGTTGTGGACTTGCCCGATCTGGTGACTTGCGGCGACTACACGATGGTCGTGACCGGAACGGGAGAAACCATCACGCAGGCCCGCGCATCGGCTTACAAGTCGGTCAAAAAAGTGAAGATTCCGAACAATCCGTTTTACCGGCTAGACATTGGCGCCGGTCGGATGATCAAACAACTTCCCGAATTACATAAATTAGGTTTTGCCAAAGGATTGGAGCGATAGCCATGCCATACACCGCCAAACAGAACAAGCTTTTCCGCGCCGCCGAACACAACCCCGCCATTGCCAAGAAGCACGGAATGACGCATTCGACCGCAAAGAAATTGGCGCACGAGGGTGTCAAGAAGGCTCCGATGAAGAAGCCCAAAAAATGACCTCAGAAGCACTCCGCGCTGGCGACATCACGGAAGAGTCGATTCGCAGCGCATTGACCGTCTGCCGAGGCGACATCTTCTCCGCTTCCGGCTACCTGAAAATCGCGCCCCGCGAGCTTGACCGCTATGTCCGGGCGTCGGAAAATCTTCAGGGGTTCGCAGCGGCCATTGCCACGGTCAAAAAGAGCGTAGATTATGACCGGATTTCTGCCGACCAGTTTCGGGAAGAGTTGGATCGCCTCACCCGCGCTTATCGTGTTGAAGCTACCAACGTCATTCACGAACTCGCAACTATGCCGTTCGACAGTGCGGCTATGGCAGAGGTCAAGCTCAAAGCAGCAGTGCAACTTAGGGGTTCCCATGCGGACGCTCCTGTGAACTCCGACCAGGCGCAAGTCCTGGCCGAGTTGAACGAGTTATACCGAATAAACGCGCCCCGAATCAAGTCGATTCGGATTGCGGCGCAGATTGACTATGAACCTGGCCAAGCTCCTGAAGTCCAGACGATTCGGGAACTGGAGTAGTGCCTCCGCCCCGAATTGCATTGTTGTATTCACTTCTTAGGTCATACTTTTGCTCGGTAAAAATTGTTCTAGGCACTATTTTGGGAAATACTTCAGGGGCTTTTCCGGATGAAGATTGCGCCCCCATCTCTGCCATTTTCTTTTCGACCGCGCCCGCGTACTGCGCCATCACCTGAATCAACCCGGCTACATGCGCCAAGACATACGACGGGTAGTTTTCCGCATTGTCGATGTGGATGTTAATCATTCGTCGCTCCCTGCCGCTTCTTCCGCCTCGGCGACGGTCGTCACTTCGATTACCGCCCCGCTGCGCACCGCTGCCAGCGCCTCCTTGTCGGTGAGCTTGATCGCCGTCACGATATCGTCAATTACATGCTGCTCGGCCACGCACTTTCTGGTTGCCTCGACATATCGCACTTCGTCTTTGAAAGTAACTTTGAAAATTGCCATTTTGCTTATCCTTCGTGGTTAAAATTCGTATTTTGGCGCATCCTCGACAAGTCGCCTCATCTGCATGCACCGTTCCCGATAGACTCCTGCTACTGCATCACGGATATCGTAATCCGCTTCTTTCCACCCCTTAAAAAGTATGTGAACCGGCTCATAAACTGCGACACATTTTTGCTTTGCCAACTGCCGCAGGGCTTTTCGTAAAAACGGTATTTTCCTTTGCGACGACGTGAGCATTCGCATGCCGCCGCCGATGTTCGGAAGCGCTTCCAATAGCCGGTAAATTTCAAGTAAATCCTCTTGCTGCGGTTCGATCATCGGCTTAATCGGGTCGATTCGCCAATATATCCGCTTCGTCTGAGCGGACGACGCCAGGTACTTGCATACCTGCCCAGGAATCAACCCGGCGCGAGCGCAAAGCTCCTTCTCGCTAAAAACGATGCTGCCTTTCGTATCCCATCCGCAGGCATTCAACACTAATTTCTGAGCGTTGGTAAGATCGTCTGGCGTTTCCTTTAGCGCATCGAACATGCGCCGATGCGTGGTCGCTGGCGGGAACTTGTAGTCAATCATTTCGTCATGCATGGACCAGTCAGGGGGCCGGAAAATAATTGTCTCGTTTGTCGCCAAGCTGCGGAACGTCTCGAAATGCACGATCGACAGTGGCATTTCCATGAACAACATCGCCTTGGTAGTCGGCGGTATATTTTGTTTCCAGTGACGCCAATACATCAAGCCGCCTTCCAGCTTCCATTTTTCGATTACCGTTTTCGCGTGTCCAGCATCCCACGACCTCACTAGAACGGAAGGGATATCTGAAACAAGGTTCAATCGCGCACCGACTTGGCGCAAAGAATAGTTGCGAGTTTGAAACACGATGCTATGCGAGTTGCGCTCGGTCATGCGCCGAATGGCCTCCTCGATGTTGTCGGTCTGGTAGATCATCGATATTCTGCCCATTTACAAGAATAAGAAACTTCATTTAAAGTGTAATAATCCGTTATAGGAATATTTGCAGTACACATCCCCTTTGAATCGAAACTAATGCACTGAAAATGCATGGAAGACGCTTGCTTTTTATTTCCCGTGTAATGTGATTCACAATACTTAGCAGGAGCTTCTATGTATTCACTTTTCTCTGTGCAACCAAGAGTGAATACTGCCAACAAAATAATAAGGTTTTTCATATTCTCCGATTTTTGTCGTATTCTTTCATTTCGGCCTCGTAAAAGCAGAAAAAATTATTGACGATGCTGCGGAGAGGATCGGCGACTTGCGCGTTGGGCTCGGTCGGCGCTGCCACGCGCTCGGTCGCGCAAAATCCGCAGATTTCGGTTTGTCTATTCTTCAAATCAGCTTCGCACTCGGCGATTGCCGCGCCAAGCGATTCGCGCAAATCCTCATTAAAAGAGCCGCCAATATGCACATATTTCATTGCATTCCGCGCATTCGTAAGCAGGATTTTCCAGCAGTTATTCATGATTATTGTCTTTTTTTGATGTGATCACCGGGGCGCTGGTGTTGCGAGTCCAGACCACGCCGCCCGACTGCGTGATCACTGGGGCGCTGGTGTCGAATGTCCAGACCACGCCGCCCGACTGCGTGATCACTGGGGCGCTGGTGTCGAATGTCCTGACCTCGCCGCCCGACTGCGTGATCACTGGGGCGCTGGTGTCGAATGTCCTGACCTCGCCGCCCGACTGCGTGATCAC
>Ga0187891_1003032_pt1 | contig 12109 bp, 10 predicted proteins | sample June2016WEW_21_4_FD_132990 | JGI IMG/M metagenome (GOLD analysis project Ga0187891, IMG submission 132990) | Peatland microbial communities from SPRUCE experiment site at the Marcell Experimental Forest, Minnesota, USA - June2016WEW_21_40 | ecosystem: Environmental > Terrestrial > Soil >... | reverse complement strand
ACTACGACAAGGATGGCAACATCGTGGGCCTGGAAATCCTGGAGGCCTCCAAACGAGTCTCCAACCCTCGCTCCGTCGAATACGCGGTGGTAGGCTAGCGGAGAACGACTTTCCGAGGTTCTTGCCAATACGACGAAAATTCTGCTGGACTTGTACCGATGTAAGCCGCAGCTCTAAACCCAAACCCCAATGAGCGTGCCACCAATCGCTCGCCACCGCCGGTGCCGTTACTCCCGTATCACACAAACTGATACCGCCCTGGCACCGGCAGGGGCGGCACGGTCATGGCGAGTTTATAGTCAAGCGCCTTGGGTTGCAGGTCCTGCTTGGAGGCCATGATCATGTCCCAGGTGATTTCGATGCCGGAGTAAGCGGCTTCCCGGGCCATGATGCAGGTCATGGTGCTTTCGGCTACGGTCATGCCGTCGTTGGTGTAGGGAATGTCGCCGCGAATGCTTTTGACCAGCCGGACGTGCTCCTGGACGTACGGGTCAAGGCCCGGCGCGCCCATGTCGAGCCCGTCGGTCTGACCCTTCGAGCCCACAATGGTATTCCACACTTTGCGATAAGAACCCTTGGGATATTGCCGGCAGGCGCTGTAGAGGTGAACGCCGTTGGGATAAACGAAATCTGCCGTCAGGTGGTCGTAGATATTCCCGTAGAGCTCTTCCCGCGGACGCCACGCCACTCCGCCCGACCCGACGACTCTAACCGGATGGGCGCCCATCACCCAGTTGCAGAAATCGATGGTGTGAATGTGCTGCTCCACCATCTGGTCCCCGCAAATCCAGACGAACGAATACCAGTCGCGATGCTGCCATTCCATATCGCCCCAGGACGGGTCGCGATGGTCCACGTGCAAGACCGGTCCGCTCAGGTAAGTTGCGCCGAGGCTTACGATATCCCCGATGGCGCCATCATGGATTTTCTGGACCGTCTCGATATAGTCCTTCTGGGAACGCCGCTGGGTGCCCGCGACCACCGTCAGCTTCGATTCCTCCGCTTTTTTCAAGGCAGCGATAAAGCGTCGCACTCCAGCCGGATCGGTCGCGATGGGTTTTTCCGTGAAGATATGCTTCCCGGCCTCGACCGCAGCCTCGAACTGCACGGGGCGATGGCCCGGGGGAGTGCACAGCAGCACCACGTCAATGTCGGAGGCGAGGACCTTCTTATAGGCGTCGAAGCTGCAGAAGCAATGTTCGGGATCGACGCTGACTCGCCTGCGAATCGAATCCACGAGTTCCGCCAAGGGCTGGCCCGTGAATTGGGACGCCTTCTTGGGACTGGTGTCCATCAAGAAATTCGGATCGCGCAAGTTGGCCAGAGACTTCTGGAGCTTGTCCTCGAAGATATCTCCCATGGCGACGAGTTCCACACTTGGGTCAGCGGTGAGGAGGTCTACGGCTGCTTCCGTGCCGCGTCCGCCGCAGCCGACCAAGCCCGCGCGCAGGCGCTCCTTTCCCGCGCCACGCACCAGTTCGGGCTTGATGAAGGTAAACGCGGTCGCCGCCGCCCCGGCGCCTAACGACCGGCTGAGAAAAGATCGACGAGTGTAAGTGGTGGCTTCATCTTGTTCCATGTCTTACCTCCGCAAGTCGAGAGTCGGAAGAGGTTGCTATGCCGAAATCGGCGTACGCATTCAAGGCTGCGCTGCTTCGGAAGCGTGGAAAGCAACTACCTGCCAGCGCCCTTCACGGCGGATGTATAACTTGGTGAACCGCCAATCGTCGTCCACCGTTTTACCGTTCAGCGTGCGCGTTCGCTGCAGCCGGCCGGACACGACTGCGGCGTCGCCGTAAACGCGCACCTTGAGGTCAGAAGTCTGATAACGCTGGAATTTCATCCGTCCGGAGCGAGCGAATCCCAGAACATCCGGCTTTGCCATCACAGGCATCCTGGGCACGGTGACCTCAAGATCGTCGGCCCAAAGCTTTTCGAGAGCGCTTACGTCGCCCTTTTCGTGAGCCTCGTTCCAGACCGACTCGAGCCTCATTAGTTCTTTGACCTCTGACGTATCCGGCTGTGGTTGGGACTGGAGTCCGATCATAAGAACAACGAGCGCGAGGCTCATGTTTCCCGTAATTCCTGCCTTGTCCCCCGTCTGATGGGGTGAATCATGTCGGATTCTCGACTTCTCAAACCCTCAACTTCCCATTATCTTCCGGATGTACTCCAAGTTCTTGCGCATATCCGCTTCGACCTGGTTCGGGTGCGCATCGGTCTCCAAGTTGGCGTAGCCGGTAAATCCGATATCGCGAATTGCTTGCATAATGGGTGGAAACTGAATGCTGCCTTCGCCCAGGTAGTGCGGATTATCCTTCAAATGGAACTGGCAAATCCGGTCTTTTCCAAGCCAGCGGATTTCCTTCACCACGTCAAAACCTGCCTTGGTGGAATTCCCCACGTCGTAATAGACAAGGACGCTCTTCGAGCGCGAGCGTTCCATGATTCGGACGTTGTCCTCGGCGGAGATAGTGTCCTCCAGCCCCAGCACCACACCCGCCTTATCCGCATCCGGTCCGAGATCACGCAAGACATCGCCGACGTAGTCCATTTCGTCGCGGGTTTGCAGGGCTCGCTGGCCGAAGAAGGGAAGCAGAAGTACCTTCGAGTTCAGGGCCTTGGTTAAGCGAATGGAATCCTGCACCCACTTTACGGCCAGCTTATCGTTTTTCAGGCCGTTATCGTGCAGCCGGTCCACGCACGTGCCGTCGATCGGAATCTTGTACTGCCTGGACAGGTTGAGATAGCGCACCAGGATCTCCGGGTTGTCGAGCGGCATCCTGTCATCCACGATCTTTCGTCCAAACGACACTTGTACGCCGTCAAACCCGAGGCGTGCGGCCAGCGGCACCGCATCCGGATCGGCTCCCTTCTCCAGGTTCCAGTCCGTCACTCCAATCCGCAGCCTGGTTTCTTTGGCGAATGCAAAACGGGAGATGACGCTCATGCCAACCGTGGTACGAAGGAACTCACGACGGGTGAAGTCAAGCATCGAAGACCTCCTGAGAATGGCGCTACGGACGAGGGTCACATCATATAACAACCCATTTAGTTTCTCAAAACACCCTTAAACCCCCAAGACGGTCCGTCCGATAAGAGGATTTAGGACCTCGCGCCTGACGGGAGAGGTGTGCAAGGAGCCGTATGAACTTATCATGGCGCTCGAGCAAGAAGGTTGACCCGTTCAAGGGGACAGTTAATGACAACGCCCGGGGGAAGCGGGGGCAGGAGGCGTTGCGAGAAAGTGAGGCCCGTCTGCAAGTCATCTTCAATTGTGTCCAGACGGGTATCTTCATCATCGATCCGGAAACGCATCGGATTGTGGACGCCAACCCCGTGGCGCTCGAAACCATCGGTGTGGGCCGCGACCAGGCGATCGGCGCGGAGTGCCACAAGTTCATATGCCCTGCCGAAAAGGGGGCCTGCCCGGTGACGGACCTCAGGCAGACCGTGGACCATTCCGAACGCACCCTGCTGACGGCGAGCGGGGAGAAGCGGGAAGTTCTTAAAACGGCTGTTAGCGTGGTGCTGGACGGTCGAAAGCACCTTCTCGAAAGCTACATCGACATTACGGATCGCAAGCGCGCAGAGCAGGAACTGCGGGACGCCAAGGAGGCGGCGGAAGCGGCCAGTGGGGCCAAGAGCGATTTTCTGGCCATGATGAGTCACGAGATCCGCACGCCCATGTATGGCATTATTGGCATGACGGAATTGGCCCTTGACACCTCCCTTTCCTGTGAACAGCGAGAATACCTCAATAGTGTGAAGGAGTCCGCTGACACCCTCTTGACCTTGATTGATGACATCTTGGATTTCTCCAAGATTGAGGCCGGGAAGCTCTCGCTCGAACCCTGTGAGTTCGATCCGCAAGATACGATCGGCAACACCATGCGGGCGCTTTCCATTCGAGGCGACGAAAAGGGGCTTGAGTTGACATGGGAGACGCCCTCCGACTTTCCCGCCCGCGTGGTCGGAGACCCTGGCCGCCTGCGCCAGATCATCGTCAATCTTATAGGGAATGCCATCAAGTTCACTGAGCGCGGGGAGGTGAATCTGCGAGTTGAGATCGACTCGCAGGGGGAAGATTGGATTGTGCTTCATTTCTGCGTCAGCGATACGGGCATCGGTATCGCGCGGGAAAAGCAAGAGCGGATCTTTGAAGCCTTCATACAAGCCGATAGCTCGACCACGCGAAAATACGCCGGAACGGGTCTAGGCTTGGCTATCTCCACCCGGCTGGTAAAACTGATGGGAGGACGAATTTGGGTGGAGAGCGAAGTCGACAAAGGGAGCAGGTTCCACTTCACGGCGAGGTTTGGCCACGTGAAAGACCGGCAACCACAACCCGCGCTTGCGGCGAAAGTCTCGCTACAAGGTGTCCCGGCTCTCATCATTGACGACAATGCCACGAACCGGCGCATCTTGGAGGCCATGCTCGAGGGTTGGTCGATGCAGCCCACATTGGCGGAGAGGGGGCAGGAGGGACTGCTCGCGATGCGACGTGCAAGAGACATGGGCAAGCCCTTCCCTCTGATTGTGCTTGACGCCCATATGCCGGACATGGACGGCTTCATGGTGGTCGAGGAGTTCAGGCAGGATCCAAGCCTGGCAGGAAGCGCGATCATGATGTTGACCTCGGGTGGGCAGCGAGGCGACGCCGCCCGTTGCTGTGAACTCGGCATCTCGGCATACCTTGGCAAGCCCATCCGGCGTTCTGAGCTCCTGGCGGCCATCCTGCTCGTGCTGGGCCAGCCGAACCAGAAGCGGGATCACCCCCAGCTCGTGACCCGTCACACGATTCGAGAAACCCGGCGCCAACTCCGTATTCTCGTGGCGGAAGACAACGCAATCAACCGGGAACTGGTGACGCGCCTGCTTCAGAAAAACGGACACACCGTGATGGCGGCGGCTACCGGTAAGGAGGCTGTCGAACTGTTGGACCGGGAGGGGTCGAATTGTGACCTCGTGCTGATGGACGTGGAGATGCCCGACATGGATGGCTTTCACGCCACCGCCATTATTCGCGAGAAGGAGAAGTCCAGCGGCAAACACATGCCGATCGTTGCCTTGACCGCCTACGCGATGAAAGGCGATCGCGAGCGGTGCCTGGCGGCAGGCATGGACAGCTACTTGTCGAAGCCCATTCGATATCAAGATCTACTTGAAACCATCCAACGGCTGGTCAGCGGAATGCCCGACATTCCTGCCCCCGCGCCATCCGAGAAACCCCCGGCGGAGGTTCTGGATGAGGCGATGTTGATGTCGCGTGTGGATAATGACCTGCAATTACTGCAAGACCTCGTTGATCTGTATCTCGGCGACTACCCGCGCCTGCTGGATGAAATCCGGGCCGCGCTGGAAAGGAAAGATCCCCGGGCCCTGCAAAGAGGCGCGCATAGCCTGAAAGGCTGCACCAGTAACCTTGCCGCCAAACTAGCCTCGGAAGCCGCCTTCAAGCTCGAAGGACTCGCGCACGCCGGGGACTGGGCGGAGGCGGGTAATGCGCTCGAGAGCCTGGAGCGAGAGTTGGCGCGGTTGAAGCCGGCTCTGCTTGCGATGCGGGCGGAAACGGAGAAGAAGCCACGGCTGACGAAGAGTGAATCTTTGCAGTGAGAGAGTGTCTCCGACGGCGCTTTTGAGTGCGAAGATACTATTCGGGGTTAGTCAACTCCCGGTAGGTACGGCTCACCCTGGCCAGCACTTGGACGGCCGATACCTGTGCCGAGGCTTCTTGTGCGAGGGCTGTCAAAGTGAGCACCGTGACCAGAATCGATCGCGCTGCCATAGCCGTGTTCCTTGCCCGGGCTACCGCTACCTGCTACTTTGTGTTGATTATGCCCCGGCAACCGCTGGCGCCGCAGATGCAGCGCATGGTCTCATCGGTGTCGTCGTAGTTGTAATCGACGGTCAACTCTTCGCCCTTGCGAATCCTGCGCAGGCTCATATAGATAATGTGCCCCTTAAAAATGCGGGTGACTAAGTTGGGCGCGCAGGAGTGGTTGACCAACTCGGCGCCTGAGCCATTGACGGCGCCGTCGAGCATCCAGCGCTTGTCGAGAACGAAGAGATAAGGAGTATGGCGGCGCTTCCGGCCCTCCTTCATGGTGATCTTTTCCCCCCTGTACTCGATTACCTTGCGGTTGGGCGGGATATCCTGGTCAGCGTAGACGCCTCGGCCGTGGATTTTCGACTGGCCGACGCGCAAGCGGAAACAACAGAATCGCGGGTCGATCTTTTCCGTGCGCGACAGGGCCATAGGCCAGACTTTCCCTGCCATTCTGCTACTCCTCGTCATCTCCCGCCCGCGGCGTTGAGACGAGGGTTGATGTGTCTCGCCAATCGAAACGCATTGGGCGCGGGGGTAGTTGATGAGCCTGCGCGTACTGGTTTCTCGCCTCGAGAGTCTGGGCGGCCCACTCCCCCAGCGGATATTGCAGCTCTCTGTACACAAGGTAGGTCATGTCCACGGTTCTCATCGGAAGGTGGTCCTTCACATCGTCGACCTGATCGAGGTAACGGCGCCCGCTGGCCTCGGCAACGCGTGGCAGCCAGGCTTTTTGCCACGTCGTCGCCGCGTTCTGCAAGACTGCGTTGCGTTGCTGGCGAATGTTCTCCGCAATGTCGAGCGCCCGGTCGACGTCGGCAAGCGCCCGCGCCGCATCCGCGCGCGCCGCCGCAGTTTCGGCCGATTTCAGATTCGAGCCGATACGGCCCAAATCCAAAACCATCTCCAGACTCTGGCGGCAAAGGCCGACGATGGAGAGAAAGACCTCCAGGTTGTAGCGGTTGAATTCCACTCGTTGCAGGTTCGTGTGCAGCAGATCAAGCAGAGAATCGTTCTGGACCAGGTACTGGGCGGCTAACTCGAGTCGCCGTTGGTTTTCCTGCCCCCAGTCGTGGTTCAAGCGCAGAAGTTGGGGCTCGGGGACGGGCAGAAGCGGGAGAGATTGGTCATGAGCGGGGCGAGGAGGATTCAAGACGCCGTACGACTCACCGAAGATAGGCGTGCGGGCGCTGGAGGCTATCGTCTCCCAGCTATCCTGCCAGAACTCCGCTTGCTGGCTCATGCCCTGGTAGACGCGTCCCATCTCCTCGGCGCTCGGCCCGTAAAAGAGGCGATAGAACGAGTTCATCAATTCCTGGGGGTCGGAGGACGTGCGATTCCAGGCCACGGCAGGCCCGGTTGCATAACCAAGCCAAAACGTCTCGGGATGCAATCCATTGTCGGCCCAACCCGCAATGAATGCCCCCATCAAGTCTGCCTGGCGCGGTAATGGGGAGTTCGGTTGCGCGGAGGACTGGCCGGTCGATGAGCCGAGGGAAATCAGGTCGTGCATCTCCGCCACACGCCCGGGACGCAGCGGGCGAGGGTGCAGGAGTCTCTCGGGCGATAGAAGATAGTAATTGGGGAAAAGCGGTTCTTCGCCTTCTGTCGATGTGAAAAGCAACTGCCGGATTCCGCGCGCCTTGAACACGGGATCGAACTGCGGGCCGTAGACCTCGCCGTTGATGAGGTAAGAAGGCAGCGAGGCGATATCCCCGGGCTGGAGTGGAAACTCCCCCCAGAACAGCACTTTGCGCCCGTGGTCGTGCAGGTAGCCCGCAGTCTTGGTCAAGAATTCCGCCAGGAGTTTTCCCACGCTGCCCAGCTCTCTTGCTCTCTCCGCCTCATTGCACCGCGGGTTATTCGCCAGCCCGACGTAGTAGGGCTCGTCGGTGGAGAGGAAGAAGTGCTCGCTGCCTTTCGTGGCCTCGAGCAGATCATCGAACATACCTTGAAACATCGTGTAGGTTACCGGGTTGGTCGCGCAGAACTCATAATTGCTTTGCGGATACTCCCTTAACCCTGCATATTCCGGATGTTTCAGAATGAAGGCGTCGTGCGCCGGGCCGTCCAAGTAGGGAATCAGTTCGACGTGGTACTTCCGGCCGTAGTCCGTCAGCTCCTGAAGTTCTGCGGGCGACAGCGCGTAGGGCTCCACGATCGCCGGGGCATGTTTGTACTGGAAATGTCCTTCCAGTTTGATGGCAAAGGCATTGACCTTATAAAACGCTGCTTGGCGTAAGGCCGTCTTCAACACCTCCGGATGCTCAAGATGGTGCGCGTCGTCCCAGTAGATCACCCGCAACTCGAGGTCCGGCCAGTCTTCGATCTTTCCTTCCGGCAGCCACAGCTTTCCCCCCTGCGGCTTGATGAGTTGAAGAAGCGTCGTAACGCCATAGAACAAGCCGGTTGGCGTGTTGCCGATGATTGATACCTGATCTGCCGACAACTCGAGTTTGTAAGCCTGTTCGGCCAGTGCAGTCTTCTCGCGGTCAGCCGTTTCGCCTACCGCAACCGCGCCGGGAACGACCGCCAACTTGATTGAACCGCTAGCGAATTGCTTTTTGGATTGTCCCAGGACCAAATGAAATCGTTCCTGCAAGCCGTCTACCAGCAACTCGATAGCGATGTCATTGGGCGCAACCCCCGTTCCCGATTCCCACCGCCAGTCCGGAGTCAGCTCGAAGTCATTCCCGTGCAGCGTTACGCGCTGCGGGTGAGGAAGTACCGAATATCCGCCTGCGTGGAGGAGCGAAGCTGTCGCGGCAGGAAGTCGAGCCGGGAGAGACCAGGCGGGGATAAGCGCAAGGTAAAGAAGCGGCGAGAACCTATGCTTCAGAAGTCCGCAGGTTTTGTTCATTGGGTTGCTCATGGTTCTGGTTGCCAGCCATGCCAAGCTAAGCCCCTTCGGGGCAGAACGACACCCTGGATTACAGCATTTCTGCGGGAGATGCGGATTACTCCCCGCGCAAATCTTACCACAGGGCGGCGGAGCCGCAACCAAAACGTGGCACGGCCGTGCGCACGGGCAGTGCCTGTCCTGAGCGCAGCGAAGGAATGCCCCTGCCACAGTTCACAGAATCTTCGCGGTGCAAGGACTCTTGCAGGGCTGGAATCCGGACACGGTATGCGCTAATGTGGGGTTACAATGCTTACGGACCGCCAACCGCGCAAGGCGACGCTGCGGGCACAGTTCCTCGCCAGCGACAAACTCTGCGACCTCGAAATACCGCCGGACGGTCGCTTGCGGGGGTCGGCGAGTGCTCTCGACGTGGCTATGAAGAGCGGCCAAAGCGCGCCGGTGGGGGAAGTGTGCGCGGAATTTCTGCGCGTGGCGGCTGAATTCTACGGCGTGTCCCAACCGCAGGTGCGAGTGCTGGCGGCCCGCCCGGTTCGCGTCTTCGAGGGCGGGGCGTCGGAGCTTTTTGGAGACTACGACCTTCGAAAACAGGAAATCCGCGTGTGGATGCGGACTGCGATGCGCAAGCGAGTGACTTCGCTGGGGACATTTCTGAGCACGCTTTGCCACGAGTTCTGCCACCATCTGGACGTTCAGCGCCTGGGATTTGGAGACACGCCCCACACGCGCGGCTTCTATGCCCGCACGGCAGTCCTTTATCACCACGCGCGCGGAACTCCCATGAAGCAGCTTGTCTGGATGCCGCTGCGGGGCGGGCGGTGGCGAATCGATTGGGCTCGCACGAATCGAGGTGACTATGGAGTACGTTAATCTTGGCAAGACGGGGCTGCGCGTCTCGCGGATCTGCCTCGGCTGTATGAGCTACGGAGCGCCGGCCACGGGCGAGTTGACAGCCGGCAGGCACGCCTGGGTTCTCAACGAGGAAGAGAGCCAACCCTACTTCCGCCAGGCGCTCGATCTGGGCATCAACTTCTTCGACACGGCCAATGTGTATTCGGGCGGCGTGAGCGAAAAGGTTCTGGGGCGGTTCCTGAAGGCCCATACTATGCGGGACACGATGGTCGTCGCGACCAAGGTGTACGGGGTTATGCGCGATGAACCCAACGGGCGCGGCCTGTCGCGCAAGGCCATCCTTTACGAGCTCGAGCAGAGCCTGCGGCGCCTCGAGACCGACTACATCGATCTCTACCAGATTCACCGCTGGGACTACGAAACGCCCATCGAGGAAACACTCGAGGCGCTGCACGACGCGGTGAAGTCCGGCAAAGTGCGTTATATCGGCGCGTCCTCCATGTTCGCGTGGCAGTTCACCCAAGCGCTCTATCTCGCCGACCTGCATGGGTGGACCCGTTTCGTTTCCATGCAGAACCATTACAACCTGCTCTATCGTGAAGAGGAGCGTGAGATGCTGCCCCTTTGCCGGGCCGAGGGCATCGGGGTGATTCCCTGGAGCCCGCTGGCTCGCGGCCGCCTGGCGCGCCCTTGGCAAGTCGAAAAGACCAAGCGCTTCGAGACCGACGGATTCGGCAAGAGCCTGTATTCGAAAACGGAAGAAATCGACCGCCCGGTTGTGGATCGATTGACTCGGATGGCGGAGGAGCGGGGTGTTTCACACGCTCAACTGGCGCTGGCGTGGATGCTCAGTAAGCCGGGGATCACCGCGCCCATCGTCGGCGCCACCCAGCCGAACCACCTGACCGAGGCCGTGGCAGCGCTCTCGCTGCGCCTTACGCCGCAGGAGATTGCGGCGCTCGAGGAACCGTACGTTCCGCACCTGGTGGCGGGATTCAATTGAGATTCCCCGGGCGTCGGCCGGCCGAGGGCACGCAATCCCAGAGGTCGTGTAGCCGACTTTTTGTCACTTTCAGGGCTTCGCCTTCCAGCTCTGAAGCCTGACTTCGTTTTCGCAAATTGCGCTGTTTTTGCTCCTTTTACCGTCCAATTTGCGCTAATTTGCGCGCAAAACGTGCATAATTTGCAGCATTCAAAAAAGTGATATCCTTTGTTTTCAAGTACTTCTTAGCTTCGTTCCCACTGTTTTTGTAGTTTCTCGCGCGCCTCCGGATCTCCGCCAGTCGGGCAATCTCCAACCTGGTCGCGTTCCCGCACCCCAGACCCCAGCCGGAACGCGTGTGGCGTCAAGAAGCTCGAATTCTGTGTTAAATGCGCGCATTGTACAATCATTTCCGAGTTCGTTTTGAGTTCATTTTCGAAATGCCTGGTTTGTTTTCAATAACATACTGGCTTCGTTCGTATTATTTTTTGTTCTTGTGAAGCCACTCCTTCTCGAGTGTCCCAGAACCGTCCCGCTCTTCCTTCCCGATTGGGCCATCCCGGCGCTCGCCTACGACAATGTGTCCACAAACAGACCATCATGATAGGCTATCATCGGTGCAGCCGATTGTCAAGCGGAAAATGCAAAAAAAGCGGGCGGACTTTCCCGAATTCCTTCGCCCTACCCAGCCAGACCACGCCAGGAAGATTGTTTGCGACGAATTGTCGTTTCGCGCCGCGCCCGTGGCCGGAAAATGAGAACCTGCCTCTCCGCGTGAGCGCCAGTAGTCCCCCCGAGGTCACGACTATGGTTTCGACTGTATGTCCAGGTGATCGCGAGCAGGGACGGTAACTTCCTCGAAGCGGCCAAGTGGATTGTTTCGCTCCGGGCTGCGACGGCCTTCGTGCCGCGTTTCAATAGGAAACGAAGCGTCGGGCTGGCGAAGCCCAGCCGAGCCAAGTCCGCCGTGGCCTTTGAACCGCAGGGGGACGACCTAACAAAGCCCAGGCTGAATGCCTGGGCAACGAAGACCCGCATCAACCCCCGAGCTCTGAAGGGGCGACCTACCCAATCCCACAGACCAGCCTTCACCACGGAGGCACAGAGGAAAACCGGCGAACGCTCCGCGCCACAGGCTGCCAGGGCGGACGGACTCCCCTCCTGATTCAGAGCTTCTCCTGAACGCAGTGAAGGAAGGGTGACGGCGCGTTCGCGCCGGGGGGTGGTTACAAAATTCCGGAGGGGTCGGTGGCTTCCCGCCAGGGGGTGGTTACAGGGCCCTAATTCCCAATCCCTAATCCCTAGTGGGGGGCGGCGTAAGCCATGATGCCGGTAAATCGGAAATATGGTGTCCCGGTTTTCCTCGGCAAAAGGTACCTGGAACATGTGAAAAAATTGGTTTTACCGATTTCAGCGCTACGCATTTTCAGTAAGTTACATGATCGATAAGGGGTCCAAATTCAATTTTTTCACATGTTCCTGACACGCATTATGAAAGGGCGCCCCTGATTGTGTATGGTTGGGTTGTAGTGGAATCCAACTTTGGCAAAGAGGAGCACCCTTATGAGCGAGGACAAGTATATCGCGT
>Ga0187891_1003029_pt1 | contig 12114 bp, 14 predicted proteins | sample June2016WEW_21_4_FD_132990 | JGI IMG/M metagenome (GOLD analysis project Ga0187891, IMG submission 132990) | Peatland microbial communities from SPRUCE experiment site at the Marcell Experimental Forest, Minnesota, USA - June2016WEW_21_40 | ecosystem: Environmental > Terrestrial > Soil >... | reverse complement strand
AGGCTGCGGTTTACCACAGCAGAGAGGTGACTACTAATGGAAACTGGAAGAACCAAAATAATTTCGGTACTTGTCGAAAACAAACCAGGTGTACTCTTCGGAGTTTCAAACCTGTTCCGACGTAGAAACTTTAACATTGAAAGCATCACTGTCGGCCCAAGCGAAAGAAGGGACATCGCGCGCATGACAATAACAGTCAACGAGGATGAAAGAACAATCATCCAAGTCGTCAAACAAGTCGCAAAACTTGTCGACGTGCTGAAAGTCGAGGAACTGGAGCCGGGAAACTTTGTAATGCGTGAGCTTGCATTGATAAAAGTTAATTCTCCAACCGCCAAAGACCGCTCTGACATCATCAACTGTGTAGAAGTTTTCAGAGGACGAATCATCGACGTTTCAATGGACAGTTTAACCGTGGAAATCACTGGAACACCTGACAAGATAGACGCGTTCCTAAACTTGATGAAGGCAACGGGCGTCATTGAACTCGCAAGAACAGGCATAACCGCTTTGGCACGGGGAGCAAAATCAATAAGAGTAGACGAATAAAACGCCTCACACAACAGAAACCCTTAACTTTCCGTTCCCAAAAAATGACAAACGTTTATTTAAAATAATTAAAAAAAAGTTAATTGTAATAGAAGAGAGTAAACATGAACATTACAGAAAAAATCTTGGCTAAAGCTTCAGGAAAAAAAGCAGTGCATCCAGGAGAAATCGTCGATGCAAACGTCGACATGGTAATGGTGCACGATTTAACTGGACCTTTAGCCGTTGAAGCATTCAAAAAAATAGGCGTAGAAAAAGTTTGGGATAACCAAAAAGCAGTGGTTATACTGGACCATCAAGTGCCGGCTGAATCCATTAAAGCGGCAGAACTGCATAAGACCATGCGCCAATTCGCCAAAGACCAAAAACTACGCATATACGACGTGGGAAGAGGCGGAATCTGCCACCAAGTTATGCCAGAAAAAGGACATGTAGTTCCCGGAACAGTAATTGTAGGCGCTGATTCACATACGTGCACCTATGGAGCCTTCGGCGCTTTCGCAACGGGCATAGGCTCAACCGAAGCAGCAGCAGTCTTAGCTACTGGAAAGATTTGGCTAAAAGTTCCAGAAGCGATTAAAATAAACGTGACTGGAGAATTCCAAAAGTACGTTACGCCAAAAGACCTAATCTTATCAATAATCGGGCGGATGGGCGTTGACGGCGCAACATACAAAAGCACTGAATTTACTGGTCCAACAATAAAAGGCATGAGCATAGCAGGGAGAATGACGCTGTGCAATATGGCTGTAGAAATGGGCGCCAAAAACGGCATCATCGAACCAGACGAAACAACTCGTAAGTTCCTTGAAGGCAGAGTCAAGACATTGCCCAACTTCGAATCATTGAAAAGCGACAAAGATGCAGTTTACGAGCGTACAGTGGAATTTGATGTCTCAAAGATGGAGCCGCAAGTAGCCTGCCCCTCATCAGTTGACAACGTTAAACCAATTTCAGAAGCAGGCAACACCCCAATCGAGCAAGCCTTTATTGGTTCATGCACCAACGGCAGAATCGAAGATTTACGCTTAGCCGCTCAAATCCTAAAAGGCAAACGCGTCAAAGACGGCGTCAGGGCGCTTGTGATTCCAGCTTCACAAGAAGTTTACAAGCAAGCGTTAAACGAAGGCTTACTTGAAATCTTCACTGATGCAGGAGCAATAGTTTGCGGTTCAGCGTGTGGTCCATGCTTAGGCGGCCACATAGGATTACTGGCAGCAGACGAAATTTGCGTAAGCACTTCAAACAGGAACTTTATCGGAAGAATGGGAAGCACCAAAGCCAGCGTGTTCTTGGCGTCTCCAGCAACGGTAGCTGCTTCAGCAGTCACAGGCAAAATCACTGACCCCAGAAAACTGGAGGCAAAAGCATGAACATGAAAATTAAAGCTCCAGCCATAAAATTAGGAAACAACATCGACACAGACGTTATTCTGCCCGGACAATACATGACGCTGGTTGACCCTTGCGAGTTAGCCAAACACGCTCTAGCAGGCTTAGACTTAGCGTTTCCTGAAAAAGCAAAAAAAGGAGTAATCATAGTAGGCGGCAAAAACTTCGGATGCGGGTCAAGCCGCGAACAAGCGCCTTTAGCCCTAAAGTACGCTGGCGTAAAATGCGTGTTAGCAGAATCATTCGCCCGGATTTTCTATCGAAACGCAATTAACATCGGCTTACCCGTGATTGAATGCAAAGGCATATCCACCTCGGTTGAAACAGGCGACGAAATAGCCGTGGACGTTGAAGCCGGCAAGATAGAAAACATTTCAAGGGGCAAATGCTTTCAAGTAGACAAGCTACCACCATTCATAATTGAAATATTAGCGGATGGCGGATTAATCGAAAACCTAAGAAAGAAGATGAAATAAAAAATGACTGAATACATAATTTCCCTGATTCCCGGAGACGGAATCGGCCCCGAACTGACAGAAGCAACAATGAAAGTTCTAGAAGCTGCCCAGAAAAAATTTGGTATAAAGCTTAAAATGGTTGAGGCTGAAGCAGGCGACGGGACCTTAGCTAAAAGGGGCGCAGCCTTACCTGCGGACACCATAGAAAAAATTAAAGCTTCCCATGCTTGCCTCAAGGGTCCTGTAGGCGAAAGCGCAGCCGACGTTATAGTTAAACTAAGGGTAATGTTTGACTTGTACGCTAATTTGCGTCCACTGAAAGCTTACCCCAACGTTCCAGTTGCTCGACCAGACATTGATATGATGTTTGTCAGGGAGAACACTGAGGATGTTTACAAGGGCTTAGAATTCACCATAGGCAACGACACAACCATTTGCATGAGAGTTATCACAAGAGCGAATTGTGAGCGCATAGCCAAAAAAGCATTCGAAATCGCGCGTTTACGCAACGGCAAAAAGAAAGTAACCGCCATACACAAAGCCAACGTAATGCGCGTAACCGACGGATTATTCGCTAGCATATGCCGCGAAACAGCAAAACAATACCCAGACATCGCCTTCAATGAATTATACGTTGATGCAGCATCGATGCGTCTAATAAAAGAACCCCAAGAATTCGACGTATTCTGCACCTGCAACATGTTCGGCGACATCCTATCAGACGAAGCAGCCCAACTGATCGGCGGACTCGGCATGGCTCCAGGAGCAAACATAGGCGACAACTTTGCACTCTTCGAACCCATCCACGGTTCAGCACCAAACAGAGCAGGAAAACACACCGCAAACCCGATCTCCATGATACTGAGCGCGAAGATGATGCTGGAGTGGCTAGGCGAAAAATACGATGATAAAAAATGCATGCAGGCGGGCGCGGCAATAGAGAATGGGGTAGTATACGCGTTACGTAACGGTCAAACTGTTCCAGACTGCGGCGGCAACACCACGACCGTGGGAATGGCAGAAGCCATTGCTGCAGCCCTGACAGTGAAAACTGGTTGAAAAAATGACGAATAAAACCTCAAAACGTATCCGTATTTTTGACACTACACTTAGAGATGGCGAACAAACACCCGGCGTTACTTTAACTGCAGACGATAAAATGGAGATTGCAGATCAACTAAGCAAGCTAGGCGTCGACGTTATCGAAGCAGGTTTCCCAAGCTCCTCTGAGGGCGAAAAAAAAGTTGTCCGCGAGATTGCAAAAGCTGGTTTACAGCCTGAAATTTGTGCTTTGACGCGTGCAACAAAAGGAGACATTGACGCTGCAATCGACTGTGACGTTGACATAATCCATGTGTTTATTCCCACTTCGGCTGTACAGATGAAGTACGCCGTGAACTTAACGCCTCAACAAGTGCTGTCTTCAACCATAGAATCTATTGAGTACGTTAAGAAGCATGGTTTCAAATGCGAGTTTTCACCGATGGATGCCACACGCTCAGAAATGCCTTTCTTAAAGCAAGTTTGTCAAGCAGCAGAGAAAGCAGGAATGGACACCCTAAACGTTCCCGATACCGTGGGCATAATGATTCCGAAAACAACCATCAAACTCATTGAAGAACTAAAAACGGTAGTTAACGTTCCCATCAGCACACATTGCCACGACGATTTTGGTTTGGCAGTTGCAAACTCTTTAGCCGCCGTTGAAGCAGGCGCATCTCAGGTCCACGTCGCCGTCAACGGGTTAGGTGAGCGTGCCGGTAACGCTTCGCTTGAAGAAGTAGTTATGGCTTTGCATTTGATTTACAAGTACAAGACAGGCGTGAACACACGGTTACTGTACGGCACATCCAGGTTGGTTTCATCGTTGACCGGCATAAATGTGCAAGCTAACAAGGCAATTGTAGGCGAAAACGCTTTTGCCCACGAGTCAGGCATTCACACGCGAGGAATAACAGAGGAACCATTAACCTTCGAGCCGATAAATCCGGAGTTAGTCGGACGCACAAGAAAATTAGTTGCAGGAAAACTAGCAGGAACACGTGGCGTAAAAGCTGAACTGGAAGAGATAGGAATCCACCCAACCGAGCGGCAGCTGCAGGAAATTGTTCAACGGGTTAAGGAGTTAGGTGATAAGGGTAAGATGGTGACAGATGCTGATTTATTCGCGTTAACTTCTGCAGTTATGGGTGAAGTGATAGGGGAAGAAAAAATCGTTGACTTAAGCGACTTAGCCGTTATAACAGGCATAAAAGTTATTCCAACCGCTTCAGTAAGACTGGTCTTAAACGGGAAAGAATACATTGCAGCAGAAACAGGCGTAGGTCCCGTTGACGCTGTTTTAAAAGCCATCCAAAAAATAACCAATAACCTGGAAAATATACGGCTCAGAGAGTATCGTCTTGAAGCAATCACAGGCGGCTCAAACGCGGTCGCAGAAGTAGTCATCAAGGTAGAGGATGAAAAAGGCAACATCGTTTCAGCACGGGCGGCAAGAGAAGACATTGTGATGGCGAGCGTTGAAGCAATGATAAACGGTATAAACAAGCTCTTGCTTAAAAGTCATAAGCAGGGAAACAAAAAGTGAAAGTAGCCTTCCAAGGCGAACGGGGCGCTTACAGCGAAAACGCGGTCTTCCAGTTCTTCGGAGCCGACACAGAGGTTAAACCCTGCAAAGACTTCAAAGACGTTTTCGACAGCGTATGCACGCATGAAACCAAATTCGGAGTCGTCCCCGTTGAGAACAGCTTAGAGGGCAGCGTAACCCAGAACTACGACCTTTTCCTAAAGTATGATTTGAAGGTGTGCGGCGAAGTCATCGTGAAAATCGAGCACTGCCTCATCGCAAACCCAGGCACCTCCTTGGAAGATATCAAAGTTGTTTACTCCCATCCGCAGGCGTTGGCGCAGTGCCGAAGTTTCTTGGAAGAGTTCGGGCGCGAACTCATACCGACATATGACACGGCGGGCAGCGTCAAGATGCTCAAAGAAAAAGGCTTAACGAACGCCGCGGCGATTGCCAGCGAAAGAGCAGCCAGCATCTACGGCATGCACATCCTTGCCAAAGATATCGCCGACAATCCTGAAAACTACACAAGATTCTTCGTACTATCCACAGAAGACTCACCGCCGACTGGCAAAGATAAAACCAGTATAATCTTCTCAGCCGCCCACAAGCCCGGTTCACTCTACCACGCACTTGGAGAGTTCGCCAAAAGAGACATCAACTTAAGCAAAATCGAATCTCGACCGACCAAGCAAACAGCGTGGGAATACAATTTTTACCTTGACTTTGAGGGGCACAGGAGCGAGAAACAGTGTGCTGAAGCTCTGAAAGCTCTAGGGAAGTACGCCGTGTTCATCAAGATTTTAGGCTCGTATCCGAAAGCCAAATCGTCACAATAGCTAAAAGTGGGTTACGACAAAGTTATTCCATAAGGAACGAAAACGTTACAAACTAAACTTAAGTGAAGTTTAGCCCAAAAACTATGGTTGCCTTACTATATTTCTGTAAAAATTCTCGATAACTTTGTGCCCTTCATGGTGTGATTCGCCTTTTACTGTTATACGTTCGGGATGAAATTGAACTCCGTAAAATGGTTTGCTTTTGTGTTTAACGGCTTCTACTTCGCATGAAGCAGAATCTGCAATTAGCACCATTCCAGTCTGGTTAAGGCTTGCTTTTAAGACATAATCATAATGATTTTCTGACAGCGGAATCGTTTCCTTTTCGGCAAAGCCTGCAAATATTTCGTCAACGTCAACTACCCGAACTTTTTCAAACTGGTCAAAAACTGGTTTGGGAAGTGAGCCTACATTGGCGCCGAATGCCCAACAAAGTAGTTGGTGACCATAGCAAATGCCAAGTGTAGGTAGGTTGCAGGTTTTTATCAAATGCACAACCCCTTCATACTTAGCTCTGTCAGAGGGCTTGACTATTCGAGCTGCAGATCCGCTAAGAATGACACAGTCGATGTCCTCTTCAACTTGGTAATCCTTATTGATTTCTCTAAATTGGATAACTTTATAATCGCCAACTTGTCCAATTGCTTCAAGTAAAGCTTTGCTTGAGCCTTTCAGATAACAGTTCACAATTAACGACTTAGCCATCTGATCATTTCTCAACCGCTATATCAACATACGTCTTTGCATCATAGAGAATGCCTTCTATTCCGCGATGTTTTCCGCCCTTCATGATTAGCCTTGGTCCTGAAACTTTTCGGGCGATGTAGATTAGACGTTTGCCAATTACTGCATCTCCTTCATTGGTGAGAGTAGTCATTTTTTAGCCTTCTTGATGCGCCCCTCTTCAAGCAACTTGTTAATAGTCTTAAACGTTATGTCAAATTCCAGCCCTAAGCCGTCCGCGATTTCGCTGGCGAAATTGGAACCAGGATGAGTTTTCAGGTATTCTTCAATCATGCGTTCAGCTTCACGAGGTTCTGCCTCTTTGACGCTGACAACCTCCATACTGCCAAGCTTATCCCTTACGGCTTCCCGAAGGAAATCAGCAAAACTACGATAAAGTCCTGCTTCAACAAGTTGCTGAACCTTAACGTAATCTGATTTTGAAAGCCTCACGGCTGCTTGAAGCCCTTCAGACTCAACGATTTTCTGCCTTTGCACCATAAAGAATTTCACCCTTGGTACCAAAGGGTATGAAATATCTAATAAATATTCTGCTAAACATCAACCATAATACCCCCGTTAATAATTGCACTTGCGGATATAACCAATAGAGAAAATTATAGAAGACTTCCAAGGTCAAACAAGAATCTACCGTGTTTGCCAAAACTAAAAAAATTAGACACAAAAGTTGGTTTTAGCATAAATAAACCTTAACGTAAACTTCCTTGAGCCAAGCCAAAGTCCAAGACGGCTAAACCTTTGCCTGAGATGGGGTGTATCAACCCTCTGTGGTTAGTCAAGAAAAACTGACTTAGCCTAATAAAGAAATCTTTACGAATAGCCTTTTATTACAAACAGCTCCCTATGAAAGATTATGAAAGGTATGGGATAGAATGAACAACCATTTGGCTTTAATGGGCATTCTTTTTTTACTTCTAACGTCTTTAGTTATGCTTCAACCCACCATTGTCAAGGCTCAGTCAATCAATCAAGCCCCAGCAATAGCTTGGCAACGAATTTTAGGGGAACAGGACACTGAAGCACTATCAAACATTGTTCAAACAAGTGATGGTGGATATGCCTTCTTGGATTGTGGCTGGTCCCACCAATTCACTTTTACGCCTTCAACTCTCTACAAGGTTGATTCCTCAGGTAACCTGCAATGGACAAAAGTTTACGAAGGGTTTACGGCAAGCACTCTTGTTCAAACACGAGATGGAGGATATGAAATATCGGGTGAATATGGAGGCACACCTTCATTAATTAAGACCGATTCTGCTGGAAATATCCAATGGGTCAAAAATTATACAAGCTCAAATTATATTCCAGACATAGGTGTAACTGCACTGTTGAAGATTCAGACTAGTGACGGAGGTTCAGCTAGTGTTGAGCAGAACAGTACTGTGAGCATTGAGCAGAACATTATTGTTAAAACTGACTCAAACGGCAATGTTCAATGGACAAAAGATTTTAATTATTTCGACCCCGCGGGCTGGGACCTTCTTCAGTTTAAATCGCTTATTGAAACGTCAGATGGAGCGATTTTGGGAATAGGAATCAACTTGATAGACACAGAACACGATCGGGGCGATATTTACTTGGTTAAAACAGATGCATTTCTGCCTTTGCCTTCGTCTACCGAACTACCAAATCCTATGCCACCACCTAACAATATAATCAGTACCTTAATTTTACCAGTAACAATTTCTACTATTGTTGTTTTAACTGCAGGTGCTATCACATTACTACTTTACAGAAGTCATCGAAAAACTGACAAAGTAAATCGATAGACCTTTTTCCCACGGACGGGGTGTATGGCCCCCTACCTCTGATGTTAAATTTTTAAGCAAGGTCAAAACAAATACAAAATAGCGATAACATGAGAAAGATAAGAGTAGCGGGTTTGTTTATTTGTGCAATAGGCATAGCACTTTTCACTTATGAATTATTTCTTCAGTATTTTGTAAATGTCACATTTAAAAGCACCCTCTCAGGTTATCAAGTCTTAGGTGAAGTTTTAGTGGAATCAGGTGTTTTATTATTTAGATTAATCAGAGGAGCCTAAAACAAAACAGAGCCCGACTCAAAATGCCCCTCTACCCTTTTGAAAAAAAAACGTAAGTAAAAAATAGGTGAAAAAAATTTGGGTAAAGACGAGAAGTTTAGGAAAGACTTTACACCTGAGCAATATGAGGCTTATTTAGAAAGAAAAGCCAAAAATCCAGATGCTTTAATTCCAGAGGAAAAAGAGACATTGATTAAAAAGTTTAAGTCTAAAAAGCAAATAGGTTAATTTTATTTTTTAGGATTTTTGTTTAGAAAAAAGTGCCTATGTGCATTTTATGCAAAAATACACTAAAATAAAATTAGTGAAAAAGAAATCACATTTAAAGCATTAAAATAACGTGAAATTGGCAAATTTCTTATTTTTCGGTAGCTTCAAGCATTCGATACATGGCTTCATACGACTTGGCAAAATCTGGGTCAACTTCGGTTAATTTTGCTTTTAAGCGCTCCATCCGCTTCACTATAGCATCTGCGTCTTTAGCTTTGATTATGTTTAGCCATTCTTCGGCTTTAACCATGAATTGGTCTTCGACTTTTCCAAGTTCAGGCAAATCAGTCTGCAGACTTGCATAAAGGTCAGGTGTCTCAAGAGCCGTTGCTTCAGCCAAAGTGAACAGCATTCGGTATGTGGTGCCTGCGACCTCTTTTGTTTCTTGGAAATTTTTTTGTTCCAGAAGCGTTTCGCAAGCAACTAAGCCCAAAAAATGCGGTAAACCGAGAACAATTGACATAAGTTCATCATGCTTTTTCGGCGACATGACAAAGACACGTGCTTCTTCATGTTCTAGCCACTTCTTGAATTGTTCTGCGAACTTTGCCTCTTCAGGGCTTGTTGGAGTGAGAATGTATGCTTTGTGTTTGATGCCGTTGCTTCCTGGACCAAAAACTGGATGCGTCCCCAAAACCAAGGCGCCTTTTATGTTCTCATGCATCACTTTGACGGGGGTTTCTTTTATTGAGCATATGTCCAAAACGATTTGTCCTTGGTGAAGTGCTGGGCTTACAGCTTTAACTACTTCTTCGAGAGCATCTATGGATACGCAAATGAGAACTTGGTCGGCGTCAGCAACTGCTTCTTTGAAGTCAGTGGTCATCTTGATATGTAATTCTTTTTTCAGGTTGGCTATTTTTTCTTTCTTTCTGTCTGCGAGCGTCACGTCATAGCCTTTTGAAATATAAAATTTAGTGAACCAAACACCCATTTTTCCGGCGCCAATTATGGCGATTCTCATCCAACAGCCTCGCCTATCACGTCTAATGCTGTCTTAATCTCCTCTCTGGGCGCAGTTAACGAGATGCGGAAGTGCTCTGGGTAATCGCCGAACGCTGTGCCTGGAGCCACGGCTACACCTTTGTCAAGCAGGTCTAAGGTGAATTTCTCCGAGTTTAAGCCTGCGCGTTTGGGGAAAACGTAGAATGGCGCTTCGGGTTTTGTAAATGAGAATCCTGCTTTGGTTAAGGTTTTGCTCGCCATTTTTGCTCTTTCTTGATATTCATCTTTTATTTTTGTGGCGAGTTGTTTTTGCATTTCCAGCCCTTTTAATGCTGCTTCTTGAATGAATACTGGAACGTTGTTTATGGTTATTTGGTTAAGCCTGGTTATGTTGTCGACAAGCTCTTTGCTAGCGACAATGTAGCCGATTCGCCAGCCTGTCATGGTGAATGTCTTGGAGAAGCCAGTTGTTAAGATGTGCTTGTGGTTGCCGTTATACTCTAAGATGCTTTTTGCTTTAACGAAACTGATTGTGCCATAAACCTCATCGGACAGGATCGTAACGCCTTTCCTATTGGCTATTTCCACGACGCCGTCAAGTGTTTTGGCATCCATGACTTTGCTTGTTGGATTGTTTGGATTGTTGAGTATTATCATGCGTGTGTTCTTGTCAATCATGGCTTCAAGCTTGCCTAAATCTACCCGCCAGCCATCCTCCATCTCGGTCCGCAGCAGTTTAGTTTGAACGCCAAGACTCTTAGCAATTAAATCGTAGGCTGTCCAGTAAGGCGTCGGGATGATAACGTTTCCTCCAGCCTTAAACATAAGGTACATGGTGGCGAATATGCCCCATTTTGAACCAGGCGTAATAACCACGTTTTCAGCTTTAACGCCATGATGTTCAGCAAGCCTTTCTCTAAGGCTGGTCTCGCCGTAAGAAGAAGAATACTTGGTTTTTCCCGCCTTCATCGCCGTGTAGGCTGCTTCAATTATCTCGTTAGGCGTAGCTAAGTCTGGGTCCCCTAGGTTTAAGCGTATTATCTTTTTTCCTTGATTTTCGAGCCTTATGGCTTTCTCATTTATTTCATAGAGCACTATTGTTAACTCTCCGTTTAGAGGTCTTTCTACTCTTGAACAGCACTGCACATATTAACTATTTCGCGGTAAACCGCTTCAACTTGCAGAGGATCTAAATGAGATTCAACCGCTCTTTTCTTAACCCGCTGGTAAACCTCGTTTTCTCTGGCGGTATCTCTAACGGGTACGCCCTTCTTTTTCTTCGCTAAACCAATAGCCAGGCATATTTTGGTTCTTTCAAGCAGGGCATTTAGGATTTGTTCATCAACTTGGTCTACTTTTTTTCTGAGCTGTTGAATTTCATCCATTATTTTTGTCTCTCCAAGACTTTTGGTATGAAGCCCGCGCGAATCATGTGGTCAGCTAAGGTTATGGCGACCGCGGCTTCTATGGCTGGCACGGCTTTTGGGACGACACAGGGGTCATGCCTGCCCTTAACGCTAAGACGCGCGTCTTCCATCGTAGATAGGTTAACGGTTTTCTGTTCTTTGCCAATTGAAGGGGTCGGTTTTATTGCTACTTGCATCATGATTGGCATGCCAGTGGATATTCCGCCTAAGATTCCGCCAGCATTATCCGTTGCAGTCGCAACTTTTCCGCTTTGCATAATATAGGCGTCGTTGCTTTCAGAGCCCTTTAATTGCGCAATTCCAAAGCCCAAGCCGAACTCGACCCCTTTTACAGCAGGAACATTAAGCATTGCTTTCGCTAAATCGGCATCAAGTGAATCAAACAGTGGCTCACCCACTCCCACTGGAACATTTAGGGCGAGGCATTCAATCATTCCGCCGAGACTATCGCCTTCTTTTCTCGCAGTAACTATAGCTTCCTCCATGCGTTCTGCACAGGCAAAGTCTGGACATCGGGTAACTGCTGTGTACCTGTTTCTGCGGATCTCCTCAGCAGTAAACTTTTTATCACTTTTAATTTTGCCAACTGCTCGGGTGTAAGCTAAAATGTCAACATCGAATTTGCTTAACAATTTTTTTGCTACTGCACCAGCCATGATGAGTGCGACTGTGAGTCTGCCGGAGAAACGTCCGCCGCCTCGGTACTCGTTAAAGCCACCATACTTCACGCGTGCAGGGTAGTCGGCATGTCCCGGTCTGGGCAGGTCCTTGGTTGCCTCGTAATCGCTTGAGTCAACCTCTTTATTCTCAGCCATCAAAGCGATTGGAGCACCAGTAGTGGAACCGTTGAAAACGCCTGAAAGAATGTGGGCAACGGCTTT